>Ga0315542_1000001_pt1 | contig 192137 bp, 229 predicted proteins | sample SalMarSW160120MG_FD_202541 | JGI IMG/M metagenome (GOLD analysis project Ga0315542, IMG submission 202541) | Salt marsh sediment microbial communities from the Plum Island Ecosystem LTER, Massachusetts, United States - Salt Marsh Sediment SW1601-20 ...
CCCTACCAACCCGCGCGGTTGGGGGGTTAAAGGGGGGATGGGTAGTATGGTGATTTGTGCAAACTGCGCGGGTTGGTAGGGTATAAGAGAGGTGGACAAATTACTCTATTTTAGGAGGCGCATATGGGGCGCGAGGTTAGACGAGTTCCTTTAAGTTTCAATTGGCCGCTAGAGGTTGTGTGGGGAGGGTATTTGAATCCGTATGACCGATGTAACGTGGAATGTCAGGCATGTAGGGGTAGCGGATTAGGCCCTGAGATGAGGCAGCTTCAAGACGACTGGTATGATTTAGCGAACACCGGGCGGAAGTGGAGTGACAAACTTACACAAGACGAGGTTGATGCACTTGTTGAATACAATAGACTACGGATCTTTGACTCTAAAAGCAATAAGTGGGTATCGGTACCGCGTACAGCAGAAGAGGTCAACAAACTTAGCGGACTACACCACGATGCAATAAACATGTCTATTTGTTTAGAGACAAGAGCCAAGCGACTTGGCATTTACAAAATGTGCGACAAATGCGGTGGCGAAGGGGTAATTTGGACGTCGGCCGAAGACAAGGCAAAATACGAAAGCGGGAAAGCGTCAGACCCGCCGGTTGGAGAGGGATGGCAGCTTTGGGAGACTGTAAGTGAGGGGTCTCCGATTACTCCAGTATTTGCGACCTCAGAAGAGCTTATTGACTACATGACAAAGCCAGGGCCCGCAGGGAGGAGAAAGCCATGGGCAACTGGGTATTCTCGAGAAGAGGCTGAGGCTTTAGTGAAAGACGGGTGGTGTCCATCATTCACGGCTACCAAAGGAAAGGTCTACAATGGCGCAGAGGGAATGGTAGCTGCCGACAAGAAATAGAGGGCATAGAAGTGAAAGCAGAACCTTTCAACCCGTGGCTTTTGGTGGTGTCTAAGGGGTGGAGGAGAAGAGAGTTTGTGCGCACAGTGGCAACTGCGTGTGAGAGGGAGGCGGGGAAGGAGCACGGGAAAGTGGTCGTTGTTGACTGCCCTACGCAGGAGATGGCAGACGAATTTCTGCACTTGTACAAAGATCTTTATCCAGAGTTACCGGAACCTGAAATTCAACTCGGTGGAAGCGAGCAGGAGAATTGAGAAAGCTCCTGGATGGCAAGGGGGGCTGAAGCCCCCCTTGCCATCCAGGAGAAACCAAATGCCCCCTCCGCTATAAGAATCTTATTACAGCCGGAGGGGAATAGTGCAGCAACGTCATGCAACTGCATGATATTACTAATGAAACGTCGATTTTCGCAAGAGGGCATTAGGGGAAATTCGCAACATCGGCAACGGCATTTGAGGTGTTTTTTCCGTAATTCTTCTTGGTAACCGCATGCGGTTTTGCAGCGAGATAGCCTTGTGGCTGCGAAACCCTACTGTCCGCACAGTGAGGAGTGATGCCGATGAGTGATGCGAAGTACAGTATTCAATTAAACATACACGACGAGCCGGTAATCATGACGCCCGAATCTAAGGTGCTTCCTGGGCTTGTTGACGCGAAGAACAAACTTAACCAACAGCTCAACGAAATCAGGCGCTTGAAGAAGGAAATAAGGGAGCTCACTGAGAAAGACAAAAGAAGAAAGCGAGAGGACTACCCCTTAGACATGGAGATGCCGACCATATGCGTCTCGTGCGGTTCGTGGTTCGACTTAGACCAGGGGAAGCCGTGTTATGAATGCAATATAGTGTATTGTGACAACTGCGCTTCGTATAGCAGGGATAGTTCGTGGATATGCAAGCGATGCGCCCGGTGGAAACGTGAAGCACGACGCAAAAACAGCAATAAGAGCTGAAGGGAGCTTTAGCTTAGGAATGCCAAGAGAGGGTGTTCACATCAAGTACTCGTAATTTGTGTAATGTCTATTGGACTGGAGGTTGCCTGATGACGAATAAGCCAGATTGCTACAAGTGTAAACACCGAAGAGGTACTCAATGGGGCCATCACTCATCGTGCGTTAACGGCAAAGCGTATGTGAAGGGTAACGCGCATGGTATACGCAACGGCTGGTTTTTATGGCCGATCAACTTTGACCCAGTTTGGCTTGATTCGTGTGATGGGTTCGATCTCGCCGACGCCAGCGAGAGCGTTCCGACAACGAAAGAGAAAAGAAAAGCGAAACGCAATGACAACAGACTGAGGAGCGATAAGAAAGAGCGCTCACGATGCGGACTGCGAATTAAAAGCACCCATAAGCGAAATACCGAAGGCGATTTGTCTAAGGAGGTGGACAATGGCGGTCCTGTGAATCGCACTGAAGAGGAACTGTCACTGGGACAGTATTTAGGTTCCATACGCATCGCTAGGAACCTAACTTTACGCGCGGTAGAAAGGGCTACTCAGCGAGAGGTTTCTAATGCCTATCTCAGCCAACTTGAGCATGGCTTCATTAAGAAGCCCTCACCTAACATCCTCTACAGCCTTGCAGAGGTCTACGAGGTGCCGTACGAGACGCTTATGGAGAAAGCGGGCTACCTAACTCGAAAGGCAGAACAGAAGTGTGAGCAGAAGCGTAAGTCTATACTTGCACTCGACAATACGTCCCTGACTCGAGAGGAAGAGGAAAAGCTACTTCTTTACCTAGCCTTCCTACGTTTCCGGAAGTAGGGGATCAATCTTTAGAGCACTAAGAATGAGTGCTTACCTGACTGTCATGTACATTTGAGGTGTTAAACAAGTGCACCTACACAAACCGCAAAACTTAGAGTGCTAGTTTAGAGCACTCGCATATCTCGCCAAAAGTTAGAACTTAGGGTGCCAGTTAAGAGCACTCGCAAGGCGCTCAATCATAGGGGCTTTGCTCCTACACACCACAAAACGACGCACATACCTTTCGGTAATTGAAATAAGAGCTCTGACCGCAGGTAATCTTTAGGGCGTTAAGAAAGAACGCTTACACAACGTGAGTTATGACAATAGTAGGCCTCAAAGAGACACAAATGAAAGGAACTTAGAGTGCTAGTTAAGAACACTCGCCAGGTGACGAAATCTAATGTTAGGTGCGTCAATCAAGAGCGCGCACGTCCTGCAGGTGATCGTCTTTGGGGCACTAAATAAGAGCGCCCACAAAAGAAGGCCGGCCTATAGTCTGCGTTTTCAGAAGCTTATGGTTCATCTTTGGAGTGTTAAGTGAGGGCACTCACAAGAGGTGCATCGGTTATTCTTTGGGGGGTTAAGTAAGGGCCTCCACTTCGCATCTTGAAGACTAACTTTGGGAAGCTACGTACGAGTTTCCACACCACACCATCGAAATGCTAAGAAATAGCACTCACGTTTCATAGTAATTAAATAGGATAAACCGGCGCGAACGACATTTGAAGAGGCAATAAAGGCCTCTTACCCGTAGCAAAGGCCCTGTTTGCAGAACAGCAACAAAGAGTTCTGACCCATTCTGGGTCTGTGGGCCCATATAAAGAATTGAGAACAGTAGTAATATTTGAAGGGCCGAAATAAGGGTTCTTATACGACAACTCGAATTGTGTTTGGAGTGTTAAACAAGAGCACTCACAGCTTGCGTACGACTTGTATTTGGAGTGCTAAATAAGAGCACTCACAAGACGTAAAAGTTAGAACTTAGAGTACCAGTTTAGAGCGCTCGCACGGAAAAGCATTCACACGGAGCTCGATCACGATAAAGGAACTTCGCTCATAGAGACTTAGAAAAAGGAGAAGAGTGTGGAATTCGAACTTTTAAAAGCGAAAAGCCGCCCGCCGGACACTACTGGGAGGTATTTCATTGGAGAGAAGTGCGCCTACTTTTCAAATGGAGTCGTATGGCTGAACTGCCTAATAGACTACGTGGACTCCGACAACGAACTGGTTATTCAAATAAACGGAGAACGGCCGCATCCGCAACATTGGCTATCTTATGTATTAGAGGACTGTTCACTAGAGGAGCTGGCAGAATTTGAGGGTATAGGAGAGCAGTTCGAGTGGATGATGCGTAATGGAGTTGTTCCGTACCAAGCCTTTTTGTTGAAGCTGGAGTTTTATGCAGGCCCCAATGACGATGGCTGGGAAGTGACCTATAGCATAAAAGATAGAGAGCCTATAAGCGATAGCGAAGCGTCTAAAGCCATACTGGAGCTTCTCCTAGACAGAACGAGGGCCCTATGGGCCGACAGAAGTGCCGTCGTCGACATCTTCATGGCCGACTGCGGGGTAATTATACAGTAGGGTTAAGGTATTAAACCTCAAGGCACAACCCCTTCAGTCCTTAGATAAATAGTAACAAGACGCTAGGTACCTTTTAACGTGCCGGAAAGGGGGATGTATGAAAAACGCTGATGAGATGAAGGAACTGTTGATGAGGTTAGGCGCCTCTTCTGTCTTCCTTACTAATACAAGTATGCCAACAGCAGCAAAAACTGTAGGTTTATTATGCTGGTTAAGGAGAACAAGAGAGAACAACGACACTAAAGAGCTAAGGCGCCAATTGCTATTCCTTCACATAACTGGGGGTTTTGACTACGAGGAGAGAAAGTGAAGCGAAAAAACACGTACCTCACGGTGGATTTAGACTACTGGGATGTTGCAAGGAGTCCATGTGCCAGGGGTGTAGTTAAGAGGGTGCTCGATTTGAACATCCCTACTTCTCTATTCTTAGACCATCACTTGGTGCTTCGTGATTTTAGTGGAAGAAGCGCCGAGTTTTCAAAACTTATTAACGTAGATCAACACGATGACCTGGCCGGAGATACGGCAGATCCACTGAATGAGGCGAATTGGGTTAATTATGTTCCCTTTCGCAAAAACGCGGTCTACGAATGGCGCTTTCCAAGGGAAGAGTTTGCATGCTGTGACGGACATGACGGAGGCTTTACGTGGTACTTGAATAGGAGATTTAGGGGGGCGTATAGCAGGGCTTTTCATCGGGATCATCGCTTATCCGTTTGTGGGTGGAAGGAGATTAGACGCGTAGAAGGGCTTAGTAGGATTAACTACACGAAAATTGCTAAGGCGTCGTTCGTTTTGAGCCCCGCTTATGTGTCAGTAGAGAAGATACGACCCGCCTTGATGCTACTTGCTGAAGCTAAAGGCGACGTGACATGCTCGAAATACGTAAAGTCCGCTCTCAATCGTTTATTGAACGGGAGTCCAACACTATTTAAGCGCAGCATGTTATCTTACAGAAAAAGAGCTGACCCTAGTTGCAAGTGCGGCAGAGGGCAAAACTGGGCTAGTCAGTAGGAGTGTTGGCGGGACTATCTAAGAGTTCCGACGTGTTTCCCATGAGAACGAAATAGGAGAGGAGTATGGAATTCAAGGATGACGATGAGAAGGTGCTGAAAAACATCGAAAAGGAAATCAAGGGCGCTATAGCGCGCATCCTTACAAAACATGGGGATGCAGGGGCGCACTGGCAAGTGGAGGCTCTTCCAGAAAAGATGGCTAGGGCTTCAATGTACATTTTGCGTGTTACCTCTGATGCCGTGGACGATGCAAAGAACAGCAGGCTATAAGAGGTTTGTTGAAAGGAGCGGTTTCATGCTTGAAACGATCTTTTGTCTGCTATTCGGGTGGCATTGCCCGTCTGGGCCCGTGCTAGAAGCTTCAGACCCTACTGTGAACTCTGGGATCTATCAAGACGAAGCAGGGCTTTACTGCTTTGTGGCGGATGGGGAAACAGTTGGGTGCTTTGCCTGCACGCTAACTACAGGGCACAGCAGGGAAGAATGTGCTTACGCAATGGCTGAAATGGCCAATAAAGCTGGAATGGTGGCTAGTGTGTGCATAAGACGCAAACAGAAACCTGCGCGCGCGATCTCTGGTAACTGTAAGTGCTCCAACGGGAAAGAAGAGTGCGTAGAAGTACACGTAATAAACGCTGTTGTCCAGAAGTTGCGTTTCGAGAAGTAAAGGAGACGATTATGGGAATAAACGTAGACTCTACACGAGAGAATCAAACTGATACGCATTTATACGTTTGCTCAGAGTGCGGCTGCCCGGAAGTGGAAGAGAGCGTGTGGGTGGATATAAACACAGGTAAGGAAACTGAGGAAGACTCGCCTTTAGGTTATTACTGGTGCCCTAATTGTGAGGCAAATGTAAAAAGAGTGTGCTTGGTTAATACAAAAACTGGGGAATGCCTAGACCATGAAGGCCACAACGTTAAGCCCAACTTTAACTGGAAGCAAAGCAATGAAAAAGAATCCCGGCCCGAGGAAGGTGAAGCAGCTTGCGAGAAACATCGCAGCGTGTTGGGTTGAGTAGGCCCTAGATGGTGGAGGCTTGGAGGACTCTCTCGCCGCAAGAGGATTTGATGAAGAGGAGATAGGGCTACAGGTAGAGGAGGAGTTGAAGCGTCTCATTGAACGTATGACCTGCGGGAGTCAACGACAGAGAAGAAGGCAGTGAGCGCCGTAAGAGAAGCTCCAATGTGGAAACATGAAATGAGGCACGTATGAAAAAGCCAACAACGCACGTTGTTGCGACGGGTATTATTGTCCTTGCGTACATCGCATTTGTTTTCGTTATCTCGATACAACTCGACACAATTACCGACCAGCTGGGAAAGCTTCAGCCTAGCATCTATGCGACAAATGGTAGAGCTCAATGGAAGCCTATTGAACCCATACCGGATACCAGTAATTTTAACAAAATGTACTCCGATTTTTACTACATCGACGCAGGTCGTGTGGTAATGAAGCTGCGAAGTCTGAACGAGGGAAAACCGGGTAAGGTAGTCGAGATTCGGCGAAGCGATGACGTTCTTTTAGGGTACGTGGTGATGTTTGAAGACGGGACGAGTGTGCTCATGGAAAGCTTTGATCACAGGTACTGGCAGGACAGCAAGAGTAGTAACTAGAGGTATCGCCAAAAGTAGATAATCAATGAGGCGTTTCAGCCTCAAAACATCACCAATAACTTTTACACTTCACGCTCTCAAGGAGAGGTAGTATGCGTGTGGCTCGTATGAAATTATCTCGCGTTGATAAAGATATGTTCAGACAGTTGTATTCCCTGAACAAGCGCCGCTACGGCGAGATGCGAGATATGCTGATTAAAGAAAGAACAAATAAAACGGCTTATGTGTATCTGATTTTTGACGAGAAGGACAAGCGAAGGGTAATTGCTTGGGCTATTAGTGCGTGCAAACACCAGCGCTCTTGTCCAGTAGGTATGTTTTGGGTTCGTCGCTCGCATCGTCGTCAAGGATTCGGGAAAAAACTACTGACCGCAATCGATCTAGATTCTAAACGTAGATGCCGTAAATGGTACTACTACGACCATGACTACCGATCGTGTGAGTTTTTTTCACACACGTCGAGGGGCAAGAGCATAGACACTCGGAGGTGAATCCTGATGAGCACTACGCCCGAAAAAAGAAAGTTTGAGGTTGGTGATGTCGTTGCGAAGTTTGAGTACAACTGGGAGCTTGTTATCAGAAAGGTCGTCAAATCTTTTAAGAGGTACGTGGTGCTTTCTGACGGGTCAAAATACTCGCACGGCGGCCATGAATGCCACAGCGGCTATATAAGTTCGTACATTACTATAGCATCGCCAGAGCACCTCGAGGCGTTCAGGAAAAAGCTTAAATGGGGGAAGATAGAAAAGAAATTCAACGAATTGAAAGGACGAAGAGGCGAAATGGAAATGGGCGTCCTTAATTCTTTGCTCCAAACTTTAGAGAATATTTCTAACCAGGTTGCCGCACAGGGCGGCAGGTGGGGTCAGCGTCGAAAAACGCATATACATGGAAGCGGCACTGGCCCCACTTCACACAACAGGAGCCAAAGGAACAAAAAACATGGCACAGCATGAACTGAAGCTATGGCCTGCGCCATTTGATGCCGTTGATAGAAATGAGAAGCGGTTCGAATATCGCAGAGATGATAGAGGCTTTGAGGTCGGTGATGTTCTCTTATTGCGTTGTTGGGATCCAGCAGCCAGTGTCTACACAGGACGAACTCTAAAGAGGCGCGTGACCTATATTGCTCGCGGGCCCATGTTCGATATCCCATTAGGCTACTGTATTATGTCAATTGAGCCGGAGGAAGAATGGCTAATTTTGATGAGGAACGATTCCCGAAGTGGGGGAAGTAAAGAGCAAATGGAAAAGTAAAAACCCAACTGTAAGGAGCAAGGAAATCATGACTGCTGAAAAGATTATCAAGATTCGATGCGATATACACAAAACTAACAAGTGCTATAGTTATATAGAAGTTGACTCAGAGGAGGTGTATGAGGCCCGGCAAATCGCAGCTAAAGAAGGGTGGAAGCACGACGGTGAGTATAGAGATGCGTGTCCCGAGTGCGTGGAGTTTTTGAGAGGGGTAAAGGTTTGGTGGTAGGCGCAGTATGAACTCATAAACACGGCTATAAGGAACAAAGAAACCATGACAGAACAAAACCAAAACGAAGAGTGCGCCGAGGCGACCACTGTGTCTTTCATAACCGCTAAAGAGGCAAGGAGAAGGTCACTAGAAAGCATCAGGAAAGATATAGCAACTATGATAGACGAGGCGATAGACGAGCGCGACTATAACCCAGAAATAGTTATCCCTAACGTATTTGTGGCTGAGATAACAAGTGCCCTTGAGTCGCCTGCACTTGGATATTCTGTAAAAGTAACTCCGACTGACGATGAAAGCAGCATTCTTAGCATACGCTGGTGGTAACTATTTGCCTAACAGTCACCGTATAGAATTACAGCACTGTAACTGTTCTGCGAGGTTCCTCAATAATGAGGGCCTTGCAGAGCTATTAAAGCCCCGACAATTCGGACGCCACGTGGGCGTCGGGCGCACACGCATAATGCGTGACCAAGTCCGATCAACACGGGCAAAAGACCCGCGAAGGAGAAATCATTATGTTGGTACACGTACACGTAGATCATGCAGAAGCAATGAAGGCCGGTAAAGTTAGTGCTGGATACTTCGGGGTTACGCTCACCGAAAGCGACATAGCACAACTCTCGATCGATGAAAGAGAAGAGCTGGCGAAATCTGAAAACATCGGCATATCAGATCCACCGCATCACGCGATCGGGAAGGCGGTAAAAATAGGGATGTTTGTCTACCAAGACATTCCGATCCCAGATTCATCGATATGGTCGATCAAGAAATCACTCCGCTACAGGATCGAGCTAAGAAATAAGCTCGAGCAAGAAGAAAAAGAAGACCAATTAAAGGTAAAGGTCCAGCACGAAAAACGGTGCGCTGACTCTCTGGATTTCGCGAAGAAGTTTCTCGCTGCGTCGATTGGCGAGCAAATGTCTAGAACGTACTTCGAAGACGACGCTGCGAGTATTAGAGATGGCAAGATTTTGATTCGCGACAGTGATTGCTCGGTGGATCTTCTCCCCGACGACATCCGAGACGAATACACGGCCGCGCTCGACGAAACCATAGCGCTGGTCGCAAAGAGGACAGAAGAGCGAGCTAGGAAGTACACCGAAAGAAAGATTGCGCTGGAAAATGCAGAGAGAGAAGCTAAGGAAAAATACAACGCTGAACGGGCCGCATGGATCGCGGATCACGGGAGCAAACGGCTAAAGATGTTAGCTGCAGAAGGTATCCGACACAATGCGACGTACATCGAGGAGCGCATGGCCATCGAGCGACCAGGGTGGGAGCGATATGTTGACATCTGTGGGGTGCACAAAGAGATTCGTGACGCGACGGAGGAGCAGCTAGACGCACTCACACAGGCTCGCGTTACCGATCCCCTTGCATATCTCTGCTGGATTGCAGATGGCGGCCATCTTGAAGGATGCGTCCATAACACAAAGTGTGAAGAATTCATTCCAGGGCCAGCTCTTGCTTCCAACTTCCTCAAAGACATGATCATCAAACGGATCTGAACACTCCCATCAAGGGACTCAGCCACCAGACGATACAGTTCTGACAATTACCTCTATGGAAGTGCCATAAGAGTTATGTAGAACTGCGATTTTATACATTGGCAGGTGTCATTAAGACGCCTGACGAAGTCAAACCAGGAGTAGGGCTGTGGACAACAAGGAAATGAGAGCATTCGTTAACAGCGTCTTGTCTTGTTTTTCTGAGGAAGAGCTTGAGGCCGCTATGAAGGAGACTGACGACGAAAAGAGGTTAGATTTTTTCGTCAAGGGAGTAAACGCGTGGGTCACTAAACGTCTACAGGCGCTATTTCCTTGGGTAGAGCGCGTTGAAGTAGATAAGGTTTCCGGTGCCATAACAGTAGAGCACTCTTATCCAGAAGGGGTGAATATATCCTCTTATGTACGAGAGATTCTAGGAGAAAAACTACCGCAGGGCATACCCGTAGATATACGAGACGTAAGAGTGGCATCGTCCCACTTGAGCGAAAAAGTTGAGGAGGTTCCATGAAAAGGAAGACCAGCTCTTTACCTAGCCGGACATATCGGTACCATGTGCGCTTGGACCGAAATGATGAAGCTGTATTCGACCGGATAGGTGCCCAATGCAAGGAGTACTACGCTGCGTTGGTGAACATAGAGAACCAAAGAAGAGCCGCTACAGAAGAGTTCCTCATCCTCAAGTACCCGACCTTTGCTTCTTTGAGGGAGGAAATGAGCGAGTTAGAGAAAAGAGTCAAGGAAAAGGGAGTAAGAAAAGCCCTTTTCGAAGTAGGGAAGTCTTTCTCCAAAATGCTAAAAGAGCTGGTGGCCAAAGAAGCGGAGAGTCTGAAGAAGTTCACTGCGGAAGCGGTTAGACAGAAGAAGATTATAAGGGCTAGGCTTTCTGGAGAAGGACTACCCTGGGGCTCGTATAGCAAAGTAGAAATGGCTTTTTTCGCTGCGTGTAGGAAAGGCGGAGCATTAACGTGTCGCGAGAAGGAAACGGGAGAGTCTATTGCTGTTCAAATTCAATGTACCAAACCATGCACGGTAGACGGGCTACGGTCTGACAGAAGAATACAGATTTCTACGCCGCCAACTTCCGTTTGGAGTCTTAGCTGGGGAGAAAGGAAAAGAGCAGCAAGGACAGTAGGTAAAATAAGAATAGGAACACAACGACCAGGTAGAGAGCCTGTGTGGTTTCATTTCGCGGTTACCTACCACAGACCTTTACCTGAAGACGCCACCTTAAAGTGGGCGTGGATAGGGAGATCTCCGAGGCATGGAAGAAGCACCTATCGGCGCTGTGTAGATAATAAAGAACGCTGGCGTAAAAGATACGAGTACTACCTTTACTTAACAGTAGAGTCTTCAGCGTTCATTTCTCCACTCAGAGCCCCCACAGGAAAAACAGCGGCAATAGACGTAGACGTAGAGGTAGAGAGCCATAAGGACGGCCGCCTATCCATAGGGGAGCTTACAGATAGTAATGAAAGAAGAGAGTCGATCTTCTTCAGTGAGCACCTCCTGAATAGATTTCAGAAGTGTGATGAGTTGCAGTCCATTCGGGACAAAAACCACAATAGACTTGTAGAAGATCTACGAGAAGTCGAAGAACTGCTCACAGCAGGGTTCAGAAAGTACCTACTGGGAGAAGAACATAGAATAAGCCATCTTCATCACCTAATAACCTATGAAACTTTGGAGAATAAGGAGCTTTCTGAGAAGCTGCACAAGTGGGCAAAACAAGACCGCCATTTGAACGCATGGAAGTCTGAACAACGGGCTAAGACCCTAAGACAGAGAAGAGAAAAATGGCAGTTGCTGGCTATCGAGTTGGCAGACTACTACGACGAGATAACTATAAGCGCTCCCGCCTCACTGACCGTAAGAGGGCACTGGGATGGTAACTTTCAAAAGAAGTGTGCCGCTGCTGGAGAGTTTATAGACGTTCTTTCCTACCAAGCGTCGAAGAGAGGCTGCAAGATAGTAAAGGTGAAAAAGAATGTCACTGAAGGGTAAACTACAATGTTGGTGGAAGAGAAGTCACGTAATAACAGAAGATATGACCACACAATCGCCGGTTCTATGCAAACGATGTGGGGTGAAGATTTATTACAAAAAGGAAGTGGTGCACCTGTTGCTTAAAGGAAAGCAATCAGCATGTGGCCTCACTACGGACGCTCTTCTTTCATGGCCTAAAGGGCATTGCTGGGTCGGCAAGTCTCAATGGGGGTATACTGAAGGATGCCTGCAATGTCCAAAGTGTGAAGAAGTTTACCGTAGTTCTAAATGACCAGACTCTCATTCGGAGGGGACTATATTAAACTCTACCTTTAATATAGTCCCCTTCTTTGCGCCATACTAACCCTACGTTTAATAAGAGGGCGAAAGTTTGTGCACCTAAACACTAGACAAGTATTTCAGGAGGTGGAAAATGTGTAAACGGGGGTCAAAGAGGGCACTTGAGATAAAAATCCCTAGCTATAGATCTCAAACCCACAAGGCTTACATACAGAAAATTAACGTAGATTCCTGCCTCTACTGGGTAGTGAAAGCCCTAAACGAAATAGGGGTAAATACTACATATTCATGCTGCGGCCACGGTGAGGGGTTGGGAAAGATATCCCTAGAGGACGGGCGACATCTTCTAATAACACCCGATTCTCAAGCCGCAAAAGAAATGGAGATGGCTTACGCGCCTCGCTGTGCTAGCGACAAAAAGTTAAAGCCTTCAAAGAAACAGGGTAATGCTAGGCGAGGCGTGAAATCAAAATGGCAAGGCTTGCATTCCTACCGTTACTCCAAAAGTCCTCTTGAATTAAAATTTGCCAAAGCATGGCAAAGCTACAACGAGAAACCGCACTCTGAAGGAATGCTAGACGCTCTGTTGGAAAGAGGCACACTTCCAAACGACTCTCCCCCTCTCACTGCTAAAACGGCAGCCAATACTATTATCCAATGGCTGGGAAGCCAGGCGGGTCAAGGCTTCCTGAGAGATGTAATGAACGAGCAGAAGGGCACCAATGAGTTACCCTAAAAGAGATACACCGAATCTTCAAAATTGCCCTCCTCCAGTTACCGACAGTTCTGTAAGAGAATCATTTGCAAAAGATAAGGTATTGGACCTGAATTACGAGACTGTTGAAGAAAGGCTTACCGCCATGTTCGAACTGAAAAGTGAACATGGTGGCAAAAGGATCGGATGTTGCGACAAAGAGCAATGGGAGTTCGGCGGGCATGTTACGCTTGGAAGGCTGTGGACTTCTATATTCGTTTGTCTGAGTTGTAAGAAGGTAGCGTTTGTGGTGCTTCTCAAAGAAGCCTTTTACCGCACAGAAGACATAGGGTACGGTCTAGCGCTGTTTGGAACAATCTATGAAGAAGGAAAGATACAATTCGAACTAGGGTATCGTGCAGTAAGAGTGGCAAACGGAACATTAGAGCGTATTACTGTATCTGACATAGCCGCTTCTATGCTTCCCACTTTAAAAAATCATGTGGAAAGTGAGTTAGCATTAGGGCTTTTGCAGCTCATATCTAGAAGACAACTTCAGTTTTCTGATTTCTGTAATAGCCCTCTGTTCCCTCTAAGGGACCTAAAGACCAAATGCAAAGAATCTGGGTGCGACGGCGTAGTTGTCGTTTCCAGAGACCCTGCTAATCTCACGCTTAATGTAGATATGATTTACTGTATTAAATGCGGAAAGAGGTACGTCTTAGATACCCAAGGGTTGACAGGAAAGGAGCTCGAACAAAAGCTCTACGGATTATGACAAAATGAGATATTTTGTTGTTATAAGAACTTAGGAAAAGAATGTCAGTATTCTCTAATCTGCACGTTAGGAAAAGCTGGCATTCTGTGTGGTGTAGATGGCAATGGGGTCCTCTACACAAAGGTCCCTCGGTCTTCCTCACGTAAGACCGGGGGACTTACTCCCGCCTCCCCATACTAGCTTGTCATCTAAAGATCTCAGATAGCTGATAGTTCATAACCACTTTCTGATGCCCTTAGATGGGCCAAGGAGAACCCCATGCAGTACTGCCCCACACACCGTCCCCATTTCACTTGTGTAGAAGAAGAAAAAGCGTATTTCCAAGCAATCATTGAAGAGATACTTTGTCACTGCGCCGAAAAGAATGTGCGCGTACCTGAGATGCCAATCAAGCATGATGGCACCGGATTGTGGATCCATGTAAGAGACGTTATCGGGTACCTCAACGCTCTAGGAGGCAAAGACTTCACAAGCCATCTCAGGTCGCTTGATGAGCGAGCAAGGAAAAGCAAAGCCGCATGGGAGAAATGGGCTACTGTCCATTCTTCCGCAACGGTGAGGCGAGAGATTGAGGATTGCGCCCCCATAAGCTGGTCCAAAGTCCATTCAGACTTTCTGAAATGGTTATGTCCAGCCGGTGAAGGGCTATCCACAAGACAAATCTTTCCGGCACCTCGCAATCATGAAAGATGCTCTGTGTACGACAACTACACAATTGGACTTCACGGAGTAATCAAGGCTCTAGTATCCTGCGCAGAACTGCCAGAAGAAACAACTGCCTCTGTTTCCGAACCCGTCACCTTTTCTTGCGAAGAGGACGGGGGTGTTATCAAAAGAATTGGTGTGCGCGTGGTTGTGAAAGCCCCCCACCTGCTCGAGAACCTGGAAGCGGCTTACGTGATTTTGAACAATAGGCGCTAAACAAGCGGCTCGGACAAAAGCACTAGAGCAGTCTAGTACCGTTCCTACATGCAACTCACACAGCTCACATTGCTTCTCGTTTCGGGAGGCTCTGCATTCGTGTGTGAATTCAAGGAGAACTTAGATGGCAGTTCACTCTTTTCAACCAAGCGTCGAAGCAGCTCGCAAGGCGGCCTTAGAAAAGGCGTTCAGACTGGAAAAGACAGGGTATCAAATCCGCCCAAGAGAATTGGACCTTCTTCACTATGACTCGTCAACAAACGAGTCGTACAAAATAATATGGGAGGAGAAAATAAAATACTCTGAGAAAGAAGAACGGCGGATAGGGGTGGAGGAAAAGAAAGCGAACGGTTCCGCTCAGTTTCGCGCCATTGCCACAACCTGTGACGAATGTGACGTGGACCCTGAGTGGCGTGTGCGGTCAGACTGGAAGCAAACCTACGAAGAAGCCCTCAAGTTCGCTCGCAGAGTCAGTGGAGAAGGGGAAGCCTACGCAAAGAAAAAAGGCTATACCACTCCGAAAGATTTGGTAGCTAAATAGGACAAATAAACAAAGGCGTTGAAGGGTTAAACCCTCGGCGCTTTTGTTTATCTATCTACGGGTTATTTGCAGCTAACGAAAGTACGAACTGTTCATACTTCCTTATATAAATTCTCTGGCCAAGAAGGTTTAAACGGGAAAAGCCTCTGTAGGAAACCCAGATACTTGTACGGCACAGAGAGCTCTACACAAAGGTATACCAATGAAGCATCTTGATGAATTAAAACGGTTCTATCGTCAGCTAGACGGGAAAGTAAAATACACACTCAAGAGGGAGAAAATAAAAATCTCATGTAAACCAAAGTGCAATCACTGCTGCTCTCTGCTAACTACCATCCATGCGTTAGAAGGTGTCTTCCTAGCGCGCGAAGTGCTGCGACGAAAGGATTGGTGGTCTATCGCTAAAAAGGCCAGAGTGGCCGCTGTAAAGGGAGAAGAGGTAGGGGCTAGCAGAAGAGAGTACTTCAACGCAGGTATTCCATGCCCTCTTCTCGGAGAAACAGGCCTTTGCAGCCTTTATCAAAGCAGGCCGGCTGCATGCCGGCTGCACATGGTAGTTTCTGAACCAGACCTTTGTAGCCCATCTAACCAAAATGCAACAACATGCGCCGTAAACACCTCTACATACCTGGCATTGTTTCTGAAGAGATGTATCGAGATTTCTGGAATCGAGATGGTAGTAGCGCCTTTACCCCTCATGTTGTTGTTTTGTATGGAGAGAGGAGCAACAAAAGAAAATAGTAAGGAACTTCTACCGCTGATTGAAGGGCTGCCCACCCCCATTCAATGGGCTATGCGTGCCGCTTCCAATGACGATTGGGGGAAGGAGTTGAGTACGTCAGAGCAAAACGCTATGCGGGCAGCTTACCTACAAGTATTCAAAGATGGGGTGTAGCCTTTCCTAAAAATCAGACGGGTCGGGGCCGCGACCAGTAAGGTCTAGCAAAATCTCTAGAGCTAAGGCACTAAGATCTGCGTAAGTAGCGTCTAGCCTTCCGTCTCTCCTCCATAAAGCTTTTACGGTAGGCGATAAAGACCGGCCGTCTTCTGAAGAAGGGCCGTCGTACGTAAACGATAAGACACACTCGCTCAACGTTCCTTCTTTTGCGTGCTTCAGTGCAGCCTCTAGATATTCCACCATTTCTGGAGGAACCTTTTCTCCGGTAGGAAAGGGAACCACTTTTATAGATCCTTGTTTTTTGACCTTCTTCATTTTTTCTGTGTAACGTGCAGCCTAGTTTTTGGCAAGGCACTTAAGGGAGAGTTCATGAGTTCTAAATGCAGCCCCGATTGCCCTGGGTGGGGAGTTTTCAATGATACAAATGAAATACAAAGATGTGAGTCGTGTGCGAGATTTGACAGCGACGAGGAAGCAGTCTCCCATGTTCTGAAACTAGAGTGGCTAGACTCTTTGAGGGGACTAAACGAAACAGTAAAAGCTGCACTGGGCGGCCTACCTCCCTTGTTAAGAATCTTGGAAGAGAAGGCAAAAGAAAACGGGTCAGATAAGTCTCACTATTTATTTACTAGGGCTAAAGACTACTTATCTGAACTAGAAGAGGCTCAACGCGTTAGCAAAAGTGATTCTCTAAGACTAGAGTTTGCTAGGATACTGTCCGCGCTCGAGCAGTCGGTGACAAATAAACAAATTAATCATTTGATAAGTACATTGGGCATAGAAGTAACTCGTCTGCGCTCAAGGTTCATGCTGGCGAAAACTTTGGTTCGAAATTCCGCAGAAGGGATTACAGAAGAAGAAAAAATACTAGCTTCAGAGGGCAATAAACGAGACTGAAAACTGGCTTATAAACGGCGGCTCTTACGGGCCGCCTCGTCTCTTGCTTCTAGCTGCACTCGCGGCACTGACTTTATTTAGCTCCTCTGCGGCTTGCTCTACTGTCCTAGACAGCCCGTTCAAAAGATCTTTTACGTCAGCTTGAAAGTGCTCCATGGACTCTGTACCTTGCTTTACGGATGCCGCAAAGTGCTTCATATGTTCCCCTACAACCTTGGATACAACCATAGATACTCTACCTTCCAACAGAGTAATCCTCCTTTCTACATCCGCCATGCGCTGGTCTAGGCTGATCACCTTATTTTCAATAAAGTCGTCTTCAGACGGGGTCAAAGTGGAACAATGATCAGACATCTAAAGACTCCTAGTGAAAGTAGTAAGGGCTTGCCAATATCTACTTGATTACGCCCCCCACCGCTGAAGCAATCAACGAAGGCATGCCTTGAAACACTCTTGCCGCTTCTTCTATTCTAGATGCAAACACCTTATGGGTAGAGGTGGAAAGCTCGAAAAGGTACAACTGGGCTTCTTCATAATCTCCAGCCTCATACGCTTGCTGTGCGAGCGCTAAGTTTAACTGCTCTCTGCTTATAAGCCCTTGAGTTACCAACCAGTTACCAAACCTAACCTCGTAATACTCATCCGCCGCCTCAACAAGAAGTTTTTTCGGAATTCCCATTCCTGCTAAGACATCTACAAGCCTACGCTTAGGGCGAACTGAAGAAGCCTCTACCCTTTTTTCTGTTCGCTGGTCAGCAGAGTTACCACGACTTGAATAGCCGATTGTATTGCCGACAGCACTGCTGCCTGGGATACCAGGGCGTCCGCTATCTTCTTGTCCGTTTCTTGCCTCTGTTTTATGTCGTTGACCGTCCATTGATAGTGCTCCCGTTGGATCTTTTCGAATTTTTCATCCCTCTTAACAATCTCCCGGTCTTTTTTTCCTACAGCTTTCCATAAGACATAGACAGCAATGCTCAACCCGGCTATGCACACGCAAGCACACAATATCACCGCGGCTATGACCCCTCCGCGCTCCAACATTGGAAGGGCTGCATGAGTAGTAGCTACTGGGTCCATGTTCTATTTACTTCCTCATAACGGGCGCTGCTATACAGGTACCCTCTCTAACTTACTCTTAAGAGCGCGTTCAGCCGCTTTTGCTAGTCGCTGTTTATTAATGCTTACACACCTTTTGCACATTTTCGTCTCTTTCCCTTCGGTACGGGTGAGACGGCTAAGCAATTGAACAAAGCTCTCTACGCTTTCTGCTGTAGCTGAAAACCACATACTTTTACGCTTTGCCTGACAAATAACAGTAACGGGCTCATCTCTCGACATGTCATCAGCGGATGCTATTTTGGTGACGTGCCATGTGCCCTTCAGGTCCATCCCAAAAACGATCATTCGATACCTACAGGGATTAGCGTTCGATCAGAATAAGTTGCGCAGTCAGCCACACTCATTGACTTCTTGTACGATCCCGACATGGTGACCAGAACAGTACCCGGAGTTCGTACAAAAGAGGTCTCAATAACAGGTCCGTTCGACAATTCAGATGCAATGTTACGGACAAACGAATCGAAACCGGCGACTTCTCCATTTACTAAGCAGAATGGATCCCAGCGCGTAAATTGTGTGCCAGGCTCCCCACCAGGAGTATACGGCCTGCCCGCAGCGAGGAGGGCCTGTATAGCGGCGCCTGTTATGGGATCGTACGTATACGTCGTACAACACACCTGTTCGCCAACGTGGGCACAGTCAACGTGATTTATTCGCTCTGCCACTACTCCGCTGGGGGCTCTAGCCATCACACTCGTAACGAATGTGCTACGTTGGGTGGGCGTAAGCTGAACAGGAGTTATGGGCCACGCCACTTGAGGCTCGCCCGGGGCAGAAACAAAAATAGACAAAGCAATAATAGCAATCATGGTATCCCTCTAGAAGAAAGTACAAGCAGTTGTTTCATCGGTCGCGCGGACCCAATCATACGTCGAATCATCTGTGATGCCGTGACAAACGCAAACCTCTGCTGGAGCACCGTCGTCTGTATCATTGATGTACCAGCGTTGTGGGCCTGCTGTGGTTGCGTCGCAGGCGTACGGCTCGGCGGGCGCATCGTTTTCGATCATGCCGTCGCCAATTGGCTTCCAGCCGGTGTTGCCGGTGCCAGATACTTTTTGCCAGAAGGTCTTTCCATACCCTCCGGTCGACACACTAAAAATTGATCCTATGCCGGCTGTAACCGAGCCTTCTGGCTCGGTGGCCGTCATCTGCCACGAGGGGTAAGTTAGTTTGCCAATCCCTATCGCATCTCCATATATGACGCGTGCAACTATATCCGCATACGCGGAATCGTCCCCGGATCGAAACCATATTTGCGCTCCAGATTTTTTGATCATCGGGCAAGCCGCTGTAGTGCATCCAAGCTGGATGCCCGTGAAGTCAGTTCCGGCGTTGTTGATAAGGAGAATGTATCCATCTACTGGGGATCGCATAAGAGATCTGCTGGCCCAACCAAGTCGAAAATCTGACAAAAAGTACGCGCCGGATATGTCCCAATAGACAGTAGGGGTTCCGCCGACGTACAGCCTAACCAAATCGTCAGACGGCGCAATCCAATACGTGTCGAGATCAGCGTCGAGCGTGAGCCTGTTGCCCGACAGGTTAATGTCGCCGGACACGGTGCCACCCGAACTGAAATCAGGGGGCGTATACTCATATTGTATGGGCCCGCCAAAAGCAGCAGAGGGCTGCATCAGCCAGAACAAAACTAAAAGAAGGGCTCTTTTCATTCCTATTTACCGCCTTTCACAGCCATTCCTACGTTCACTGTAAGGCTTTCATCGCCATCCGCCCCAGTAGGAACAAAATCGCACCCCACAATGGGGAAGCCCTCTATGTCCGCCCTAAACTCATAGCACGTAAGGCCTACACCAGGATCTTTGAACCACTTTCCATCAGTGAGCTCACATACACCGTCTACGTACGTTTTGCATACTTGTACGGTATAAGGCTGGCCTCCTGATGTGTGATAGGCACTACAAGTAGACCTGAGGTCACTGACACTGCCATTAGCGTCATTGACGCACGCATACACTACCATGAGGCCATAAATCCCCATTATCGCAGGGGAGGATACTGACACAGTAAAACTTCTCGTCGTGGACAGGTCCAGGCCGTCGATTACAGTTCCTTTAAATTCATAGGCGTTTTTGGGGCCGGCTACTGCCATAGCGTGTGAGGGAAAAAGCAATACTATCGCCGCAAGAAGGCAAAGTAGGAATTTGTAGGGCGTGTTCGGCATAAGTCCTCCTAGTGACCCATTTTCGTGGTAAGTAGGGAGTTCACTCGCTGAGTGTAGCTCATTAACCGCCGTGTAAGAATCACAAGTTGTATGAAAGGAGAAAGAGATGTCATCAGGCTATGAGGATACCGTAGATGTAGAATTCGACGAACTAATTCGACAGTCAAGTAAGGCGTTTCTTATCAGTGTGGAGGGGAAGGAAACGTGGGTAGCCAAAAGCAGGACAGAGAACTCCGAGGAGCTCGAAAATCAGCTCTTACTTCCTCCTGAAGACAGAAGCGTCTTCACCATCATTGTTCCTAGATGGTTAGCTAAAGACAATGGATGGTGCGATGAATGAGTCACGCCGCTTTAGCTCTCACTAAAGACGGAGGGCGCATGCCCCACTGCTTAGCAAGACGACGAATGTGTTCTTTAAGAACATCACTCTGACTTGAAGCCCATTCTTGCTTTAGCTGCTGGAGCATTTTCCTCTGAGTCTCGGCTATGGCATCCCTCGGCACTACTTGGGTACTCACGGTACACCTCCTTATACTCGTTAGAATACCACACTTAGTTCTATTTGTGTTGCTAAAAGCGTACTACATACATATAAATACACCGAAGGACATGTCGTCCTTATTTCAATTTCCGGCGTAAGAGCCAGTAAGGGAGACTAAAATGGCTGAAGCTATTGTAGTGAACCAGAAGCAAAAGGAAGTATTAAACAAAGTTATGAAGCTCGGAGGAAAGGTGAGCCTAGCCGAAGTAGACAAACGAACGGCAGGAGCGCTAGAAACCCGAGGCTTAGTAAAGCTCAGCGAGAACAAGAAGGGGCAGTTTGTATCCCTGACGGCAAAAGGGAAGAAGCTCCTCAACTAATTGTTTCTAGTTCAATCATCGACAATGGAAATATGAAAGAAAGCAGCACAGCCGGCGCCGTTTAACTGCCTTACCTACCTGGAGTGTCTACTCAATGGAGAGATTACCTTACGATTCGCCGGCTGTGCTGCTCTCGAAATGTACTACTCTTTAATTTCCTAGTCAAACTGTTCCCAACGCGTTCATTCTACTCGGGGGGCAGGTTTCTTTCGCTTAGACTTAATGAACTCATACGCTTCTAGAAAATCCGGGTTAGAAGAGAGTTCCAGCAGCCTTTTATAGTCCAAGATAATTGCTTGGATGACCCCTTGAAGGGGCGGTCGAACTCTTCGCTTCGACTTTTTCTCCATAAGCCGTTGCAGTGTTCTCAAGAAGCGCAGTTCTTTCTCTTCAAGTCGTATGAAAGTTCTTATACCTTTAGGTAACGGCATGACACTTCCTTATTTGGTAGCTAAAAAGTGTATCTACATAGTAGATTTCTTCACTCTAACGGAAAGGTAGAGGACTAGCCAATGCCCAAGGACGAAGAAAGTATTCCCATCGAGATGACTGTAGATAATTTGGACACGCCCCAGGCGGCATCTACTTTAGCGGTACTTGCTGTCTTAGGCCTGAAAAAGTACGGGAGAGTTACTTTTGTAGTTCGGCCAGATCGAGGGGTAGCTTTTGCTAACCCGGCGCACGTAGACATTCACCCAGACGCAATAGAAGACTTAGCAGACCGGCCGCTTAGATTTGTTAGGCCCCTACTTGGAGATGGAAAACCGAAGTTTGTAGCTTGGAAAGACGGGGTGTTGTGGGAAGTAGAAATCGAATAGCGGCTAGAACAACGGCCCTTATGTGAGAACTCACAAACAAACGGAGACCAGAATGACCGTGAAGCCAAAAACAAAGAACAGAGGGAAGACCTTAGTGGCGTTGGTAAGTCAACTCGAAGTAGATAAGATCTTAAACGTTGAGCAGCCAAAAGACTTGGATGTGCTGGCTGACTCTATAAAGGCCCTCGGCGTAAGGCATAAACTTCAAGTAAGAAGAAAAAAAGGGAGCGATAAACTCTACATCATCGACGGAAGACGAAGATTCCTCGCTGCGAGCAAGGCCGGGCTTCGAAAAATAGAGGTAGTAGACCATGGGTACATGAAGGATGTTGATGCGATAACATTAGGGCACGCAGAAAACTTCCTACGCCGCAAAAACAGCAAAAAGGAAACCATTCACGCCTGTCGACTCCTCCGCAGTGAAAAATTAACTCACAAGGAAATAGCATCTAGGCTATTCTTGGGGGAGTCTACAGTTAGTGAATACCTGTCCATTTCTCGAGCATCGCCCAAAGTAAAAGAAGCTGTAGTCAAAAAGAAGTCAGAAGGCGGAGTGAGTATAAAAGAGGGCCTAAAGATTGCACAACTAGGGAGGGAACAGCAAGACGAAGAGATACAAAAGAAGACAAAAGGAGTCGAACAACCAGCTAAGAGGGCTCAGTTACCCAAAATACTAACAAATAAGGCCGAGGTTACACCCCTTAGCCAAAATATGGGGGTTTTAATGCCAGGGGAAAAACTAAGAAACGACTACCGTCTAGCTTCCGACTACAAGGAGAGATGCCAAAAGCTGGAAGTTGAAGTTCAAAAACGGCTCAGAATGAACCCTAGCAACGCCAAACTTCAAGGAATGAGTTTAGCTATTGGAGTGCTGCGAGGAAAACTCACAGTAGAGGAGTCCCTTATCAACTGGGGCAAAATATAAGAGGTTTCTCTGATTTATGATGATGTAGTCAAATGTAGTCATTCCTCGCCGAGTGAGGAATGACTACATTTGACTACATGGTTCATGAAAGGTCACATGGAGCGCGTAATGTCATCTTTTATTCAGAAGGTAGAGCCTGTTTTGGACCCGTCCGTAAGAGCCCTTTGTGCTAAAGCGTATGATGGACATCCGAAGGGGTGCCCGAATTTCCGAAAGAGAGAAACATGCCCTCCGTATGCTCCTTTATTTGAGGAAGTATTCAATCTCTCATATCCAGTGTATGCGATTGGAGAGAAGTTCAATCTAAAAGCTCATGAGGATAAGATGAGAGAGCTCCATCCGGAGTGGTCTTACAGACAACTTACGTGCTGCTTGTACTGGCAAGGAAGCGTAAGAAAAAGGCTGAAAGAAGAGATTAAGAAGTTTCAAGCGGAGAGGGCAGGATTTATCTGTACGGACTGTCCAGAAGCTTTGGGGGTAAATGTCACAGCCACTTTAGGTTCTGTAGGAATAAAGCTAGAATGGCCGCCAACAACTTACGTCGTCAAAGTAGCATTTTGTGGGGCGCCAAAAGGATAAGAGCAGCCGCTAGGTAAGCCCATTGCAAAGCTAAGGAGGACCGGCATGAAATTATTATTATTAGATGTCGACGGAGTAGTCGCAGATTTCATAAGAGGGATGGAAGAAAAAGCGGGGTTTAAATTTACTGAAGAGCAGCTGAAAACCTTTTATTGCGACCGGCAAGTAAGTCCTACTAAAAGGTCTAAGATTTATGAAATCGCCAGAGACCCTTCCTTCTGGGAGAGTCTGCCTCTTATAGAGGGCGCAAAAGAAGGACTCAGACATCTGAACGCGTTAGGGTACAAAATTACTTGGGTAACTAGCCCGTGGAAAGGCTGCGAGGGGTGGGAGGAGGCTCGTAAGGCGTGGCTAAACAAACACTTTGACATCGACCGTATGGGACAAGAGGTAAAGGTGATGTCCGACAAGTCCGAGGTGGACGGGGATATTTTCATTGACGATAAAGTAGACAACATACGAGATTGGAAAAAGAACCATAGTAAAGGCAGAGCCTATATTTATGACGCTCCCTCCAATAAAAACTTTCACAACGCCCCTAGATTCACGTGGGGGAAAGTGAAAGAGCTGTTATGAATCCTTTGCGCGTACCGTGGGGGAAGAAACCGCCTACTAAAAAAGAGAAGTCGGCTTCCCCGCCTTTCATAGGAATAAAAAACGAGGCGGCTAGAGAAAACAGAGATGCTTCTAGTTTCGTGTCCATTTCTGTTCGCGGAGTAAAAGGAGCTCCGAATGGGAGCTATCTTCTTCCTTGGAGCGAAGGGGCTTGTTTAAAGTACTATCTATCTCAAATAAACCTCATTACGGCTGCTATACACTCTGCAATTCTCGACGACGCATATCCAGAAGAGGGTAGGTTAAGATTAAGATACGTACCCAAAAATAACTCTCGCATTAAACTAGGAGCTCCGTCGGTAGGCGCCGCGCTGCAATACCAAAGATCTTCTCACGATGCCCAAAGAATAGCCTATCGCATGGGCGGCGGAACAAAAGTCGTAGAGATGCCTTTGAGTAAAAGATGAAGAAGTAGCGAAATACCTCTTGTCTTGACGGTATAAGAACCTCGAACATTAACTTCTAACTTTACGGAGACAGAAATGTTAATTCATCACACCGCAGAGGACTATGGGTCGGCAGCACAAAAAGCAGCAGATTGGGCAGTAAAAAAGCTTGATAGGATTATAGCCGAAGGGAAAAATAGGGCGATTTCTACGATAGGAGAAGTTCAGAATAACCAGCCGAAAGATTATTTGGTGCCGTCATCTACCCTTAGATTTATGGCCAACAACAACGCCCTCGAGGCGAGATGGGGTTCCTCTGAACAGTTCAAAATACACCCCCATGCTCTAGAACAAGTGGGTGAGCGATGCGGTATGCCCAACCCAAAGAAAGTTATGAACTGGATAATGGATGATGATTCAGGTGTCGGGGCCTCTGAACTTGCCGAAATCCTGAACCGCAAATTTACCAGCCAAAAAGATAAGAGGTTTCTTGTAAGGTCTGTAAACGGACAAGAGGTACGTGGATTTCTGAGCGACAGGTACAGGAGATTAGATTCTGCCCCTCTTGTAGAGTCTTTTATTGCACGAGCCATTGAGCACGGAGCTCTGCCTATCGAGGGTAAGGCGTTGGATACGAAGTTCTACCTAAAGGTAGTGCTACCGCACATTCTGGAGCCCCTTCCGGGAGAAGTTATGCTGTGGGGGGTCCAGTTGAAAAACAGTGACTTTGGAGACGGAAAACTGGATGTTTCAGGTTTTATTTATAGACTTAGATGCACGAATTTGCTGATGGGAGAAAACGGGTTCTCGAAAGTTCATCTTGGTGGGCGACTCGACGAAAACTTGGAGTTCAGCGAGAGAACCTACGAGCTTGATACTAAAACTATGGCCTCTGCTGTAATGGATGTAGTCGATTCTGTTCTTGAGCCGAGTAACGTGAAGAAGAGCGTAGAGGCTATACAATGTCTCGCAAAAAAAGAAACCGATTCAGATGCTGTGCTAAAGGTTCTTCGAAACAAGTCTAAGCTAACAAAGGGAGAAGCAGAAGAAGTAGCTAAGATCTTTAATAGCGCAGAAATAGAAAAACTTCCTCCAGGGCAGAACGCTTGGAGACTAAGCAATGCTATAGCTTTATTGTCACAACAGTGCGAGCCCCGTCGACAACTGGAGCTTGAAGAAGTAGCGGGAGAGGTAGCTGGGCTACGAAAGGCAGCATAAAGACAGGAGACCCTAATGGTAGAGTCTGAAGAGTTTACGCGCGAAGTAGAGGTGTTCAAATACAGAGAGACGAAAGAACCTGTAATTACCCCAAAGACAACTTGGGAGCCGATCCCTCTACACGAACTGAAAAAGGGGGATATCTTTCGGGTATTCGACGTGAGAGCAGATGGGAAAAAGCGTCCGGACCGGGTGTTGAACGGGCAGCCTGCGGTGTACGTCGCAGCAGTAGATGGAAAATTGGTTCCGAGGCCCACACTAGCAGAAGTGCGCGCAGACCCAGTGAATGGATTCTTCTTCGACGAAGTAAAAGTTAGGTGTTAGGATGAACGTAGACCAGATATTCAAAAAAGACGGGCCCTTGTCAAAATATTGGCCCAACTACCTGCCGAGGCCGGGGCAGGTTGCTTTAGCGAAAGCCGTAGAAGGCGCTCTAAAAGATGAACGGCACCTATTGGCTGAAGGGCCTTGCGGTACCGGAAAGTCTTTGGCCTATGGAATACCCGCAGCTATCAAAGTGCTAACAGATAAAAGCACGGTGGTTATCGCTACTGCGAATATAGCTCTTCAAGAGCAACTCCTCAAAAAGGACCTGCCTCTCATAGCAAATGTAATGTCAGACATAGAACTAGGAGACTTGAAATTCTTTTCTAGGAAGGGAATGGGGAACTATGTATGTCTATATAAGCTAAAAGAGCTAACGCTAAACCCTAAAGAAGCTTGGGCAAAAACTCTTTGGAAGTGGGTAGAGAAGTCTGATGTGGGAGACAAAGAGGAGCTTCCCGTAGACTATCATGAGCTTTGGCATCACATAGCGGCCAACCAAAATGAGTGTGCCAAAGAGTCCTGTAGGTTCATAGACAAGTGCTATGCCTTCCGGGCTAAAGAAGAGATTGAACGATCTGGGCCCTGTATCGTGGTAACCAATTATCATCTTCTTTACGCAGATAGTTTAGTAAAAGGGGCCACTCAAGGGTACGTAAAGCTCTTACCAGACCACAGTGTAACGATAGCCGATGAGGCCCACGAGATGGCGGATATCGCAAGGTCTTTTCAAGGGTTCGACATCTCCATGAACAGTTTCATGTGGTTGATAAGGAAACTTGGAAAACTAATAAAAAGACCCGACACCAAAAATTCAGTGGCAGTACTGATGGATACCGCAAGAGAGTTTTTTGATGATGTGGTTAAATACTACCACTCGCATTCGCCCATCCTAAAGGCCCCTTTAGGCTTTGGACGTGAGTTCCTTACCGCCCTAGCAAGCACGGCCGACTTAGTAAAGAAAGAATCCTGTACGGAAAAGGATGAAACTAAACAAGCCTTACTAGATTGCTTATTTTCATACATGCACAAGAAGAACTCTCAGCTATCTAGTATATGTTTTGGGGGTACCAATACAGGTATTCTACCAGACCTCCTGGATTTGAGTCTTCCTCTCAATGAAGACAACGACGAGGAGGACGAGAAACTAGAAGAGGGGTCCGTATATTACTTAGAGTATGCTGGAAAGGAGAAGCCGATCCGTCTGTGTAGCCAAGTTATAGAGGTGCAAGATTTTATTCGAGACCACATACTCGATTCCAGCACACTGATAGTTACGTCCGCTACGCTATCTACTAACGGCAATTTCGAGTTCATAGCCGAGGAGCTGGGGCTAGATCCTGACGAATACGCCTCGCTGATAGCGCCTAGCCCATTCAACGCTAGAAATATGCTTGTCGTAGTGCCCAACAGCTTCCCACCTCCTCAAAATAAGGACGACCACATACTGGCCGTATCAAAAACTATAAAGGAAGTGGTAACTGAACTAGGTGGTAGGTCTATGGCACTGTTTACTAGCTATAGATCTTTGGAATATGCCGCAAAACACCTCGAGTCTACTCTTGTTGGAATAGAGCTTTTAGTCCAAGGAAAGTTGCCTAGAGGAAAGGTAGTCCAGAGACTAAAGGAAAACGAGAAAAGCCTTATCTTGGCCACTGCGTCCTTTTGGCAAGGCATAGATATACCAGGTCGGTCATTGAGCTGTCTGTTCATAGAAAAATTTCCTTTTGCTCCCCCTACGGACCCCGTTGTGTCCTATATGGGAGACCTGTGGTTAAAGAAAACAGGAAATAGCTTTTCTTCCTTCATGAACTATAGTGTACCCAAAGCTGTAATTGCTCTAAAACAAGGAGTGGGGAGGCTTATACGACAAGAGTCTGACTACGGAGTTGTTGTCTTGTTTGATAACAGGTTGGTTACAAAAAACTACGGTGCGCACTTTGAGTGTGCGTTTCCAAACGACCACTTCCGGTCATCGAAGATTTCCTCGATAACTAAGTTCATACAAGAGCAGGATGCGAGGGTACTCCATGAGCGTGACAGAAAAGAGGAGTGAAACGGAAGTTATTTTGTTTCACCTTACTAGTGTAATAGGGTTATGCCAGACGCCAAGAGAACATTGGACACCAGAAGACACCTTGGCGCTCAGAAGGGCCCAGTCTTTCGTTCAAAAAATCAGAGGGGAACTCAGTGAAAGCAGAAACTCGAAAGAGAATTCAACAGTTGCTTGACTCTCTGCCAAAAGGAAGAAAATTCAGTAAGCTGAAGAGCGAATTTCAAAGAAAAGGGTTCTTATCAAAAAGAGAAATCAGGGAACTTTACGGACTAAAAGCAGGTACGCTTACCCCTGACATCCACTCTGAAAAATAACAAAGGAGAATCAACGTGAGTCTGTTTATAGCAATAGAGGGTATAGACTGTTCGGGTAAGAAAGTTCAAAGCGAATTGCTAGCTGCCGCGTTAGGTGCAGAGCTGTTCTCTTTTCCTGACTACTCTACAGAAAGCGGCAAAGTGCTGCGGTCTTACCTCGATAGAAAATGGCATGTATGCGACCCGCAAAATGAGCTAAATTCCTACGTAGAAACATTCGCCTACCAGTCATTTCAAACTCTTAACAGGCTGGAAAAAGTTCCTGCCATACAAAAGGCATTAAAGTACGGAGATGTGGTAGCTGACAGGTGGACCAAGAGCGGGGAGGTGTACGGACCTGTCTTTGGATTAGACAAGCAGTATATTCATGATGTTCAAGTCACTTTGCCTCGTCCACATCTAAACATTCTACTAGATATAGACTGGGAAACTTCTGTAAAAAGAAAGCCAAAGAAAAGAGACGTGTACGAAGCTTCCGAAGCGCTAATGCGGGCTGCATCTAACCAGTACAAGAAAGAATGGGAAGGGCACACTTGGCATGGGGTTACAGCTACAGATTGGCAGGTGATCGACGGCAATAAATCTATAGACGAAGTTCATCGAGAAATTCTTCTATTGGTAAAAAATAGACTAGAATTCATGCGAACTTACGGAAAGTGAGTACGCTTCAAGGAAGGGGTAGACATGACTCTTATAATCTGGTGCGTTCTTTTGAATTGGTCTCCGTTCTTGCTGTTTTGGATTTATCCAGTAGGGATGATGTTAGTTTTTAAAGACTTCAAGTTTACCGGGTTTGAAGGCCCCTTTGCTAAATTCGAGTTAGTGAAAGAGGGAGTGGAACCCTGGCATCAGAAACTATGGAAAGATTGGGCAGGAGTGGGGTTGCCGGGGTTCCTTTGTTATAAAGTACCGCTCTTTAAACTAAAAGATTCAGACTGCAGACTCGCGTGGATAGTAAGAACAGTTAAGCATGAGAAGGTTCATTGCCGGCAATGGTTAGCGCTGGGCCTCCTGTTTCCAGTTTCCTACTACATACACGCGCTTTTCATACTTCTATTCAAAAAAGATAAACACGCCTACTTGGACTGTTGGGCAGAAAGGGCGGCAAGAGAATATGCGGAGCAGAAGGTCGACATTCCCAAAGAAGAGTGGCCGCAAGGGCCAACGGACAGGTGGCCTTGGTGGTAACCTTACAAAAGTACCTAAAAACTAGGCCGCCGTTGCGACCAGCGCTTGTTATGGCAGAAGAATTTGTACTTAAACGCCTCCGTTTAATGCCCTATTGTGCGGGTGAAAAAGAACCCTCCGTATTCGGTATAAAAGTAGTGAAAGGTCTTTTGCTCTTGACTTCCTGATAGACAAGAGTAATTTCACTTTCATTAGGTAATGGGGCTGTTGACCAATGGTTAGGTCACTTTCCAGTCAAGAAAGAGCAAACACCGTTCGGTCCCTCGGTTCTTTTTAAGAACCAACACAGCTAGAACAAACAAGCAATATGCAGGTTCGAATCCTGTCAGCCCCTCCTTACCTAGTTTTGATCTCTGAATTTTTGGGGGTGTAGCCGAATTGGAATAGGCGCTTTCACAAGGGAGAAAGAAATGCACACCGTTCGGTTACTCGGCCTTCTACCGAAAGCCAACATACACGAACAAACAAGCACATGGAGGTTCGAATCCTCCCGCCCCCGCATTTTACGTAGTTTGCTTTATCAGTAGTAAGAATTACGCCCCTGTAGCCAAAATGGTAAAGGCACTTGAAATTCTAATCAAGACAAAGACCCCGTTCTGGCACTCAGCTTTTTAAGAAGCTAACCGCAAGGAACAAACAAGCGTATGGAGGTTCGAATCCTTCCAGGGGCGCCACTTTGGGGGAAGACTGGGCACGGTGCCCACCAGGTATGGGACTTGGACTCCGTTCTAAACCTCGGCTTCTTTAGAGAAGCCAACTAGTAGAACATACATGCAATCGGTTCGACTCCGACTCCCCCCACCTCTTCGATGTTTGGGTGCGCAACAAGAGGCGCTCACACGCAAATTTTTTAATTTGCTCCACCCACAAGCTTCTCTCCTCGCGCACCCGTCTCAAGACGGCCTGAGTAAGCGTACCTCCGCTTACTCAGGCCATTCTACTTTCGACCTTCTTTAACTCAGACTTTTATCGTGGTAATACGTGCCTCAATTTTTCTTTCACATGGAGACCAGCATGGACCAACAGCAAACCCAAACAAGAACAGAAGCACTCGGTCCCGCCGAGAGGGTGATTCAGTCCCTCCTTCAGTACTCTGACCATATTTACCACGGCCGGCCAGGTTGTGTTCGTAAAAATGAGTCAGAGCCGGCAGGAGTAAAATGGGGGCCTGTTATCTGGAAAGAGGAGGGCGGAGAAAAGGTTGTATACGAGACTGTAAAAGTAGGAAGGCGGTCTGAGAGGAAAAAAATAGGAGTCCTCAAACCCGACCTCAAAATAAAAGACGGCCGAAGGGTAATAGGGGAATATAGAAAACCTGGGCTGTACAAAGAGCTAGCGGCGCACTGTTACGAGAAAATAGCTGAAGTATGGAAACTGGACAATGAGTTTGCGGCCAGGTGGGCAAGCTGGGCGTTTACCCAAGAACACAGGGACTTAAAGGTGTTGCTTTGCGCTTTTATGCTCGTTCAAAGCCGTAAGGGAGATCCTGTCATCGAGGATGGAAAAATCCTATTCAAGGATGAGGATTACAGAGATGTCGGCGAGGCTATGTGTCTAACTCGCGCCAAGTTGGATTTAAACCCAAAGCTGCTACTGAGAGTAGGCGAAGTGCTGGCTCTCGAAGACATCGCTAAAATCAACCGGAAAATGGGTTTCAATGTATCGGCACGAAAACCTGTACTGGGTCGGTATTACAAAGTAGTCACAAAGTGGCTGAAGTACCGAGAAGAGAACATCCCTCTGTTACAAGGGCTAGTAAAAGCAGGATTTAGAACTACTGTAATGCGGCTTTCCCGAAAAGTCGGTTACAAGCCATCTTCCCCCTCGTTCTTTGAACTCTTGAAGTGGAGGCAAGTTCAGGCCAAAGACGGGCGCAGAACTATAGCAATAGGTCAAAAGTTTGAGTCCGAGTCCTGGAAGGGCTTAAAAGAGGAACAAATTTGCGAGATAATCGTTTCAGAAAAACCCAACTGGAAAAGATTAGTGGGCATGCTTCCTGTTGAAGTAGGGGTTACTCAAGCTATTGTTACTGCCGCGGTGGAGGCGGGCTGTCTTTCCAATCAGGACTTAATTATCCTTACTCCTACCCTTGAGGAGCTAGGGTTACTGAAGGTTCCTGCTGTTCACGATAGGTGGAAGGAGGCAGTTAACAACGCGGAGAACCAAAGAGCTTCCAACATTGCGAAAAACGTAAGAACGAAAGAAGCTAAAGACGGGCTGCAGGAGGCTTCTGATAGGGCCGCTGAGAAGGTTTTTAAAGAAGCAACCAAAGATCTAAGAGTCTACTGTATCGTCGATAAGTCAGGCTCCATGGATGGCGCTCTGGAAAGGGCGCAAGAATACCTCACCCGATTCCTCGGCGGGTTTCCACTAGACAGACTTCATGTTTCTGTCTTCACCACAATGGGAACGGAAATACACATTCGTAGTGCAAAAGCTGCCGCAGTTAAACAAGCCTTTGCCGGTCATTCAGCAGGAGGAGGTACTTGCTACGCTGCAGGTGTGAAGGCTTTAAGTCACCATAAGCCATTAGACAATGAGGACACCTTAATGCTGTTTGTAGGTGATGAAGAAGACTCTGGGGTGAGCAATTTAGTGAATGAAATTAAAAAGTCGGGTATTCGCCCTTCGGCTTTTGGCCTTTTAAAAGTAGCAGGGTATGGCTTCGCAGGAGGAGGAGGAAATATAGTAACTCAAGCTGCTCGGCTACTGGACATTCCGTGCTTTCCCATACAAGAGGGTATGTTTACTTCAAACGACCCATATGCGGTCACTCGAATTTTGAGGAACCTCATCGCTTCTACTCCAGTAGGTGCGAAAAGTACTCGAGTCTCGTCTAGGAAATCTCTCATAGAGGAGATTCTAGCCACCAAGCTGCTAAAAAAACCTGTTTGGGCATAGATAAGTTCTATTCATACAGCGGGTTATCTTTAAAGATGCCCGCTGTATTTCAATTTGACCCTGTGGGAGGGTTCGACAATGTCGTGGAAAGAGCTGTTGTCAAAGACAAAGCAAGAGGTTTTACCTTGGTTTGGTTTGTCAACAATCCATAATGCCTATCGGTCGTGGACTCTAGTTGGAGATAGTCCGCTTGAGCATGGGTGGTACAAATTCGATGTTACGGCAGGCCGAGCTGCTACTTTGGCAAGTCCAGAACCCCAACCAGGTAATCTGGAGTGGGCAGACGGCCAACAGAAGATAAAAGGATATGTTGTAGGGGGTAGATTTATACCCGACGGCCGCCGCGTTATAACAGACCCCTCAAAACTGGTACAACAGACACAGCCTCTCTACTGTATAGAACCGGGGCTAGAAAGGTTCGCTAGGGCAACTGCCGTTCTGGACAGGCATACCTACCTAGTTTTCATGCAGCAGGAGTTTCCGGAGGCTGCCGATGAAGAAGTAACGATAGCCTACCGAGAGCGCAGATCTTCTTTAAAAGGAATTAAAGGAGTAACTCCTGCTCTCGACCTCGCCTTTAGATGGATGACGCATCAACGGAATGTTGTCGAAGAACGTAGGCGCCAACTCGAGCTCTTACGAGAGGAGGAAGAAAAGAAGATAGCTGAAGCTGAAAGGTACCAAAAGCTACTAAAAGAATCCGGAAGCGCCGTAGGCAGAAGAGCGATTGCGGAGCAGGATTTTGAGACTGCGGCAAGGGAGGCGTTGAATATCTCAGGTGCTACGCTTCTGGACGCTAGACCATCTAAAAACAGAGGGGAAATGGTAGTTCAGTACAGATTCGACCACAGGGGTTTGGAGTGCGTAGTGGACGCAAAAACCCTTAGAGTGATTGACGCTGGAATCTGTCTTACTGACGAATACACGGGCGAAAAGGGAGATGCCCGTTTCACTCTTGAGTCTCTACCCGGAGTGGTCCGGGAAGCCATTCGAGCTGGTTCGCTGGTGGTATGGAGGCATGCAGATTGAGGCAACGACCGTGCTGACAGAGAAAGAAAGAATACTAAAGTCTACAAGGCCTGAAGAGTTGTTTCCTGGCAACCTAGAAACGGCCAAAGACGAGTACAAGAAGTTAGCCAGAAAGTGGCATCCAGACTTTCAAAACGGAAGCACTTCCGTAATGTCTCACATAAATAAGCTGTATGACGAGGCAGTACTTCTCATCCAGGCTGGTAAATGGCCAAAGAGGGGCATCTTACGGCTCAATAAAGAGATCGCAGGGACTATTTCCTTTCGGTTTCTTGCAAGTAGGCCCTTTAGCTTAGGTCACCTATATTTAGGGGAAACTCACCTCTCATATCTTGTAGAAAAAAAGCATTTACGGTTCGCCGAACGGTCACTTTCTGCGACTGAAAGTTTTCGATATGCCAACCACAAGATGGAGTCAGAGATCTCTAAATACCTGCCTAATAACGTAACTCCTTATCTACTAAAAGACAGTCGATGCTTGATAAAAATACCAAAAGTGAAAGAAATGCTATGCCTTAGAGACGTTCTTTCCTTTTACGGAAAACGCCTAAAGATGGAAGAAGTCGCTTGGATAGGAAGCGGCATGCACAACATTGCATGCTACCTATATTGGGCTGGGATTGTGCATTCCAACTTCTCTTTGGACTCGGTTTTTATCAACCCATCTACTCATGACGTTGCTCTCCTTGGGGAGTGGTGGTTTGCCTCAAGGCGAGGCGAAAGGCTAAGACACTTGCCTGCTAGAACTGTGCATTTTCTTCCGTGGGAAGTGCAGGTCCGTAAGGAAGCGACCTACCTCATAGATCTAGAGACCATAAGAGCTACTCTCAGAGAATTAATGGGAGACATCACAGGTAAAGACATCGAGTGCAACCCCTTATCGGAATGGGCGCAGACTCCTGCCACTAAAAAGCCCAATAAAGAATACGCTAATTGGCATAGTGCCATCAAAAAAACCTTCGGGAGACGAAGGTTTGTAAAAATGGCTCTCAATTCGGAAACTTTATATTCGAGTAAGTAGTAAACGTCCCCTCTAACAGGAGCAAGGCTCTAAAGGAAAAGAACATGGGCGGCGGTCGATTTGATCCTACAGACTGGAATGATTATTCAACCAGCAGAGGCTACGATAAGCCTACTACAAAAGCAGCTGACATCTACAAAAGGGGGGATATATTTAAGGACTTTGACCCCAAAAATCTGAAAGACGGAATTAGGGAGTCAAGAGATTCAGAAGACAACCCTAACTCTACTCCTATCATTGTGGGGTTGGATGTCACCGGCTCTATGTTTACGGTACTAGAGACCATGGCAAAAAGGGGGTTAAAGACCTTATTTGAGGAAATCTACAGCAGAAAACCCGTAGAAGACCCTCACGTCCTTTGCGCTGCTATAGGCGACGCGTACTGCGATGGTGCTCCTTTGCAAGTTACTCAGTTCGAGGCAGATTTGAGAATCGCTGAGCAGCTAGAAAAGCTGTACCTGGAAGGTGGAGGCGGAGGGAATGACTCCGAAGGGTACTCTTTGTTGCACTACTTTGCAGCAAAACACACGTCTTGTGACTCTTTCGAGAAGAGGAAGAAAAAGGGGTACCTATTCACTATCGGCGACGACGGCCCCACCCCAAAAGTGATGCCAGAGCACGCAAAAGCAGTATTCGGGGATGACATTGAGGAGGCGCTTTCTTGCCAGCAGATCCTTACCCTGGCTTCTCGTCAATGGGAGATATTCCATCTGATAGTCCAGGAAGGGGGCACCGCAGATAGGGCCATGGACGGCAGATGGAAAAAACTACTTGGAGAGCGGGCTTTGGTTTTGAGAGATCATCAAAAGATGGCTGAGGTCATAGTGTCCACGCTACAAGTAGTCGAGGGCGCCAACCAAGACGCAGTCGTAGACTCGTGGAGCGGAAGCACTGCGATGGTAGTAAAAGACGCAATTCAGAACCTTTCCAAAAGAGATCAATCCTCTTCTGAAATAGTCACTCTCTGACTATCTCCCAGATATGAATAATGCAGTAGGGTAACGACATGCGGGAAGTAAGCTGCTTTTCGCATGTCGCTTCTTTTTCGTTGAAACCTATTTCCAAAAGGATGTAGTCAATGAAGCTGACAGCAGTAATAGGGGCAAACTACGGAGATGAAGGAAAAGGCCGCGTAGTTGACTACTTCTCAAACAAAGGCTCTTTGGTCGTACGGTTTAACGGTGGAGCCCAAGCAGGGCATACTGTAGTCACCAAAGTAGGCCGTAGACATGTTTTTAGGCATTTCGGCTCTGGCACATTCAAAAATGCGCCCACCTATCTTTCTAGGCACTTCATAGTTAACCCCGTACTTTTTCGTCCGGAGTATCAGCAATTATATGCGTTAGCGTTAGATACAAATGTCGTTGCGCACCCCGAATGTATCGTTACCACGCCCTGGGATATGTTTCTCAATCAGTCCTGTGAGAAGAGCAAATGCGTCTCTCACAGAGGAAGCTGCGGGTGTGGAATAAACGAGACAGTAGTGAGGAATCAGTCGAAGTTTAAACTCACCCTTAGAGACCTAAGCAGCCCAAACCTGCCAAGTACGTTATTTTCAATAAAAGACGAGTGGGTTCCGCACAGGGTGTCGGAACTGGGGCTTAGTTACGGAGAACTCTCTTCTTTGATAAGAGAACCTGAGTGGGCTTATCGATTCTTGGATGACTGTAGGTTTTTCTTGAAAAAGTGCAGGGTTCTCCCCTTACATGAAGGGGATACCTCTCCTAACTTTTCCAGCTTTCCTGATGCAAAACACGTCATCTTTGAAGGTGCTCAGGGTCTACGGTTAGACGAGTTAGGTCGCGATTTTCCTTTTGTTACTAGATCTCGGACGGGCCTCCCTAACGTATTGGACATTATTAGAAAAGAAGGGTTTAACGACACTCTGGATGTCGTATACGTTACGCGCCCCTATCTCACTCGTCACGGTGCCGGTCCGCTGAATAACGAACTTACGGCTCCGCCTTACGCAGGAATTACTGAAAGGACTAATGTTTTCAACGCTAATCAAGGCCCCTTTCGATATGCTTGGTTAGATATAGACGCGCTAGCAAGAACTACTAAAGAAGACCTAAGCCTAGCGACTGACGTAAAAACAAACCCGAAATTTGCTATAACATGTTTGGACCAAATGCCCCGTACTTTTTCTGTCATAGCGGAGGGTAAATTGGTGATGGTCACTGCCAAAAAATTGGCATCTATGCTTTCGGACCGTACTGGCATAGAAGTGTGTATGATGACGCCCCCTCCTTCTCCTATCTAAAAATAACCCGACACTCGGCCTTCAGCGCAGGCATTTTCATCTAGAACAGTCGGGTTCAATTAGTCTATTTTGGCGCTGTGCCGCAGATTGGTAGTCATTCTAAAAAAGAGGTTTATCATGAAACAGGTTACTTGGGTTTTTCTGTGTTTGAGCATCGTGTCGTGTTCGAGCGGCACGCTGTTCGTTCCTTTAGAGTCAAATCCGTGTGACTCGTGTGAAGAAGGAGAGGTTTGCAGCCAAGGCGAATGCATTTCTCCAATTGATTGTGAAGAGTTAGGGGGTGTTGTGGTCAAGGGGGGCGGCGCATGCCAGCTATGCGGCGACTTTGAGGTGGTGGGTACAGAAGAGTGCGATGATGGGGAAGAAACCGAATTTTGCAACTCAGACTGCACTTTTACTGAGTGCGGGGACGCCATAGTGAACTTTGCCTCAGGAGAAGAGTGCGATGATGGAGAAAATAATGGCAGGTATCAAGGATGCACAAAAGAGTGCACAATTTCTCCTTACTGTGGAGGAGACAGTGCCGCGGTAGCTTGTGACGATCACGACGCATGTACAGTTGATGCTTGCAGTTACGACGGATGCACAAACACCTTCTCGTCTGACTTATGTCACCACCTTGCGTTCGACGTGGCGCCTATGAAGACAGTGTTCGTAGGTATGACCTGGCCGACGTTTTCTGTGCGAGTGGAGAATTCTCTGGGCTACCCGGTAAACATTTCCTCTCCTGTTACCTTAGTCTTATCAGGGGCGCTCAACAGAACCATCGAAGCTACCCTCGTAGAAGGAGGTGCTTACTTCTCGACTCTTGCAGCATTCAAGATTGGAGCTGTAAGCATAGAAGCTAGCGTGCCTCTTATAGGCTCCACGTCAAGAACTGTTGCAGTTATTGACCCCTCTCCAGAGTGCAAGCTGGACGATGATTGCGATTTGGGTTTTGTGTGTAATGAGAATTGGGGAATTTGCGCGCTTCCTAACTGCAAATCTCAACCGGACTTCACTCCCTGTGAAGTAATAACAGACCCCGACCGCTCCTACGATATTTGCTTGGGGGGTAAATGCGAATCTCCTGGCTGTGGAGAAGGTAACTGTAATTCTCCGGGGCCCAATTTCAAGATACCGGATACAGGAGCGGTGCTTTGTTATGGAGAGGATTCAGAAATTCCCTGCCCTAGTGAAGAAGAGGCCTATTATCTACAAGATGCTCAACAGGGGTGGGATTTTACCCATTCTGCGCCAGAAAGGTTCTCGATAGATGTGTCGTCTGGAAATAAAGTGATAACAGATACTATCACTAATTTGATGTGGGAAGGCTGCACTCAAGGTTATGACAACTGCTCTGACCTAGGTGGGGTTTGCGGTCCTATGTGCGACTGGAGTGAATCTATAGCTTATTGTGATTCTTTAATGTGGGGAGGGTACACAGATTGGAGGTTGCCTAATTCCCAGGAACTTCTGTCTATTATCGACTACCGCCATCTCACTCCGGCGCTAGACAAAGAAGTGTTCGACGACTTAGGTGTATACCCTGGCGCGATGTATTGGACATCTGACAGCTCTCTATACGAAAAATCTATGGGGCTCACAGTAGATTTTCGAGATGGGGAGACGTCAGTTCAAGATAAAAGCCACGAAATTCCTACTCGTTGCGTAAGAGGGCGCCCTCATCTCATAAACTACAATAGGTTTGAAAAAACAGAAGGAGCGTATCCCACGGTTTTAGATACTACTACGGGGCTGATGTGGCAGGGTTGTTTAGCTAGCTCTAATTCCGTCTGTAACCCTAATTACACCTCCAAATATCGATGGGATGGAGCTTTGTTCTATTGCGAAAATTTAGAATGGGGAGGCTATAGTGATTGGCGGCTCCCTAATGTAAAAGAAACACACAGTTTGATAAATCACAGAGAGCGTTCGAGAGTCGACTCCACTATGTTTCCTATGGTGTCCAATCAGTCCCTAATTTGGACATCTACGCCATCTCCAAAAATTAGTGGAGGATCGTCTACAAAAAAAGAGGCATGGAGGGCGCTTTTCGGCTCTTACGACAGTATAAGTTCTGGCAGCAAGGAAGAGATGCTTGAAGTCATGTGCGTAAGAGACCCATAACGCAAATTGTGTTTTGGGTTGTTATCGAGGAGGGCATAGCCCGTAAGGCAGCCTCCTCGATATTTTCTAGACTTATTGAGTTGTATCTCCTCTATGAGAGTTAGATGAGAAAAACACCAAAAGACACCCCAGGCCTTAAAGCTTGCGGGTGTAAAAATTCGAACGTGTTAACTTGTTATGTTTATGATGCTAGCTTTACTGGTGTCCGAGAGCATTACGTACAGTGTCAGTCTTGCGGAAGTGGAACAAGAGTGACTTCCACTAAAGCTGAAGCTCAGCGCTTATGGAATATTAGACAGCTACAATGGATAAACCCAAAGAAATGGCGTTTTAAAGAGGGTAAAGAATGCTAGAAGCGGCTGCTGTGTTTGATTTAAACTTCAACGAGTTTTATGGACATTATCCTGACGGAAGAACCGACTCTTGGATACCTGACTCTCGATCTTTGTGGGAATTTATTTGGGAGCACCGAGTAGAAGTAGGGGGAGTCGCCCACACGCATCCGTGGGATGGGGAGGCTTATCCGTCACAAACAGACATAACCACGTTCGCTGCCATAGAAACAGGGCTCGGTAAAAGACTTCTGTGGCCAATTATTACTATGACAGAAACTAGATGTTTCTCATTCAACAAACTAATGCGAGAGTACACAGATACTTTGTTTCTCATTAACATTCCGCAGCATACAGAGGCATTACGTATTCTTGCGGAAAACCTGCGACAAAAGTCGCTAGGAGGATAACATGGGTGGAATGGATTTGGTACCGATTGTAACCGAGTTGTCTTCAGCAAGGCTCACTGTTACCTATAAAGGAGAACAGGGGGACCTGCCGGACAGCGTAGAGTATGACACGCCCGACGATGTCATAAAACAAATAGCGAAAGAGTCCATTCGTGGCGGGTATGTGCCAGGGATTTCAGCAGACCCGGACGCGGAGTTTGATGACTTTGTAGTGGATAGATTTTCTGCTAGAGAGGGCGCTCCTATACCTCGGATCAGCCTCAGGCCGAAAACTCCGTTCGGCAGTTAGTATCTTCTCAAAAGTAAAACACAAGGAGAATCTATGGCCGGATTCTTATTGTTATTCAAACGGTTGTTTAGAAAGCCGCACCCTCTCTTAGACTATTACCATTGCGACAGAGCAAAAAAGCGTATGGATGACTACGAAAAGCTTAGAGCTAAAAGAGTGTTGCCCTCATCTTCCGTATCTACTGTAGCCCTGTCTCAGTACACGCAGCAGGCAGCGAATATCGTAGAAAGAGAAGGTAAGGAGTACGCTCCGAGTCTGGAAAACGAGGTGCGCTTGCTGTCACTGCTAGTTAGAGAGCTGTTGGGCGAGGTTATATACCTTCACGACCACTTAAACCGCCATGTCAGATAAAAAATGCTCCCACACTTGGGAGCTACAACTTAGATTCTCTAGTCCTCCCGGTAAAGGCTCCATACAACGCTTTCGATGCGCCTTGTGTGGAGCTTGGGGGTACAATAATCCTCCATACCGAATGGTCATCGCTTCGTATAAAGGCCCTATCTTAAATCCTCCACAACACTGGGATCGAGAGTCTTTCTCCGATCCTAGTCTGTCAATGCAGGATATCGAAGTTACAGAGTATACAACTGCTAGAGAACTTGAACGAGACAAACCTATAGGGTGGTCTCTCCCGGATAAATGGAGTGAGCCTAAATGAAACATAGCCAGACTGCCTCCTACAACAACCTTTCCGGCAAAGTAATTCATGTCGGCGTAGGGATTCATGCCGTTGTAAAGGAATTTTGCAGGGAACGTAACTTACACATGAGAAACTTTACAGAAGAGGCTCTAGATAGAGCTATGTTTGTGACAAAAGAAGAAGAAAGTTACGAAACTGAGCATAGAAAGAACAAAAATGAAGAAAAGACATCTGTCTCTGCCGATTGAGTGCGGAGAAAAAACTTGTGCTTCTCAAAAAGGAAAGTTCTGCGAGTTTTTGTATGTAGAGAGATTTGGTACAACCCCCTTCTGCAAATTGTTTTCTGAACAGTTAAGAATAAAGGGGCATGTTCCCTTGGAAGAGGTAGACGGGTGGTTGCAGCGTCATCCAAGGTGTCTCGAGCTCGAAAGCAAGTTAGAGGCCCTGCCTTTAGAAAACTTCTCGGATAAAAATATCCGACTTTTCGGAAACGAGTTGTCTCTTACAGGGGCCTTATTCTCGAGTAATGAGGAAGGGTACATCTGCTTATTTCCTACTCAAAAAGCGCCACCTAACATAGCAGTCATGCCATTAGATATTGAGGAGTGGAAACACCTTCTCAAGCAATTAGACACTCAAGAGGTGGAAGTAATTCAAACCGCTTCAGATGGAACGGTTACCAAAGCAATTTTGAGAAAAAGTCAGAGACTTATCGAACAGAGGGTCTCCTGGAGTGTATTTCGACGAGACAGCTACCGTTGCAGGTATTGTGGCGCCACTGGGGTTCCGCTGACCGTAGACCATTTAGTTCTATGGGAAGAAGGGGGGCCCAGCACAGAAGATAACCTCCTTACTGCCTGCCGCCCCTGCAATAAGACTAGAGGTAACTTGCCATATGAAGAATGGCTTAAACACCCTTACTACCTTGAGAAAGCACGCAACGGCCTCTCGAGAGGACAGCAATGCGCCTTAGCGGCTATTGTGCCTCGCCTAAAAGACATTGAGCGTAGAGTGTCCAAACGTTCAACAAGAAAATGACAGGAGATTTTTATGATAGTCATTGTTGGATTAGGCGCTTTGGGCTCTCACTTGGCTTTAGTTTTAAGGAACCACAAAGAGGGGCTACATCTAATTGATTTCGATAGAGTGGACTCTCATAACACTCAAGCTCAGTTCCACGGTGTAAGAGATATTCGACTCAAAAAATCGGAGTCTTTGAAGAAGAATCTATTTGGGCTATTTGGCTCAAAAGTACTGGCTACCCCCCATAGAGTAGAAGAAACCAACGCAGAGACACTGCTTTCTTCCAACGAGGTCGTAGCAGATTGTACAGACAACTACGTTGCTCGGCAGCTCATACAAAAAGTATGTACCAAACTGCCCGTGCCATGCCTACACGGAGCTCTTTCAGGTGATGGGCTGTTTAGCCGAGTAGTGTGGGATGAGCACTTTACAGAAGCGGACAGGGAGGACGAAGAGGGCGGTGCTACTTGCGAGAATGGAGAAAGGCTACCATTCTTCTCTTTCGTCAGCTCTTTTATGGGAGGGGAAATACAGCACTTTCTGAAAACTGGCCAGAAGAGGAGTTTTCAGCTTACCTCTTCTTCAGTTCTTCGACTTGCTTAGCTTAGAAGAGAGTGAGTATTTCTCACTCTCTTCAATTTTTTAGCCCTTAGACTTCCGGATGTTCCAGCTCCTCTACAATGGGTTCATCGGCTTCTGTTTCTTCGCAGCGATAGGGTTTTTCGTCATCTTGCATAGCGTAAGCAAATCCTCGAGCCTTAATGACGAATTTAGCTTCCGCCTTCGAATCTGATAAACAAACTTCGGCGTCAACAAAATCAATTTCCATACCTGCAGAGCGGAAGGTCTCTAGAATGGGAGAAATAAACTCTGAAGGGGTTACTTTCTTTGAAGAGGTTTGAGGTAAATCAATAACGGCCTTTTTACGAGGCATGATCTGGTCCTTTGTAAAAGTTCGTGTTTGGCTTCACAATCGCTGCTTTTAATTTCACCAACGGTCTTGCCTGTCAAGATACGAAGGGGGCCCCAGCCAGGCGGCCAGAACCTAGCTGGGGCGCGCAGGGCTCAGGGAGACCAGACCCTTATACCCCGCGCCGTTTACGGTGAAGGTGGGCCTATCCTAGGAGCGTAAGCTCTCGAACTTTCCAATTTTTTTAGCTTGGCTCTAGGAGCAGATAAGTTTTGGAGTCTGCCGTCCGTGCCTGCAGGGTTAGACGTTAGAAGGTGAGCTCCCCCGTTTCCGGCAAGACCTGGTATACCGGGCACGCTAGCGGATTCCTTTAACAGAATACCGCTAGCTCTAGACGCCCTAAGCAGTTTCACGATTACAGCCCTATAGCAGAGCCTTCAGACGCCCCCAAAGACACTAACGGCAGCGCACTAACCGCCACGGCATATGCCCGTTCAAACTGAACGGCCGCGTTTTCTTGGATCACAGTACCTTGCGCGTCCGTAGCCATAGTGTGGTTCGGAATATAGCAAGATTCCATGTAACAGGAACCGACAGTATCCTCATTGCTGTCTCGCAGGTACAACATCATGCCTACAGGCTGCGAAAAGAGGTCGGACGCTAAGTTAAGATACAGGTTTTCATAACCCGGCGCTACCTTCACGTCATGAGGGTTAGCTACAGTCAACGCCCCTACATTATCTGCCCCTATAACAGAGGGGATAATTGTAGGAGGGAACAGGTCTTGGTAGTACGCATACAGCACGCGCAGCAGAGAAGGGCCGTGGTACATGACCCTGCTCAAGCCCAACTGTCCCACGGTATGCCCTGAGACAAAAAAACTCCTCTGAGACCCGATTTCCCAGATTCGATTAAACTGTCTGTTGTGGCTCAAGCTAAAGTTTTGAACGATACCGAGCGGATACACGATATCATCCACGGCTCCGCTTGTTGCCCCCGTTCCAGCCAACGTCCCTACACCAATATTAGCTAATCTAGGAGGGCCTGCGGCTAACATAGTGAAGGAGGCGTTAAGAAATTGACCGTCCACCAGACCGCTCTGCACATACCGTTGATACGGTTGCCATTCACTGAAGCGAGCCATATGAGGTCTCCTTTACGATTAAGGTGTGTCGCAACGCTAACATAATGACCTTACATCAAGTTACGATACCTAACGTAAGGGCGTTCGAGCGGTGACCGTTACTCACTACCACAAGGGAGGCAGAGTCGCCGTTAGCAGAGCCCGTAAAGTCGCTGACTGCCATGGCGATTGCTGTATCCGTAATGGTACCGTTAACGGTCTGTTCAAGATTGTTGACTAGTACTTCGACTCCTGACCCTACACCGCCTGCAAGTGGGGTAGCCGCTGCCACAACAACGGGATCTCCGCCGCCGCCGGAAACAGCAACTTGCACGAGGGCATGTGCCGCAGCATAAGCGTCGACGGCCGCTTTCACGTCTGCGGCAGTGGAGGTGCCCGTATTGAGCGTAACAGTAATCGCCGTACCCACTACAGCAACAGATAGGGCACCACCAGTTGCCAGTTCGACCGTAATGGAATTACCAGGCGTACCTGGACGGTTGGCACTAAAAGCTAGAGAAGCGGCCCCCGTACCAAAAGTATACGAAGCAAAAGACTGCCCCTGGAGAAAATTATCTCCGGCAATTGCCGCGGCAACGGGAGACCCTGCAATACTCACAGAAGTGCCTCCTGTTACTTTACCGATAAGCGGATAGTCCGCTTCTGGGGTACGGATAGCCAGACTCAGAGTGTTTGTAAGACGACCATTGGTACGCACTTGGAGAGCCGCAGAGTCGGCATCTGAAATCCCGCTCAAGTCAAAAATGGCTGTAAAGCCCGTAGCCGTAACTGCGGAGACCACGGTTTGGTCGACGCCGTTTAACAGGACTTCAAAGCCCGAGCCCACTCCACCAGAAAGAGCTGTTGCAACTGCATCAAGTACGGTACCACCGCCACCGCCAGAGACAGCCACTTGCACGAGGGCATGAGCGTCCGCATCGGCGTCAATAGCGGCCTTCACCGCAGCAGCCGTAGAACCCGCGGCCGCTAAGGTCACAGTAATAGCGGTGCCTACAACTGCAACGGAAAGAGCTCCGACGCCAGTAGTCAAAGCCACTGTAATGCTGTTTCCGTCAGTGCCGGGTCGATTAGCAGTGAATGCCAAAGAGGCGGTAGTCAGCCCCAAGGTCAAAGTAGCCGCAACCTGGTCTTGAAGAAGGTCGGAACCTACAACACCGTATGTGGCAGTAGGGTCTTGCTTATCAATAGCGCCTCCCCCTACCACCTGAGTAAGTTGAGGATATCCAGAGAGCGACTCAAGGGTGACCATAGCCTCCTCTACGTCATCTCGAAGATCTTGGACTTCCGCCTGTAAACCGCCACTTCCTCGAACCAAATGAGGCTTGTCAGGGCCCTTTGAACCGAATGCCTTTGATGCCATGATTTTCTCCTTAGAGCTAAAAATTGGCGAGAGGGCCCGCCAGTTTTTCGTTAATTATGACTACTCTTCCTCAAAGGCCTCTTCATCAAGACCCTCTTCATCGATTTCGTCTTCATCTTCGCACTCAAGTTTATTGAGTATCCCCTCTTTGCACAAAGCCTCTCCGAGTTCTTCATCACACACTACCTGAATAAAATGAGCATCCGCGTGCTCTATCTCTAAACCCTGGTCTGACGCCAACTCTGACATTCGGTCTAAGGTATCCGCAGCACTCCTTAGCAATTCCGCATAGGCTGTAAAAGCTTCGGCATCTGCATTAGAAACCCCATTAGACTTCGCATGCTCCAAACAGTAGCCTAGGTCATCACCCTGTTTAAAGTACGGAAGGTGCAACTCGTAAGATTTAGAAGTCATTTAGTCTTTCTCTCTTCACTACACTGTAACCATGATGCTAATTCTTCTTTTACCACGTCCGATAGGTCGTGGGATTGAAGTAAAAACTTGAGCCGCTAGTTTTTGGTCGTACTCGTGACCAGGAGGATGCCCCTGGCCTCGCCGAGCCCTCCTATCCATCACTTCTAAATTCTCTGGTCGGTTGTCCGACCGATTTCCGTTCCTGTGATGAACTATTTCCCAATCCTCTAAATAGCGCCCAAGCGCCTGCTCCATTACCAAGCGGTGCTCGAGCATAAGCCCCGACTTCTGTGCTCTTGGGTGCCCTTCTGGAGCCCAAACTAAAACGTAACCCTGTTTGTCGTAACGAGGCTCCGTCCTCCTCGGGCGACCTGCGGGTAATCGATCTCTTAACCTGTTCCCTTGAGTGTCGATCCGACCTTTCCTTTTTAGTTCGGCATGACAACCACACATGCCCCGACTGATAGCCCTCTTTGAGCACCCAGGCACTAAGCAAAGGGTCTGAGGACCCTTTTCTCGTAACCGCAACACCTTGAGTTCTTCCCCCCGTTTTCTTTGCTGCCAATGACCAGTGCAAAGACCGTCTCCGCAAGGACGGTTTGTGCAGCCATCTACTAAGCATTGGGCTCCTGGCCCGTAACTGCCCACCCGTTTGAATGGTCGAAGTTGTTTTCCAGTTTCCCAATCGAAGATACTCCGTAAGGCATAAATGTAATGACGATGGCAAAAACCCCGGCTCCCTCCCTTTATAGTATTTTCGCACCCCTCTGCTTTGCATACTGGCCACGGTTCTTTTCTTTTAGGTCGTCCTGGATGTCGTAAATTCATAGTGACCTCCTTGGTCACTATTATTATACCACAATTGACGTTAGATTATTAGGGTCAGCCTCAAATAGTTCGCAGGGAAGGGAACGTCGATCGTGACGTCCACCAGAATAGTGTCAGGAGCGCTAGCATCTTGAATCAAATTATTGACGTCTGCGCCAATAAGAACCCCTGACTCAATAAGAAAGTTAAGCTGCCCCTGCACAACCGTCGATAAACTATCCAGAAACCCTTGTGTGATATTAGAGCGGCCTATGAAGTTGCGAAGACCTGCCCGCATAAACTTTGCGGTAAAGTCCACGACCTTAGTAATCGACAGCTCCCTGGTTTCAATCGATGAGTTGTCAGTAGACAGTTGGTGTCTGCAAATAACAGGCGCCCCTACCGCATCCCGTACCAGAATATAAACCCCGCCTGCGGCGATGATATTAAGATGCGTATTGGTAAACTTATCGTTTGAGCCAATAGGGCGCGTTAATCCGGTAATGGGGAAGTTAGTAAATCCCTGCTGTGGAGGCTGCTGCCCTACCATGCCCACAATACAAGCCGTGGCATAGTAACCGCTTACAGACTGCTCCAATCCAGTGACGTTAATTGCCACTTGATCTGGGAACACATAATAGCCTCGACGGAAGCCATAAGCCTGAGCAGATTCTTGAATCGTAGAGGCAATAGCTGCCCTGTCTGGGCGGGTAGTACCAGAAAGAAGTAGTTGCTCGCCCCTAATAAAGACGCTCCAATCATCACTGATGACTGTAGTGGGGAACGCATCGCTGCTGTAGAAGGAATCCTCGTTTCCATCCCCAGCAGCAAACGTAGTACGAAGAGTGAGAGTAGTTCCGGCAGTGACCTTCTGGACAAGGTAATACTTATCGTCGTCTCCGATATCTAAGTACACCTCGTTATCGATTTCGCCCGTAGTGGGGTTAATATCGAGATTGGGGTCAATTCCAGCGGCAATAAGAGCCGGAGCGAGGTTGACATCGACAGTGCACTCATTCGCGGTGGCTGTAGTATTGAGGTCCGTACCAGATCCTACAATCTCAGGATTTGCCCTATCCGGCATAGGAGGATTAAAGAAGTAAATCCTTTCCCCCTTCTGCTCAGGCTCCGACATCGCGTTAACATGCGTCAAAAACGCCTGATGCACCGTGCTGAGCTGAGAAGCAGTAGCTAGCGCATATACTTCCTCATTCTCCAAAAAGTCTGCGCATCGAGCGTACCCTGCGGGGGTGCCGTCAGGAGCATCAGCGGAAACCTCCGGCACACCAATTGCGGCCACAGAAGTAGCTGTTGCGTTTAACAACGCCAAGTAAGCCATAAGTGCGCCGGGGTTATCAGTGCTTATAGGGTCAGCGGCCTCTTCAAGCGTAGAGATGTCGTCGATAGTCAAAAGAGCCGGATTATCAGCATCCGGACTCAAATCTAGACGAAGACCCTTATACGCAATGACTATCGGAGCAAACCCTGGGTTGAACGGGGTTCCGGTCAGCCCATCCCGAAGTATCTGGCTTTGAACAACTGCATTTCCAGAAATGTCTATAGCCAAGTCTGGTGCGGGCCTGCCATCTCCAACTGTAGAACTGGATCCCGTAAAGCCAAGAATGGTATTGGCAGTCCCGGCGCCAATAAGTATCTTCGACGCTTCTCCAACCTTTACGCTGGTCAGCTTCAATGCGGGGGGACTAGAGCTGCTAGCTGCCGCAATATTCGGAGTGAGTTCATTGATTCTATCCACAATAGAATCAAGAGAAGTTCCGTTGTCGTCCTCATCCTTCTGAAGCGTAACACTCCAAACTTTCGGATTACTGTCTAGCGACCACTCAAACGTTTTACCGTTCAAATCGGCATCAGTACCCGTAACCGGGCTGCCGTCAACAGCAAAAAGAGTGTCTGTTCCACCTGTAACTTGAACGCTAGCGGTGCTACCGACGTTCTCGTTCCTGGTACGGAACGCCAGGTAAGTACCAGCCGCGTCCTCCACGCCGGTAACAAGCGCGGTATACGCCTCAGTATAGACTGCCTGGGAATTCCAGTCCGCGACCGCAGCAGCTATTGTTGCATGAGCCGCCGCCCAAGTAATTGTTTCCGAACTTTTAGCGACTCCCAGATAAGTAGGAGTGTAGATTACCGTTTGACCTGACGTTCTGGCCGTAAAGGCAGCGGAGGCCACCTTTATTGCAGGCAAGCCCGGGCGGTACCGTATATTCTCACCGACGTCTGAAAGAGGAAGAGAAGTAAAGCCTAAATCCGAAGCTACAGTCGAGGCGGCAACTGTTATAGCGGCATCACTTCCAGTATTAGCCGCAAGAGTTCTGAACCCAAGATGCGTAGCTACGGCAGCGTCAACTTCGTCCCCGACATCATTGGAGGCGTACGTTTCAAAATTCGTAGCCTGCGCGTTAATTTGAGCTATAGCGTAGGCTAACGTACTCCAAGAGTCAGCTCCAACTCCCGTACCCGAGCTGACCGTTTCAGTAGATTGAGCCACGCCGCTCACGGTTACGTCTACCGAGATACTTTCACTCGGAGACGACGTACCAGAAAAAGCGCTTTGAGGCACCACGTACGGCCTGCTGGCTGCTACAGCGGCTACGGTGCCTGTGACAGTCGCGGCCGCGCTGGCACTCGGAGCAGGATATACGAGGTTGTTGGCTTCTATCCATACTCTTCGAGGGGCAAACTTAGCCCCCTGGGATATAATGTTTTGCTCTACTTCCATTGTTAGTAGAGCGCTTTCCACTGTAGCCACTTGGCCTATAGCAATTCCATCGGCGATTAAATCATCGCCTACTGCAATACTGTCACTCAAGAAGTTTGGAGCAGTAATGTAGGCCGTACCGAGAGAAGACACCGTCCCCTGCTGGTTTCCAACATATACCGCAAGCCGGGGGCTAGTGTAATCTCCGTCACTATCGTCTACGGCGTAAAAGCCTGAACCCACCGCGATAGTATCATCTGCGGCACTGAAGCCCAACCTTGTAGCTCCCACATTGGCAGAGCCTTCTTTTCTTACAACAACAGAGGCTCCAGCACCGTAGTTCGTAGAGGTAAGAACAAGAACCCCTGTTCCTCCTGTTGCGGACCTAGAAGCCAAGCCGGGAACCAAAGCATTGATTTGGTCGATTACCTCGTCAAGAGTTAGGACACCCCCCGGCGTAGAAGCAGCGAAAGTTACCGTGATGTTACCCGACGTAGGTAAGGTGCCGGACGTGGGAGGCAGTGCAGTGTGCCCATCAAGCAACAGGATAAGGGTTCTACCGTCTAGGTCGTAACCACCTCCTGTACCTGTTTCAGTAGAAGTCCCCTCTACGTACGGCTGCAAAGAAACGGTAGGGTCAAGGTAGCTTTTAAGAAATGCAGACTCTCTTGATAGCTCCCTGAGCTCTCCTCCAAATTCAAAGAATACGCGCACCGTATCCTCTAGCACGTCCACTTCATCAATGTTATCTCGAGGAGAAGGGAAAGACGACTGGAGGACGGTCTGCTCAAGTTGCTCATATAAAGAGCTTATCTTGGCATCACTATTTACCGTGCCGTCACTTTGAAGCGCTTCGATAACTTCAAAGAATGGGGCTATTACGCAAGGAACTAGCGTAGGAGTAACTATAGTGGGAGACGTGGATGCGAACTCTTGCACCACTTCGACCCCGGGTCGGGGGAGTTCAGTAGCCATTTTTAACACCTTTCAACAAGTCGCAGTGTTCTGTAGCCATAATTTACTCCTCTCCTTCAAACTTCGCATCCTTCACGACTTGCGAGAAGGTGGACTCTGGAGGTTGTGTACTCACAGGATGGACAGGCCGCCCATAAATAGACGCCCGGCGAATCTGCGCAGCTTCTCCTGCGCTAAACCGTTTACCGGCTGGTGATACGTTCATTGTCATAAACATTTGCCTAAACGTTACCGATGGGTCTCTTATAAGCCACTGGGGCTGCCAATAGAACGGGATAGTTACCACCCGGGATATGATCTTCTCTTCGGGCAGTGGGCCCGTGTATGCGGTAGGACCCGACTCGGGAGATATGGCATGGTTCATCCCTACTTGATGTAAGCCGCCCCCTTTTATGATAATACGCCTATATACGTTAGTGGCATAGGAACAATACCAAGCTATTCTACTTGCAAGTAGCCCATCTCTGCTTTGACAGTGATAGGTCATTGTCGAGGGAAATAGGTCTGTATGGGTTCTTTCTCCCGTCGACATCACCTTTTGCCGCATAAGCTGGTCTATAGCTAAAACAGCCCACTTACCTTCCCCAAACACACATGTTATGTGTGGTTTTTTCTCTACAGCCTCTAACCTAGGCTTCTGGTCGGTAATAATGAGTTCTGTAGTCTCTTCGTTAGGCCTCCACTTCCAGCCCGTTCCCTCTGGAGCCTCTCGAAAATAGTTCTGCAAAAAATACACGAACACCCGCGTGATTTGCAGCATGGGGTCTTCCGCGAGGCTCAGGTCTGAGCCCCTCTCATACCCTCTAACTGTTTCGCTTGACGGCATTCTGCTCTACCTGATTCGCTCTTCTAAGAGCTTCCATAGTTGCGAACGAGCTAAGAGCTCCTAGTACCCCTATCGCCTTTCCTACTCGAGCTTTAGTAGTTGCGCTCCACGGTTGAGGTAAAAGCCTAGAAAGATACTTATGGCCCAAAACGGCACCCCCTGCTGCTCCTAAACCGTACCCTAAACCGTACCCTATTCCACTTTTGAGCCGCTTCTTTACTTGCAGACCTAAATTAGGTTGAAAGGACACCCCTTCCTCATTAGATTTTTCCGCCTCCTCTGCCTCCTTAATAAGCAGCAGTTCTTCAACAAATGACGAAAAACTTGGAGACATTTCTACTCTTCCAGAAGATCTTTTATGGGGGATACAAAGTCAGCTTGCGGACACATCGGCCTTGTCATCGATCGAGCCGGGGAGAACGAGCTAGATACGTCAAAGTTTACAGGCACCTTGAATTTGATATCATCCTTGGGTAGAGCCCACAGTTTCATTTCTTGCCGCACTACGCTTCTCAGTTTCTCAGTGACAGGAACGTCCTTAACCAACCACCGTTTGTTTTCAGCCTCTACAATCATATCCTTTGGTTTGATGGGCGGGAAGGCTGATGTTCTGGCAGTGGTCATTACGAACTGATGTTCTTCAAAGTCAGTCCTTTGCACACTTTTAGGAGAGGGGTCGATTTGTATGTAGAATCTTATAGGTTTCGCAAAGCCGCCGACGTAAGTGGTATCAAAACAGGTCGCACAATTTTGATGGGTAGCCCTGCCGATCGTATTACCTTTTGGCCCCAAGTCATAGCAGTTACTACATCGTTGTCCGAAGGTGAGAGCAGGAAACAAGAACGCTACTCTTCCCGTAAACTCCTGGAGCAAAAGAGACTCTCTTCTTCGAAATTCTAAGCCCAAAAGATCTGGCTCTGCCTCTAACCAAACAGGACCAAATTCTTGTGTCTCTCCAGTTTCGCGTAAAACAGAACGTATCTTGTAATAGTAGTTTCTCCAACGATGGAACTGGTGAACTCCAGGGTCTCTAAAAGAGTACGTATTGTAGAAAGGGCCCGCTATCACACTGAAAGGCCCAGCGGCTCCGTCTACGCTCCGAAGAACGTAAAAATCGTAACCCTCTAGCTCTTCGGTAGTATCCGCAATCTCCCAAAATAAATCCAGGTAGTCGATGGAGAATGAGCGGACATAGAGTTTAGTTACCGTAATCATCTAGCCGCCAAACATACGAGTTAGCCAACCCTTCTTAAACCGATTCAAGACAATCTTACGATATTCAGGCTTCATACTCTCAAGTATGCTGACTGTAATATTGGGGTTGTCTATTGCCTCCTGTATGCCTCTTTTGAAGCCAAACATCGCCCGATCAATGTTACCCGATGAGGTTAAACCTCCAGTCAGAGCGCCCATACTGGCTCCAGTGGCCCCGCCTACAAGAGCATTACGAAACCTGTTTTCGCCCTCGCCGGTAATAGCCCCAACTGTCGCGCCTCCAGCTCCACCTAAAGCGACGCCTTTTGCTACGGGGGTTGATAGGACACTGGTCAAGGTATTAAGTACCCCGCCCGTTTTAGCCAGTGCCCCTACTGAGGGCCCTCTTCACTCTCTCTAGGAAACTGATTTGCCCCAAACCCTTGAGTAAGACCCTGGACGTATCCATGCCCCGCTCCGGCACCAAACGCTCTGCGCGCTCGAAGCATCGACAAAAGCTTATCGGCTACCGCTTCTTCGGCACCTTCTGCCTGACCAACTCTTCTACCATACAGACCGCCGAGCGCGGCTCCGCCTAATGCGCCTACTCCGGCAGCTAGAGGAGCTTTAGCTTTCAAAAGCTTACCCACACCAAAACCAGCGCCTGCTCCTAGAGCCCCGCCTCCTAGTCCTCCGGCAACAGTGCCTCGCCTACCCCACTGCTGAGCTCTTCCCTCTATGTCCTCTCGCTCTTGAGCGTTTTGAATAGCCTCTTCTATCTCTCCTGGGCTTAGAGCAGGCTGGCCGGTTACGTTAGGCATGAAAGTACCTTCAGCCATTTTTGCCATTATTCTGCCCGCCGCGTCACCTACTTCCATCAAAGAAGAGACTTTGGCGGCCCCGCTCTTGTCTAAATACTTCTTTCCCTTTTGCGCCGCAAGCCAACCAGGATCCGTGGTTCCTTCCGCTTCTGCCTGTTGTACTATTCTTTCTACTTCTTCGGGTGTGGCGGGCCTCCCTTCTGGCTCATCTATAAAACTTGCGGGGAGGCCCATACCGAATGCAGCGCCCAATAGGCCTCCGGCAACACCTCCACCAAAAGTCCTAGCAATTCTACTGGGCAAAGTCCTGCCCCCTTTATATCCTAAATATCCTCCAAGACTGCTTCCCGCTAGACCTCCAAGAATTGATCCTACATTCAAGGAGCGCAATTGTTTTTCAGAAAAATGCCTAAACTGCTTATCGTCCGCTGTCTTAGATTGATTAGATGCCAAAGCCCCCACACCAAAGCCCGCCGCTCCAGCGGTTCCCATAGCTACCCCCGGATGGGCCTTAGCCGTTTGCATGACGGATTTACCCACTCCTGCGCCGCCCTGCCTGGCAGCTTGAAATGTACCAGCCACTTGTTGAGCTTTTCCCTTAGCTGCCCCTATAGCGGGCTTAACCGCGCTTACTGCTTTGGAGCCTATGCTCTTCAAAGCCGGTACCGCTGCACTAAGGTTGAAAGCAAGTTTAGTGTACCCGTCCTTCTCAAGCTTAACAAGCGCCTTATCTATATCACCCCCACAGCTGCCAAAAGCAGCAGCAAAGCATTCAACGGATGCAGACTTGTCTTTCGTTAAAGGGCCCTTATAGGGAGGACCTTGATGTTGCTTACCAGGCTTGCCTTGGCGAGAGGCGATTCTAGCCTTCATACCTGCCGGCATGTCCGGGTGATCGCGCTTCAAAGCGCTGTAAATCTCTTTTACTTTCTTAGGGCGATCTTGCTCAGTAAAATGAGGCATGTCCCTTTTGGCGGCCGTTTTGTAGTTAGGCAAAATTTGCGCTACCGAGGGGGCGTTAGTGGCCAAGTTTTTCAAACCCCCTACTGTCTTACCTGCGCCTTTAGCTAGCTTGGCCGCTCCGGGTATGGGAATAGCGGCTGTTTTTGCCCCAACAGGGATTCCCATTGGGCCTTTTCCTTTTCCGCGCCCTTTTCCTTTACCTTCTCCTTGAGAACGGAGCTTACCCCCAGGGCAAGAGGCAGCAGCTTTCTTTACTCTTCCGCACTCGCACTGAAAGATACTTCCAAGCTTTGTCATCTGCCCCCCGCAGCCGCCACAGACATCTTCTGGCAAAGCCACCCCTGCCAACTTGGCTAGCTCCTCCACAGAAGCCGATTTTAAAAAGCGAGCGTCTTCCTCTTCTCGAGCAGCTTTCTTAGCCAACTCTTCTAAATGAGCGTCGAGCCTGCGTTGAGTTCCCGCATACTTTACCAATTCTTCAATGTAACTCTCAAGCATAGTAGTCTCCGTGCTCTAAATGATTGGAATGACCCGCCGCAGCAGAGCTTCCTAACCCTACCCCGCTAAGAATGGCCGCTCCTCGAAGATAGTTACCTACGTTAGTAGAGTCTTTGGCCGCCTCTTCTACGACTTTTCCAGAAGCAGATGAAGGAGCCCTCTTGGTTGCATTGCGGATAGAGGATAATATGCCTGCTTTTTTAAGAATGCCGTCCGCCCACGACACATAAAAGCTCGCGACCTCTTGTTCTTTAGAGGGAGAGCTAAAAGCTAGCTTCTGTATGTTTGGGAAGTTTGTAGCTACTTTTAAGGCCAAGTGCCAGGGATCTAACCCACTGGCTTCTGCAAGCTTACAAAAACCTTGACCCAGTCCTTCTTTGTCCGAAAAGCTCTTATCCAAGCTATAATTAAAGAACTCTAGCGCCGCGTGTTTTTGAAGAGGAGGGCCATACTTTTGGTAGAGAAGCCCTAACGCATGATCTAAAGAAGCCTGCTTGATGTCGTCCTTACATCTAGCATCTGCCACCTTTGCCTTAGCCGACTTTTGTTTTGTGAGTAGCTCTCCTTTAGGCTTACCCCTCAGCGCGCCATAAATAGAGCTGCCAGCTAACCCCCCGGAAACTCCGCCTACTACGGCCCCACCATAGCCTTGTGTGATCTTACTGAGGAGAGTACTGCCTGTCCTCTGCCCCAGGTAACCTAACAGCCCTCCCCCAATAAGACCACCGGCTCCCCTTGCTATCAACTCTGCAAGATCCTGCCTCGAAGAAATTGGTTTTGTACTTGGGGCTTCAGCTATCTTATCGACTCGGGCATTTGAGCTCATGGCCTCATCCTCCATCTTCTCTAAACGGGTGTAGTAATCGGGAATTTCAGACAAATGATCTCTAGCTATTTCTTTAGCTACCAAAGGAGACTGCGTGTGCTCTTTCTCTATCTTCTTTCCCATAGCTAATTGCTTAGAAGAGAAGTCAGAGTTAGGACGATAGTCGGCCTTACCTCCCGTAAGGGCTTCTTTAGCCGCTTTGATAAAGGCCACCTTGTCCGCTAACGAAGCAGTAATAGCTCCTGCCCCTAAGCCCCCTGCTCCGGCGCCTATCTCCAAACCAGTTCGGTATCGCTGCAATACATTTCTGCCCTCCTCGGCTGCCGCTCCTGTAAGGGGGGCCCCCTTCTTCCATCCTAGTCCTACAAGTTTCTTAGCGACCGGCTTGCCTAATATATGCTGACTAGCTTTTCGTGCGCCAATACCTCCTGCCGCACCGAGAGCAGCGCCCGTTAAGGCGCCGCGAAGCTTACCCCCCTCTCTAGAACTCGCAGCCCCAGCAAGTCCTCCCAAACCAGCCCCAGTCAGGCCCGCAGCGAGCCTTCCAAACCCCTCTTTGAGCATTTCGCTGCCTTTTTTCTCGGTATCCGCCTTAGAACTTTGAGGCATCTTACGGACGGCGAGCATGATAACGTCATCTAAAGCAGGTGCTGCCTTTTCTGCCATCTCTAAAAAAGAGGCTTTTTTAACGCGCAATCCAGCCTTGTCTAAGTAATCGCCCCACTTTCCCATTAAAATCTCCGACTATGCCCAAAAGAGAAGTATATACTTGCCGGGACGTTCAAAGATTGCTTGTATGTTAGAAGGGATGATGCTGTTATCATTCACAAAGCTCACAAGATCGCCAATCGACTCGAACATGTTGTAGTAAAGCATAAAGGCTTCCTTTTTCTACAAAGAGGTCAATAAATTACCTTACGCTCTGTAGATGGGGGTGAGTGTACCCTTTCTCTTTTACTGATAGAAGCCATAGCAGCAAACTAAATCTTCGCCCCTTTTACACATAGCCAAAAAAAGCGTTCACAAAATACAGCTCGCTGTGTACCCCACTTCGATTAGGCCCAAGCAGGTTTTCTATATTTATGGCCACCAAAATTCTCTGCTTCTTCCGTTCGTACTCTGACTTCATCATGCTTATCCAAGATGCAATAAGCTGGGGGTTTTCTGTTTGTACGTTCTGCCCTCCGTCTGAGTATGAAATGTGATTACGAAGATGTAAGATACCCAAAGACTCAAGGGCGGTGATTACCACCCCTCGAGTAAAGACGCTGACGAACCCTCGTTCTATTATCATTTGGAGATCTTGCCCTATGAACGGAGGGGTCGACATCCAATCGCTAAGGGTATCAATAACCGCCCACTGTAAATGTCTTGGACTATGATCGTACCCTGCTGTAAGACGATTCAATTCAGGATAATCCCGCATGAATCTACGGGTGTATTCTGCAAGCTTTTTTATGAGAGGATCGTTTAGTTCAACGAACCCGGAGGTTGTTCCTTCGTCTGTGATAGCATAGGTCACTTGTTACCACCGCCTGTTGCCCTTCTTGCCCCGCTCCTTGTGTTTGATGCCTTCTGCGGATTCTTCAGACTCAATAGGCTCGGACGCTTCTTCTTCTTCAATTTGAGGAGCTTCTTTTTCCTCAATCTCTACCGGAACTTCTTTAGCGGGTGCTGCTTCCTCCTTCGAGGGCTCCTCCTTTGAAGGCTCGGGTTTCGGGCTCGTTCTATGATGCTCGGCCTTCACCACGATCTTTTTCGTTTTCTGCAAATAAGAAGGAGGTTCTTTTCCGACATACAAGAGCTTGCCTATCTCGTCCTTATGAATTTTGTGAGCCGTCTTCAACAGCTCCTCATCCACTTGCATGGATTTCCCTGGGTACAGTAGTTTCCCTAAAACCAGAAGGTTTTGTGGCACTACCGGCGTAGCCGGATTGTTGGTGACGTTCCAAATACGGGTCATTGCCATAACTTACTCCTGCTCCTCTGCTTCAGCAGCATCCAGAATGGCGTCGATTACCGCCTGTTTGTTGGACAGCTTTTCGGGAGACTCGACTCCGTAAAGAGTAGCCATTTCGTTAAGCTCGTTACGGCTTTGCTGACGGAGATCTTCTTCTGACAGGACAGTGGAGTCCTCGTCATTTACTTCCTCTTCTTCGGCTTTTGCAGCTTCGTCTTCCTCTTGAGACCAATTCTTCCCCGGGTCTTCATCTTCGCCCTGACTTTCGTTAGCAGGGGCCTCTTGGTTTTCTTGAGTCGTAGGTTTACCTTCGGGATCTTTTAGGTCTTCACCGTTGGGATCTTCGTTGGGATCTTCTTTTTCTTCCCACACTTTCTTATCTGTCGTATCGGCGAAAAGAGGCTCGAGAAGCGTTTTGTCGATTTTTAAGTCATCCTTGTAGTCCTTAGAGAGCCTGGCTCCCAAGTCCGCAAGTTGATCTACAGTAAGCGCCTGTAGACTGTCAGGTCTGCAAATTTCTGCAGTGCCGGACCGTACACTAGCAAGCAGTGTATTGAAATTACGAAAAAGGTCTGTAAACGACACTTCAGTGTACCTATCGCCCTTACAACGAATATGACGGCCGTCATCTAACATCAAGCGCTGTTTTCTCTGACCAGGTCGGCCGGCACGATGAACCTTGGTTCTGGCACTGTACCCTAAATGCCTAACCATGACGTAATCCAAGGGCCGAGGCTTAGCCTCCTTAACCTCTTCTTTGGCAGAAGGGTTCTTCTCATACTTCTCTTCCTCAGGAGCATAGCCTTCTTCTGGTCTAGAAACTTCCTCGTTGCTCACCACACCCTCTTGTTTCTGAAGGGGTTCTTCATTTACCGATACCATTTTAGGCCTCCTTTAGGCGGCGCTCAGTTTCATGAGGGCACTCACCAAAATGCGCTTTGGCACAATTGCAGTTCCAGCATAACACTTGGAACCCGGGTGGGTAGCTGTTGTTCTTGAGCCACCGATACATCTCCACCACATAACCGTGCTTCTTCTTAATAGAGCGTCTATGCTCTGCGCCATCATTATTAACATGGTCGATAGTAAGAAATTCGAAAATAGTTTCTCCGCAGCATGCACAGACAGGGCCACCATAGGCGTCGAATGCTTGAAGCTTAAGGAGCCTTTTTCTTTCTCTACCGACTGATCGGTTACGCTCTCCATTCTTATGGTATCTGTCCCTAGCTTTAGCCTTACAAGCTGAACATAAGCTGATTTCAGTAGTCTTAAGAGGCTTACGGCAATGGAAGCACTTTCGATTTTCTTGAAGCTTAGCGTGGTATTCCTTAACGTAGCTTCGAGTGCACTCTTTACACCTAGTCCGGCCCGCAGCAGTAGATGAGGAGTAAAACTTCTCGATAGGCAAATATTGCTGATGCCCACTACACCACTGAGTGCCTTCTGAAGCAGCCCTCTTAATAAGTTCTTGCTCCGATAAAACGTAGTTCTTTTTATACCAGCGTTTGGTGTAGCTTCTGCACCTCTCGCAGTAAACCTTTCGGCCGTCGTTTCTAGGCTTGTTACATCTAGGGCAATACCCGGAAGATTTAAGACTCTCTCTACGCTTGTTGTACGTAGCTTTTCTACACGACTTGCACTGATTATACCCCGGGTAGAAAGCATCGACCGCAAGCTCTTTTCCACAAGTTGAACAAACTTTCAATTCGAGCATGGCATAAGCCTCCTTCGAGGTCCTTATGCCATGCCATACAATTACTTGTCACCCAGTATTGTTTAATATTGGGATACTGAAGGGTAATGAAGCCCTGAATCAACTCGGTTATTCTCGGCACCGAGATCTTCCTCGGACGCCGGCAACTTCGCAGCGTATCCAGTGTCTTCATCACTCGGCTTCACAGAACCTCGGTAAAGCTCAAGCTTACGGCACGCGGCAATATTTACGATGCCCATGCCGATATCTTCCCAACTTTGCCACGTGATGACGTTCGCAATCTTGTCGATATAGAACTTGGTGTTGTTGAGAATGTAGAACTTGCCAAAGAACTGCGGCGCAGTGAAGATGTAGATGTTCCCTGTTCGGAGAATGTCTGTCTTCACTGTACGAACAACCTTACGGCCCAGCAGGGTATTATACTTGTACCCGTCAACGACCGTCTCAGACGTGATCTTGTCACCGAAGTCCTCGAGCGTCCATTGAAGAACGTCATCGTGGTCACCTTCAGTGATAAGTATACGTTCTGAGCGCAAGCGGTTGTTATCAAGCAGCTTAAACAGGTTAACGAAGTCAGGCCGCTGTACAGGACGAACCGTAAAATCTGTACCGTCAGCCGCCAGTGCCAACTCACCCTTCACAACAGACACTACTTGAGCAGTAGCGCTACCAGCTCGGATATTGGTGGCGTTGTAGGCAGTACCAGTACTGTTGGTTTCTACCTGAAGCGCCTGAATTCCAGACTCGATATGACGGGTGAACTCCCTGTCTTCGATTTCCTGGATATCTTTCACCGAGTTGTCTTCAATGACTTTGGTGATAGGCATTTCGTAGGCCAAAAGCTCCTGTTCTGTCTTCTCAAATTTCTCCGAAGAGATAGTGAAGAAGGGAATCTCAGCCTTAGGCGCGCGAATGAACCGAGCAGTAGGCTGATCACGGAAGGTGATAGCCATTGCGCGGCTCTGAGGCTCCACATCCACAATCTTGACGAGAGTGTCGTGGTTAACAGACCTCTGACAGTCCGCCCGGGTTACCTGCTCCGGAGGAATAATGTGACGAGAATACGCAACTTCGCGCAATCGATCGCGAATCCACGAACCGCCGTATTCAGCAATCTTGTCTTTGCCTTCCTGCGTATCCAACCGTTGGTTGAACATCTCGAGTGTTGCTTGGACCATACTCATAGTCAATCTCCTTGTCCTTTCGTTGAGGTTCTCAGTTAGCTACAAGAGCTACACTCGGATGAACCGCAAGAAGTTGTTGTTGCTCGCTGGCAGCCGCGTGACATAGCCAATAATGTGACCTGTGGTGTAAATCTTCAGGCCCCTTAGCCATGTAGAAGTACCAACAGTTACTGTTGAAACTTCCAAAGCGGCCCCCACTGTCAGAGAAGTAGAGCTCATAATCAGCGTGTCTGCCTCATACGGCCCAAGGTACAAGAACGGGCCCTTCTGAAGGGCTTGGGTCTCGTACCTTCCGCGTTCTGCGAAATACGCAAACGACGGTACTTCTGCAGGAGTGGCAGAACCCCGCGCCATCTTGTAAGACGTATCGAGCTCTAAGAACTCTCCGTCAAGCAAAGGCTGCGCGTTTGTAGGGTTCAAAAGAGCAGGCGCTGCCAGCTCGAAAGGACGACGTTGAATCGTCTGAAACTCACTCACCAGTTTGATGTTTTGAACTGCCATTTCTTAACCTCCAAGATTTCTGCGTTGTGTCCTTAAACCAGCTCAGGAAGCGGGGTCCTCACCGCTAATGATGAACTGTTCAAAGGAAGATAAGCTGCCGCTACCCGCTAGTTCGTCGGGGTTACCAAATATGCGGCCCTGAGGAGCCGCAAGCTTGATAGCCTCTTCAGTGACATCGAGGCTGGGAACTACTTCTAGAGCCGCCACTTTTTGCTCAAAAGTGAGGTCTGTAGAAAGCCCTTTTTCCTCCATATCCCTAGCAATTTTTTCCATCCTGCCTTTTTTCTCATAACTTGCCACTTTCTCTGAGAGAGTGTTCCGCTCTGAGGTTAAGGCTTCGATGGCGGCCCCTGCCTGCTTTAGGAGAGAAGCCGCGTCTTGAGTGCTAATCTTTTTCATAGACTTTGTTCCTCTCAGGCTAGGCCATCATAGGAGAAGGGGGTGGATTTGCGCCGGCAGGGGCACTTGCGCCCATACCAAACTGTTGAAGCTTCTCCGTATCCTCCGCTCCGGCTTCTGGGGCTGCTCCAGATTCTGGGCCAGCTTCAGCGCCTCCGGCCTCTCCAGCCAAAAGCTCCTGCGCCGCAGCAATGTCCTCGGGAGTCACACCGGCAAGTACAGCAGCTAACGCCGCTTCCATCTCTTGATTCTCCTCCGGTAAAGCCTCAGGAGCAACTGCTCCTTCAGCTCCCGCAGGAGGTGGAGGTGGAGCGCCGCCTTCCCCCATAGGGGGTGCTTCGCCTGCTGCTTTCTTCACCAGCATAGCAATCCTCTGACGTACTTCGGGCGAGGATGACGCCAGTTTCTTGAGCAACTCTCTTGTCGCAGAAATCTTTACACCCGCAGCGGGGGTGTTATCCAACGACTCTTGGAGAGTATGATCGTGAGCCGAAGACTGCATCGGCTCAGTCAAAAGCTCTGACAAAGCTCCTTTATTCTGTTGCTTGGCTTTACCCTTGGTTGCGTTGATAGCCGCTTCATTACTAGCAAGCAGATCTCGGCCGCCGCCTTCGCCAGAAGTAGGAGCAGAACTTCGAGGCGTATTACTGCCTGCCTCAGACCCTTGAGACTGAACGCTAGGTACGCCAGGCTCAGACTGCAAAATAGGCTCGGACCCAGCAGAAACTTGTGCAGGATCTTCGTCATTTCCCGCAAATTTCTGAATCAGGGCCGCGGCTGAATCCAACGGAATGCCAGAAGCTGCGGCCTTTGCCATAAGAACTTTTGCTCTCTTGGCCTGTGCAAACTTCTGACGTAAGACCTCAGCTTCCTTACCAGATACCCGGTCCAATACTCGAGCAGCCCTATCTGATGCTGTCTTGCTGCCGGTGGACTCGTCTCCACCAGGCTGCTTCAACAAATCCTCAGGCTGAGGCGGAAGCATCATGCCCTTGTTAGTTTCCAGAGCGTTAGCGGCATCATTAGGATTAGGCTTCTCATCCGGAGTAACAGACTTCGGCGGTTGATTTGACGATGTCGCCTCGCCGCTCTCGCCTGCGTCCAAAGAGGTGCCTGGAGTGTTGGCCCCTGAAGACGGAATAGCATTACCCGCCCCCACTCCCGTTCCGGAGTTATCTGGGGTTACAGTAGAAGGAGGAATAGAGTCGGGATTCGCCTCAGTGGTCTGATGCGCCTTATCCCCTCCTTCAAATGCTTTCTTAATGAGCGCTTGATTGATAGCCGCATATTCTGCCAGTTTCTCTTCTGGAGTCTGCGAATAATCAATCAAATGCAAGTTTCCCGCAAGATGCTTACATGCAGAAGCGAGCTTGCTCAAATACTCATTGCTAAGGTTGGTCTCTACAGAAGGCTTGGCCAAAGGCTGCGACGTAATCGCCGCTCTCTTCTCAACACTCCGGGAAGACTCGCTAGCAAGCTTCTCCTTAGTGTCGCCAAGCACCTGACGGACCATCTCGTTAACCGACATACTCATCATTTTGACGGTCTCCTTTAGGTTTACACGAGCGGCGGCGGCGTCGACTTTACAGCACCACCGATGCCGGTAGCCGCCATTGGCGCGTTTGAGTGAACCATGGTGTAGTTTGTTGGCTGAGCTGGCTTAGGTTTCGGCAAAGAGTTCCCTTTACCGATACCAGAAGAGGGAAGTGGCTTGCCTATAACATTTCCGCCCATACCGCCTACTGCGGGTTTAGTGAATTTCATCACATTGCCCTCGGCGATTTTTTGAAGCTCATCTGTAAAGGAAGCCAACATTCTCTCGTACATTTTAGCCCGCTCTCTTTGCCTCCACTGCGGCCACATCTATGCCAGCGTTAGCCAACATCTCAGCGGCTCTTTGGTTCACGGCCGCTGCCAGCTTCTCTTCATCCGAAGAGCGCAGCAACCCGTGCGCTTCGGCCCACGCCGCCGCACGTTTCTCGGCAAGAATGTCTATTGCGCTCTTCTTTCCTGGCGTGGAAGCGGCCTCCTTAACAACAGGGCTAGGCCCGCCCTCACCGCTCTTGGCAGAAGCCTGCTTCTCTATCTTGCACTTTTCGTTCCAGAAGGCGTGTGCCATTTGCCTGCCCAAGTAATCTGCTTGAGCAACTTTCTCTTCGAAAGACTCCTCGCCTGAATTAGCGGTATCCAAAGCCTTGAGTTCAGCCAAAGCAGCCTCCTTCAAAGCCTCTTCCTCACCCTTCTCAAGCTCTTTCTCCTCTTCTTTCTTCTCTTTTGCAGCAGATTCAGATTTCTCGTCGGCAATTCCCTCAAAGTCAGGTGCTTCGCCTGCGGCCTCTTTTACCAGAGCGCTATCTTTTCCAAAGATCTCTGCTGCAACTTTTACCACAGTGCTTCCATCAAGCTTGTCGATGTCCACACCTTCTGCCCTCAAAGCCTCGTCCAAAAGCTGGATTTCAGCCAACTTCTCTACGTCCGAAGAGTCGCGAGGGGCACCAATCGACTCTCGTGTACCGTACATTTCTGCCAAAAAAGCGTTCATGCTAACTTCTCCTTGATGTGTTAGGTTTATCTCTCAGGCTTAATAGGCAAGTCACCAAGGATGAGCTGTCCTCTATGCCCCACGCCTGGCTACACTCCTCGAGCAACATACTGCCCTCCCCGCCACATTTTATCCCCGGCGTCCAACGCACGGTCTACTACACCACGAGTTTTAGGGTCTCTAAGCAAAGCCCCCAGCCCGCTCACTGCTGCCATTGAAGTAAGCCAAGGATGCTCTGCTACCAGTGAACCTAATAAACCGACATCTTCCCCTCGCGCCATCGACCGACGCTTGTGAGCCGAATACAGTAAAGCTAAGGGCACGGACCCTAACACCAACGTTAGAGTTCTTCTGTCTAACCCTAAAGGAGACGCAGTCTTGCTAAACATATCTTCAGTGCTTAAACCTAGAGTTCTGGCATGAAGCTCCGGATGGCTTACTATTGCTTTTGGTAATTCGCTTGCCAATTTCATGATCTCTTTTCTGTACCAAGTGTATGCGGATGCAATCTTGGAGAGAAGAGGAGAATCTACTTCGGAGGACGAATGGTGAGAAGCGGGCTTTGATGTAATAATCTTCCCTATTCGACGCCGCACAACCGGCCCCGTATATGACTTGTCTTCCAAAAAGGGCAGAAGCCTCTCGAGCAGGGTCTCATCAAATTGGGAAGAATCTAAAGGAGCACAAGGAGCTTCACTGCTGTCATTTTGCGCAGCTACTGCTCCAGCATTATCTAACTTGTCTGCAAGGTCGCCCTTTCCTATATGCACCAAAATGATGCGCTGAAACTCCTCGGGCTTTAAAGCCATGCCCATTAAAGCAGGAGTGGCGAGACTCTTCTCTAACTCCGGGCACTCTCCCATCTGATTCAGTACGTCCTTTGGAAGAGAGGGTTCTGTTTGAGAAAGTATAGGGGAAACCCTGCCCACTGCTTTACTAGGCCCTATCCTCTTTACAATCTCAGCCCATTTCAGGTGGGACATTTTCGTCTCGTTCGACACCTTCAATAATTCTTCGGGGCTCCACCCGTGATGGATAACTCGAGCTACCTTCACCGCAGCAATGTCTACAGAAGCTGTCTTGGCTTTAACGAGATCTCCAGAGTTTGACCTAATAACGTTCAGCTCCTTGCCGCTAGAAGAGTCCCTCCATGTTTTTTCTCTTCGTCTAGCCGAGCCTGCGCCAGCAAATAGCTCATCTAAATTGGCAGAAGCGACTTTCATAGTTCCGCCTTCCTCCGAAGCTACACTGAACTCGTCCTCCAAAATCAAATCGGCTACTTTATCTGACCAGATAGATGCTAACTTTTCACCGTGCGCCTCTTTCCGGACAACCGCTTTTTTGAATAACGGGTAGGCCATAACGGTCAATGACCTAAAAAATTTCGGATTGTCGTAATGAGCTAAATAAGCAGCCTTTGCTTGCTCCGGAGTTTGGAACCCTAGCATCACTTTATCTTCATCATACTTGCCGGCCTTTCGACCATTAATAAAATTCTGGTGTACGATATAGACGTTCTCGGGGTCCCAAGGGCCTACGTAAACGTCTAGCTTGTCTCCGTCTACTCCTCGAGTTCCCAGAATCTCCCCGTATGGAAGCTTCATATGAGTCTTCCAGCCCTTACCTTCTCGAATATCACCAGGCCGGTTCTCTACATGAATAGTCAAACCTTTAAGTTTTATGGTCCCTGTAAAGGGAAATTCTTTTCGATTAGGTTTTGGAGGAGGGCCAATCTTGATGTTCTTTGCGCGCTTAAACGTTTCCTCTAAATCAGCAGAAGAGGTTTTCATGCGATTTGGGTGAATCGTTTCGTGGTCTAGTTCCTTATCAAACTTTTCTTTATCTATTTCCTTCTTAGCGCCTTTCAGTGCGGTAAGGCCGTCTGGTCCGTCCCCGTCTACCCCAAATTCTACAGTACGAGAGCTGCCGTAACTACCTAACCTCTTCGTAGCTAAAAGAACCCTGTCCAAACTAGCTAATAAGTCAGGGTTCCCCTCAATGTGATAATCCCTACGGTCTACTTCATAAGACCCTCCTTTAACAAACGCGCTATCAGATAATTCTGCGCGGGGGTCCGTACCTCCTTGAGCTTTTCGTAAGTAGTAGTCTACGGTTTCTCTACGGCGGCATACACTACCCGGGGGCTTAGGATTCTCGCCCCTACCACGCCTCAGATAAAAGTCCATTATTTGGCTTCTTCTATCTCGTATCGGTTGTTCTCTCGATGAGTCAACTCCAGCGGACTCTTCTTCGTCTAAAGTTCCTGCATTTGTTCTAAGTACTCCGTCTTCTATTGCTGTAGGGCTTTCCTGATTATCTGTACGCCCCATGATAAGGCGAGTGTCTGCTTCATCCATAGGGTCGATAGAGGCTGTCTTTACTTGGATGCGGCACCCACTTACACATTCTTTGCAAGTACCGACTCCACAAGCTGCTTTGATCAACCCGATTCTATCCTCTTGTAGGTTGTACACCGTTTCTGCGTCTATTACGGATTGAGGAACATAAGAGCCAGACGCTAGCTTACACATCACCTTTGCTGTTTTATCTGCTCCAATAAATACAAAACTAATATCAAAGAACCTCGGATGAGGGTTAATGACGGATATTCTTCTACCGTCGTCCAATATTTTACCTAAACCAATATTCTTTACGCAGCTACAGTAGTCTTCTCTAGTTTTAGACTTGTGCCCACAAATCGAACAAACGTCGTACGGAATTCGCGTACCCATACTTACATCAGGAAACTCGCCAGCAAGGATCCTATCAACAACGTCTTGCGCACCATTCTGAAGAGCCAGCGCCTTATCGATTAGAACTACCAACTCCACCCTATGCATCTTAGCGTTCCAACAAGCCACTGCTACTGTGCCGAACGCTCGATTAGGATCTTTGTTTTGGTGATGCTTAAAAGGAAGCGCGTTAAGAAATGTCCAGTACCCGTATGGAGGTATAGGTTTACCTGTAAAATCGTCTATAGGATGAGACTGCCCGCTATGTAGTCTGCAATCATGAACAAGGGAGGCTTCCGGAAAGTCGTCCCCGTTCACATTAGCTCCATAATATTCAGACGCCCCTAACGCGTTTACCAAAACCGCTAGCTTATTAGGGTCTTTTTGATAGCCGTTTAACCATTCCTGTACGGGGGGCATAAGATGCTTAGCCTCTTTAACCATAGTAATCTGTGGCTCAAAGAGGCAAACCAAAGGCTCCCCGTCAGGGGCAGTGCCTTTGAAAGTTGCTAGCTTAGTGATCATTAGCCTAGTCTTGGGTCATCCGCGGGCACAGCCTCTGAACCTTCCCAGAACTGCGCCTTGTTTTTTGCTGCTTCGTATTCCTTCTCGGCAGTTTCCATGTTCTTTTGAGCTGTAAGAACTTGGAGGTTGCTAAGCGAATTTGGGCCCCCAATAGAATCGCTGCCAGAGGGCACAGATCCCATTGGAACCTTACTCATAAAAAATTCCTTACCGCTTCTACGCTTATTGGCGTCTGTAAGCTGCTTGTGCGCACCTACCAAATTGCTAACTGTGCCTATGTCGACCCTTTCTTGATCTAAGATATTCTTCACAAAAGTTCCTGCCACTAGCGGGTCTTCGGCATATGCCGGGTTGAATCTGTAAAGAGTATTAAATGCGTCCTCCACCGCCCCTGGATCTGCGTCGGAAAGATGGGGATTTTTGTCTATCATAGTTTCGAATGACTTCGCCTTGTGGACCTTATTTTTAACTGCGTCCACTAACTTGCCTGAATAGTCAGTAGCGGTGCCTATCAACGCGCCCAGCCCAACGGAGCCTGCCAGCAAAGGGGCAACGTCATGAGCCTGTGCGTAAGCTCTCTCAAAAAATCCGGCTTCAGGGCCCAGCCCCTTCACTAAATTTTTCCACCCCAGTTTTTCTGCTGCTTCTTTTCTGAATTGAGAGTCGCTTTCGTATTTGGAAAGAAAAGAACTTACGTTTTTTCCAATCCTCTCAACTTGCTCTTCAGTAAGAAGACCTTCGGCAGCCAACTTTTCGATCAAGTTCACGTTTGCTCCTACTGAAATTTTGGGATTGAAGGCACTGCTCGAGCATTTGCTGCTTGGAGCCACGGTTGGGTAAGCCCGGCTTGCGAATTCCTAACCCCCTGAGATACTATCGGTGCCGCCGTAGCTGCTACCAACCCCGTACCGGCAAGCCCCTTCCAGTGTCTACCAGCAAATCCAAGCGTTTTTCTTCCAGCAAGCTGAAGAGCCTTACCTACAAACGCTTCCTTAGTAATCTTTTCCGCTACTCGGCTAGACCTAAGAAGCATTGCGCAACCCCTCTTTTATTGCCTTATCCACCAAGTTGTATTGATTTTGGATGCGCCTATTTGTTTCAGAAAATACCGTATCGCCTTCCGCAAGTTTACACATCGAGGCATAGATCTTTGCTATAGGGTGATTCAAATTAGGCACTCGATAGCAGGCGGTTTTACAAATACCGTATTGAATAGAATCCGCCTCTGCCTTAATAAGATCCATCCCTTGCTTAGACAATTCACCGCAAAGTGAGGCAAAAGCCAATTTAACTTCCGATTCGTTTCCGTTCACTTCATGCATAAGATGAGCAACCTCGCCCAAATTGCCTCCATTCCACATATATTGGCTAACAGCCTTGTGAAGCTCTGCGGAAGCTTCCTTTTTCATCTCCTCATTCTTTGCAGAGGCGCTGAAGCACTCATCTAGCATCTTAGCTAATTTCTGCCTGGTTCGAATAAGACTTCCATATGGATTAGCCCACGGATAATAGTCTCGCTTGGAAACTTCCTTCTTGATAGCTTCCAAGGAGTGAGCCTCCTGCGCAGCCTTTATAAGAAGTCCTGCATGAGGTCGGCGCGCCCTAATGTAGTCAAATGCCTGCTTCGTGAAAGAGCCCATTTTTATTCCTTCACCCCCTGGAGGGGCCGTTACAGCCCCCGCCGCGGGGGCAGGAATCTGTTCTTCGGGCATAGGAAGCTGCCCTGCCATGGCTTCTGGAGCAGCTTCCGCAGGAGCTCCCGCTACTCCAGCGTCAGGAGGAGGACCTTCTGGGGCAGGAGCAGGGACCGCCCCAGGTTGGCCTTGAGGATTCATTGCGTCTAGGGTTTGTTGCTGCACCTTCTGGAGTTCTTGTCTTTTTTTAGCGAGCTCTATTTCCCGTTGAATCTCTAACATCTGTTTATTGTAGCTGTCTCCGTCCTCGGCCGACATAGGCTCTTCTTGAGGCATTGGCGCTGGTGCTTGGGGCATCATGCCCGGGGCTACATCAGCTTGTTTAGACTTTTCATCTCCCAAAACTCGGGAAAGAACAGAAGAATAGTCATCCCCGTTAGCACTCGCGTGTTTTGAGGTAAGATCAAAAATACGGTCTAATACCAAGTCTCCACTTTCATTCTTAGAGCGCTGAGCACAAGCTACTTTCTCCAATCCAGGAGGCGCAAAATCAACGCCCAAAAATAGCTTAGATAGTGCAGCGTCGGCTTCCAAACCCGCCTGCCCTAACTTTACAGAACCGCGGGCATAGTCGTCGGCCGCAGGACTCATAGTCTGGGGCCGAGCCCCGTTATTGATCTCCAATAAAATCTCACCCGGGTCCGCTACCGAAAAATCAATATTCTTGTCTGAAGCATACTTCTCATTATCACTGAACAGTCTAGAAAACGTCTCTTGGTTCGCGAATTCGACAACTCTACGTACCTGATGGGTAGAAATACTGGGATGCTCCCTAGCAATTTTTACAATCGAGTCGTTTAGTGAGCTGCTCCCAGAGAGGTATTCCACCGCAGCCCGTCTTCCCAAGGACTGTAGGTCTGAAGGACTCAAAGCGGCGTAGGTACTTTTTGATTCTAGACCAAATGGAATGTCGCTCATGTGTTACCTCGTAATGCACAAGTTAGTGGCGTTCGCCGCGGCTCAACCCTAACATGAGGCCTAATTCGTGGGAAGATTAGGGGATGACGTAATGTCAAGATCGTCCATGGTATCCTCATAGTCTTCCTCGCTCACCAACCCATGCTCCCTCTGTATCTCTTTAGTGGGAAGAATAACGTCCGCTCGAGGTCTTATGTAAAAAGAGGCTAGAAAACCAAATACCATCGCGTGGAATGAGTCGTCGGTCCTCCCAGCAGCGCACTTGTAAATATTCATCCTAAGCCTATCATTGTACTCCGAAAATATGTTCAACATATCTATAGCAAAAGGCTCTTCGAATTCTTCCCACCGAGGAAACCAAAATACATTAGCCCTTTTTATTGCGTTAAAAACGTCTGACATCACCTCAGTGCGGTGGCATAAATGTCTCGGCACCCCCAGCTGGGCATCAAACTTTACCTTCTTCTTAACATTACCGACCCATTGGTATTTCTTCACCTTATCAGCTCCGAAATATCTAACAAGCTCGTCATTTGGCCAAAAACCCCCTCCGTAGTCTACTCCAATTTTTTGAACGTTAAATTCTCTAACTAGGTGTCGTATCTTCTTTATTTGCACTGCGGGCTCTGATTCTACACCTTCAAATCTATGCCAATAGAACCAAGTGAATCTCTCAGGAGCAAACGGCAAATATCCTCCTAGGCAAACTACCGTGTAACTATTCTCGCCCGACCCCCAGTCAATTCCCATGAATATCGGATACTGACTGCTGTACTGCTTCACGTCTTTATAAAACTGCATGGACAACTCGTCCCAGCAGTTTCTTCTAACATCTCTTCGAGTAAGAGGTCTGGTGCCGGAATCATAACTTCTTCCAAGAACCTCATTGTAGAACTTAGCTCTGCTGTACACTCTCTGCTTGTTGAGTATGTCGTTCCAATCCATCCACGGAACCATAAGCTGAGGTATTCTAAATCCCTCAAATGGATTCTCAGTATTAGGATTGGGGTTAATTGCGCTCCAGCAGGCGTCGGGATCGTCAGGTCGTATAAGCTTTCTACACCGGCTACAGATAAGACCGTCCGGGCCTATATTTTCCTCATCCAAAACATTCCAATGCCAGGAGCTTCTATTTTTTGGGGTTCCGTGTCTTTTACAAGGTACCACCCATTCGTTCTGCGTAGAGAACCTAGACCAGTAATACTCTATGGAGTTGTCTAAGGATTTAGGAGTTCCGGCGTAAATAAAATATTTGAATGATGAGTGAGACGCGCACTCCTCAATAACCGGCACGTTGTCGAGCAGAATGTCTTGGAATTCATCGATAACAACCAAGTCTGAAGGAATTCCACGAGTGTTATGCACTACTAGACCGTCTGCTACAAAGCAGCCAGATTCTTCCACGGTTAAATCATATACGTCATCCACTCCTTCTTCAAACACGCCCTTGACTCGGACCCACGACCGGGACGGGTCGCATAATCCTTTCAGATAAGAATCGTTCAGTTTATAAGCTATAGATAACAGTACTCTACGACCAATACTGTCTTTGACGTTGCCTGGTCTAAGTTGAATTCTATATCTCGTCCAAGCAGAATGAGTGCTTAGGCCGTAATGCTCTTTTAAGTACCTCCTTAACAACGCGTAAGATACAGGAATTCTGTCTTTGTCGTCTTTGCTTCTAGTAGTCTTAACCTCACATTTTCTAAAATGCCCAATAAGGTGTAAGAGCCTCTCTGTGGGGTACTTAGTCAAAGACAACGTGTAGCTTACTTTAGCCTTTTTTGTAGACGGCCTCTTGCGATAAATAGCGCTTCGAATGCCAAAATTCCATAGCATCCTAGCCAAGCCCTCTATCAATTCCTTGGATGCACTAGAGTATCCAGCTCTAGCCCCTCCGTCGTCAGGGCTACACCAGCCATCCCCCCAAAATAATGCCCGTAAAAAAGCGATCTTCTCCGACTTAGGGGCAGACCATATGGCACGCGGTATCTTCTTATACTCCGCTTTTTTACCGAATTCCCCTAAGCTCCATAAAAGAGCCTTAGCTCCGTTAATGCCCTGTCCTCGACGGTCGGAGTACAGCCCTACATTCCAGCACGTTTTAAACCCCGGTCTAGAGTCCTCTACTCGAGAACCTACAGACAGCCCCACCCTACGCGCTTTTACTTCAAACTCCCTCAAGTATTTCTTGTCAGAATTTGTAAACCTAACAGAGGACGGCTTGTTACACTCGCCTTCTGCTAACATGGCCCCTATGAGCCAAGCCATGTCCTCACCAACACTCAAAAAGGCGCACTCCTTGCCTGAATGGTGCGGGGCAGCTACAAAATCGCTTTTGAGGAGGTCTTCTGCATTTACCCAGCCTCGTTGCGTAAGAATAGGGTGGTCAAAGCTGCACATTAGTGGAACAGGATAGTCAGTCTCTACTCTGACTATCCTTTTTCTTGCGCTTAAATGGGGGTTTGTAGCTGTAGCAATATAAGGCTTACCTTCTGTTGTCGAGGTAACGACCCGAACAGCCTTTCCTGCTTCTGCTAACTCCTTAATAGAGGCCAATGACCCGTCTGCTAAGTGTATTAGGCTGCTGCCATGCAAGCATCGGTCCGCGTTCAAAAATGCAAATCGAAGAGTTATTTGTGAGTGGTTAATGAACCTCTTCTCAAACACATTTTTGAGGAGTCGATTATTGGTAGTTTGCTTCAAGAAAGGGGAAAGCTCTATAGGCTCAGCAATTCGGTCCCTACTGAACACTTTAGTTTGTTGGTTAGAGGGACTGACATAGAGCGCTCGAAAATAAGGGTTCATAAGCAAGTATGAAAGAGACACATTTCCCAGTAGCGTGCTGTTGTGCGCTACCAGCCCCTCAACGACAAAATTATGAGTATCACCTACCTCAAAGTCTACGCACTTGCAAATTCCTACTGGGGTGATCTCGACAACCCTGTCCCAATAAAGATCGGTGTCGGTGTGCGCAGCTAAAACATCCACCAACCCTTGATCGCATAATGAATCAGACCTAAAAAAACGAACATACTCCAATAACTTGTTTCGAGTGGGCGGGTACTTTAATGTGCGGCGAAGCCCATCTTTATGCAAACTCTTGCGCCTATTTTCATGCCAGTTATCTTCCCCTCTAGAAGCTAAAATCTGTGCAATTAGTTTATTGATTTCTTTCGGGTACGTATCGCGATTATTACTAGAAGAGCCCGTAGGGGGTTTTACCTTCTCAGATTTTCCTAACGCCCCTATATCTTTCAGTAGGCGTGTGGCGCCCTTCTGAGTCTCTACGCGCAGTATATAAGCGAATTTTCTTTCCCCTCTTTTCTTATAAATAGACGGCCAGTTTTCTCGTATTTTGGAAGGTATACCGAACTTCCAAAGCAGGGACTGCACCTGTCTAACAAGAAGCTTGGACATAGAGCAGTATTCTAAGCTATACTTAGACCGGCTGTTTTTCTTAATGTGGCCGTCAGTAGACCAAAGACGATTTAAAAACAGTGATGTTTGCCGCATACTAAGGTCAAACACCCAAGGCGGGATAAATTTAGTGTAAGAGCTACAATCCAGAAGCCCGTCCTCTCTCATCCATCTATAAATCTCCCCAACATGAATTTTAACTATCTTGGAACTTCGAGTTGCGTAGTCATAAATTTTACTAGAACCCCCTACATTTTTAACGTCTGAAATAAATTCTGAAAGCCTCTCTCCCGGAGTTTGCGTAAAGCACACTCCGTCTGTAAGTCCGCCGTCTCCAATCAAATAGGCAGTTAGCCTTACCCTACTTTCGGGCATTGTAACTGAACCCGTAAAGTCCCCCCCTTGCCGCACAGCAGCTATTCTGTCTCCTACTCTTAATTGAGATCCCTCCGTCCAGCCGTCCCAGGTTCTCATAGGGTGGGTTAATGCTATCTCTAAGGTACGCCCTTGCCGAGTTTTTACTCTTACACAAGGCTTTGATACCCGTTTAGACACCCAACTAACGGTACCTGAAGACAGGTGTGCCCCGTCTAGCGACATTGTTACAAGAGAGTCTCCGATCTTCACGTCCCCTGCGGCAATCAACTCCCCGTTTGCTCGGCTACACAAGCTGGAGATAGGTACGCACTTCTCGACTTGCCTTCCAGCCATCAATATTTTGCGCTTAGAAGACGAGTTGTATATAGCTCTAAGATACTCCCTGCCTTTAAAACTGAAGTTAACTAACCTACCCCCTGAAGGGATCTTAAACGCCCCCTCCACGAAAGCAGAGGGGACGGCCGTCAACGCCCCTTCTCTCGTAAAAGAACCTATATCTATCTCCTCGTTTGCTCTTTTCTCCTTAGCCGATAAAGGATCGTACCTATAGTCTTCCTCAGTATCGTAGAGGGAACTCGGACGGACATCAGGATTATCGGATAAGGCTACACGCAGCATTAAATAGTCCTCCAAGAAAAAAGAAGACCTCTCTGGTATAAGAGGGCCATGACAACCTCCAAGAAACACCTAGCTAAAACCAGACTGCAATGGGTAGAGCATGCTCGACTAGGCATTCTCAGTGCTGTAGGGGAAGATGTCGTAAAACCCCAGTTTAGAGTATTCTCTACTGTAGATCCTCTTCGATTCATATTGAGCATTAACCTTACACTACCACTAGCAAAGAACACCAGGAAACCTCTGAGAGACTATATACGCGCATGGGCAGAAGAATTCGGCTGTGAAGTGCCTGTTATAGACATTCAAAACTCTAGAGTTCAAGCAGAGGTACTAACTAAAGAAAGAGTATGGAGTAGAGATGCAAAAGGTAAATTCACTAAGGGGGCAAGAAGGTTTGAACGCAGGCCTCGATGAGTGCGGTATGGGAGCCCTTTGCGGGCCCGTTACAGTTTGCGTTGCTGCCTTTCCGATAGGCCCATGCCCGGTAGAGGGCGTAGAAGACTCTAAGAAGCTGACATTCAAAAAGAGGATGGAGCTGGCGCCCGTTCTTATGAAGAAAGCGTCCTTCTTCAATATAGGATGGGCGCACCCCTCAGTAATAGATAAAGAGGGGCTGAGTGAGGCCTGGAGAAGAGCGAGTTTAGACGCCCTTGAGGGGCTCCCGAAAAACACCGACCTCCACATAGACGGGGTAAATACCATACAGGGGTATACGGGAGTGCAGACTGCGTACGTAGATGGAGACGACTTCATTTGGCAAATTTCCGCAGCCAGTGTGATAGCCAAAGCAGCTAGAGACTTAGAAATGATAGGAATGAGCCGATATTTTCCTCATTATAGATGGGAAAGAAACATGGGGTACGGCTCAGCAGCTCACATAGAGGCACTCATTAAGCTAGGCCCCAGCTTTTATCATCGAGGAAGGTACCTCGTCAAATTGTTTGAAAAGCATAAGGATAAAATAAACGTAGCTAAATGGGGTAAATGGATGGAATCCTGGATTCCGTACTGAAAGGCAAGACATATGACTAAAACACAAGACGCCATATACGAGCTAGTTTCGGCACAGTCCGCTCTCAATACGCCAACCCCGTCCTCGTGCCCGTCAAATTATGTGGAACACGCGTACGGTCATATTTCTAACGCTTTACGCATACTAACAGCCGACGAGACTATGAAATTGTCGCGTTGGACAGTCTCCATTGGAACTGAGAGGTTGTTACAAAAAACCAGTTGGTGCACATTAGACAAGTCAGGGGAACTCAGTATAGACTTACTAGCATTTATCCGCGCTTTCGGATACGAAATACCTGATAGCCACAAAGAAACTGTCGTAGAGGAAGTCGGACATCGTGTACGCTCAAGACTGCCTTTCTTACGTACTAACGCTCCCCCTATAGACACCATTAGCGCTATCAAAGCCATAATACTCAGCGAATTGAGCCAACTGGAAAGAGAAGGCTATTTCTGCGAGATGATCTGCTTACGCACTTAGCGTAAAGAGGATCATCTCCTTGATCCTAGTGAAGAGCGGCTATTTTACTGAGTTCGTCTAGAAAAGACGACAGTACACTAGCGCTCTTCTCTACCTTTTCGGGGAGCTTCAAGCCCGTACTAGCATTGTCCCAGTGTACTACGTCAGCGGGAGTAATGCCTGCTTTTCGCGCTCCAGCAGAGTGGAAGAATCTTCTTTGACGCTCACTTTTGTACGGCATATTTCTTAACTCGTAGACATTGCCATATAGCGCAACTCATCCAAAAATGAGCAAGCCAGTTTTTGAAAGTATAGAGGCCCACAAAAATTCTTCCAAGCTGTTTTCTCTATCTCACCTTTTTCAAGATGCCATCCACTAAATCTTGGTTGAAAAAGAGCACCCCTGTCCTCAGTTCCGAAACGCTTTGTCGCCCTCACTTTTGCTACTCTCCCAATATATTTGTTCTGGTTTTTCAGCATATCCTTGCCCATAGCGTGAGGAAAGCCCCCTACTTGTCCTACAATAGGCCCGTCTTCTGTCCAAGAGTAGCTTACAGAGCCGGCTCTATCGTGAGGCTCTCCCGTTTTTCCACTTACGGCAGGGTGTATTTTCCTTACATAGACATCAAAATCCGGAATGATTTTTGCTTTTGTTGGGGCGCTAGAAGACTGCTGTTCCACAAGGACTACGCCCTCTCTTGTAAGGGGGTACTTGCCTGTTATTATGCTTTTAAGAAGGGAGGATTTATCTTTGGGTGTTAATGCCATTTTCGGCATCCAAAGGTCTTTAATTTTTTCTTCTACCTCTTTAAGGATCTTTAACTTCTCCACAAAAGGTGCGTCCACTACAGATTTACCCTTATGTCTTACAACGTCGAAAGGGAACGCATGTAAGGTCGCATCCAGCTCTTTTTGTTTATCTCTACTTTCCCATACCTTCGTATTGAGAAGGCCCCCTATCACCTCTGACGGCAATGCCTTCCCTTTAGAGTCTAACGCTATAGTTTCTCCTCGAAGTATAGTTTTATCCAATTCCTTAGGAACTTTGTCCTTCAGCAGCTCTGTCAGTTTATGCGTGTGTTCAATAAGGCCGGTCGGGGTCAGCTTTCCTACTCTATAGGAGAATACTCTTGGAGCGCGCCCGGCCTTCAAGTCTATTATAGAATGAGCCCCATCAAGCTTAGGCATCATAATCTGGTCAGTTCTATTTGGGTCTACTTTGTCAATGTCTACTTCTTTATAACTGGCCTTACCAGAAGGTATATCCGGCCTACGTTCTCTAGTAACTGTCTTGTTGTGTATGAACCACCTTCCAGCGTCATCTCTGCGGATAGAAAATTCTTCAGGGTGCCTTTTGTCGTATAGGTTAAATCTAAGCTTAGTTCCAGGTGAGTCATCAGGCGCCGCATGATAAACGTCGGCTTTTGTTCGCCGGCCTTTCTCTACGACCCCCTTTCCGTATTCGGTAGATATACGACCCAAAAAATCCATATACGGAATAGTATGGTCGTAGGTGGGCACCAATAAAGAAGACTGGCCGGGCTTTGGGAGCTCTTTTCGTCTTGGTAATACAAAAGAGTGAGCAACGCCGGTCTCGGGGTTGCCTAAGCGTAAGTCTACATGCGGGCCGGCTCTTTCTGCTAAATGGGGGTGAGCGGACATCTCCCAAACTTCTGGTTTTACCACCTTAGGCAGAGCAGTCACCTTTCGTTTAGGCACTCCAGGACCTAAACCACCGTCTTGATAGTAACGACTTTCCCTTTTCGTAACCCTCGCTGCTATCTTCTCCAGACGGCTAAGCATACAGACGCCTTACTCAGTTTCAGTAACCAAGAGATGATTAAGCGGTTCGCATGCTTTCCTAACGAACTTCTCTATGCCTACCAAAATAGCGGTATTTTTTGCCCTCTGGAACTGAACTACATAAGCCCCTAGTTCGGGCACTAGTTCTACAGCCGCGTCGCCGACCCACATGGCATCCACGGCATCTTTAATGAGTTGTTTTATATTTTCAGGAAAAGAAAGTGCAGAAGCTTCTTCAGATCTTCCAGGTGTGTAAACTAGCCCGGTGTGCCCACAATAGCCGCAGGCCTTTACCTCTCTGTTAGACACATCAACTACCGCTCCGCAATTTTTGCATTGAGGCTCATAGTGACCCTCTACCCACTTATCTTCTACGCCCGCCCTAGGAAACAAATGTAAAAGAACGTCATCTTCCTTAATCGTGTACTCAACAAAAAGCCGAGGTAGGTCAGTTATTTTTTCCAAAATTACGGGAGAGGCCGTCATAGGACGAGTACTCGCCGATACTTCAGATAAAGCATCCTTGGTATCGTAATACCACTCAGGCATCACCATTCCCGGCATCGCCTTCCTCACTTTCTTCGCGGAATTCACCTTCATCTGTTCCATCTCCGCTGTAAGAGCCAGAAGGCCCTACTAAATCGGAAATGGCAGGTATGGCTTCGTCTTTATGCGCCATTATCCAATGTCGCACTTCTTTGAGTTGCTCTTCATAGCCGCCACCCTCACCATAAAGAATATCGTACAGAGATCGCAGCTCCCTACACAAAGCTGTGAGGGTTTTTACATTTCCATACCCATCAGCCTTGTACGCTAAGTGTTGTATTCTAAAAGAAATCTGTCGATGGGAGTCTCTCAACGACTGTTTGTAATCATATTTTGGGTTCAAACCAGCTCTGAACAATGCTTGCTGCTCGCCACACAGCAACGGGGCCATGTAGTCGTCGTACGCCAAGTGATTACCAAGAAACAAATCCCACTCTACTCTAGTAAGGTTTCTCCTTCTCCAAAAATAGTGCTCGTAATAAATAATCATGCTCTCTGTAAGAGATTCAGATAGCCTATATTTCCTGCTCAACTTATCGGCGATTACGCTGTACGGAACATCCCCCATTAGAAGAATATGGAGGTCGTGCTGGTAGCTTTTATCCCCGTGCTCCCCGAATATATCAGTAAGCACTCTTTTCATCGGAGCGTCTGGGCGCCAAATAGTATATATACGCTCCTGCTTCATGAACTGAATTGTAGGAGCATGCCTTGCGTTATTAAAAAGGAAGTCAGGCGGAGCTTGAAAGGTTTCTAACAAGGTCTCCCAGCTTTCATCGCGAATGCTCATAAGCCCTAGATTGCGTAGAGTAGTGTTTATAGTGTCTAATGTAGGGGTTTTTTCTGGATCCCCCCAAGAAGACGCAAGAAGATACCGAATATAATACTCACTAGGGTGTCTCAAAGCTCGCCTCTATTCTGGTTCAGAGTTAATTAGAAAAACTCAGCTCTTTTTGCTGAAGAGACTGTAAACCTAAAATTACGTCTTCCAACGCCGCAAGCATTCGCTCTACGGCAACTTCTGGGACCTCTTTAAGGCCAATCCTAACCGCTAACAAAAGCTCGGCTAATTTAGACGACGCGGCTTGCAGCGCAGGCAATAGGTCAACGAAAGTAGAGACGTTTTCAGCGTTTAGAAACCCCAAACCCAAGATCTTGTCCGCTGTAAGCGCATCATCCAGTACAGTAGCTTCCTTAGCTAAAAAGTAATTGTAAATAGGGGGGTTTAGCTCCGACAGTTCCTTTTTTAGCTCTCCTCTGATGGAAGCTAGCTTCTCTCCTACAGAACCCAACACCTTGAGGCCCCCTACTGAAACTCTCTCCCCGCGTTGGGCTCTATCCAAAGCAGTTTTACAAAACGTCGGCTCCATGCCCAACGCTACCCCTAAGAACATCGCATCTTTTCTGTTGACGAATTTGGTGTAGTCCGAGGCAACTTTAGCAATCGCGGGCCCTCTGAACGTAAATATGTCTGCGGTATCGCCTACTATATCCACCGTGCCAAGCTTGTTATCGAACGCGAGTTTCGAAAACATAGTAGGGTCAGAAACGAGCTCCGTTTTACCTCTCAGGGGCATCCAGTTTAAGAAATTGGGGAGCACCCACTCCGATTCCCCCATCTGTACTGGCTTGGCTAGTCCTTCTCCAAAAGAAAACGTTACTTGACCCCCTAGCTCTGTTTCCGCCAAGAAACGAACCCCTGTTGGGGACTGCATTGAGCTGATTACCGTCATCGGAACAAAAGCTTTTGCCGTACCGTGGTCTATGTAATAAAGAGTGCCGTACCCTTTTGGTATCCCTTTTGGTATATCAGTGGACTTACCGGCTACCTCACCCGCAATTGTTTCCTGAACAGCGTACTGGGACCCATTGGTGAATAGCGACAGAGGAAGTACCTGCAAATCCAATGTCATGATCTTTGGAAACACCCACCCTATAAGAGTGTTGCCGGTGCTATCTTGCACTTTCCAAATACCAAACGAATCGGCGGCCTTCACCTCTTCAGCTTCTAAGGTTTGCTTCACAGGAGCGTCAGGACTTACTGTAACAGAGCCGTCACTTTCCAGCCGTTCTTGCATGTCCTGATCACCCATCATGTCTTGGGCAACCGACATGGGCACCTCTTCCTGCTGAGGAGCAAACATGCCGTCCGTAGCCCACTTCACTAGCGCTCTGTTGGTTCCCAGCTTACTTAGCTGTACAACAGTAGGTTTAATATGATTGGCTACGAAAGAAGCTACTTTTTCTGGGTCTGAGGGCGATAGTCTAAGAGCAGAAGCAAACGCTGCCTTTACCCCTTCGTTTCCATTACGTACTGCCGCATTCATCGAAGGGTCTGATAATGCTTCTTTAAGTCTCGAAGCGTGACCTTCTTTAATACGCCCGTATAGCAACGGCAAAAGCGGAAGATTTTCAATTTCCTTTTGCGCACTTCCTACTTTCGCCCCTCCAGAACCAAAACCCCCAAACCCCGATCGAAGAGGGGGCTGCAAATCATTGACCAGAGAGGGGTCCATTGGTCGAAGCCTAGTAACGTCAAAAGCCTCTGGCCTCATAAGCATCTCTCGAAGTCGGCTCTCTGTTAGCCTGTAATACTTCTTACCACTAATAAAAATATCCAAAGGAGAGAGCATCTGCTCTTTTACGACAATAGGTATGTGCGCTTTGTCTAACCCGGACGTCTGCATTTCCTCTACAGTCATCGCCGTTTTAGGCCTAACCTCAATAGAGCCGAAAGCGTAGCCTCTCTCTTCATCTTGCTTGTCTATAAGTACATGTACTTCATACGTGCTCAGATACGGAAGCTGCTTGTACGCCTCTTGAATAATCTCTTGGGGCCAGTTATCGACATTATCCCCTAATCTGGTAAGCATCCCAGCAAGCTTTTCAGTTCCCTCAAATTGGATAGGGGCGTCAAGGAACAGGGCTTCTTGTACAGACATGGTATTTCTCCTCACTTCGAGAAAGTCGTAGTGGACAGCAGCTCAGCGAGCTGCCCGTTAAGAGACGCTAAAGCAGGCGCGGCTACAACAGGCGTTCCTGGAGCAGCGCAGGTAAAAGAGGATATTTGGGTTATCAAGCTGGTAAGAAAAGACACTAATTTATCCCCTTTGACGAAAGGAGACGTAGCTCCGTTACCGAGGTGTATTACTGGAGAGTCTAACTGAGCTTTAGTCGCACTTTTCAGAACGGCTTCCGTTTTTCCTTCTACTACTACCCGTGCGGACGTAGACCTTACAGCAGTCTCTTGCTGAGCTTCTGCCGTAAATGAGCTCCCTGCACTCAACTCTATAGAGCCGTCAGTGGCACCCATGACAATATCTCCCTCAGACACCGTCAGCCCCCAACTCTTTTTTACTTCCCATGCTATACTTCCTTCTTTGGAAATATCCATATGAGCTACTATAGCCGCGCCCTCTTCTCCAGACTCAAACACCTCCAACAGCAGTGTAGTAGCTTCGCTCTCCCCGTGGGAACCAATACTAAGCGTAGCAACATGCCCTCGGTCGTTCCCTTTTTCCTTAACCTTCAAAGAAAATTTTGTTAAGGCCTCACCGTCCGTGGTCTGGTCATCTCTCTCTGTGCTCCACACGAGCTCTCCACCAAAGGTAAAAAGCTCATAGTTCTCACAAAAATCTCTAATGAAATTTCGAATAGGGACGTACATTCTTTGGGCTGTTGGAGTGGCCCCTATTTGTACTACTCCCCCCCGTCTCAAAACTACAAAGTTCTCGTCTCTCGTTCGTAACATAATATCGCCGGGATTTAGGGTTTGTCTTCCTCCTCTAAAACCGTCAAAATCCATGTCATGAGCGGACTGAAAGCCTAAGACAAAAGGAGCAGCAAACCTGCCCCCGCTGGGGACACACACCCACACCATAGACCCTACTTCCGGTTGTGCGTAAACACCCTCTCCATTAGCGAAATGAAAATACGGGCTCATTACCTGTAAGTCAAAATACCTCTTATTTCCCAGTTCGCTAATGCAGTCTACACTCCAGCTCTCTATGTTAACGTTAATCACTCTACACGTTTCTATAGACGCTCCTCTCCATTCTGACTCTAATATGCTAACTGGTTGTGGAGGTCTGCCTGTAGGGCCTAAGTTATTTAAAGGGGTAGTTGGCATTGTATGGGGGCCTTTAGCTCTAATACGCCCAAGGGGTGTCAGAAGGCGGTTGACCGAATTCTTTTCCTACAGCCATGCCGGGTATGGGGTGGGTACCGTGCAAAACAGACTTCCACCCTTTCGCTGCGGCATCCAGTATAGTGCTCTTCAAGCTCCTGCTTTGAAGTCTGGCAATCCAGTCAGTTTGTAGCTCCAACGGAAGCATGTTCACGCCCTGCAACACCGGCTTATACGTCACTTGTTTCTGCCCCGGCTTCAAGTTACGATTGAACGCCGCTATCTCCGAAGTAGCCGCATGATCTCCTCTAAGCAATGTGTCGTGATCTCCAGGGTCTACTACTTCGCTCAAATTAGTCATAGCCCTGACAAACGTCTCCACATTACGTCTTCGAACAGGCCCCTCGTCTTTATATGCGTTCCAAATCTCGTCCGTTAGATACTGCTGCACAGTGTTTATATTAGTGCGCGCCAACATATCTCTTGGGTTTTTGGGGCCGTCAGAAAGAGCGTCCCCCGCCTTAACTTCTTGCCCCTTCTTTACGGATATTGACCTAGTTGCAGGCACATAGTGAGGCACGGCAGACTCTAAACTAGACGCCTTATTCGGAGACACCATGACTCTCCAGCCGCCTGCCGGGTCTTTCTCTATTTTCGACACTGACCCTTCTGTATCTGCTAAAGTAGCCGCCCCGGGAAGTTTTTTAGGCACGTTAAGCAACTGCTCCAGTCGATTAAATAGACTTGTAGCGCTAGTGCCTTTAGCTCCTACAATTCCGCCGGTATGAAAAGAATTATGCGTGCGTATTTTATTAGCGCTAAACGCCCTACTTGCAGTAGACAAATCGTAAGTCCAACCGCTGTACTTTACTTCCCTTACAGACACCACTTTCGAATAATAAAGATCGGGATAAAGCTCTGGTCCCGCATATCTGCATAAAAAAGACCAAGCTTTTTTAAAAAGAGAAGTCACTTTCTCAAAAACCCCAGGACTTTTAGAAGAAGACCACTCTCGAGTAATGCCTACGTATCTTCCATTGATTGCCCTTGTGTGAAAAGCAGCCTCTTGTTGTTCTTTATAAGCCTCTTTCGAAATCAGTGTGGTCCTTAAACACCCTGCGCAACTTACGAGCACCAAATCATACTTAGTGCTATTTCTATAGCCCCTAACATCACGCACGGGTTCTGCGCATCCACAAAAACCACACTTGCCGGAGCCTGTTCTCGCCAACGTTGCGTGGTTGCCTTGCGCTATCAAGTAACTTCCGCTCTCCGTCCTCATTTCGTACATCGTATCGCAAGGCTCGTGCCTCTGTATTGTGTACACCGCGGTATATTCATACCCATCCCATACTTTTAGCCGCTCTGTAACTTTTGTTTCCATCCCTCTATCTACAGAAACGTCGCTGTATACTTGATCCCAAAGAGATTTCAGAGTCAGTATAGATACCGCCCCGTCTGTAGTTTTTATGCGCACCTCAGAGTCTTCGGCTAAGCAGTTCATGGCTAACTGCGTTGCGGGCTCACCCAATGCCTGCGCAGCTATTACTCCGACGTTAGAGCCGGGAGAATGTAGCTTTCCTTCTTCATTCAGACCGTAGCATTTGCTACATAAGCCCTTACCGTGAGCGCATTTTAGTGGAGATCTAACTTCCAGCTTAGTAATTTTGTTGTTTCTCAGCCGGCTCAGGAGATCGGGGGTCACTAAAGTACCTGCGGGCACTTTTCCTTTATCTATACCGGCCTTTACTCCCAAATCGATATCCTTAACAGTAAATCTGTCAAGAACGTCGTTGTTGTCTACGGGCAGAACCACGCCCTTAGTGGTGCCGCAATCATCATCCACTATCAGTTGATTCATAGCGGTATTCACAAGATGTTTAGACATCTTACCGGGAGCCTGGGTACCCTGAACTCGGCCTATTGTGCCCATTCGAGCTCCGTGCATAGAGGCAAAGTAAGAGCCGATATCCAGCCCCTCTGAATAGGATTTAGGGATAGGGATCGGGACAGGTTCTCCCCTAGAATCGGCAACCAGCATAGGCGCCACAGTCATTTGCTTAAACTGAGACCAACTGCCTCTAGCACCAGACTTCACCCAGTCGTACATTCTATTCTTGCTACGGTCTGCTCGTTTCTTGGCCACGCCGTGAATTTTATCTGCGGCAGAGGCATAAAGCTTTACGATCTCTTCCTTTCGTCTGATTGGACCATATGTCTTGGACCGTATTTTAGCTTCCTTGCCGGCAGCGTCTTTCAATACCTCATCTCGATATTCACGGTCTGATAAGAAGTCATCTAGCCCAATAGACATCCCAGTAGCGTATTCGTTTCCGATATCCTTTAGCCGGTCAGCAACTACCCCAAAATCCTTCGGAGACTTCTTTGCAACTTCCGTAAGCAAAGAGTTCAAAGTCTTCTTATCGAGCATGAAAGAAGTGTCATTTAGTATCCTAGAGTCTCGAAGGTCTGTAGGTAAGGAGTGGTACAGCATAACTCTACCTACCGTAGTCTTTACGGGCCCTGCTGCTTTTTTGAACAGGGCGCCAAAGGGGTCTCCGTCCAACTCGTTTAGCTTAATAGGATCGGTAAGCCGAATACGGCCCTCCTTTACCGCTCTCGCGGCATCCGCCACAGAAGAGAAACGAACAGGATCCCTATCCTCTACTTCCGTAAGCTTATAAAGCCCCATCATTGATTCTTGAGTAGGCTTAGACATAAGGTAGCCGGTAGTAGGGCTAAACAAATTAAAGGAAGGCAGCATCTTTATCGCTTCCTTCACAGCCTTCTGACTCACAGGTACGAAAGCGCTCATTTTGTCACCGTCGAAGTCAGCGTTGAAACCCGAAGTGACTAACGGGTGGACTTGAACAGCCTTTCCTTCAATAAGCCTAGGTCTAAATGCTTGTACTCCAAACTTATGTAAAACAGGGTCTCTCTTAATAATGATAGGACGTTCATCTACCACAACCTGCAAGGCATCCGCTGCCGCGGGATGGTTTTTCTTTACCATGTCTTGTGCATCCAGAGGCTTGTGCCCTAACTGCACTAAACGACGTATTACAAAAGGCTTATATAGCTCCGCCGCTGCTTTTCTTGGTAACCCTACTTCATCTAAACTAAGAGAAGGCTCAGGGGTGATAACTCCCCGCATAGACAGGTCTTGTCGCCTTCCTATGATTTTATCTTGGAAAAAACCCTCCTTAGGCTGCCCACCTTTCTCGCCAGACCCGGAGATAGTTTGCATTATAGCGTTTCTATGCTTGCCTTGATGAACCCCTCCCGTAAGCATTACAGCTTTTAACCCGTCGTATAGAGCAGACTGAAGCTCTACTTTTTCTTCTGGGGGAAGTGCAGAATCGAACCCTTTCAGCTTCGAATTTACATGTCCTATGTGATTGTAAAGGCGGTTCACGTCATCGTACCGAATCACGCCATTATCCATAACTATGATAGGTCTGAAAACCGGAGGCAGCACCGGCAGATGCTTCATTGTGTACGCTTCAGAAGGGGACAAACCGGCCCTATCCAGGGCTCTTAGGTATTTAAGTTTTTTGTTGGCATCATTAAGCTTCGAAGCTCTAAGAGTAGGTAAACGATCTTCTATGTCTTTCTTCATCTTTTTTAGGTCTAGTGCTTTAACAGCGGCTACTATCGCTTGAGGGCCTGTCATACCGTTTAGGCGCTCCCCTCCTGTAACTATGCGATTAAAGCTATTTTGGTTTAGACCAAGCAGAGAAGATATGGGCCCCTCAAATACAGGATTCGGCATTCTTTCCGGAAGAGGAACATGCGACCATTTCGTACCGCGTACGCCGCCCGTAACTTTTGGATCAAATATACCTCCCACTTCCTCACGAGCATCCTTAGCCCACAACGCTCTACCCGCGTCAGCTAAGGCCCCATTGCTCATTTCTAAGACTTTTTTGTCGGTAAGGGGCTGTAGTATTAGGTTGTTACCCTCTTTGCTGATATCTAGCCCCATTCCCTTGAGGTATCCTTCGAACTTTTTGAACACGAACGGCACTTTTGGGGTAGGCACTGAATCGCCTGCCTGTAGCTGAGTCCAAAACTCATCGTTGAAATCCGACTTCAAGGTCTGCATTTCTCTGATGTTTTCTCTAGCGTTATGGGCCAGTAGGGCATACAGCCCCATTGCGTCCATAGTCTGTCCGCCTTTAGGTCCCCCACCGGAAGGAAGTAGGTTAGAGTCATACGCATCTCTAGATCGTACAGACAGCCCCTTATCGGCCGTATGGTGAAGCTTCAAAATATATTGTGGGCCAGTAAGTACGTCAGGGAATTTTCTTCCCGTCTCGGGGTCATAGAGGTCCTCGGTGTCGCTCACGCCGTTCTTTTTCAGCTCATCTCTAAGATGGCGAGTGTAGTCTGTAATTTTCGGATCAAAATTATTGACGACGTAAGGCTTACCTTTTTTCTCAGCAAGCTTTGCAGCAGCAGTCTCCAACACTTGCCCCAAATTTATCCGGGTCGGGACCCCAGTCTGGTTTAGAAGCACCTCTACCGGCTTGCCTTCTTTTGTCTTAGGCATCTCGCTGTCTGGAATTACTCGAGTAACCACTCCCTTATTTCCATGACGACCAACTATCTTATCTCCCACGTCTGCGGGAACCTCGGCCCTAACATAGACGGTAGTGTTTTTTCCGTGTTTTGCTACCCTAGTGACTGTCCCGGGAACATCTTTGGTCCATCTAATCTCTCTAGGCTTCCACGGTCTAATAAGGCCTTTCGAAAATAGACCTAATTTCTGTTCGTCAGGAGTTACGTTTTCCTCCTTCAACACTCCAAATAGGATATCGTCTTTGTTTACAGTTTGTCCCTCTCTTATAATGGCGTCCTCATCCAGCTTATCTGATTGCTCTTTCGTAACCTTACCGGCCATATAAGACATGAATTTCTTTTTATCTAACTGGATACTTTTTTCGGCCGTAACTTTTTCTCTAAATAAATGTTCGCTGTTTCCGCACCATCTAGGCTTCCCGTTCCTACGAACGTAAACGACTCCAGAGGGCACTGACACGCACCACACTTTAATAGGCTCTTTAAGTTTTGTAAGCTTGAGTTTAGAAAAATCAGAGGCATTAAGGTGAGGCGAGTGTTCCTCTCCAAGTATTGATACTCGGTAGGAATCTACCGTAGCGGTTACTACTTCTCCAGTAGACTTTGTAGAGGAATAGCCTGCTTTGCAGTGAATGGACCAATTAGCAGAGTACCCGCAGTGTAACGCTAACCGCTGCACATCGTCTCGTAGTCGAACACTAGAGGTAAAATATGACCCCTTCTTTTGCATAGAAAGTCCGCCGTCCCCTAAAAGCAGACCTTCCAAAAGTATGCGCGACTGCCTTTGGCTCAAAGACCAAACCCATTCTGGTAGGTACTTATCTACGGCTTTACCAAACTGACTAAGATAAGACGCCGCTTGCTTGCTAGACCAAAGCCAACGATCGCAGCTAGCCAAAGTCCCAAACCCTAACCGGGACGAAAGCTCTTTCAGAACTTTTTTTACTCTAGGCTTAAACTGCCGTATCGAGACCTTCGGGGACTTTTCGTTGCCCCCTCCTTTATAATCGCAGTGACCCTCTGCAATATACAACCCGAACAACAGGCACCAGTCGTCCATGTTTATAGAAAGTGGAGAGATTTCACGAGAATTATATTCAGGACCATGGGGGTTACATTTTCTTATCGACGGCAACCTAAAGACATCTTGATCTGGGCCCGCATTCTCTGCTGTGCGAAGTAGTCTAACTCTTTTATTTAATAAAAGACTAGCTTCTACTTTTTCGAACACCTTCTTCTTAGACGGACTGACGTACAGTTTATGAGTAGGCGTAACGCAAATATCAAATTGACGAGAGGAAGCCATCGCCATTGTGTCTGACAATCCATCATGAAACTCTATTATGCTTTGGTAAGACAGTTTTCCATCTTGAAGAGAAGCCACAAGGTCGGATTTTCTCAACTGATCCCTTGTTAACCACCCTCTGTTACTAAGAATCTCTGTACGGGCATCAAAACAGGTAAGTTTTTTAGCGGCCGTCTCAGACACCACCACCCCGTCTTCGAAGTTCAACCCCTTCCACGGCATATAAGCCACTCTAAGATTCGTGCCCAGCGCCAGGGTGCCGTTCTTAGTAAAATTGATGTCAGCAACCACCTGCCCAGATGATACGTTGTCACCTACTTTAACCAAGGGGGTGCTGCTAAGAACACTTTTGTCGTCATTTAGAGGATAGTCATCGTACAGTTGAACTTCTTTTTTCGACCCGTCTTTTGCCTTAACGATTATTGCATCTTTTTTAATCGACTCTACAACTCCATTAATGGGCGAGACGTGGCTTACAAAAGCACCTAAACCCTGCTCAAAAGTGCGAGAGGGGCTATCACTTCTTGTCTGCACAAGAGGCTCCTCTCTGTCCTTTAGAGACACCGCCTGCTCTAATTGCCGAGAGGCGACCATAGTTCTATTGCCTTGGTTGTTTTGCAAAAACGGAATGATGTTTGCGGACAAGTCGAACATGCCTTTACTTGAAGCCAGTACGTAGTCTACGTCCTTTGGCTTCAGTACAGTCACCGTACCCTCCGAATCGGACACCTTCACAGAGTCCTTAACCGGCACGGGCTTACCCGCCTTCCATTCATATTGATCGGGGAATGCTAAATTAGACTTGAGAGCCTGATAGGGGTTTATGAACTCCCTTTTTCCAGTCTTCACGTTGAACACCGGAATTTTTAAGTCCTGGCCGTCCTTCACCACATGGGAAGCAAGCTGAAGTGTGACGCCGATGCGATCCGATTCTGGCGTATGGATTGGGTCCAAGAACCCTAAATGACTGGGGTTAATGGACTGAGCTTCTAGAGAAACCTCGTGGGTGGATTTGATCCCTCCCTCACCTGGAGCAAAAAGAGTAGTTCTACGATTACCTGAAATAAAACTTATAGGGTTGGTTTGAGTCGGTCTTTCAGACAGCACGGAACTTACAAAGAACTTGCGCAGGGGCTTACCAAAAACGTCGGGGTTGATAATGTCCCTAACTCGATCGTGCTTGTCTAACGTATTCCCTATCTTTCTTTTTACCCCTTTTTCTACCTGCCATTTCTCTAAACGCTCATTTATAAGGTCTTCCGCTGAGTAAAGATCCTTGAAGGACAAGGAGTCTCTATCATCAGGCTCAACTTTTTGTTGAGACACCTGTAAGATTTTTTTGGAGCCCGCCAATAAAGACGCACCGTTGACTTTATCGTAGGGCTTCCCCAGTGTTAATTGGGTTGAGTCCGGGCGAAGCACCGTCTTATCAAACTCGCCTATAACTAACTTCTTAGCTTCTTCTACCGTTTCTGGATTAGAGCCTCTAACCGCTCTATAGAACTTTCTGAGAGCGTTCTCAGCATTTGTGCTCTTGTTAGCGCTCAGAATATCCTTTCCCCATGTTCTTTCTATGGAGTCGTCATCTACCCCCATCGTCTTCAGAATAGGGTAAAGAGGTATTTGGGCCTCTCCATAGCGAAGGGTCATTTTTTGAGTTTTCGGACTGAAATCCATATCAAACGCCTTGCCCTTGGCTAGATTCCACTGAGAGGTGAGTTCTCCATTTCTTCGAATTCTGGTATAAACCCCCGACTTCATTCGAAATAGGTTATTTACCTGCCACTCACTGCCATTGACGATATAGCTATAACGGCGAGTTATTTTTGGTAATTGAGCGACATTGACCACCTGTTTATCAACCACCTTACCTGTACTTTTATCCTTAAGCTCGAGTTCCGCGCGTATCGGAACAGTCCAGCTTCTGCCTTTTATTCTTGCGTCCTTTTGCTCTCGTATGTCGTCTATGTCCTTGTCGTCATCTACCCACACCTTCTTTGCTACAAGAGTGTGCTGTTTTCCCTCGATAGGGAAATAATTCTGGATAGTACGAGCCGTTCTTTTTTTGAGACTCTCGAAAGCCTCTTCAGGAGAATAGTGCGCCATTTGTGCTCCCGCGCTGTCTTTAGCGATGCCTAACCGCCTGAGCGCTTCAGCATCCTACACCAGTAAAAGAGGTTCCAGCAACAACCCTTGGTGAGAATAAGCGAGCTACTTCGACATAAGAAGAGTGAAGAGGCAATAGTGCCCTTACGTACGGAGACTGAAAAAATGGAAGAAAAATCGTCGTGCGAGATGTTTAAACAAGATTTGGATTCGATGGTGGGGGGTACGTTTCCAACAGACACTACGTCTGACTCTACAGAAGACAGTAACCAAAACCCCGAAACTGAACCCACAAACGAGAGCAGTAACGAAAAGACAGTAAATGATTAAGCTGTTTCTGCTTGGCTTACTCGCAGGCTTAATGTGGAGAATTTCCTATGAACTCAAAAAAGCCCTTCATTCGTCCATCGATCAAGACGGAGAATAGCTCATCAGAAATACCACGAAGGGCCGCACCAAAAACTACAAAATCGATAAATCTCGGCCCGTGCCTCCTATGTGGGGGCCTAGTTACAGGGCCAACTGCTATTCGACTAAAGCACGGCTGCGTATCAAATCGAAGAGGGATAGAATTCCTGCCACTACCATTTGACGACCAAACAATGGTTAAGTGGCTCTGTATCGGGTGCGCTCTGGATAACAACGTTGTCTCTGACGATGTTAGCGGGTTCTCTACCCTGTTAAACGGCCTAAAAAGCGACGGCCAGTGTTGCCTGTGTGGGCAAGTTATCGAACCCTACCCCCTAAAGGAGTGGTCTAGCGCAATACTGATAGAATTCGGAATGGCGGTTCAAAGTAATAAAGGGCCCTTTCATATTTTCCACCCCAGCAAGTCGGGCCATCTTCACTACTTCTGCCTGGATGACTTAAACCTGGAACTGTGGAGGATAATAGAGAGAACAGACGAGCCTGATTACCAAAGGTATCTGCCGACATGCATATAGGAAAATCCAAAGTGGTGCTGTGTGACCATTGCGGAAAGGCACTTACAGAGGAGGAAGCTGATAGTAGCACTCGCAACGGAAAGGTGCGCCACTTCTGCCGCGGTAATTGTATGAATGAATACTACCTCGAACAGCTAGGCAGTGAAGCTGAAAGACGCACCTACGAAAAGTACAGACACGAATACAACCTCATCTACAAGATGGTGTGCCCCGCCTGCAAATGGCGCTTAAAGAGACTGCTATGATCCACCAAACGAGACTTCTATTTACAGCAAAGGAAGGATATTGCCATGGTAGAGAAGATCTTAAATGCCCTCTTGGCCACAAGAAGAAGGGAACCTCAAACATTTGCCAGAATAATGAATTTCCTCGGCAAAGGAAGAGCGCCAATCGAATTTGATGCACCCGACATAGCAAGGCTTCCGTGGAAGGAAACGTCTACTGGAAAATTTATCGTCCTCGTGAAAAACAAAAAGGTCGTCATGGCCTTAGGATGCCCGGAAGGAAAAAAGCCTTACGTTACGACGGTAGAATGCACAAACATCGTACCTCAATAACATCAAACAGGAAAAAGCCTCTCGGGGCTTTTTCTTAGCCCTACAAGGAAACAGTGGGCGTAGGTTTAGGCCCTAATGGAGCTGTAGGGACTCCACCTTCAATCAGAGGCATTCTAACAGGAGCGGGTGCTGCTCTGCGGGGGAGAGTTAAAGGGGCCCTAGCGGGAGCGGATTTAATCTGAGATAAGGCTCGGCCCTTAGAACCGCCTCCTATAAGCCGATAAAGCTGTTCCTTATTTAGCCCTTGTTCAGACCTTCCTATCGCTTTTTTCATATAGGGAGTAAATTTACGCAGTCCCGATTCGGTTAAGTTAAGTACGTTACCGGCCATACCCCCCATACCCTCAGCCTCCCCTTTATGCATAGGAAGAACATCAATAGCTTTTTCGCCTCGGATATTGGCCTTCCTAATGTCCTCTAATTGATAGCCCTTCGAAGCTCCAGCTCTTTGGAGCTCTTCTTTGATTGTAGCTTCTGCTCTACGTCCAGGCTCTCCTCCCGGTACGTATTCATGAAAAGTAGCCCGACCGCCTCTGCCTGTTCTTGCGAAGCCGTAAGTCTTAGCCAGCCTCGGAGAATCTACGACCTTAGACATTTGTAGCTTGCGCCCTACCATCATAGGAGAAGCTATAGCGGAAGTGGGGTCATAGAGCTTACGAACCGCTACCCCATGCTCCGGGTGAGCTACCAAATCGGCTATTCCTTCGCTACCGCCTCCGAGGTGCTTGATGTGAGACCCCATAGCTGAGGGTTTCAACACTCCAGGGGTCTTTGCTAGTCGGCTAGCCTGCTCAAGCGCCCCACTGGTTCCTTTAGAGAACAGGTTCTTAATAAGACGGAAACCGGCTCTGGCTGAGATCTTCTCAAGCTCGTCTTTAAAAGCAAGTAAAGAAGTAGAATTCATGCCGCTGCAGCCTCGGGCCCTCTCATGGGAGGTTTCTGCTCAGGCATAGGCTGAGCCGCAGAGTTCACATTAGCCCCTCTAGACTGCTGCATAAGCTGCAATATCAACGAATAGAGTTGAGGATTACTGCTTCTCATCTGCATAAGGTGCTGCTGCTTCTCCTGCTCGGGTAGCTGATTCAGCCAACTCACTACCTTATTCGCTATATCAAGAACCCCAAGTTGGGAAGGTTGATTAGACACCAATTGAGATTCACCAGAAGCAGTAGGGGATTCCTCCTGACTCATCTCCATAGGAGGCACCTGACCCGCTTGATTCATCATCCCGGTTTGAGCGTTTATGGCAGCACCTTGCGCTATAGGGCTAGACATGCCAGGCTGACCTGCGGCCGCCATACCCCCCTCTTGCATCGCTCTTTGGTCTTTTGGATCCATAGGGGCTACTTGTTGCTCCATCAAAATTTTCTGCGCTCTAGTTTGATACTTGATTTGAACCAGTTGGGCCTCACCTTGAATGCCTGCCTGAGCCAAAGCTTGAGACCTTTGATTTTCGAGCACTCTCTTTTGCTCTACGGATATTAGCTCAGATTCTTTGACTGCATCCCAGTCCATGTCCTCAAGTAAAGACTTGTCAGACAACTTACCCGCTTGATTCATTTGCAAAAATAGGGCGCTACGCTGCAAATCATCCGCCATTTTGAACCGTTTGTAATGTACAGGTACGGTCTCCCACCCCATATACGCGCCTATATTTGGCAGGATAAAATCAGTAACCAACTGTTTATGTTGTGTCCTTTGATCTAAAAAATGATTCTCCAAAATTCTCAGAGATACGTTTGAACCGCTATAGCTCATTCCACCGAAGACGAACTCTATCGGGACTCCCATGCCTGCAATAATATGCTCTGCCCATACGCGATATTCTTGTGCCAACATTAAGGCTCTTCCATCGCCGCCTAAAGTCTGTTGGCCTACTGGAATAGGAAGTAGTGGGATGTAGTTGTTATCTAACCTCCATCGAATAATCTCCTGCTCTATTTTGTCTCGCCATTGTGTAAGATTAACAGACGAATATACAGAAGCATCTGGAGAGGAGGTCTGTGGAAACAGCAAGCGTAATGGGACGATATGTTCTACTGCAATGGCTTCTTGGGCCTTACGCAATATTTGGAGGTAGAAAGCGTCTTTGAGAACAGGAAGAACCATGGGCATCCCCCACCCCTTGTCCTTTTGGGCAATGGTAGGGCGCTTCATGTGGTAAATGTTATCCCGACTAAACAATAACGCTTTATTCTGACGAAGGGCCTCAATAAACACTTGAGGAGTGCGCTCTATGATATGCCGCTTAGCCATTCGGACATCATTCGCAAGCATAGGAGGGATAACGTAGTAGTATCTGCTCTCTCCCGTAGCCTCATTGTGCTGAATTGTGACGTACTCCGGGTTCCACCTAATTAAATGAATATCCCTTACTGATCGAACGTAATGATCTCTGACCTGAAACTCTTGGTGGTGGTCGCATCTTTGACAGTTACCTACAAACTTGTAATCTCTAAAAGTGTACTTCTGTTTTTCTACCCTAGACCGATGCCCGCAACTCTTGCAAATGAGAAGCTTATGGAAAGGGAATGAAATAGATATGAACGCGTTACCGTAAGCTTGATAGTCAAGCCCTGCTTCCACTTCAAACTTCTTGAAGTTTAAAACTGACCCAAAACAATACTCCCATTGCTTACGAAGCGGCTCGTTTTCTGTATCAAAGACTAAGTCAGTTATGGGGTATTCTGCCATTTTAGAACAGACGGCGTTGATAAGCGGGTTAGTTAAAAAGTAATACCTGCACCAACGCAACATCGTTTTAAACGACGACGGCAAATACGTATGAGCTATATCAAAAAAAGGAGAAGGGTATCTAATGGCCCCCAGGGCTTCACTAGTTAACGACCGTCCAGTATTCCTAGAGAATCGCATACCGCCAGAAGGACCGAATGTTAGAGCATCTATGCTCATAGACCACCTTACCCGTAGTATTTTTGAATAGTGTTCAGTTGCTCCACAGCTTCACTGGGCGACGGGGCTCCAACAGCCGTCCTTACGCTGGCCCCAGACCTGACTCTATCTAAAACTCTGCCTAAGCGAGAGCCTAAGCTGGTGGCTCCGTACCAGAGCCCCATTGCTGGCGCGATACCTAACCCGCTACCTAAAATCATTCCCCCAGCGCTACCTAGCTCCCCTATTCCCTTCTCTAAGGCCCCTCCTTCGCCTGTAGGAGTGGCCTTCTGCGCGTTCACAACACTTGGGATTCCCATGCCCGCAAAGCCTACGGTCATCCCTTTGCTACCTACAGGGAGATACTTCGTGAGGTTTCCAGCTCCTGTCCACCCTTTTCGTGATAACTCCTCAGCAACCGATCTAGCTTTACCCGCATTCGGAGAAGTGCCTAACAAGTGCTCCCCGCCCCCCAATAGTTTCTTATATGCTCTAGGATTGGTGGTCTTTAAAGAAGTAGCGGCCTCACTGGCGCTTCCAAACCCCAAGGCCTTTGCTCGTTGCTCCATACCGTGTAAAGGGGTAGAAGCTTCCCAGCCCTCACGCAGCCCCTTTATTGGAGAAAAAGCCCGCCGAGCGCCTTCAGCCCCCCCTCTAAATAACCCATTTTTACCTCGACTAATTTTACCAACCGCTTTTAAGGACAACCGTGTAGGGTTTCTTAACGCAGTTGTAGAAAGGTACTTTCCTATACGTCGAAGAATCTGCCCCTGCGCCAGTTTTTGCAGCTCTTCCGAAAACACATCAAACATAACTGGTGTTAAGGTTTCACCCACGTTTTCAACTCCTCGAGCTGCTCTACAAGCTGCTTGTTCCGAAGCTGCATATATTCGTAAGCTACCATAAGCTTAGCCGCCTGGACGTCCTCCGTTATCGTTTCATCCAGATTTAAAGAGTCTACGCCCTTACTTTTCATTCCGAGAAACTTTGCTTCTACCAGCTTGGGATCGTACCTGAGAAATTTTTCTATATCCCTACCCGCCTTATCTGGGACCTTGGGATTAGGTTTCATGTTAAGCGGGTGTTCGTCCGAAAATCTTGCGGTACAGAAGTCGCATCGCCCGTCGAGGTCATCGCTGTCGACGTTTCCGCAGACTTTGCACACATAGGAGGGTCGGGACAACTTTCCTTGGGCAAAATCCAATGGAGCCGGTAAGTAGGTGACCCCTTCGTCGAGTGCGCAGGCCGCAACATACCTTTGAGGCTCATCATTATAGACCTCTTTTCGGATAGTGTTAGCTATGTCTACTCCCGCCATTAGCTGCGACAGTGTACAGCGCTGCGCAATATCGAATCTGGGAATATTGTTATTGAGAGCCTGTATAATTTTTTCGAAGATGTGCCATTCTTTCCAAAAGCCAACTGTAGACGTTAGCGTTCGTACAGCTTGTATCTTCTGCCAATTTTGCTCGCTTATGGAGGTAGCTTTAAACGTATCGAGAATTTCTTGCTTTAGCGTAGTGGGCTCCCATTCCATCCAAGACGCTCCGAACTTTTCCAAAAGCACCATTGTAAGCACTACAGGGTGCGCGTCATGAAAACTAAACAGTCGAATGATGGGCTCTAAGGAAGCCTGAACAGGAGCTGGAACTTTACTTACGTCCAGCCCCCATTTAACCATAGGAACTGAATTCATCTATTAACCTCAAACGATCTGTGCCACTTCACTTTGTTCAGGATGATCTGAGGCCATTCTGCATATGAGTTTCTTTTGGGGAGTCGGCATAGAATCAAAAATGGCTACCGGGTTTTTCTGAAACTCCTTACACACATCCTCTGTAAATACTTTTTTTAGCTCACAAAGACGATTCTGGGCTAAGTCTGTAAGCTGTTCCGTAGTTACCCTATCATTACCCCCATCCCAAAGTACTTCGGCAGTTTTATTTATTCCAAAGGTAGAAGCCCATGGGTCTAGAACGTAGTTATCCCAAAGGCGGTCGAGCCCCTCCTTCACATCGAACCTTCGAAGAGCCTCAGCGTACACATCAGGCTCTATAGAAGACCTCTTCTCAAAAAGTTCCTCTAAAAATAGCCGAGAATCCCCCTTAGGGTCACACGCTACCTTACGCATCTCTACAGCAGCTTTAAGATGGCCTTCGGAAGCCCACCCAACAGCGCCTAAGTCGGAAATCTCAGGGTCTAATGGATACCCCATAGAACAAGCTTTAGCAGCCAACTTCGTTGCGTATTGCCTCCGGATTTCGGGCTCCATTCGCTTCTTTTCGTCTTGGAAGTATTCCTCTGCTTTCTTTACAAGATCCCAGGAGTAGATAGGGTAGCAGTGACGACCGTCTGGTAAAACTACAGCGTAATCTTCAGACCGCCTCGATTGTGCCTGCTTTACTTTTATCTGCGGACGCTTACCTGTAATGTCTACCGCCCCTTTCCGCACAGACCCTACTTTATCTAATGACTTATCGCAGTTGGGGGCCAACATAGCCAGCTTCCGTAAAGCGGGCGGCCCCTCGATGCCGAATGCGGCACACTTAGAAGAAAGATTCCAGGCTGCTGTCTTTTGCGCTTCTTCAGGAAGCTTGTCTCCATGCTCCATGAAGTAAATAACTGACATTGCCGTCGTACCGGGATCGTGACAGGCAAACTTATGTAGAACATCCCCGCCATCAATTGCTACAAGAGCAAAATCTGCGTGATCAAGCTTTTCTAGTGGTTTAATATCGGCCTCTTTGATAACACCAGGCAAAGAATCCGGTGTGGGGAACTTACTTTTTAGAGTATCTCCATGATCATCGTACCAGTCCAATACGACTCCGCTCATTCTTCCCATAACAATCTCCTAAGCGAACACATGTTGCTTATTAGCTACACAAATACAGGTTCGTAGCTACCGAAAAACTCGGAATTTCGTGGGTATAAGTATCCTGTACCTACGTTTAATTCCAAGGAGGTTTCTTTGTGGATCACGAATTGATATCTCAATGCATCAACGGGGAAAGACATCGAGACTGCGAATATTGCCACGAGCATCCGTCTAGAGGGGGCGAATGTTGCTTTGGTTCTAGGCATGAATACGGAGACCCCGATTGTTATCAGTGCGCTCTTCAAGAAGACTGCGCTCGAGCAACGCACACACACGAACGCGAATACCCTTCTCGAAGGATAATATACCCAAGTACCCCTTCGGCCAAGGCTATGGTTCGCAATACGCCCATGTATAAGCAAAAACTCTCCACAACGCCAAATAACTCGCCGTTGCTGCCGCAATCCTCATCTAGCGTAGATCCGATAGAAATTAACCCCAAACATGGGCTAGTGCAGCAATTCCTGCTAGTTGGGGCATGGGGAGCCATAGAGGGGTTCTTCTCCCTAGCGCTCGATTTTCTAAGAAAGAAGAGACCACAATAACATACATAGATTATGTGCGTAGAAACCAAACCAGCATTGTATGACTTCCGTAAGGCACTTATAAAGCTCCGTTCTGCGTCTCAATGGCACACCCCACAAGAGTTTAGTTATCAGGTGGGTCTGTACTTCAAAAGCTACAAGAGGATAGAAGAGGGAGGAGAGCTGCCAGCCAAAAGCACATTAGAAAGGATTTTTGCGAGGCTTAGGCCCTCTAAAGAAGTAGAAGCTAAAATATGGGAGTTATGGGCTAGAGCGAGACTAGAACGAGACGGAGTTTATTTGCCAGAACCCTTTCCCTGTGAGTCTGACCTTGACGACGTTTCAGAAAAAATAAAGAGCGAGGTAATTTACATTCTTAAACAAGAAGGGGTTTACTTGAGGAAGACGGCGGAGAAGGTAATTCGTAATAGGATAGCTATGATTCTCAAGTCGATGCTCGGAGAGTAACGTGACCTCTTACCGATACTTAGTTAAGGACCCAGACAAGGCGTATATATCAAACAATCTGTGGCTCCCCAAAAAATCAATAAACCAGTCAGTAGTAAAAGCTGCCCTTACCTTCTCTCTCAATGATGAAGAAGTGGTAGTAGACGAGCTTACCGGGGAGGCCATAGGCACAAAAACAAAAACCTTACGATTATGGGACGAGACAGAGCGTCACATTATCACCCCCAAAGAATTTATTTCTCCTAGCAACTACCCCAACTTCCCGTGTGAATTTGAACAAATACCTCCTCCAGATTTCGAACAGGTACGAATAGATGATCGTATAGAGCTAAGAAATGAAGAGCAACAAAGAGCGTACGAGGCCCTGTTACAAGACGGAAACGGCACACTGCACGTAAGTTGCGGCAAAGGGAAAACGGTAATCGCGCTAAAAGTTGCCGCCACCCTTAAAGTGCCCACTATTGTGATAGTAAACAGCACGGCCTTACTTGAGCAGTGGAAAGAGGAAATAACAAAACACTTGGGAGTACAAAGCATAGGGGTTCTACAAGGGCAACTACAGGACTGGAAAGGGCGCCCTATCGTGTTGTCTATGGTTCACACTCTTTCAAATAGAAGAAAGATGTGGTCTTCGGACTTCAAGCGTTACTTCGGGTTAGCGATATACGATGAGTGCTTTACTTCTGACACTTTAATTGACGACACTCCCATACAAAAAATTAGGGTAGGTGATACTGTTAGCAGTTACTCTGAAGCAGATGAAAGCCTATGCCGAAAAAAAGTGCTGCGTGTATTCAAGAAAAAACCCTTCAAACTCATAAGAATACAAGCCGAAGGCAAAAACGTAATTTGCACCCCCAATCACCCTTTCTTGACTGAAAAAGGGTGGGCTAATGCGGAGAACTTGACATGCGGGTCTGTGGTGCTATGCGCCATAAAGCATCGAAGCTTTATAGGAAAGGAAGGAAGGCGTGACCCCTCCAAAAGTCATAGTCTCTGTTTGCAAAGAGTGCGGAACTCAAACAGTAAAAACGGGAAAAGCTGGGTTAGAGCAAGTGAGAAGGGGCGCAGTGTACTGCTCCCGACAATGCGCTCAACGTCACCTACATCGGGAGAGATCAAAGAGGATGTCAGAAACAAATCGAAAATACGCCTCAGAGAGAATGAAAAAGAACAACCCGATGAAAAGAAAAGAAGTGCGCGAGAAAATGAAATCTACACTAAGGGCGATGGGGTGGAAGCCCCCTGTTCAAGGAGGGAACGGAAGAACTCCCCCGGCGGCTCAACAGCTTTTAGCTTGCGCCCTGGGCTGGCCCATGGAAGTAGCTATTGGGATTCAAAACGCGAGGGCAAAGCACAGCGCGAATGTATACAAACTCGATATCGGGAACAGGGCGTTGAAGCTGGGAATAGAAGTAGACGGGTATTCCCATTGCTCCCTTACGAGAAAAAAGCAAGACAAGAAGAAAGAGAAAATCTTAGCTGGGTTAGGGTGGACAGTATTGAGATTCTCGAACCGGGAAGTGACGGAACATTTGGCGGATTGTGTCCAGACGGTTTTGTCTACAATCTCGAAGTTGAAGATACGCACACCTACTTAGCCAATGGTTTTGTAGTTCATAATTGCCACCACATGTCAGCTCCTGTTTTTGTACTAAGTGCTGACATGTTTTACGGAAAAAGAATTTCCCTGACTGCTACTGCTTCCAGAACAGATGGACTAGAGACCGTTTACCAGTATCATCTGGGCAGAGTGATTCACAAAAATTTGTCGCAAGACCTTATTCCTCATACAGTTTTTCATGTGCTTCACTGGAAAATGCCTCCTGAGCACAAAAAGCTGGTCATAGATCGGAATAAAGAAGTAAGTACCCCCCGAGTTAGGACTTACCTTGGAAAGCTAGAGTGGAGAAATAACCTAATCTACGAATACCTGGCCCAAGATCTAAAAAACGGAAGAAGTATTTTGGTGCTGAGCCACAGCGTAGACCATGTGGAAGTATTGCATAACTACCTGAGTGCGGCCGGGGCAGGTATGATTGTAGGAAAAACCCCTCAAGAAAGCCGAATGGCTATTTTGAGAAATGGTAATCCCGTATTTGGTACTTTTCAGTTAGCTAGAGAGGGATTAAATAAGCCCTCTCTAGATACCCTGTATGTGGTCACCCCTTTCAATAACTCCAACGACCTGCAACAGGCTTGGGGGCGAATTCAACGAAGACATGAGGGTAAAAAGGAGCCTCTAATCAGGGTTTTTGAAGACCGGGCGTTTCAATGCTGTTTTAGGTCTTGCCGAGGACTACGAAACGTTCTTAAGAAGTTCGGCTATCCGTACACGAAAGAGGAGTGGGTAAAGTATGAGTGACATTGATTGGACAAAACTTGTAGTAGTTACTGCATTGCACGGAGAGAAGTGTTTAGGGTGGCTACCAGAGGAGATAAAAGACCCAAAAGCTTACCTCGAAGAGAAGGTCACTAAAGGCGAGCCGATAGTCCTACACGAGGCCAGAAACCTCATAGGGCAGGTTAGCCCTAGTTACGACCAATCCACGGGTAAACTTATGGGAATAGGAAGAATGATCCTTTTAACGCCGTTTGACGCGCTAATAGGACCGCTCCCTTCTCTCTTTCTGATTCCTTCCACTTGGTACTTTCCCGGAGAGTTTGAACACGTAAGGGCCAAAGTAGAAGGCCTATTGCGCCAAGCTGTAGAGTTTGAGACCAGTCTAGCTGCTGCTGAAGCCGGGATTATACGCCCCGTTTCTGGCATCGAACCTAGGGGGCTTCAGTGACCGAATCTTCTCTCGTTCCTTGGACTCCTGAGTGGAAAGAGGAGAAGCTTTTTCATTTGTACGAACAATGGAAGCATTGCGATAGCTGCCCTATAAGCCAGGTAAGAAATAACATCGTATTTGGAATGGGCAATGCTGACGCCCGAATAATGTTCATCGGAGAGGCTCCTGGAGAAGAAGAAGACAAACAAGGGGAGCCTTTTTGCGGGGCGTCGGGTCAGCTATTTAGGGCTTTGCTCGAGCAGGCGCGTATTTCTTGGAAAGACATCTACGTCACCAACGTTATCAGTTGTAGGCCTGTAGACGAAAATGGAAAGAACCGAGACCCTTCCATAGCAGAGAGGAATGCATGCCTCCCTAGAGTACACGAGATAATTTACATTGTGGACCCCTGGTTCATAGTGCCTGTAGGTAAAATTGCCCTGAAGGCATTAGCCAAAGGAAGAGATTGGGGTATTCTAGAACACAGAAGTCGCGTGTTTAGCGCCCCTCATGCTTCTGCCAGATTGGTTGGCGACAGAAATAGCGCAGAAATTCAAGGAAGAGTTTTTCCCCGTAAGGATACAGAAAAAAGGGTAGTTAACCTAGAGTACGACCTCATACCGATACTTCACCCAGCTTACCTTCTAAGAGAAGATAGCTATGACGAAAAGAAGAAGAGGTTTCCTTCGGACGGCATAACTCAAAAAACGTTCGAAGATCTAAAGAAGATTAAGAAGTATCTGCTGTCTCTTGAAGAGGAGTATACCTCAGTGCCGAGGTTCAACTTACCATAAGGTGAGACAATGATCAGACCATCAATTAGAGTAGCCCCTAAACCTGTTAGAGAGCCTAAAGGCTTACCTAAACCCAAATCGAGGGTAAAAGAAGAAACCCCTGGACATGCCTTAGCTGAAAAAGCGGTAGAGGAGTTTGAAAATCAAAGAAGAGTGCTTTCTGAGATGAAAGAGGACTGGGCTGCTAACTTTCCAGAAGCTAATGAGGCCTATCAAGATATACTTCGACAAGAAGACGTTGTTATGGAGGCCCTTTCGGCCGCTAAAGTTCTAGTAGCTGAGATAAAAACCAGCATTGGAGAGTTCAAAGCAACCAGGAAGTTCGAAAAACCTCATTACGACAAAAAAGAAGTCAAAAACATTTTAGCTTCCCTAGAAAACAAAGTGGCTATCTTAGAGGATTTATTCGAAAGTGGAATCGTATCCTCAGTAGAGTTTGACCGCGAGGCCTCCCTTGCGTGGTTTGCACAACGTCCCTCTTATTCGGAGATATTCAAACCCGCGTTTACGGAAGAGAACGAAAAGTCTTGCGCGGTCTCTGTACCGAAAATTTGAGTCTTATGAAAAACAACATCTCTGAAGTCTTTGACGTTGGGATGTTGGACTGTGTGGTGCGTCACAGGAGCTGGAATATAGATCTGGGAAGCACAAGAGCCACAAGAAACCAACACCTACACACATCTATACCGGAGAACATCATGTCTGCATTAGAAGAACACCTAGGAGACGGTTTAGCGAAAGTAACCGTAGGGTGCGAACTAGCGCACAACAAAGAATTTGGGTGCAAAGCGCAATCCTTCGTCAGCGTGTCTGTAACTTGCGGAAATAACGAACACGACATTAACGCCGTGCATGGAATAGTCCAATCTCTAGCCCGACAACTAACGAATACCGACTTAGAGGCTATGAAGCTAGACCGAGATGCTCATATGACAGGCTCAGCAACTACCGCACGGGTGTCTTCCCCCCCAGGAGGACGCGTGTCCTCTCCACCTAAAGCGCAGGGTCCTGCCCTTACGGCTAAAGCGGAAGTTAATAGACCTTCCTTCCGGAGGTGACAATGTACGTAAGAACGGATAGTGATCACACCGCAATAGATTCAATAGAGGCTGTTGAAGGTAGTTTCGAATACAGGCCAGGTATGCGCTCAGTGCCTTTAGTAGAGGTTACTATGATGTATGCCAATAGTGCTACTAAAGTCACGTATGGCACGTGCCCTGTTAACTCGTTCAGCCTTAAAACTTTAGAGGCTCTTCTGGAGTTTATCCGCTGTGCTGAGCAAGACTTTGGAGAAGCTGTGTTTCGGGGCGGAACACTTGGCGCCTCCGGCTCTATAGCATCTCAAGAAGGAGCTGAATCTAATGAAGGGCTGCCCAAAGGTCTAGGAGAGGGGGGCTCTTAATGGCTGCACTAGAAGACCGCGTGCTGACCAAAATACTCACTAGCAGATCTTTAGAACTAGCCCTAAAAAGAGGATTAACAGAAGAACATTTCCTAAATCCAGAATCAAAAATCATATACAGGTTTCTACGACAACACTGGTTTGACCCAAAGACTTGTGGAGAGCTCCCAACCATAGAAAGAGTTAGGCAAAGGTGGCCCGCCTTTACGCTTACGGCTACCACCATAATGGAAGAAGGGGGCCTGTCTACTCTCATAGATGACCTAAAAATGAAGTCGTTCGAATCCGACGCATGGGCCATGTCGGACTATTATCGAGAACTCCTCGATGAGGACCCGGTAAACGCTGTACGGGTAATGAAAAAACACTTCTTGGAAATGGAGGCTAAGCTAAATACTTCAAGTAACTACGAAGGTATGGGGCTGCAAAGCATACTAACTATGGCCAAGGAGCACTACAAAGGCGCTCAAAACGGCTCCATTTACGGAATACCTTGGCCATGGGAATGTTTGACCAATGACACTCTTGGTAAGCGAGCAGGGGATTTCACCGTATTTTACGGTAGAATGAAGTCTCTTAAAACTTGGGTCTTACTTTATTGCGCTATCGTAGACTACTTGTTCCACAACAAACGAGTGCTAATATGGTCCCGAGAAATGTCACCCGAGAAGCTGGGGCTGCGCGTCGCTTCTTTGCTGTCTGGAGTAGATTATCAGCTTTTTAAGAAAGGCCTGTTGCCTCCTAAAATAAGAGACAGGTGCTTCCTTGCTTTAGAGTCTCTTGTAGCGGGCAGACCTCTTCACGACATTGGAAAGGGGGGCGATTTTTCTACTCGAGACCTTCGCATACTATCTGGCAGACAGGCTCCCCACACTCTAGACGGGTTAAAGAAAGAAGTAGATGAGTTCGAGCCCCACGTTATTTACTTAGACAGCTTCTACCACTTGGACACGGAAAAGTCTTTAAAGACAAATCAAAGATGGCAGAGAGTGGCTGTAATAGCCGAAGACGTAAAGTCCTACGCTGAAACCGCTGGGCTACCCATAGTAGCAGTACACCAGGCCAACAGAGCGGGAGAGAAAACATACGGCAATACATTAGCAGACCTAGCAGATGCAGATGTTATTGCCCGAGAAGCGGACCTTATCATTAGAATATTGAAGCCTCCAGGAGCTCCCCGAGAGCTTTACGAAGAAGAATACGAGGAAGAGATAGCTCGGCTTTTGAAGGCAAAAGCTAAACCTAAACTCCCTGTTGGCGTTCGCCGTCCAAAACTCAGGCTAAGAGAAGAACATATGGAAGACGACATAATGCTAGACAGAATTGCGCAACATGCTGGGAATCCTAGAGTAGGAAGCGAGCTTGCTCTAGTAATGGGAGGAAACAGAGAAGGCACCTTAGAGGCTTTCATAATCAAAGCGATTCCTGCCTACAACTTTAGTTTGATAACGGATTCTCCCGATATGAGTAGAATAAAAGACTGGGTAAAAGCCGACGATGCTAAAGACGACACGTCTGTCATAAAAGGCAAGAAAGATAAGCCCGCGGATACGGCAGCTTGGGGGAAGGCGCTGGCTGAATCAGGTATCAAATGAGTGTTTTGGGTTTAGCTGATTCTATCGCCCAACAATACTTAAGAAGAGTAAGGATAAAGAGCGAATTCATTTCTGCTGTATGCCCCTTTCATAAAGAAGGCACAGAATCACATCCGTCCTTTTGGGTTAATCGACAAACAGGTCATTGGGGTTGCTTTACCTGCGAGGCTCATGGAGGGGGTCTTAAATGGCTACTCAAAGACCTGGGCGTAGGCACTGCGGGCTTTGCAGAAAGGCTGAAAGAGGCAGAAAAGCAGGCAAGCAAGACCGCCGATCTAGAAAAAAGCCGAACCAGAAGGAAAAATAAGAAGTCTTTTGCAGGAGAGTATACACTGCCAGACGCGCTTTTGGGGGTATTTGATTTCCTTCCTTTAGACTTAGTGGATGCTGGCTTCGACAAAAAAATCCTTAAAGAATATGACGTCGGATACGACCGTAGAAATAACCGCATCACTTTCCCCATAAGGGATCTGTTTGGGAACCTTGTAGGTATCTCAGGCAGAGCTACTTTGATAGGGGACGAGCCGAAGTACCTAGTCTATAACGGCAAGAGGGTGCTTGACGGAAAAGAAACCATGGGGGAGCTTGGAGAATGGTACCCGGAGTATAGCAATGAGAGTGTACGAGATAACTTATGGGGTATGGATAAGCGCTACAACGCGCTTCTAAATAACGAGAGCGGAGAAGAGTACCTGATAGTAGTCGAAGGATATAAAGCGGCTTTATGGTTAATACAGCATAGGTGGATAAATACAGTGGCTCTTATGGGGTCTAGAATGTCTCCGTGCCAAGAAAGAATAATACGGAAGCTAGGTGTGCCCGTTTTCGTATTGCTGGACAATAACCTCCCTGGAAGAGAAGGAAGCCGAAATATATGTCAGAGGCTCGCAGTAAGTACCTTTCCAGTGTATGAGGTTCGTTACGATCGGGACTGTGAAAGCAGTACCCAACCAGATGACCTTGACGAAGAGGAAATCACAAAGGCGCTCAACAGTGCAATCAGAGTTGGAGGAAGAAGCTATGCAAGAACAAGAAAAAAGCACTCAACAGTATGATTCATGGGACGATGATCTTAGAGAGCATCAACAATCCCAACACAAACCTGGCGGGAAAAAATACGGGTTCTTCTGGAAGCTTTCAGAAACCCCCGTTAAATTTCACCCCGTGCTACCAGAACCGCTCTACACTCACCCCACAAGCGGGAGGAAACACCCCTTCCGAACAGGATTTCGGCACTTTGTTCCTGGAAGAGGGAAAGCGTCCGGTACTTATGTGGAATGCGCATACGAACGGGACAAAACTTCTCCGTGTGTCGTACACGCCTATGCATATCCTGAACTGTATAATCTTACTAACGTGAAAAGAGACGCAGCACTCGCAGATTGTAAAGCAAACCCGTACTTCGCTATTGGCGGTTTCGTAGAAGAAGAATTTCACCTTGTCGTAGAAAAAGAAAACGGTAAAGAATATAATAGGCGGGTTTTATGTACAGGTAGAGGGTGTGAAGAATGTCAAAAAGGCAGCCTTATAGTTTTTGGCAAAAAGGGTTTTTTGGAGATGAGCCCTAGCCAGTGGCAACAGTCGCTTCACCCATGCAACAAGCAAATAGAAAATAGCTTTTGCGCCTGCGGAGGAGACTTATTCGTATCGTGCTTCTGCTGCACAAATTGCGGGAAGGTAATTTTGGACGTTAGCCTCGCCTGCGACCGATGCAACGGCCAGAACCTGTCAATAGATGTAGAAAGCAAGCAAGTAACCTGCATGGATTGCCAACGAAGCTGGTCTGCCCTGTACACAGAACACAAGCAGATTTACGAAGAGAGCCTAGACGTTCATAAATGCAAGGATTGCGGGCATGAGGGGTTCTTACGAGCCGAGAGGTTCTGTTCACAAGAGGGATGCAAAGGCTTCCCTATGTCTATTTTCGATGCTCAGATAACGCTGCATAAAAGTGGCGAGAAGACAAGTACTAAAGTGTTTGTGGACACGTACTCTATTCAGCCATTAGACGAAAGATTGTTCCTTCCTGAATTTCAAGGCAATGACGAAATAGCGTCCAAAATAGTGGAAGCACATAAGAAGGCCTTGAATCTAGAGTACCTGCTTCAGCCAAAAAACATCGAAGACCAGTGTCATGATTTAGGACGACCAAACCCGTTTACGTCCCAATCAAGGGCTCAAAGCTTTGCTCGTTACGACGGCGAAGGTTCGTCTGGAACGTAGCATGGGTTGGACCAAGCATCCTGGGACGGTTAATTCTTACAGGAACGCTAGGTCGCAGGCATACGCCGACATCAAAAAGTTATCGAAGCGCCTTCGAGTAGAGCTGGAAGATCCCAGCGACATTCACGGAGCCGAGCTTTACTCGTTGGCGTATGCTTTGCATAGCGAGCTAAGAAGGTTTGTCTGGTTTAGGCGGGCAGTTGGAGGGCACGAATGGGTAGATACTCGCCCTTTTGTGAATCTTTTACTGGAATCGTTTCCACAATTCAAATGGAGCGTGCATGTTTAAACTTGTTCCTCCTCCTGTATACATAGATACCGACGAAAGGGCTCAGGATCTTCTTCATACGTCGTTGAGGAAAGTAAAAGAAGAGCCCAAAAGCCTCATTGGTTTTGATACTGAAACTCACGGTAAGAAGATTCCCATCAAAATGGGCACGAAATGCCCTTTAGACTGGATGTCGGATACCGTAACCTTCTGGTCTTTGTCCTTTAGATACAGAGGCGAGCCTTTCCGTTTTTGTATACTAGGAGAATACCTACAGTACTTCTCAAGTCTACTAGAGAACCCTGAAGCGTGGCTTGCCTGCTGGAACGCTAAATACGACGCCCACGTGTCATACAACAGCGGCATAAATATTTGGAACGCAAACGTAATCGACGGCTTAGCGCTAGCAGGACTTCACGACGAGAACAAAAAGCAAAGGGGTTTAAAGGTCTGCGCACGAGATTGGGCAGGCTTGTCCATGACGAAATATCAGGACCTCTTTCCAAACAGAGATAAATTCGGAAGGAAAATAAAGGAATTCGAAACCTCATTGTTAGACCTAGTAGAAGACGGGTACGCTGAGCAGGTAGCTGATTACGCATCCTACGACGCGTTTTGCCATTTAGAAACAGTTGAGTGGGTAATCGCTCGTCTTCAAAATACCCTCATAGACGCTGATTATAGTTTGTGGGATTACTACTTGAGCATGGAGAAGGACGTCACCGAAGTTCTGTGGAGGATGGAACGTCGAGGCCTCTACATGGACTTAGACTATCTGAGGTCTCAAGTGCCTCTTATAGACGAAGAGATGCTGAAGATAGAGTCGGACATTAACAATGCAGCTAACGGCGTGATCAACATAGGTTCTCCTGTTCAGCTTACCAAGTTTTTCTTTGGCAGCGAGATTGATGGAGGGCTAAATCTAACTCCCATAAAAATGACAAAAGGCGATAAGCCTTCTGTAGATAAAGAAGTGTTAGAGCTATTATCTAGTTCAGGTTATGACGTTGCTAAGAAAATTTTGCGGCACCGACATCTAGCTAAAACAAAAAGCACCTACTTAACTTCTTTGATAGCGTTAGCCGAGCACTACGGGGACTGTCGCATCCACCCCAACTTCAACCAGTTTGGAGCTGCCACAGGTAGGTTTTCTACCGATTCCCCGAATAGTCAGAACTTTCCGAGGCCTGACAATGACGAATTTGGTATCCGAAAGGCTTTCATAGCTCCTCCAGGGCATAAACTGATTGTAGCTGACTACGAACAGCTTGAAATGAGAATTATGGCTCATATGTCTGGGGACAGGTCTATGATTCAAGCCATACTGGAAGGCAAAGACTTGCACTCATTCACTGTGTCTAGAATGGTCCCTAACGTTACATATGAAGAAGTAGACGAAGCAAAAAACCAAAAGGATAAAGACAAGTCGGCCATGACAGGCGAGCAAAAACACCTGCTGCAAGCACGACAAGACAATAAAGCCATCGGTTTCGGTATTATCTACGGAGCAGGCCCGCCCAGAATAGCTCAAGCAATAGAAATCCCAGAAGAAGATATCGAGAAACGTATAAAGAGACTGACTGCTGAAGAACTGACGGCCTCTAGTGTCGACATAAAGAGGAAGAGGACTCTTAGCGGCAGAATAGAAAGAGCCATTCAAAATAATCCGCTGTTGACTCCAGAAAAAGCCACGGTCTTAGTGGCACGTCAGTCCATAGCGGCAGAAAAAATACAGGCGTACTTCGATACCTTTCCTGGTGTCTATGAGTACATGAAAGCCGTCCCTGAAGAATGTAGACAAACAATGGAATGGTCAGAAGCCTTCCACGGGGAAGCGTCCAAGCCAAAAGGTAGACCAAAAGGCTCTAATGGCGACCTTATAGATGACGGAGTCGAATACGACTGGGACATGGATTATTGGATTCCAGGTCAAACAGAAAAGCTTACCAGAACAGGTCATTTGAAGAAGTTCGGGTATGTAAAAACCCTGTGCGGGCGATACCGGCGCTTAGAGGATATCAACCATACCAACTACCGATTCAAGTCTGAAGCAGAAAGGCAGGCAGTGAATACTACGATTCAAGGCTCTGCCGCTGACATCACTAAAGCGGCAATGCTAAGGATAGAAAAGAACCCTGAACTAAACCTTATGGGGGTGCAGCTACTTAATCAAATACACGACGAGTTAGTGCTACAAGTCCCAGAAGAAAATGCCGAAAGAGCTCTGCCTATAGTGAAAGAGTGCATGGAGCATCCATTCTCAAAGGGGAAAGAGGCTTTGGTAGTCCCTATTCCTTCCGACGCAAAAATAGTCAATTCGTGGGCAGAGGCGAAGTAGCTGTGACCATCACGGATATTATCAATGCCGTTTCTTCGCGGCTAGATGTAGACCGAAAACTCACTGCCGGATTCGTATTTGAGGTCGTAAATGAGACGATACAGGCTCTTGAATCCGGCAAGTCAGTTAAGATCAAAGGGCTGGGCACTTTTACGTGGAAGCCGGTATCAAAACGCTCTGGAACTGGGGTTCGGTCGGGAACTTATGTGCCAGAAGGAAAAAAGTTGAAGTTCGTTCCAGCTAAAAAATTCAGAAGTAGAAGACCATAACTCTACACAGGAGGCTAGCATCATGCCGAAAGACTGCGACAAAAAAGTACTTGTTGAGGTTTTGATATGCCCCGCTCACGGGGTTACGGCTCTTGCCATTAACCACAATATAACGACGTCTTCAAAGTGCTGCGTCCTGTGGGACGTGCAAGACAGCTTTGTCGTAACAGCAGAAAACGTAAAAAACGCACTAAAAGATAAGGTGTCGCAGAAAGACATTACATTTTCAACAAAAGCGGCCGCGGAGCGTAAATGTGGCTCAAAAACTAAAAAGAAACGAGGGTAAAATGACTACTGATCTACAAAAAACATACTATGTTCATGCCTACGTTGGAGAAACAGGAGGACGAGCAACGTTAGCTCTCACCCCCACCAGAAAATTTGCCACAGCTGGGGCGCCACCCACTACTGAAGTCGCTACTTTAACACCCCAGGCGTTTATGGCCACGGCAGCTTGGTGTAACCCAAACGATAGGTTTAGGTTTTGCAAAGCAAAAGGCAGAAAAATAGCTACAGGCCGTATGAACAAAAACAAGAAAGCTATACTCGTTGGAAGCTTCAACGGGACTCTTACTAGGAAAATTTTGCTGGATGCGCTTTCCTCCTTATCAGACGTTATGCAAGGAGATGAACGAGGAGCCCACTGGGAAGGAGTGCCTCGGTGGGCGCGAAATCAAACTCTGCACTTAGAAACCCCTAACAAAGAAGGAGCTACCATGAACAAATACGGGGTTGAGCTGGACGACTCTAAAGTCGATGACCTTCAAACAAAAACGGCGTCTGGGGACGGTAAGAAAAGATGTGCTTGTGGTAACGAGCTAGACGATGGAGGGGCGTGCCCGTTCCACGGTACAGAGCCCCTGGAAAAAGCGTCTGCTGTTTCTCCTTGCAAGGATTGCGATAAGGAGTAGCTATGATTCAAAAAGCTAAAAAGGGGGCGACTCCGCCCCCTAAGGGCAAATCGATCTCTTCATCTAAACGCCCCTCTAAAGTAGACAAAGGGGGTGATCGCCCCCTAAGCGCTTCAGAAAAAGTGCAAGCATACGTTAAGTCCGTTAGCGTGAACCCTAGATACAAAGGGAAAGTGCAGGTTAGATTAGCCAAAGATTACAAAACACCCTTTAACTTACGCAGGCCTACCGGACTGCTGTCTCTAGACTTAGCCCTTGGTGGGGGTTTTCCTGCCGGCGGGTGTTCTCAAGTATACGGGGCTCGATCTTCTGGAAAAACGCACATATGCTTCTGTGTAGCTGGGCAGATACAAAAACACTACGGAAACAACTCGGTTATCTTAATCGCCATGAGCGAAATGAGGTCAGACGTAGGTTTCGCTCGAATGTCCGGGGTGTGTGTCAGGTATTCAGACTATGAAATAGAGGAATACGACAAGATACGAAAAAACAAAGGACTACCTCCTTTCACTAGCGAAGAAAGGGCGGATTTACAAAAACAAATAGGCGAGGTAATTTTTACTGGAGGAAACACGGGAGGGGACGTTCTTGATGGCACGTTAGAAGCGCTAGATCGTATGGGAAACGTGTGCCAACTAGTTATTGTAGACTCGTTGGGCTCTCTTCTTACACCAGACCAGGAGGCGAAATCCGTAAGTGACAAGCATTACGGGGGGAGCTCTGGGTTACTGACCATATGGCAAAACAAGCTACAGCCTAAATTTGTCAATGACCTCCCTGACGGTACCATGCTCGAGACTACTATTCTCGGCATCAATCAAGTGCGTGCCCTTATCGGCAGTCCTATGCCCAACAGCACCAGGCCCGCCGCAGGCGCGAAATCATGGGAACACGCTCAACTAACTAATGTAGAGCTCAAAACGTCTGAGCCGTTATGGGCAGATACTAAGCACAATGAACAAAGCGGCAAAGTTATAAAGTGGGGAGTCAAAAAGGGTAAGGCGGGTACACATGATGGAGCAAAGGGGGAGTTTGATTGGTACTATTTTCCTCATCACGACCCTGTGTTCTGGAAAGACGTAGTCGAGAACAGCGTATCCTATGGGGCAGATAAGATCTCCGATCTCATCAACGTCTGTAAGAAGCTAGGAGTCATAGAGATGGGCGGGCCCTGGAGGTATATAAAAGACGATGCAGGAAACTTACTGGTCCGTACTCAAGGCGACGAGCCTCTTGTAGAGCGCGTACTAGAAGACCCAGAATTAGAGGCTAGACTCCGGGAATCCTGCTTAAAATCATCAGGCTTAACAGTAAGGTACAAGTAATGCGCATACTATGCCCTGTCTGCGGGGACATAACAAAATCGGTTAACCGAGACTGCTTTAAGAAGCTACTCTCTACGGGTATTACTCCCAAATGCCCGTTTTGTAATGAAGAAGCTCGCAGGGAATACACCAAGAGGGGCATTACTGACAGCCAAAAAAGAAGCAGAAACCAAGAAAAGAGAGTAGCCAGAAGAGAAGGGGGGAGGAGGCAGCCTTGCTCAGGCGCAATGGACGGATTTGAGGGGGACGTTAGGCGAGTAGGTAAGTTTCGAGGAGAGTGCAAATTTACTAGGGCCGCATCGTATAGGCTAAAATTAGAAGATTTGAAAAAGATAGAGCATCAAGCTTGTGGCTCGGAACTGCCAGTCTTTGACCTTGAATTTCAGTCAGAATCTCCTGCTAAACGGTATGTCGTGTTGCCTGAGTGGGTTTATGAAACCCTGATGGTTGAATCTGGAAGGCGAGACTCTTCTGAAGGAGGTTAAATTGTTAGAATCTATACGAACAATAGATGACCTTACTCGAGCGCTGAAGGGAGATGGCTTTGATATAGTACAGCATTACCTTAACCAAGTAACTGTACAGGCGGATATAGAGGACTACCTGCTCTGGCTGTACGATAATGAGGTAACCACTGACATAGTAGCTAAGTTAAGAAGAGAAAGAACCCGCGCTTTAGGGATCCATCCCTCCTCGGCGTCCAAAGTAGGTGTGTGTCTTCTAAAGCTCTACTATGAATGCACCCACGAGGTTCCTCCGGGATCGGCGTACAACCAGAAGTCTCAACTCACTTGGGATATAGGCACACTTCTTCATGAGACGTGCCAACAATGGTTTCGTGATATGTATGGGGACCAGTTTCAAAGTGAAGTAAGTCTAAAAAATGACGACGGCACTATCTGTAGCCATACCGATGGTATTTTCTCCTTTACGTATTACAAGTTCATCTTAGAGATAAAATCGATAAAAGAAGGAGGAAACTACGGATGGGAAAAGGTGCAGTCGAAACCGCAAGTAGACCATGTTCGACAAGCCCACTTCTATATGAAGCTCAGCAATACCCCTTATGCGCTAGTGCTGTACCTCAATAAAAACGCCGGAGAGTTCAAGGAGCATGCGGTATACTTCAACCAATCAATATGGGATGACCTTCAAAACAATGTAATAGACCCCGTTGTATCCGCCGCGTACAAAAAAGGACCACGCGTTCCGGCCAAGCCTGGTTGGCATTGTAAGTGGTGCGCGTTTCAGCACGGATGTCCTGAAAAGAGAAGAGGAACTGTTGATCATGCAAAATGGTGAACCTAACGACGCCTTTCTCACAGATGAGAACGAAGGTATAAGTGCTTATACCTTCGCTGATAGGGTAACAGCCCGAATTCAAAAGTTGGGGGTAGGTAACTACGAAAGACCGAGGCTTGAAGAAGATCACGAGGGGGTGATCCTTCATCTGAAGCGCGGGGACTATTTTGATGGCCGCCTTCCTATAATCATCAGGAAACTGACTTTAGATCAGCTCTCTGCTCTATATTCCCTGTACTCTAACTGGTTCGGCTATATCACCACTCAGTTCATGATGATTGCTGCCGAACGGTCTGAGGCTACCTGCCAAAAAGAGTTTTTGATAAACCATCTTAAAAACCACTACAGGACCCCCTATGCGGGGAAGAAGCTACCTGAAACGGCGGTAACAGACGCAGCAAAGACGGACAAGCGTTACGTTTTAGCGAACGCTAGGTACGAAGAGCTCACGGCTATTTACAACATGCTGGAGGCTATGAAAGAAGTAGCCAACCAAGACATGAAGGTAATTAGTCGAGAGGTGACTATACAGCAAGAGAAGGCCAGAAAAGACTTGCTATTACACGGATTCGGAAATCGCGGAAAAGACTATTCGGACTTTCAAAACGCGGTCTCTGATACAGAGTGGGGGGCCCAGAAGGAGCATCATGGTTCAACGCCCGGCACTACGTCTAAGAAACCAGGAAGGGTTTACCCCAAGCCAGAAATCAAACGGCCAAGAGCCCTTCGATAGTCTCACGTTGGTTACAGACCTCCCTCCTTCAGTAAACGCATTGTATCAACATCGAAGGGGCGGAAAACTAGCCCTTACGGAAACGGCCTATCGATTTAGAGAGTCCGTAAAAGCAGTAGTTACTACCAATTTAGCTAAAGTACTCACCTTTCCTACGGGTCCAGAAGTTATATACAGATTTGACATTACCCTTTACTTCGAGCAGTTAGAGAACCCTGGCTGGTTTGAGTTTTGGGAGCGAGATGTTTTCTATCAAAAGGACTCTAAGGACGGAAAGCATAAGAAAGGGAGTCTAAAATACAAGAAGGGGGAAAGGAAAGCAGTAAGTCGATATAAGCAAATCGATTACGACAATCGCATTAAGTTTTTGCAGGATTGTGTATCGAAATCGATAGGTATACCTAATGACTCACAAATCTTTGTAGGGCACCAAGAAAAAAGGGAAGACCCGCGCGACCCAAGAGCGGAAGTTACTGTAACGGTAGAGAAGGACCCTTCTCGATTCTTTCACGAAAGGAGAGGTGATGGCTTCCGCCCCTGACATAACCCTAGATTTAACAGAATTGAATCATACTGAGTTGGTTTTACTGGCCAAGTGGTGTGGGCTACCTGCTTCCCGAGGCATTCCCCGAGAAGTAATAATCGAGTCTCTTGAAACATTTCAGCCTATAAGCGCGGCTATCCCGTTTGATGAAAAAAGGCGCTGCTTATCCACATGGATAACCAGAAACTGGAGCATAGTACGGATGCAGGTGCCAAAAAAGGTATGCCCGCGATGTGATTTGTGCAAAGACCTTCAAATACTAGATTGCTACACGGTGAATGAGGACCTAATAAAGCCCAAACGGCCGAGGAGATAAATGGTAGGCCAGTGTCGTCAGTGCAAACATTTGTTGGGGTGCCCTCTTTTACTCGGAAGTAATAAGGTATTTGACGAAACCCTACTTCTCAATGAAGAGGACCCGCCGTGTAGTAGCTTTGAGGAGGTAGTAGGGGCTCGAGAAAAAAACGTTAGGGAGTGGTGCTACGCTTCTTTTGGCTTGGGCTACCTCAGAGCATTACACGGTCTTCCAGAACTAATGATGGAGGGTTTAAGACAAGGAGAAAAGGACGAACAGATGTATGAGAACATACCCGATTTTTCAGACCCCATTCTACTTAGAGAAGGGATGACTGCTGTAGATAGAGAGGAAGTTCTTAGGTACCAAACAGATGAAAACGGGCAAGTCATAATAGAAAAAGACTCCGAAGGAGTAGAGCATAAGCTAGCTAGGCCTGAATACCACATAAAGGCCTACGCCTGCGACCCTGATAGACCCATAGGATTGGAAAAAGAAGTTGCTTGGGCGTGGAATATCAATCAAATAATTGACCACATCCTAAAGCGTGAGGCAGAACTAGGCCTCGTAGTTAAAGTGAGAAAGTCGGCTAAGAAGCCGGCAAATCAACCACAAGAAAGTGAGAAAAGCATGGCCGGAAGAGAAGTACGTACAACCATTCGAAGGGGGCCTCCAAGCTCAACGCCTCAAGCTCCTGCTCCTTCCACGCAAGCCCCGGTACAGCAAGCTCCGGCATCGGTACAGGCTCCTGCCCCTAGAGCCAATCCTCGCCCTCCTGCCGCTTCGGCTCAAGGTCCTAGGCCGATGCCTAGACCCGCCCCAGCTGCTTCAGGGGGTAGAGTGGCCAATCCTCCTACAAGAAGGTCTCCTACACCTTCGGCGGGTCCTGCTAGAGCTCCGGCTCCTTCAGCCCCTCCGTCGGGAGGATCTGTAGCTACCCAAGGCCCCGGCATATCAGAAGAGTCGCTGGTTGCTTTGGTGGAGCAGTGTGTTGCTAAAACTCTAGACATTAGAGTCAAGGATATTCTAGAAAAGGCCCAAAAGAACTACGACCTTACGGCATCCTGCTGCGAAAAAATCCTGGACGCCATTACCATCGTCCATGATATCGCAGGACAAACAGGCGGTACGTTCCAAATTAAAAGGGTAGACGCGGAAAACAACTACCTCGTGAAGCCTGACGGAACTTTTGAGATGGAAGCTCCTCAACTGTTTCCTCATCCTTCAAAAGTGTTCGCCTACGTTGAGGGGTCTGCTTACGACCCCGAAAACATGCAAGCGGTAGACGCTGACCTGCCCCAAGAGTATTACGACGACACAGCCGCCCCAGGAGGTGAATACGCCCAAGAGGGGGAAGCTTAGAGGCAACGGCCTATGCGTCGTTGCCTTCAGTAACTATTTCTACTGACTCCCTAGCGAGTATGTCGTTAGAAGAGCTTCAGAATTTTGCGTCTAAGGTAGGAGTTGGATACTTCGATCTCGGACAAGAGGCTCTCCTCGAAAAGATAATACTGTCGGGAGAGCCAGTCTTACCCTATTAACAGAAGCCCGCATAAAGCGGGCTTCTTTTTAGCTATTTACTTTTTTGATAGAGAGACAAAGTACAAAGCCGTCCCCGCTATCCCCACTACTACTCCACCGCCAGCTACGAAATAGGGCCAAGTAGGACCACCGGCGCCGTCTATCGCCCTCTTTTCTGCTTCGTGCCAGTTCTTCTCTGTCCTTTTAAGCCTAGCATTCACTGTTGCATTATCATTCTTCAGTGCAGTGATTACTAAGTCTAACTGAGTTACTTGCTTCGCGCAGCTTTCCTCTAGCTTTTTGAAGTCCTCTACTTGCTGCGTCAACGCCCACAACTCGTCATCCATACGCAATAGTTTTTTGTACTCTTCAAACGTGTAGTATCTGACTTCTTCCTTATTAGGTAGCTTTAGAGAAGTGCCCGGAGGCATATAGTGGAGCTCCACCGTAAGTGGATCTGCCAATAGACTCATAGATAGTAATACCGCAGTTAACATTTAGCCCCTCCTTCCGTTCACCACTGTAAGCTCTTTCCAGCCCGCCACTTTGGCTAAGAGGCGAGCTCTCTCCTTCATTTCAGCCTCATTAGCTGCCAGCCTGTCTTTTATGTTTGCAATGTCAACGGACAAACTACTGACAGCTTTCATTGCGGACTCTCTATCTACCTTATTTTTTGCAAGCTCCGCGTCTTCTGCTAGTCGAGCTTTCTCCTCCTCTTGAACCCTAAGCTCGTATTCTAACTGAGCAGACTTCCGTTTTGCCATTACGGCTCTCCAGCCCAATAGAGCGAAGCCGATAGAAATAACCGCAGTGATGACTATGTAAACGACAAAGGAAGACCCCTTCGAGCCCTCCTCCGCCGTCTTCTTTGCTGCCTTATCAGCTAAGCTCAGCAATACCTTTTCGAGCCCTCCTGGCTCGTTGGATTTTTCTTCAGCCACGTGCTTCTTCCGTTTTGTCGACAACCTTAGAGTCGGAAGTATATTCGTGGATTGCTACAGATAGCGGGCCAGATAGGAGGATAGTAAGGGCATCTACCCAACTCAGTCCAAACGCCAGATTAGATACAAGAGCCGCGGCAGAGCCTAAGCCTATCGTGCTGTACTTAAGGATTCGCTTGCCGTCCTGAGATTTGAACCAAGACAAGTTCTTAGCCAGCACTTTAAGTAAGCTAAGCAGCAGCTTAAATACCGCCGCAAGAAGCAACGCCACTAGTAGGCTAGTCGGTCGATCGTCGTTCTCTCGGTTTGCAATATCTTTGGCCGCGGAAACCACAGACGCCCCATCTTTCACAACGTCAGTGGGGGTAGCGTCGGCTTCCACTACAGCGGTAGTTTCCGCAGCGTCTACCTTACCGTCCTGATTCGTATCCAAAGACTCTTGAGAAAAAGCCGCAGTAGGTGCAAGAACCAAACAAAACGTCAATAATAGGTGTTTCATAACCACTCCTTTTGAGAAACAGTACCCCTATTTAGTACACCCCCTGATGTCCGGTCTCAAGTGCTATAAACCTGCAATTTTGGCATACTTCATGGGATAAGAAAAATGGAGAACAAGACGATGTTCTTCGTTTCCTGGAGGAACCCACATGAAGCGTATAACTCTTATTCTTGCAGCAGTTTTGGCTAGTTGCGGCACAGCCAATGTTCGCAGTTTTCCATGTTCGATCGAAGACAACGAAGATGGAAGCTACACCCTTTCCTGCTCTAACGGCACAAGCGTCACCGTCTCCAATGGCAAAGACGGTAAAGACGGAGAGTCTTGCTCAGTGTCCGAGCCCGAAGCTGGTACGAAGCTCATCTCGTGTACAGACGGGACGTCCGTTTCAGTGCATGACGGCGAGCAGGGTCAGACAGGCTACTCGTGCTCAGTGGTGGACAATGGCAACGGCACATCCACTGTTGGGTGCGAAGATGGTACCAGCGCTACCGTAAAAGACGGTGAGCTGTGTGAAGTGACACCGAACGGCGATGGCACAAATGTTATTGTCAGTTGCCCAAATGATTACATCGTAGAGGGGTCTGCTATAATAGAAGGCGACGTAGACATACGAGACTCGGTAACATTGGCCCTTATCAAAAACTACAGCCGCATTACGGGCGACCTATACATAGCTAACATCACAAATATCTCACTTCCAAATTTGGTCGAGGTTGGAGGCGCCCTGTCAATCAGCTATAGCGAAATCGTTGAAACCATAGATCTACCGGCCCTAGTTTCCGTAGCAAAAGACCCAAACGGCTCTGGAGTCACTGGTTTGAGAATAGGGGGCAATACCAAATTACGATCCGTCAACCTAAACTCCCTAGAAGAAGTGGGAGGGGCGGACTTGCCCACAATGCCACTGGAAGTCAGAATACAAGACAATCCTCAATTGCCGTCATGTTGGGCTGACGCCCTCTTGGCGCAAATAACAACCGTCGGGGACGTTTATCAATCAGGTAACGACGATACAGCAACCTGCGACTAGAATATCTGGAGCCCTAATTGGGCTCCTTTTAGCTCTAAATAGCGTAATTCAACTCAATTTCTAAATCTACCCCTCCAGTATGCCACTCTAGCTGAAGTCCTCCTTTTACTGTAGGTACGATAGTAGGCTCCGGAACTCCTGTATCAAGTAGTGCAGATATAAGAAATACGGCTTGCTCCGCTACAATAGGGTTGACTCGGGCCGCTCCGTACGAGTCCCAATTGCTATCCAACTCAAGAAGCTCGTTTATTCGGCGAGTTACAGCATCTAAACGCCCGCTCTGCTTTGAAGGCGGCTCCATTGCTTCAAGAACGCCTATCCTAAAATTCAGCTAGAGCTTCCTTATTTGATAGAGACTCATCTTCAAATTTTAAAGACAGCAACTCATCTGCGTAAGCATTGGCCGCGCCTTGATGATTCTCTATCTGTAGCTGTAGAGACCTAAGGCGCGCTTCTGCTTGAGTTATCTGATTTCTCAAAGCCTGAACGTCTTTAATAGACTGTTGGGCTGCATCAGACTCTTTTTTTAGCTTCCCCAACAACCTCCGTTCGTTCTTCTCCAATGAATCGGGGTCTTCAGTTAGCTTTTTTATGCTATCGCTGAGGTAGGCTTGAAATTTTTCCGGGTTAGGTCTTTTCTGGTCTGACATGTAATCTCCGTCAATTAGTTTCTAGCAAGTCTAGCCGTTTTTTTAACTCTTGAATTTCTCGTTCTTTTTGAAACAGATGCAAGTACAAATCTTCTATTTTCTCGACTGCAAACAGCACCTGATCGAACAGGCCCATTGGTTTTTTTAAATGAGAGTTAGGTAAGCTCCATACCTTCTTTGCATAATCCTCTAGTTCTTCCAAGCTCATAAATTGGTATAGGGCCGCTTTGTCACTTTTATACTTTTCAACTTTACCTGTAAACGCCTTTTCAAAAACGTAGTCAGGCCAGATTTGAGATCCTCCATTTAGATAAATGTTCGTAGCCACATTTATAGTGCCGGAGCCCATATCCCCGCTTCCAGGGTTACCGACTACAATGCCGTCGGAAGACACTCTAACAGTTCCGCCATCTGTATAAACAGCATAGTTGGTAGTGGCTCCTGATGCCCCTACTCTTAGACCGTAAGCCGTAGTGGCTATCGTAGCGCCTAATCCGGCATCAACATTGCAAACTATTCCGTAAGCTGAAGATAGCGAACTAGAACTTCGACCAGTAACACCTAAAGATACAGACAGCCCGGTAAGTACAGACATACTTACAGCGGAAGTTCCAGCAGGGGTCCAATTATTGGTAAAATAAGCTCCGATTTGATCCCCTATACTACCCTCACCGCTAGTAGCATCATGGTTTGCGCGGAACCCGACTATACTGCTGGTTTCATTCGCCGGAACAGAAGTATCAACGGTAAAAAATCCAGTACTTCCAGTGTGCGCGTTGTCATTATAAGTATGGGAGAAACTCCAAGGATGCTCTGCCAACGTATCACTGCTGTCTGAGCTGAAAGAACATCCGTGCGCGTAAAACCTATCCCAAAGATAAGAAGAACTTCCAAGGTCTAATACGTCTGTTACTGCTGGGCTGAGTTCATCGGCAGTAAGCTTCAATTTGGCAACACTTCCTACATACCACTCCCATTGATTGCTCGCTGCAACGTAAGTTTCATAATCTCCCGTGTCCCACTGAATTAATGGATTAGTGGCGTCTCTTTTTATCTGAAATGCGATAGACGGCGTGCCACTTATAAGCATATTTAGGGCTACGTCGCCTGAAGAAGTAAGAGGGGCGGAAAATCCCTCTACCCCAGTGACTAAATCGCCAAACCTGACATCTCCGTCATTCGTATAGATAGCGTAATCAGTCGTACCACCTGTAATGTTGTCTACATACAGACCTGCGTGGGTGCCGCTTTCGTTTGCAAATGTTCCGTCAGTAAGACGAAGAATGCTATGAAGGCCTGTATTGTTAACAGCAGTAGATTTCTGAAAACGAAGCCACACAGCAGATGCGTTGAATGCGGCCGCCCCTGTATGAGCCATATCGTAATCAAGCGTCAAACCTGCTGAGCCCGTAGGAGTCGCGCCATTCTCAGAAAGAGTAAACGAGGCTCCTAGCCCTAACGTAGTGCTGTCTAGAGAGTCAGAAACTTCCGAAATGATTCTGTCGCCAAACCTCACCAAACCTGCATTGGTGTAGATGGCGTAATTGTTTCCACTTCCTGCAGGGTCTCCAGGTATTCCCGTACCTGCATAAAGGATGTCCTCTATGAGAATACCAATATGGTCCCCTATGATTCTTGTGGAGCTCGCCGTTTGATGGTTGACGTGCACGCCCGTAAGCGCAGTAATGTAGTCGTATCCAGCATAGTCGGTGCCGTCTCCACTAAGGTCTCCAGAGAGCTCCAGAAACGTAATGCCCGAGCCCCAGAAGCCTTTTGATGCCGACGTAGCTGACCAATCGCAGTTTAGCTTCAGCAAAGTTACGCCGTCATAGCCATCGACTGCTGCGCCTGGGACGTTGTTGACAAACGAGAGCTCGTTCATCGCCATTCCTACGTTTCCAGGGTCCGTAGTAAAGTTGAACTCTAGCTTTTGACCAGTCCATACGCTCGAGTCAGAACTGCCCCACAACTTGTACCTATCTGTTGCGTCTACAAACAAATCGATGAGAGCGTGAGTAGAGTCGAAAGAATCGTGGTTGGTAATATGCCCAAGGGCGGTGACGGCTAATTTCTTGACGTCGTTAACATCCCTGACAGATATAAGTTCATGAGGGTCAGTTAGGGTGGCACTTGATGAATCTGCTGTGCTGCGCAGATACATTCTTGTTTCTGCTGTGGAGTAGCCCCACATGTTAATAGTATCTGGACGGATGTCTTTATGCCTACCCCATGACCTGGTGTCGTCAGCAGAACTACCCGTCTTCTCGGCATCGTCATACGAGTAGTGCTCCTCATTCAATCTAGAATCAATGTGCTCTAGGTTAATACGATAATCGCCATAGAGCACATCATCTATTGAAGTGACAGAGGGGCCCCATATCCGTAAAACAGCTCTAGCAACCGTATCGTCGGCCTCTTGATTGAAACGAACGTCGCTCTGGAATATTGCGGGGTTATTATCCGTAGCTTCTCTAAAAGTAGTCCCTTTGAGATACACTACTTCAAAAACCTCTCCCACATCGGGGAGGGCGTCCGAGTCCGTACTAGGAAACCGGAGGAAGGGGTTCAATATGAAATCACCATCCGTTGATATTGTCAACGTGCCTATAGAGCCGCCCGTAGTGGCAGGATTTAGTATAGCCGAGCCCCAATCAGAGGCGATCACTTGAATGGTCTCAGGGTCTATAACCTTGTCTACTCGATACGTGCCGTTATTGTTGAACGGTGAGTCGATAGTAGAACTAGCCCAAGTAACAAGGTCTCCTACCTGCAATGCGGGCGATGCAGTAAAGTCTTCTCCTGCGCATACAATACGATTGCCTAACTCTATTCTGGTAGGTACTATCGAAGAGCGCTTCGCTACAGGAGTATTCTCCAAACGAGGAGTACCCGCTGTAGCAGTCGTTACGTTCTCGAAAACACCGTCCACTACGACTTTGGTGGCAGTCCTTTCACATACCTCAAAGGCTATACCCGAATCGGTGATGGCTATCACGTCTCCTGTAGCAGGGTCGATATTCTCTATTGCCGCCTCGCTACTGGCCCCTAACCCTCCTCGAATCTCTACAATCTTGAGAGGCTTACCGTTAAGGACAGCCGCCCCTCCTGTAAAGGCACTACTGACAAGATAATAGGCTCCAGCTTCGTATGTAGCCTCAGAGAGGGCGTTAAACGCGGCAGAGGTACAGATCTGCTTGCCGGACCCGTCTGTGGCTGTAGAGAACGTCCCTGTCACACCAGTCACGTCCGGAACATACAGGACCTTTGTGAGTTCCCTACCTTCGGAATCCAAAATAGAGAAGAACTTCTGGAGCTCCGCTACGCTAGGTGTTGAAGTCCTTCCAGCGTAGGCTAACAGATCGCCGCTAAGTTGTATGCCGTGTACGGCTCCCGGCACGGAGTAAGAGGCCACATCGAAGCTGTCTCTAGAGGCCACTCTCTTCTTACTTAGCTGACCCTCGTTCCTGTCATTGTTAATAGCTAACGAGGCAAGAGCTCTATTGAATACCCTAGCTTCGAAGCTCTCCCCCTCTGCCATCGCCATCTGGCCTGGAGTGGCCACTTGGCGATCAGGGTCCACGTGTTGAGCTTGAGTTAAGTCTCCGGCGTACGCTTCTGTTTCAGGAAACAGACCCAAGTTCAGCAAAACGTCGGTAGGGCTAGAAGAGGGGTCCGTCTCGATTTTTAGATAGCTAGTATCTCCGGCAGTGGGGCTCTGCAATTTCAGAAAACCGTTGTCATTATAAGCAACGGTTACCCCCGCGCCCGAGTTAATCTGACTGATTACCTCACTCAACGGGAGGGTGCTAGCGTAGCTAAAGCTAATCGTATGCGGCGTGCTGTCTACGTTCAACAAAAAAGAACGGCCGTCAAGATCGTATCCGGCAGCAGTTTCCCTCTGAATTCCTAAGATCGTGGCGTTTTCTCTTATCGTTCTTGGCAAAAGAACCGGCTGCCCAGCCACTACGGAGGGAAGGATAGGCCATGACCCAATAAAAGAGCCTGCGTTAGCGTGTCGCCCTTGAAAAGACATCACAACCTCCTACTCAAAGCGTAAATCCCATCTCAGCTCGAGGGTAAAGTCCGACGTTTTTGTCATACCACCAAAAGCCTTGTAAGCCACAGGGGCATTCGTAGCTATAGCTGGATTAAGAACTGTCTCCACCACCCCGGGAGTATACGCGTTGTCTTCATACCCATCATTAGGGTTTCCTGGAGTGGCCGGATTCACATCAGCGAATAGACCGGCTTCTGATATGGTTACGGGAATTCCGGCTATCGTTATCTCTGACAAAGAAAACTCTTTTATAAAACGAACAGAGGAGGTAGTGGGAAACTCCACACTTTGAATTTCCGCAAGGTAGTAAGAGGAGGTAGCGAGAAGAGAAGAATTCAGGGAAGCTACTGTAGGAGCTTCTAACTGAGCTCCGCTACCTAAACCCACCCAGCGTATTCTTCGTTGCGTATATGGCACATCATTCGTGCCGAGCGTTTTCCATGTCACCAGCTTACTTAACCAGTTACGGCCTGTGACAGTAAAGACGTTATGCCCTTCTCGTCTAGAGCCTGGGACTAGCTTTCCTCCACAGCGCAGCAGTGCGCTGAAATTTCCGATTACCTGTATGTTGGAGAACGTTCGCATGGCCACCTCAAAACACCAATTCCCACTCAATTTCCAACGTGAATCCGTTGAATTTCAATAAGGGATCGAATTTTTTATAGAATGCCGGTGTGTTAGTAGGAGAAGATACAGAAAGCACTCCTCCAGGAGAAGAATCGAAATACAACCCCACCTCTGAAATCTTAATAGCCAACACTCCGTACGGCGCCTGCACCTCAGAGGAGGTAAATTCCGCTTTTACTTTTACAGAAGTAGACGAGGGGAAAACATTCAATGAAGGACTGAGCTCTTTTAAATATACCCCAGAAGAAATTTGAAGAGGGGAAGCCAGGGCTACAACGTTTTTATCTTCTGGTTGAGAGCCGTTTCCAACACCTACGTATCTAGCTCTACGCTGAGTATAAGGAACGTCTGGGTCCGAAATAGTATTCCAAGCCACCAAGCTGGTTAATAGGTCTGCTCCGTCTGTAGTCATAACATTATGCCCAGAGCGAACGGAATCCGGAACCACTCTACCGGAGAGGTCTCTCATGAATATCTTAACGTTGTTTTTTACACTCACGGCTTTCTCCGAAACGCGATGAAGTCGTAGTAATTGGCATCCGGAGTCACCATTGTTTCCAGGACAGTGATCGTTGAGGGGTCAGTAAATGTCAGCTCTCTATCATGGTTCGGTTCTGTGCCAGCAGCACCGATAAGCCTGAGCTTATCCCCTTTTTCAAAACCAAGCTTGTAGGTAGCAGCATCCGCGGGCCCTTCAAATAAATAAGGAATGTGGGCGTAAGAAGGATGAAGCTGAAGAGTGTTAGAGCTTGTGACTTGTAACTTGTTATTGATTATAGGCCTGGACACCATAACAAAGAACTCGGCATCTGAGGGACTAGGGTTCTCTAGGCTTCCATAAAAATCTCTCCCGTATGGAGCTCTTAGGAAATCGATCTTTTGGCCTCCGGGTGAGGGCTCTGATGTCGTACTTACGCTATCAATTTTGACTCTGCCGCTATTGATATACTCGGTAATGAGAAATTTTCCGTCATTGGACGGATCGTTCGAATCACTCACGTTTACGGTTAAGCCTACCATACCAGGAGTAAACACGTCTCTCCACTCAGAGGAAAGCCCTATGCCGTAAGCTGTGCCGTATCCCGCCTCCATGATATAACCGGCAGGAGATGCGCTATAGTAAAAACGCATCCGCTCCATCCTACGCTTATGGAGAAACGGCCTAACCACTCTGAATCTTTGCCCCGAAGCAGAAGTTAACGCAAGTTCAGAACCGTCTGTGTTTCTCAACAAGACTCGGTCTTCTTCAAGGTAAGGAGCAACGGGCTTTTCTAACCAATCTACCCCTGTCTCGAGAACTGCGCTAGGGTGCCATACCTTAACAACATACGTAGAGTTGTACGCTACGATTCTATAAATTCCCGCGTTTAATCCCCCAACAAACTCTAGCTCCCTACCAATAGAAGAGGGGGACATCCCCGACAGACCTCCTATAGTGGAAACACCGGAAACAGGGGTGTTAACTGCGGCAGTTGACCCCCCTCTCACTATAGAATCTATCAAATACTCCCCTTTGTTTACTCCGTCCTCTATACAAAGAAAATCCCCCACCCTAACATGGTTCCTCAAAAATCCAGCCAGGGAGGACTGCACGATATCGGTGCCGTCTGTTACTAAGTCCGTCTCCCAAAGTACAGTAGGGTTTTCTCTCCTTAAAATGCAGCAGGCAAGCCCAGACCCGTACTGAAACGCAGTCGCATCTAGCGCAGTTTTTGCGAGCTCGGCCGTTACGTACTGATCGGGGTCTACAGAACACGCAACCCACCCTAGCTTTAGAGTGTTGGCGTCTATCACCTCTTCTATTTCATACATCCCCGGAGTCGTAGAAGACGATCCCGCCTGTCCAGGCAAAATTGCTAAAATATCGCCCTCTTGGGGAGGTAATCGCCCTTCGTCAAAAGTAGGAAACCCACTAGTTGCATCGTGTTTTCTTGGACGTATGTAGTCCACATCCCACCCAGTTACGGAAGTAGCATGAACGTCTCCACTAACGTTTACAGTCTCCACGTCAGTTAAAAGCTGCGGCGTTCTAGTCCCAAAAGGATACGACCCTACGTTCCATAAAACACTACCTTGATGATTGAGATCGTTCGCCCTAGCCGTAGCTTCTAAACCCCAAGGGTTGTCATAGAATTTCAATGTACTGCCGATACCAAGAGCTTCAGTAACCACTACGTCGTCTGAAAGCTCCAGCAAAGCCGCGCTAATAATATTGACGTACGTCGGTTTTATAGCCCTGATGAACTCAAGAGCAAATTGAGCGTCGTTAGAGTCAAAAACGCTACTATCCACAACGACTTTGAATGTGAAAAACTTCAAAATCTCCAACCCATAAAGGGACCTGGACCACCATAGAGGGTCTTTCACATAATCCGATACAGTAACCCCCTTAGATATGGGAGCAAACCTCGATATAGCATCCCCTGCTTTGTATAACTCTGTAGTGACTGGGTTGGTTTCCAACCCCACTAGGGTGGGGTATAGGTACACCCGTCTGAAACCTGTTCTCCCCCCATTCTCGTCTAGGTCTTCTACGAGAACTCTCCCTAACACTGTTCCGGCCGTATCGACCGAGAAGTTCTCTTGAACTTCTAAGATAATCCCGTCTTCTTCCGCGAAAGGCAATCCCAATAAAATTTGAAGGCCCAGCCTCATGTTAGCTACGGTAGGACCATTGGTGTACGCAAATACCAGCCCTTTAACAGCACTCAAGTACGGAGCGCGCGTTCTTTTCTGCGTAAGGTCGTCCCTGGACAAATCTACCAAACGCCCGAAGTTTCGCTCAATTACGGCCGAGTTATCATACAGAGCACACTCTGCCCAAAAACGATCTGGTGCAGGGGACTCTAAGCTGAATAGCCCTCCTACAAAAGTCAGGTAGCCAGCTTCTATGAAATAGTCGAGGTTTTCTCTTAGAACTACAGGAGGATCTTCTATACTCTCCTGCAACACAGGAGCGCTTACCAATTCGGTGGGTACTTTTATTGCCGAGTTATGAATTACCTTCTTAGCCTTAAACACTATCCCGAATTTAGAAAATGGACGAGTACTAAGATTGATTCCTGGAGGTATAAAGCTAATAAGAGCCCCTGCTGCCGCGTCTACGTCTTCATCAGAAGCGGAAGTGGGGACTAGCTTTAATTCTCTAACTACTCTCTGGAAAATAGTCCGGTCTACATCCCTTCCTGTCTTTCCTCTTTCAACCCATTGTATTGACGGATTGCCAGAGTCCGCTCCAGAAGCTAACAAATTACTTATGACAACAGAATCTTCGCTAACATACTGTCGTATTTTGTAAGTTCCTGGATTATCTCCGTTGAGAACCTCTATATGCCCGCCTACAGAAGTGGGCCTCATATTCTGTAGCCCGCTTATAGTGACTACACCCCCGGATTCTACTATGCTGGCGTCACTGCCTTCGTTTTCCGCAGAACCCAAATCTCCTAACGTAAACTCAAACCCTAACCTGTCGCCAGAGGCACCTACAATTTGAGCGTAAATCTCAGCAGACAGGCCTAGGTCAGAGCGCACTACATCAAACACTACTAAATCCCCAGCACGAACCCCTTCTTCCTCGAAATTTGAGCCGGGCACGTGAAGTAGATGAGGTATTCTCCACGAGGCTCCTACTATACCTTCTGGTATCGCACTCTCATTAACAACGGCTAAGGAAAACCTACGGGCCAAAATAAAGCTGATAGACGAGCCGTTTTGGAAAAACGGTAAGGGCCCTCCGGGCGGATCGGAGGGATAAACCAAAGTGACTGTTGTGGCCCCTCCTATTGATTTAATCTTATAAGACCCTACATCCAACCCTGAGCGAATAGTTACGTAGTCTCCCTCTTGAGCATCTGCAAAAGGAGAGCTCGCAGAGCTGACTACGTTAGACCCTAGAGAGGTAACCAAATCTGAGCCGGAATGCAGCTCATAGCTTTGATTGACCACCCTCTCCAAGACATATGAGGAGTCATTGACTACGATAATTCTGCCTTTGGGGCCGTAGTTTCCCAAAAGGTTCGTAAAGTCCGTACGATCTCCGTCCCCTACATCCCCTAACGGGGTATAAAAAATAGAGGTAGTACCTACTCCAGGGGTAACCCCTATATTTCCTGACGAACCCCCCGTTCCGCTGTCTGTCTTACCTACGATTATTCTTTGGTCATAAAATTCGGTCAAGTTAGTGACCATGCTGAATTCTTGCCATCTTCTCTGAAAATTGGGTTGAATGGTACTCAAAGCCTTATTGTAATCGTTACTCCAAAGCTTGATTATCTCAGCGCCTATAAGTTGAATAGCGGAAGACCAGATGGCAGTAATCTTTTCTCTATCTTCCACCAGCTTCCAAAAATCGGAGATGTATTCCCATAAGAATTGAGCTTCGGGAATGATGTTCTCTCCACAGGGTACTCGGGATAATTGAATGTTTACGGTAGCTGTAATAGGGAGGCTATCCAACTCCCCGTCGTTAACCACAAGCTCCACTACATAGTAGCCGGTCTTATCTGGTATAAAGGACACCGCTGAGGAATTCGGGCGTATGTCTTTAAGGCTAGAGTCGACTATCTCACTGCCAATAGGAACTTGGACAAATCTCCAATGAAAACTTATAGGCTGCCCTTCAGGATCGTAACTCTTCCTACCATCAAGCTGAATAATCGCGCCTATAACTGTGTCTATTTTTGCGTGGGCCAATAAGGCGACAGGTTTCTGATTATCAGAACCTGTAGTGGTAGTTGTAAATCTCCTGGATGGAGTGGCCATTACACGTCCTCTACCTCAACCAAAACATCCGTACCGTGGTTGAATCGTGTCAGCAATTCTTGCTCTGATAGTACAGGCGCCGAAGATACGTCGTATCCGTCAGATATGCAAAAGGACAGATTTTGTATATCGCTAATAGTAGCAATACCACTCTCCGCATGCCCAATCTCTACTCTGGGATTACCTCCCCCTAAGTGTGCGGGGTAGTCAAACAACCGCTCTTCAAAATCTATAACAGGCAACGGGCTTTCATCTACGAATAGCCGAAGACTTCCCCCTACGTTTTTCTCTAGCCGGTAAAGATGGAACATTGTCCAATCTATTGCATAATACGAACCCTCTAACGCCCTACCAGAGCGAATGGCAAAAAGATTTTCCCAGGCGTTATCGAAGGTCGCAAGCATCACAATTTTTCCGATATCTGGGCCGGCATCTGCGAATATCAGAGCAGTACGATTTACTCCATCTAGTACTTGGGCCATAAGTCCAGTACTGACTCTCACTGGATTTAGCCCAGATACTCCGTAATCCGAAAGCGTCTCATCGTGGGTATAAGAGAACACTCTGGCTCTGAATTCTAAGGTCCATCCGCTATTCGACTGTAGAGTAGTGGCATACTCTCTTTTCAAATACGTATTGTCGGAAGCGCTATCATCGGATATTCTAACGAAGCTAGGGTCAATAATCTCATTCCACCGAATGGCAGGGTTTCCTGAGTCTGCCCCAGAAGCAGCAGGGTTATCGATAATAACCGAAGTAGGGTCTATGAATGCGGTAATGAGGTAAATGCCGGGGTTATCACCATTAAAAATTTCCAGGTAGTTCCCTGGAGCATCTGTGCTTATCCCAGTCAAGCCGCTTACGGTAACAACCGTACCAGACTTTACTATGCTGGCTAAAGAGCCTGAGTTGACCTCTGAGGACAAAGTGGACGGGGCTACTTCGCCCGACCCCATTTTAGTCCACATGGGGGAAGACGAAATGAAATCCTTCCAGTCTACCGCCTCGATGTTCGTAGAATACCTAGCCTGGCGTACGGCCATTCTAGCGATAGCCCTCCCAGAATTTGCGTTATGTAAAAAACCCAAACCGGGGCCCGGCATTCCTGACACGGGCAAAGAGGCGTAGTTCACTTCGATTATCGAAAGTATTTCGACCCCTTCTTCTGTTTCCGAAAGTACGAAAAGTTCAGCGCTTATTCCCGGTGTAAGCACCAACCTGTATGTTCTTTCTATAGAGAACCCCACTACCTCTGATTCGTAGGACGAGATTAACGAAGGGTTTCCTGCGCCAATTAGAATTCCAACACCCTGCTCGCCAGAAGAGTCTTGAAGAAAGGCGAGCCTAGCTTGTCTAGTTCCGTCATCAATGTATACCTCAATTCCCGTAGTCTCCACTAAAACATCCTGGAACAGCACTTCACCAGAGATCTTGATATCGAATAGAGTTTTTTCTGTAACTTTCGGTTCTGCTCGATAATACCCTATGCTTTCGACTAAAGAGCTTCTTTCTAGAACAAGACCTCTAGTACTTATGCTGCTACCCCCGCCTATAGTGCCAAAAGAGGAGGGTAGTGATTGCCACGCGCTTAGGGAATTTTCAGGAGGGTCCGTGCCTTCATAGTACGTTTGATTATTTGTAATGATAGAAGTTATGTGCTCTCCCCTGACTATGCCGTTCAATATGGGGTTAGTAACTATATTGAATAGATATATATCCTTCCACTCACTAATGCTCACTTGCGTAGCGTAGTTTCCGTGACCAAAAAACAGCCAAGGTTGTTGGTCTCTCTGTTCCTGAGAAGGTAACGTGGAGAAATCCGACACCGCTCCGGTAATTAGTAACTGGTCCGTATCCGAAGAAGCATCTTTCACATACAGTTTTACCAAATCCTGTTCTGGACACCAAAGTAGCTTGTACGTATTTGAGCCGTCCGCATTTAATGCCACTGCCTCATCCCAATCGAAACTAGAGACGTAAGAGCCGCTAGGGGGCGTAGTAGCTGTCAACGCGGCCGAATGGATTTCAATTCTTTGAGTCCCTGCATTCGTAAAAAACTTAACTGTCAGCCCTGAGTTGTTAATGAGAATGCCGACAAGAACTCCGCAAAAATCCGTACCGTCTACGGTAACCTCAGTTCTGTTTAAGCGCAGAGTGAATTCTGCCATTAGAGAATCTAAAGGTTCAGCAGGGGCTTCTAACCCTCCCATGAAGTAAACAGCCTCTTGGTTTTGGCTAGGAGTGTTCTTGTCAATTCTTAGAAAATCGTCCGGCAAAATGGACCTATCTGCCGGAACTCCAGGAGACCCTGACAAGGCTTGAAAGCTTATAGTAGGAGGAGGATCTATTTCCTCGGGGAGTTCCCCTCCTCGATAAAATACCGGACCTGTGCCCAAAAAAAGCTGTAAAGTAGAGCGATCTATCCCCGTAACCGCGTCTCTCAAACTGAACCTAGTTGATGCCCCTATCGGAGCGATAGAGCCGTCTAATGGGGCCATATTGGTGATAATAGGAGTTGTCAAAGAAATGACTCCCGCGTTATAGTAGACGAATGCTCCGCACTATGGACCCGAGTATTGTACGTAAACTCCTCGAAGAGCAACCCGATACTCTCTCTGAAGAGGTCAAAAAAGAAGAGGAGCTTTTCCAAAGGCTGTCTTGCCCCATGTGCAAGGAGCGAGGGGGATGTGAAAAAAGACTTACGCCGCCAAAAGTTGTAGTAGATGAAACGGGGGCTGTGACGCTCCTGTCTTCCCCGTTCTCCTCCGAATATGCTCTTCCCCAAGGATACGCTCATTGTGCTCATTGCGGCACCGATTTCGACCCTCATTCAGGCGTCATTTCAAGAACGGAGACTACGGGAATCGCCCCAGTCGACTCCGACCCGGCTTCTAAGATTCTCGTTCCACCTTTAGGCTCTCACCAAGAGTAGTAAAAAAGCACGAGATTCTTCCAGTGCCGTTATACGGCACATCCATGCTTCCTCCTAGACGATTCTCTGTTCGATTTACAACCAGCTTTCGATCCAAGTCATGAGTTAAGGTGGCTAAAATAATAGGGTGGTCTACAGAAGACGCCCCTCTTCTAGTAGCAAAAGCTTCAATATCCGACACCTCTAATTCATCTAACGCCCCTAAATTATTGATATACTCCTCTATGACAGCCCCTATATCTGCAGCCGAAGAACCTCCACGGTACGTGATTTGAGTAAACACATATGAAGGTAAAAAATGCCTTCCTAGAGGATTTGCGTTTATGGGCCTCTCCGAGTCGGAACGCATAAGGTCATGAACCAATTTGGCGGTAGTGGAAGTCTCATAGGTAACTTTTAAATTACGACCGCTAACCTCAGTCATATTCTCCGGGCTGTCACTATTACCTACAGGTAAAAACCTTCTGTCAAACGTTAATGAGACTTGCTCAAACGGTGAAAAAGTAAGATTGTTGTTCTCCACTACATAAGTGTACCCGTCCGCCGTCATACCAGATTGAACCACTAACCTGTCGTTCCTGTTCAGGTTAAACTCATCCCCAGAACCTGACGACTCCACAGGGACATCGACGTAGTAGAAAGAGCCGTCGGTGCTTTCACTCATCTCAGTTGCACCTACTCGAAAGACTCCAGGCCTCACTAGTCTAAACGGCACCAGTTCTCCTGGCGCAAGCTGACCGTCGTCACTTTCATACTTGCCGACGGTTAGCATCTTTACAGAGCCGTAAAGCCCACCCCAAATCCTATAAGGATAGTTGGTCCCTGTAACCAAAAACAGCTTGGACGGGTTGCCTACAATCTCCAAAGCGGTTTCTGACCCAACTGAAGCAATAGGGTATACTCCTGCATTTTGCCCAGTAAGAATCTCCAGTCTATCCCCCGCAACTACTCCCGAGCTCACGAAGGTGGCCGAGGCGTCTACAAAATCCACGGTAGTGGTCACATTTCCTCTACCGCTCAAGCTTATGTCTTGCCTCTTTGTGGCAACCTGAAGTACCTCAGCCTGAGTAGGGACGGATTTGTAAATTCGAAAGGCGTGACTTACGTTTACGCTGCCCGCCGTATTTACCCAAGAGAACAGTCCTGTAGCGAAGGGTATAATATCACCAGAAACGTAATCCACTTGTGGGTAGGTACCGGGGTCCATATCAAGCTCAGCTTGACTCACTCCCGGAATGGAGATCACTTCAAACGTGCCGTCTATATCGCCTCGAGTAGACTCGAAGATAGTGACAAAATTACCTATTTGCGTTCCTGGGCTATCGGTTAAGTCCTCCATTGTTATTGTAGATACGCCTGGGGTAAGAGTAGCGTCTCTGGACGACCCCGGGGCTTCTTGCAGTGCTATACTCTCGGTCGAGGTAGTCATTACCGTATTCAAACGAAGAACCTTATCGCTGACCACCTCCTCTATGACGTACTCTCCTGCGTCAGGGCCCTCATCGATATACAAAGCTTGGCCGACTAGCGGATACGCTGAATTCATAGCGGTAAAGTCGATAAGAGAATTTGACGGCACAGACACTCTGTTAGAGCCGGCAATGGTCCTTAGCCCCGCGGGCTTTCCGAAAATGCCCAGCTCTTGAAAAGTTTCTCCGCCTGAATTACGGAACGGTATTTGTTCATTGACTTCTAATACGTCTCCTACTTCAATCTCTAGACCGAATACTTGTGTTACTGATGGATCGGTCAACTCTAAGATAGATTCGAACTCATTAGGTGTACTTGTCTCATAGTTCCTAACGACTCTTAGGTATCTAGACTTTTCATCACCAGAACCCTCAGCCGGTAGAAGTCTATACCCATCAACCTCTGAGAAAAAATACTCCTTGGGCGTCCCATCGTTATCGTAATTTAATCTGCCTCCGGGCAACCCCGTTACGATCTCTACAGAAGTGGGTTCATGAAAATAAATGCGGGCTATGCCAGCAGAAGCTACCCCTACCGTGTAATGAATCCCTGTTATTAGCTGAGACCATTCCACCCCACCGTCTGCAGCAGCTACAACTTCTATGTAATTGTCGGAAGGAAGCCCGTCCCCCGTACCCACACGCGCAACGGTATATTTACCCTCATTGTCCGTGTTGAATATGTTAAGCCTATACCCAGGTACTACGCCTTCCGCTACGAAATCTACCTCTGCGTCATAGAGCCGAATGTTGACCGTTCCAGTGCCTACTTGAGATTCTCCGGTAAAGCTCTCCTGCTGCACCCCCTCGGCCCTGTTGGAAAAGACCCCTAACGCTCTAACGTCTATCGCTTCCCCATAAGGAATCGTTATTCCTGTAGGTTGAGAGCTAGAGTCTAGCAGCTCCACCTCCTTAACTCGCACTAAGGGCCTCTCTATGCCAGTAAAAGATCGATAAACGAGAAAGTCTAGGGGAGACCCCGAAGAAGGGAGCACGGAGTCTAATAAAGCCGTAGTGCCTGTTACCGAAATTATAGAGTAAGTCCCCTTACTCTGCCCCTCAAGTATTTCCAACACGTCCCCTTCTTCCACTCCAGCAAGAAGGAAATTAGTAGTCCCCGACACTCCAACTTGAGCACTACCCGCGGTAGCGACCAAATCGTCGCCTAAAAACACGCTTCCAAGAGGTATCTTCGTTATCCGGGGATCAACGAGGCTCACATTGAGCTCGTCAGCTATTCTGTAGCGTATTCCACTGCCGTCTCCCGTACCTAACGGCGTTACTGTCTTGGTCAGATCCCTATCCAGAAGAATAGTATCCCCCGTATCTAACCAATCGAATATTTCTCGAATAGTGTATATTCCTGCATCGTCCCCGTTCTCTATTACAACGGAATCTCCCACTTCCGCTCCAATAACTTCCAAGTCTGAACCAGAAGGCACATCAGGGCTAGCATAGACCAACCGCGTGCCGTCTCTATCTCGTACCCTGTTTTTGATACTCACCTTCTCTACCACTCTAAAGTCGGTATCAAACGCCGCATCATTTGAACCAAGGGTATAAGGGGTAGAGGGGTCTTCTTCGTTAGTAAGACTTACCTGTATACGCACCACCCTTACGGGCGGAGAGATAGTCCCTCCGTTGCTGTAGTACTCCTCGTCCAAGACATCTAGTATTTCCAGTAGAGCTTGACCTCCGCCGTCGAGTATTTGGATATATCGCCCTACATCCTCCTCAGTTGGCTTCCACGGAACGTACGGGTCTGAAGGGTCGGTGACGTCGTCGTACTGGCAAATAAGTATGTGGTCTGTTACGCCGTTTCCGAATCTATCTATGCTAGGTCTAAGGGCCTGGTCTTCTATTCTAGGCGTTACGTGAACGAACTCGTCCTCCCGCTCGCCGAAAGTCTCTAGGTCCACGCCAAAGTGCAAAGGGCTGCCATCTAACACACCCTCAAACGCTACTTCTCTTTGAATAGGAGCTCCTGCCCTTACAAACACATCTACCATACCGCCAATGTGTATTTCACCTGAATTTATTTGTATCTCCCCAGCAGGGGTAGTCGGCTGAAGTATTCCTCCAGGTATCCCAGAAAGAGTTATCGACGCCCTGGCTCTGGAAACAGAGAAGCTTCCTCCAGTGATACCGCCAGCTATGGAAGGAGAGACCTGTATAGTTTGAAGGGATACAGCCGTGACGGTGTGCTCAGATACGACACCCGTAGAAACGTCCATGTACACAACATGGTCGCCTACCAACAACTCAGCCTCGAAGAAAGTATCCTCTAGTGTTCCGTCATGGGCGAGAATGGAGTTAGTGGGGTTAGTTAATGTAATAGTAGGCCCACCAGCCCCCGTGTCCCCCAAGAAATAAACAAAAGGTAAAGGCCTAGCCGACTCTCCTGTTACAATGTCGCGGTTCATTTCAGGGTCGCCGTAGCCTATAGCCTGCACTAGCCTTATGTTTTCAAACACTTCTAGAAGGCGGGCATTGATTCCCCTGAAAGTCACTAAAGACTTCTCTGTAAGAGAATTACTGACTCGAGTTATATAAGCAGCGGTGTTTTCCTTATCGGCGCCCTCTTCAAACTTGTACCTATTCTTCACTTTTACTACAGAGGGCAGCTCTTCTATTCCAGTAAGAGAGTTGGGCTCTATATTGTAGTCCAGCCCCTCTTGCTCTGCTCTCACTATGATATCGAAATAGAACAAGTTATCTTCTGAATTGAAAAGCATATTACTGGAAGAGATAGCTTGATTCTCTACCGGAAAAAATCTGTGCCCTGAGCCGTCGTAAACTGCGTTATTGGGAGTTACCGTAGCTCCTTGAGGCGCTGTAAAGTAAAGCCTAGCAATTCCGACAGAAGTACCGCCTGCTCTTCTCTTCCCAAAATAATTTGCGCAAAGGTTATCTGCCTCCCTCTCATTAAGATTGCCTGGATCCGCTAAAGACTGATTAACAGACACCTGTTGGATTTGTCTTCTAAACGGTTCTAAGAGAATTTGGAGAGGCTTTACTAATAAGTCATCTAAGGGCTCTCCGTCTTGAAGAACCATATCGGGAAAGGCGGTAGCTAATCTATTCAGGATAAAAGTTCGTATAGGCGTATTGTAAGGGTCTGGGCCCAGTCTAGTTAAAAGAGGCAGGATTACCGTAGTGTAGAAAGAAGAGCCGGAGCTTGTGTCGATAGCCGAATCGTATTCTTGAATCCTCTCTTGAATGTACAGAGTGAGTTCTTCAAGGTCAGTAATCACGTTTATGTCAGACATAACTCACCTCACAGCACAAGGGCACTAACTGCATCAGTACCGCCCGCGCTTTCTATGAATACTCTAGCTCTGGCTTGCATGTGCTCTTCATAAACCTTTAAGTCTACAAGGTTCGCACTTAACAATCTTTCGCTTAAAGGAAGTGTCGGTACCGCAATTTGAGCCGCTCTGATTTGAGAAACCGTCGTGCTTACAGCCCTAGTAATGGACGCCAGTACAGGCTGCATATCTCTGCTAGTAGAAACCTTGCCCACTATCTGCTGTAACCCTCCTCCTCTAGAAGGGTTGAACAAATCAGAGCCCGGAGACTGAAGAATCCATTTAGTGAATAACTGTATCAGCTTCAGTATCCCATCTATTTTCTGGGTCTTATTCCCTATTTCAAATTCGATCTTTGAAGACTCCACCTCTCTAGAAAAAGAACTGCTCAGTACCTCAATTGAGGAAATAGGGCCGGTATTATCGGGTAGCTGCGCGTAAATCGTTTTCTTATTTACTATCATAAACTCTGGGACTTCTACCTCATTTACTGTCACCTTCATAGCTGTAGAGAAGTTACGGCCTTTAAGTTCTATCGTCAAAGGGGTGAGGCCTTCAACAAACCCCGGTATAGCCAGCACGGGAAGAATGTCTCTAAATTTAATCACTTCCAGTTGATAGGCCACGAGCTATTCCTCTGGTGCCGCAACATCCGCCACGTCAGTGTATTCCTCCGGCGACGCCACTTCAATGGGCTCTTGGTCCTTAACCTCTTCCACGACCTGGTCCAACTCATTCACAATTGCAAGGAGTCTGTCCAGTTTTGTAGGTCGGTTAGTGTCGCTGCCTCCAAGAAAATTTGCTCGAGCAACTTCACTCTTTCCCGCTTCTTCTATGGCATCGGGGTTGTAGGAGTAAGGGTCATATTGAGCCGCGTTAGACCTTTCGGATTCTCCATTTCGCTGAATCTGGTCTCCCATCAACTGCTCAATGGTAACCGTGGCAAAGGCACTGTTTGCTTCTGCGCTGCGGATAAAAGAAAAGGCATCTGCTATAGCGTCTCGAAGTCGCTTTCCCGTACTAGGGTCTAAATTAGCATCTACAAACGCAGCAAGAGAATCTTCACTCATAGATCCAACTCCCCTAAGTCATTTTCAGTGTCACTGAAATCCTCATCTGCGTCCGTCGAAGTTTGAACAGCCTTCGCTAAGTCCCTTTGATTTAAAAAGTCAAACCTAGTCCTAGACACCCTAGGCAAATCTTTTACAGCGGCCCTAGATGCACTCATTACTGCACCACTAAACGACCCCGTTTCATCGTCTGTCTCGTACAGTAAAGTAAATCTTCCCCTTCTAAGCAAGTCCGCGGCCCTATCGTACTTGCGATCTACAAAAGCGTCTATGAGATTATCTACGGCTGTCACTGACACGGCTTCGTAAGAAGCCAAAACAGCACTCAGATTGTTTGGGTTGTTAACTATCTCAGACGTGTACTCGTCTTCTCTGTGAAGGTCGTCGCTAAGAATAGAGAGCAGCTCAGCCACTATCCTCTTAGCTTGATTTCTAGAAGAAGTGAAGTTCTGACCCGGCAAAATAGCGGTAGTACACGCGTTATCTAGCAGCTCTACGCCTTCATCGAACCTATTCTTTTTCAACAAATTCGACGAGGATGAAAAAGACTTAAGCTTAGCTATAAGTTCCGAAAACGCTTTTGCTGACGCACTACGTATTTCGAAGCCTGCCCTTTCGACGGTAGAAGGTAAGCCCCTCTCTAATAGCAGCGTCGTGCCGCCAGACACTCCCGATACAGCAACTTCTGACTGCCCTACAACCTTCAATAGGTCTCCGGGTACCACAGTAGAAAACTTCCACCGATTTTCTAGCTTATCAACTGCCTCAAAAGAAGAGAGCAGACTGTAAACGGTAGAGGCGCTCAAGCCCAATTCAGCGGGCGAAGAGGTAGTCGTAAGATACGTATTAGGGCCAGAGTCAGTAAGATAAATACGGACTTGCTCTCTGAAAATCCTATACGGCAACCCTGACTCCTTAACGTCAAAAGCAGAGCGATCTAGGTCTAACGAAGAGGTACTGGGAATAGACGAGATCCTATAAGTTCCTGCACTACTTTCTCCCCGTATCTCTACCTGGTCGTTTGCTTGTACGCCAATAGCAGAAAAGTTCTCCCCGCCAAGGCCCGTAACTCTAGAGAGAGTAGGAACTGTCTCCAGTAACCCTTCTGCTAATTCAACAGTAACGACTTCTGCGCTCAATCCTGACTGCGCCCCCACTAGGTCTGCTAATTCAGAGGGAGACAGCAAGTTTGTTGTATCGCTTTCACCTTCCCTATAGCCAAGAATCAAGTGGGCAGATTCCTCTTCAGTTACCGCGGCACCTACAGGATTCCGTATTCTCAAGAACCTGCCGGAAATTTGTATAAAAGGGTTCATTTTACTGCGTATTCTTAGGCATACTCGAGTAGGGTCTCCTGACACTAATTCAGCCTTCACATGCCAATTAAGCTTTGCACCGTCATGGCCTGTATCGAACACCCCACTCTCCGACTCTATGTCCGACACTATCTGCGCGGCCGTCCTAGACCCAGCCGTAAGCTGCGCCGTTTTAATAGAAGGCCCCACCCTTACTGCGTCACTTGCCGAAGGGGACGTAGTCAGCGCAGGTAAGAAATTGAAGTTTGTAGTTCCTGAACCGGCAGAGAACTGCCCGCGGAGTTCTAGACCACTAGAGAAGTCGGGGGTTTTTCCTCTAACATCTATTACGCACTGCGTAGCACTTATCACTTGAATGACTTCAAAGCGCTCCCCTGCGCTATCTTTGATATAGGCTCCGACATGCCCAGACTGGAACCCTATAGCCCCTTCATCGCCAGCAGAGAATGTAGATACTGTTAGAGTTGGGTCTGAAAAAAGGATATCTCCAAAGGCCGCTGTCTGCAAAATCCTCAGATCTTCTATAAACCGCAAATGAAGATCAGTTAAACTTCCTCCTCCGGAACTTCCGCCATTGATTACCATAGTAATTACATCGGGGGTGCCGGGGCTATTAGTAAGTGCCCACTCGAACTTCAGGTCTCCGTTTGCTGGAGTAGTGCCAGGATAAACGTCGTGATTAGCAGAAGCGTCCGCACCGTTTCTGACCAACACCCCGTTAACGAAAATATCTACGTCCTGAACAAAATCACCTGAACTATAGTCTCCCAACTGCGCGTCTAAATTAGGACTTCCTCCTGCTCCAGTAACATTGGTATCTGCTGCGATGTTTGACGTAACCACCGCCACGGTCTTATCCCTAGTTACAGACCCTCCAGTAGAGGTAAAATCCGGAAAAGCTACGGCGGCACCTAAGTGCTTAAAGCCTAAAGGCATAAATCCTGTCAAAGTGACTGCTGTAGTAGTAGCAGTCGATACCGAACCCTCCTGAACTTCCGGGTCGACGATAACATGTAAGTTACGAGCATCAGACGGTATAACGTAGGCTTGACTATTTCTGGCATTCAGCACCGCACCTACAACGTCGTCCAGCCCTATACTGATAGGAGAACCGCCGCTGCACGATAATACCAACGGGGCAGATATTGGTAGCTCCCAGGGTCCTGCGCTAGTTAACACAGAAGCCGGTTCACCGTCCCCTATTACCCTTCCGTAATGCCGAAGGTTGGGCGGTATCGGTCGAGGCGGACTTCTGTACTTTAAAAGCGTGGGGTCAGAAAAAGCAGTTAGAGCCTTTACACTGATTTTGTTAGCTAAGGCCTCCAAAAACATCTTTCGATTTAGGGCTAGATTGTCGACATCGGTAGAACCAGCCACAGATTCATAGGTAGCGGCGAGTCTGCTACTAACCGCCGAAAGGACTGAAGTAGACACCCTAGCTGGCAAGTCCAACGCTAAAAAAGAGTCGAGCAGCCCTAACAAAGACGCTAACTGATCTAAAAGGCGCTCATGTAATAACTCTAAGGACGCTAGATTCTCTAGTATTAACCCCCTAGCCTCCTCCCTTGGGCGCACAAAAGCTCCTCCTCTTTCCGAGGAAACTAGATTCTTACGAAGCTCTTCGGCAAATGAATCCATCTGTTTAATGAAGCGATCGGTCTCCGGTCGGTCCGTCACAGATTGGGCGGCATCCAAAGAAAGGACTGCCGTTCTTGCGTTTGATAAAGTGGCCGTGTCCCTAACAGGCGCGCCTATTTGTCCTAAATCATCCAAGGATACGAGTATGTCTTCTAATACTGCCACCTCTTGCACTAGCGTAGCGTTAAGCTGATTTGCAGCAAGCCGCGCTATGTAAAACACTGAGTCTGGATTCAGGAGAAAAGTAACAGCTGCCATTTCCAATAGCTGTCGGTATTCAGTAGTGGTGTTGAGCGTTCCTCCACTACTGCCGGGAGAGAGCCCTGCCCTAAAAATCTTCGACACTTCAGTCAGAAGCTCTGCTCGTGTAAAATCAGTCATCTACATAGATGCTTGCCAGCGAACCATGGGTGTTGTCGAGCGAAAAAACGTCTCCCGCTTAATAGTTTTGGGTTGAAACCTTTTTCGATACTCAGCGCTATATCGATAGAGCGGCAAAAAAGGAGCGGCAAAGTTTGAAGTTTTCCACTTCTCTGTCTGGGAAACCACTACTTCTACCTCATCAAACATGAAGTCTTCGCGAAGCTGAGTCACCTCCATCTTTTTTATATCGCTGCGCGTAAGTTTTGCTGTAAGCCTTTGAAGGTACTCTGCATCCCACCCAAACAAGTCGCATACTTCATGAAAACTGAGCCCCTCATCTCTTTTATGCCCTTCTACAAATATATACTGGAAGGCCCTTTTCCACTCTAAGGAGTGCTGCCTAGAGCCTTTGTACAAGACATAGTCGAATACTGCCCTCCTCAATACGGAAGCCCATAACATTTTCCCGCCGTGAACTAACTTTTCGTTTTTGGTCATCAAGTCACCGTAATCGTAGGAGTAGACGGAAGTAGGGCTAAATCAGGAACATCTGGCCGCCTTGGAGCAAAAGACCCTACCACTCGAGAAGCCTGTATTGTAGCCGAGCCGGCAGCAATTCCGGTAACAAGAAGAGTGCCTTCAGAGGTGACAGTCACGGTAACTTTTGTCTCGTCGCTAGAAGAAAAGTCTAAAAGGGCGTTGAGTGCTTCACTCCCTGCTATAGGCTGCAAGTTCGAAGAAGCTAGTGTAAGGTCAATCTCCACAGACTCCCCGACAGCTAAGGACAACGCCGTCGTTGAGTACGTAATTGAGGTCAAGTACGGGAACAAAATCTCTTGGATGTCTATTCCCGCCGCATCCGGTATGTAGATTGACGCCTGTAGCGTATGATCTCCCGCCCCCAGTCCTTGTACAAATACGTCAAATACACTTTCTCTGGGTAAGTCTATTTCTACTCGCCCATTCTTGTCTGTGGTGACATGCAACTCCGAAGCTATAATGTTATTCCTGACCATGGTGGGCTCAGCACTGAACGGCATGCCAGCAATAACCTTAATCGGGTACCCTTCTCTCGGGTGAAACAGCAGAGTTACGTTCTTCAACGGGTGAAGACTCGGGTCTGTAAAACACCCAGAAACCCTGCACATATCCGAGTCCGTGCTTACCGGAACTTCGGACGGGGGATACACTACAAAATCAAATACATTGGTTTCCGACGGACCCAATGGGTCTATAACCGCTATTGTCCGAGTAGGCCCACCGTAATACCCCGAAGGGGGGCTCAATCGAATAATATACTCCTTTCCGCTCGGCCCAGCAGCCCCTTCCAATATCAAGGAGGCTTCTCCAGCGGCATCAGTATCCAATTCCGTAATAAACGTGTCATCTGGTGAACTGAAAATGCGAACTCTTACGTCTTCTACTGGATTAGGGGTAGGAGTTTCGGTATCCACCACAGCAAAAGTAACCATCACCCCACTCATACCTGTAGCGCCTTCAAACTCAAAAATATTAAAATCAGGACTCGTAGGGGGGTATTTGGCTACAAACGTCTTCAAAGCTTCAGGAAGGAAAGAAACTCCTTCCTTATACAAAAGGGCCTTGTATGTTGTTCCTCCCGCAGTGGCGGGCACTGAAAAATGCGCTTCCCCACTTCCAGGTACAGCCCCTCCTGTGTATCCATACGCTATAAATGTGTCCGAATTGTCAAGTATTGTAACTCGTACGCCGTCTATAGGAGACGACCCCTCGTCTACGGTTCTTATAGTTACGTTACCTGACCCCAAAGGAAACAGAGGGAACTGCCTACAAACATGAAGCTCATACTCATTCAAAATTAAGCCCACGGAGTCGATGTTTATTCGTACTAAGTACCTCTCCTCTACAAGAGAAGTGTTTCCTGAAAAAACATATCTATACAGGCCAGGTAGATTAGTGCCGTCTACCTCAAATGGAACAAGCACTGTAGGAGATGGCCCCCATGAGGAGCCACTCCACCATTGTTCATCGGATACCCTCTGAATGGTGACTTCTATATCTGACGCTATTCCTACAACCCCGAGTCCTGTATCGGAATCTATTGCCGCAATATCAATTGGAAAGTCATCCCCTAAATTCCATAATTTTTGATCACTCGGCATAAGCAACTCCGTCTACAAAGTTCTACGTGGTGCGGCAGGAAATTGGGGTTCTGCTATCTCAAACGGGTCAGAGGCGGCAGCCATTATAGTTAAGAGGTCGAAAGTCTCTTCATCTGGGACCACAAACTCCCGAACAAAAGACGTGCCGTTAAACACAGCTCTCCACTTACTGCCTCGAACTAATGATACCTCCGCGTGACCTACCGTGTTCGTAGTTATTGTAATCGGGGCCCTTGTAAGAGCTATCTGGTAGTCACCTACAGAAAAAGCTTCGTCTACGCCATAGAGGCTTATTTCTTGCCCCTCTAGAGGCATACCTCTGCCGTCAATAAGGTCTACTGTAGCCGTAGAGCGGTCTTCCAAAGGCACAACAGAAGTGGCTTCACTTTGAAACGGGTCGGACTCATCACTTGTAAAATCGTTGTCTGTATTCAGGTATTGTACTTTGTAATACCCGCCGCTTTCCCCGTCATGGTCAGTGAACCAATAGAGGTTTTGGCCTTCGACAAGTTGGACGTGCGCCTCTTCTCCTATATCTTCATCCCCCGCTGACCAGCCAAAATCTGCAATGGAACTCCCGCCTACGATTTCCAACTTAGAGGCAGTTCCTACCTCCTGTGACGTCAGTACCAGTTCTCCTCCTACTTCACTGGCAATCGTTTCGCCCAATGCAGCGTTAATTTGAGGTGCTAGCTGCGCAGCGCTTAGAGGGTTTGTCCCTGTAAACGCGATATTCACTTGTGGCCCCGAGTCCACTTTTACCTGAAGCACCTCTCCAGTGACGTTGTACGGGCTGCCTATAGGGGGCTGTAACGTTGCGGGTTGCGGAGTCGTATCCGTCAAGTCAACATACGTCCCCGATATGCCTGTTGTGGACCGTTTGAGCTTAATGACATTGTAAAGTGCCAGGGTGGACTCAATATCAGATACGTGTATGGTTAAAGAGACAGCCATGGCGCTTACCCTTCAGACCTTAGTTTGAGGAAGACAATAAACGGAGCGGGAACACCCACTCCGGATGGAACAGGGACCTGGTTTTGTATTGTCTTGGCCGCCAAAATCTTAGGACGTCCAGCAGGCTTAATTTCCATGCCTCGATCCTACCCTAAAAGACAATTAAGTCCACGGTTTGCTCGTATGATACCCGAAGAATAATGTTCGTATTAGGAGCCGGGTTAAACGTCGGGCTCTCTCGAACGCCGTCATCAACCAAAGATATGTGAAGCTCCGAATTAGCTGACTGCGTTCCCGGATTGGGCCCTCCGGCACAAGCCCCGTGAAACGCCCATACCTTTACAGTCTCCCCTTGTGTAAGTCTCTGCCGCATATTGTGAAACGGGTTTTTAATTGAAGAGGTCCACGCGTTTATCCAAGTGTGCCAGTAGTATTTCCCGCACACACTCCCCTCGTAACCCGAAGTGGAATACCCGTACTGAAGCATATTTACCCAAGAAACTACCCCTTGGATAAAGTAATCGCCGTCTACTGGCGCGGTAAAACGATGCGTTGTCGTATTGAAGTTACTCCCCAAGTCCCATGTAATGGTGTCTAAATTTATGTCCACTTCCCCAATAGCGCACGATTGAGCAGACGCTAGTTTAACGTTCAAATCGCACACGGTAGAGGTAGGGCGAGTTAGAATAAAGCCAGAGTAGGTTTTACCGAGACCATGGGGCACTGTATTGTCTACCCACGGCTGTAGGGTGACTCCAGTAAGAAGAGCAGTACCTGGAAACCTATATGGAGTTCTCGGCATACGCCTGCCTTGTCTTACTACGTTCTGTTTTCGTCGCCACCTGAAGCTATAAAGTCTTCTATTTCAAGACTCAATATTTCCTGAAGCGTATCCAAGTTTTGAGTTCCAGCTTTCTCAGAACCCGTTCTGCCTTTCAAGACAGCTCTCATAAACTTCACTTCATTCTCTAAACGAGCCTTCTCTTTATCCCCCCATTCTTTAACAGCAGTCTTCAAAGCATCGAGGTTTGCGTCTCGTTCTCTTTTTGTAGGGGGCCTCTTAGCCATAAAACCCTCAATAATACTTTTTGATCTTCTCTGCGATAGAATTTCGCAAACGAGATACCTTTGACGGGCTCATATTGAGCTTGTTAGCTATCTCGCCGGGTCGAAGTTGCGGCTTTCCGCCATCGCCAGTAGTATGCTCCCATACTAACATTTCTTCCGGCGAAAGCTCTGGTTTGATAAACCTAGCTATTTCAGTAGCTCTAGAAGGCATATGAGTAGCCGGGTCTAAGCCGTACGGAGCAGAAGAAGAATATACCGCTTTTCTTCCTTCAGACAGAGCTCGCTCAACTTCAGGTAACGACCATTCGAGATATTCCGAAAGCTCTTGTGATGTAGGTTCTCGACCTAACTGGTCGTCCAGAGTGGCCATCGCGCTGTCGAACACTCCTCGACGGGCTCCGGTACGAGTTTCAACGATACGGGCAGGGTTTTGGTATGTGGTAAGGAATCTTTGTGGGGCCTTTTTTAGGTAACTACCCACCCACGTGCCCAGTTTGCCTTTATCTGGGTCATAGGTTCGAAGCGCGCGAAGAAACTGGCTATTATGCTCCGCGTGGATTACCGCGGGGGGCATATCTATTCCGGCCCACCTGTTCGCGCTTTGCCGAATCATCCCTCTAAATTGGGTCAGCAACGGTCTTAGTTTATCGGGGTCTTCGTTGCTGTCTTTCCACTCTTTCCAGAGCGCGTAATCTTCGTGCGTCTGTCTTTTAGACGCATCCTTTTCCAGCCACTCTTCGAATTCTGTGTCGGTTATCGGACCAGAAGCATTTAGAGCTTCGATAGAAGAAGGAATAGACAAGAGGATCCTCTACTTATAGCGCCAGCACCCGGTCTACTACTCCCTTATCAGAGCCTGTAAGGGGCTTTTCCTTATCTAGAAATTTCCGCCTTTGTCCTTTTTTTCCGTCGAACAAGGGGCTCAGAGAAAGCTTAGCGTCTGAGGCCCCCCTGTCTTTCATCTCTTTAGTCGGACAAGGGCATCTGCTGGCGAGCTCCGTACCTAGATCGGGGTTTACAGGAAGGTTTTCTTCGTTGTCTTTCAACGCCCCCTTTCCGTCCACCAACCCGGTAAGAGGAGGGGTGTACGCCTCTTCTGCCGTTTTTCTTAAGTAGCAAATCAGGGGATCACTAGAGATGGGGTCTAACGAGCTCATATCGCCTCCTACCGACGACCATTTTTGCTTAGGTTTTGGAGCAGGCACATAGTCGTCAAGTTTCGCTCCACCCGGAGAGATGCCCGCCATCGGGCCCACCTCTGCCATAGACTTATGAAGTTTGTTTTGAGCCGAAGAGGTACTATCCGCAGTGGGGAATTTAGTGCCTCCTGTTATAGGCAATCTAAGGTCTTGACCCGCTGTTGACGCCTTTTTAATTGCCGGTGTTGGTACGGCAGCTAATGATCGTCTTTCTGCTTTTCTTTCAGCAAGCCTTCTAGCACGAGCAGCTCGATTATTTGCCTCCTGTTGTATATTTCTCTCCAAACTATGACGTATAACAGGAACCGCTCCACTAATAATAGCGCCCGTAGCCATAGTACCCGCCAACCAACGAGGCACGGACTTTACCCCACTCGGCAGTATTTTCCCTCGTTGCACAAGATTGCTCGCCGCCCCAATAACAGGTCCGCTCAACGCCCCTAATGCCCCAAACTGTAAGGCTTGACGTTGCCTCTCAGACTTATTCAAAAAGGCTGATACCTTTGTAAGTTCATCTAGGAAGAAAGGTACCCAATTTTGCATCACTTCACTAATCCTGCCCTTTTCAGTCGTTCGCATTTCTCTACCGTCATTTTCTTTTTGTACTGGGCTTCTGCTTTCCTGGCATGCGCCTTCTGAGAAATAGACGGCGATGCTTGGGTTTTCTTTAACAACTTAGTGCCTTTTCCGATTGCGATCATGACCAGCTCCTATATACCACCACGGGTTACGATTTCAGGCTCCTGCCAGTATACTTGATTCGGAATATAGTCAGAATTGGGTTCTTCATCTTGTGTAAGAAGCGACGAATACGGCCTATCGTTTCTCATATCCATTCCGTCCTCTTTCTCCGATTGTTGGCTCTCGAGTATCTTACTCAACTCATCGAAAAAAGCAGAGGTAGTATTAGCAAAAGCGTTTTCGGCCATCATTACCCCTTTACGAGACGAGGCTCTTATACTCTTTGATGTGTTTACACTCATACCCGGGATTCACGCTGCCCCTAAATTTCCAATCGTTACACTGACACCCTAAACCCCCTCCTGACAGTTCACGCACCTCGTAAGTCTTTCCCGGTAAAGATTTGCTTTTTATCTTACTCACGGGTTTTCCTTTAGCCAACGAGTGCATGGACTGCACATGCATTCTGAGCTTATCGTCTGCGAGGGGGTTGCGCACAAAAGCGTCTACGAATGTTGGATCCTTCACTTGGGTTAGAAGTTTTGTCCATTTATCCGCTCCTGCTCTAGGGGAGAAAAAATAGTCTACCTTTCTTTGTACGCGCTCTTCTTTAGGGCGAAAGAAGTCGGTAACTCTTCGCCAAAGCTCTCGCAGCCCTGCGATCTTAGTTATCTCGTCTTCGAAAGCAGCAAGGCCTATAGGATCCATACCCTAACCTTGCGCTTGCATCTGCTCGTAAACTCTGCGACCTAAAAGATACTTATCGAGCTCCTTCTTCCCTAAGTGATAGCCGGTAGCCCCAATTCCAATAAGCCCCAACGGCTTCCCATACTGTTTCAGAAAAGGCATCAGTTTCTGGGAATGCTCCAAAGCGGCGCCCGCCGCTGATATCTTTGTCAACTCGTCCAAAAACGCTCTCATGCTAAACACGGTAACTCCTATGAGCTCAACAAGCCTCTGCTAATTTGTAGCTCTTCCACATAAGCGCGAATTCTACCTCTGGCTCTACCCCTTGGGTCTAATTCTGGCCTAATCCCAGACGCGGCCTCGTCTCTGCCAACGATGCCCGGACGCTGCACACTACCAGGATTTGCTACTCCTTCCATAAGTGCGTGTAGAGCTCTCGTGCCGGGAGAAGTAGAAGCTCCTTCCTTTTCAGGCAACTGCACGTCTGTATTGTAGTCCCCAAAAGCCCTACTATGGAAGCCCTCTATCATAGCGTCAGGGTCTGTGACTTTTCCGTCATCGCCAAATTCTAGATTTTGAGTGCCTAGAATATCCACCATGTTAGCAATAGGGCGCCTAGTAAAGTCTCGGATGAACTCATGAACGTTACCCCCTCTCTCCTTGATAAGGCTGTACACCAAGGATAAGCCATCAATAGACTCTTCTACACTACCCGGTACTACGGAGTATTTGAATTTTTTATCCGAGGTGGTTTCTACATCTACAGTCCCAGGTTCTCCATCAGGAGGGTCAGTTCTACGAGCTTGATCCGTTTTCCATCTTTTCAACAACTTATCCTGCTGTTCTTGCCCCAGACTCACATCATCCGTAATAGCCATAGTGCCCAGTAGGGGCGAGTACACAGTCTCCGTTATCTTGTCATTCTTCCATATATCCTTAGAAAACCAACCGGGGCGAATCGCGTCCTCAAGGGCAAGCCCGGACCTTTCTACCCTACCGGAACCGGGTATTTGTGTGTACACCAACGTTATCTTTTCTGGTACGTCGATCACATCCCCCGAACCAGACGATTTTTTGTTCTCCAAGAAGTAAGAAGTGGGAATGCCAAGAATGTCTGATTGACTCTGTGTCAGTGACGAAGTTCCGGCTTCTGTGACTTTTTTTACTTTACCTAAAGAGGGTACTATTATTCCCGTCTTTAGTTTGCTGCTTGCCCACATTCTAACGACGGTTTTACGTATGGTCGTAGTAGAAGAAGTTCTGCTAAGTTGCTTAACTCTAACCTCCGACTCTTCTCCGCGCTGCTCGGACATGCTAGCGGGGTCGAGGCCCTCCGCTAGTTTCAGCGCGTTCACTACTAAAGTTTGCTCTTTGCCATTTTCAGAAATTTCCGTTCCAAGCACCCCTAAAAACTCATCATCTAACCCTCTATGTGTTCTGGCATACACGTAACGAATCGAGGTCGACCCTCCCTGTTGGCCTATGGCATGTGTGTAAGAGTAAACCTTTCCTAGAAACTGAGTAGGCAACATTCGTCTGCCAAGCGTCTTCTCGAGTTGTTCCACTACATAAGGGGAAGGAGACGCGCGATCTATAATTACACCAGGAAGGCCTGCAACAACATTGGCGTTAAAAACACCAGAAATAGTGAGTTGTCGGGCAGACCATCTGTGTAGAAAGAACTGAAAGTTGGCTAGTCTTTGCAAATAGTGAATTTTTTGGGTCTTTTTTACGTTCCCGACGGAATCAGATGCATAGGCTGCTTTTATCCCCCACCTGTGGCCGTCCGTAGCCCATTCGAACTTCGGCACGATCCCAGAATGTACCTCATGAGGGAGTAATACCCTGGCCCCTTGAGAGAATGAAGCCTTCAACAACTTGCCTCTAACATCCCTGATGTTAGGCGCCAGGTATTCACTCCCTAACAATTGAGCCCCTTGTCTGCCTCCCGCTAGCATTCCTAACCCAGCATGACAAGAAAGCCTCGTCACCTCTCTCATAAAGTTTCGACTATAGGTTAAATCGAAATATTGATCCGGAAACACCACGTTGCATCTAGGAGGAGACACGAAAAATGCTTCAGGAAGAAATAGCTGATTATACAACATGCTAGCACCCGGCACTTTGAGCGCCTTAGTGCTTTTTTGCACAATTGCTTTATTCAAAAGCGAGTCCAGATTCTCCTGTGACAGCTTAACCAAGTTAAGTGCCTTGGACAGCTTATCTGATATGTTCCCTCCAGAATCTTCAGTAGGCAGCCTATCAATAGATGTCTGTATGTCTTCGCTTATGCTCTTAAGGTCCGACGACACACTTTGGGCATTGTCTGCTCCCGAAGTCTCTACTCGCGTTGCCCCCGCTACGACCTTATCGTAAATCCCCAACAAACTTGTTCTGGCTCTTGCAGCAGACGAGAAAGACGCCCCCTCCTTACCGATGGCAGTTTCCAACATATGAATAACTTCGACCATTGAGGTAAGCACTCTTTTAAGATCTCCCTTTATTGCACTCCCTTCCGCTGCATCTAGAAAAGTAGTACTGCCTACCTTCACCGTTCTTTTAGTAGTAACATCACCCCCAGGTACATATCGAGCACACGGGTTTGGGTAGATATTATGGAAGATGTACCTGTTAACGTGATTTAAGATATCTCTGAACGACACTAAGGACCCTATTGAGGTCATGCCGTTTCGTATCCATTCCATAAAAGCCTTTGCGGCGTACAATCTGGCTGAGGTCTTATCGGCCGTAACCGCGCCTAACATACTCAGTAGCCCGTAGCGCAACTCTGCAATAGTAAAGAAGTCATTGACCCCGTTATATCCCTTAAAATCACTATTTCTGTATTTCAGACCGCCTACAGCTTCAAGAAGGTGAATAAGCCCACCGAGCAACCCACTGCAACTTTGATACTCAGGAGACTTCGGAGCGGTTGTAATGAGAGAGGAGATTACCCATTGATGGCCGCCAAGGTTATCAAAAATACCGTCTCCAGCCCCAACAAACTGATGTGTCTTGTCCGTAAGGCCGTTGCCGCTAGCAGAATAGTCAGAGAAGAACTGGTAGCATGTATCCCAATATGATGAGAGGTCCATACATTGCAATACATGCTGTCTACTAGATGAGGCCTTCTTGTAATGGAACCCAATCACCTCTCCCGTAAACAAGAGTTTATACGCGAAGTCTGCCGTCTCATTTCGATCCATATCGTTCTGCTCTACCCTTACGGTAGTGCGAACTTTCGCAGTCTTGTCCGCAGTCTTCCTGGCTATTTCGACTTCGTCGTCCGTTAAATATGAATCCAAATAGAAGAGGTGGACCAACGTCCTAGGCAGGAAATGAAGACTCATATCTGTAGGTATAATTTGAATCGCTGCCGTAGCAGGCATGTCCGGTTGAACAGTTACATTTGCGGATATGACAGGCACCTCAATGCCTTCCATGAACAACCTAAGCCCTAATGGAGAAACTTTAGTTGGCATAGTTTAAACAACCGGGTCTATGGGCGCCCCGTCAGCGTCCTCTGCGGTAATACCAGAAGTGTCCGTGTCACTTACAGGAACATTTCCATTGTAAGCCTCCTGCAAAAGCAGGGAGCGCCGTTCTGCACTTAACGCAGTAGATTGAATAGTGCCGTTCTGCCCGTATACGTACGCTAGCGAATCTGGACTGTCCCCTTGTTCTGTGTTGTCTGAGCTGTCCGTATTTCCGTACACTTCATCGAGGGTTAATGCAATTTTATCCGCATTAGGCTCAGTTCTATCGATATCATTCGGAAGGTCTGCTTCTGCTTCAGCGATACTTTCATCAATATTTTCTTGAGATTCAATTAGCCCAGAGTAATCGGCCCCTCCATACGCCAAGTCGTACGAGGCGTCATTCGGTCGAGAAGCCGCATTGGGTGTGTATTCCACAGACTTGAACACGTCCCCTATTTTTGCGTCTCCTACTCTATCTAACCACCCCTCCCAGGTTCTACGAGCTGCGCCGCCTACGAACATGCTCACCCCGGGAATGAACGCTCCGTCTTTTAACCCATCTCCGATCATCTTTACGTTTTGTGGGGTTATTCCTATAGCGGAGGTAACGACTCCCAAGGGGTTCTCGACAAAATTAGCAGCTGTAAGCAGCATCCCATATCCTTCTCTTACAGCGGACACTACAGAAGAAATAGTGCTGAGAAGATCTCCAGCCGCGGCCCTGATATTGAATAGGGCGAGTTGCTGCTGAAAAGCACGCATAAAGAAATTGCGCCCTTCTGCGTCAGACATAACTTTCGCATACTGACTTTTAGTGAGCAAATCTTTCAGAGATGTGGGAAGGGTACGAGTAGGGTACTCGTCGTAGTTCTCATAAATCATACCTCTAGATGTGTTTGTTACCGCAGATACCCACGATGGTGCAAATTTGGCAGGGCCCATAATCGTCAGCTTATTTCCGGGAATCAGAACGCCGTTCACCTCTATGCTTCCGAATCGATCTCCCGTGGCTACGTCAAAACTCGAGGTGCCTACTGATACGATATTTGCGGAAGACGCAGCAATTTCTCCCTCAGCAGATAGGGTAAGAAAACTGGCTGCTCCAATCGGCATTCGTAACGTTCTTCCACCCAACAGTCGGTTGGCAATGTCTAGTTTATCACCGAGCCAAGTCGCCGCTGAATTCCAAGCCTGTACTCCACTCCTAAGCAAAGCTAGCGCACTGTTAGTTTGGGGCAACTGGGAAGATAGGCTTCCTGTCATATTTTCTCGACGCACTGCTAAAGTAGTAGAAACAAACTTTTTACGGCTTTCTTCCAAAGCCTGATTCAGTATCTCTAAGCTCTCTGCTCGTACGCCTGGGAATCGAGTTTCTCCAATAACAGAATACTCGTGGTAGTCCGTCATCAGCATTGTCATGGAAAACGAGACTTGATAAGGGCTATCCGCGTCATCTACAGCAACGGCGCTTAACGGGTACCCTTCTATAACAAGCGTGTCGTACGCAAGGTAGCATCTTGCATTGAGCTGTACGAGCTTAGATCCCCGAAGGTAGTTTTCGTAATTGTACCAAAATTGAGCTCTCCAGTTAAAGTCCTCCGTATTCATTAACTGGCCGCTGAATGTAACCATTCTAGGACGCTCTCCAAAGAAGTACACAAAAGTGTCTCCGAACGTCTCAATGATTTGCTGCCGCTCCATGCGCTGGTCTTGTACTTGTTGTAAAATAAAATCTGAGTATTCTGATACCCTCCCCATGCCTCCCGTAGTTTGTGCAGATTCCGGTACGGCCGAGCTAGAAGCTAGGGGTATGGGCTCTCCGGTCGGTCTTCTAACAGAGAGTACTGCATAAGTGTCGTCTTTTATTTGAATGCCGCGATAAGGTCTACGTATAGCAGCATCCTCTTTTAGCACCTTTTGTGTTTCTAGTGCCTGTCCTCCAGACAATCGACTCTGAGACTCAAAGCTGTCTCTTTCCAAGAAGATGAACATTAGCTTTGTCCTGCTGTATAGCGTTCTTTAAGAAGAAACTCTTTGAATAGAGGTTCTACTTCTGAACCGGGATCGGTGCCCACAGACAATCTGTATATCTCCCTATTAACCAAATGAAGAAATACGTCGTCCACGTTAATCCTATCCACCAAGCGAATGGTAATTTTCCCCCTCTCCTGAGCCGTGAGGGTTAGTTTTTGGTCAAACCTGGAGCTCTCTTCATCCGCCATTTAGTCACCTATTGAGCTACCACAGGATTAGCTTCTTTGACGTCCTGTGCAGCCTTTCCTAAATCGTCTCCCAAAACCTTTCCTACAGCCGTGACAAATCGTTCATTGGCTGCGATATATTTCATTTGCGACTCTTCGGCAGCCGTGCGTTGTGCGCCTGCTCCTTGCCCCAATGCCCCCGGAGCCGCTTTAGCTAAAAGCTCTTTTAGTTCCTTAATTTCTCCCCCTGATATCTTACCGCCGCTTTTTAGCATCTCATCTACCCTAGCGGCGATTTCTGGGCTTTGAAATAAGTCCACTCCGCTGCTACCTACCAACCTATTCTTAAACTTCTCTAGGGCCCTCTCGTCCATTTCTCCCATGTTACCTATTGCTGCTAATCTACCGAGTTGCTGCCCAACCATTCCGCCTCTTCCATACAGCAACAAATCTATTTCTTTTCTTCCCATTTTTTGGGAGCTTGCAATTTCACCTAACGCCTGTTCACCGGCAGTAATATCCCCCGCAGCGAAGCTACGTCTTGCACCCTCCAACCTACTAGTGATCCCCGCTCTTACGCCACTTATTCCCTTAAGAGGGCCTTGAGACCCAGCAATAGACTGCATTCTAGAGCGGCGCTCGTCTTCGTACTGCTTCCGCTGAACTGCGGACACGTTACCCATGCTTTGGAGAAATTGCTTTTGCTCTTCTGGAGAGGAAGATTTAAGAAAGGCAGCTATCTTCTCCGCAGCAACATCGCCGCTACTCACAGCGGCGGCAAACGGGTTGTTAGGGTTGTCCGGAGCTTCCCCGTTAAGGATTTTTGCATACTCTTCGATGTCCTTTGCCAAAAACTTGTCCGAACTCATTGCCGCTTGAACATCAGATTCATTTATTCCTCGAGACCCTAGATATCTGGCGGCCTCTCCCACCGCGCCGATTAGGGTCCCTGGAAGAGTGCCAATTCCTCCTGCCAATAGTCCAGAACCACCTCCAGCAACGGCGCCCTTCCCTACCGCCTTTAAGAACCCACCAAACCCAAAGCCACCAGCGGCTTCAGTCATAGCTTCAATATTATCTTGCCGAAATTCCTCTATCTCCTTCGGGGTGGTGGGGATTTGTATGTCCCTAGCCATCTTTCCGAAGTCCATAGCGTGTTTGGCATTTTCGTAACCGAGCTCCTTTTGTCCGGCGGCAATAACGTCTAGTTCCGCTTCCGCAGAGTCCACACCGCCAGGGGAAGCTTCCTCAAGAAGTCTCATGGCTTTAGCCGCTTCAGGGTCCTGCTTCAACAGCCTGGCTATGGCTTGCCGGTGCTTAACTGGGTCTTTTTTAAGCTTCTCCAGCATCGCCGAATTTCTGGGTGAGTTGTAAATAGCCCTCATTCTAGCGCTGACTGTATTTAGCGCAGCTCTCTTACCTTCCGTCTCACCGCCAAAAAGGTCCCCCAACGAGGCGTTGGTTGCTCTAGTATAGGATCGACGAGCCACCCTTTCCGCATTCTCTAAATTAGCGACGAGCCCTCCTCCTACTGCTACATCACCTACTCCGGCTTCTCCTGTTCTAGTCTCCATGCCGGCAGCCATCAGCGCCCTAGTTTGGGGAGTCAAAGAACTTCCACCAAATGGGCCGACCCCCAACAAGGCGGATGCCCCTCCTATTACCGACCCGGCTACCATTCCGGGCACCATTCCAAGTGAGCCCGCTGCGGTTCCTGCCGCCACTCCCCCCATAAACCTAGAGCCAAACCCCTCCTCCCCAATTCTACCTATAGCTCCGCTAAACATATCCCCTTGCGCAAAAGACTGGCCTACGTTACGAATACCCATGGACTCCCAAGAGGCCGTACTGCCGCCCCCAGATCCCGCTATCATAAATCTCTGGTTCATCGTCATTCTAGGGATAGCCTTTGTTCTACCCATTATATTGTTAACGGCTCTATCTGTAGCGTCGCTTAACTGTGCGGCTATGCCCTCTCCGAGCTCGGATAAGGGACGAGTAATCCCTTCCCGATAGGCGTGCTTAACTGCATCTCCTAGCCCCGCCAAACTTCTGTTTCTTCTCTCGTCGAGACGCCTAAAGGAGTCATCCAAAGCGGCAGCATTTGTTCTATCTTGTTCTGCCTGGATTCTAGGCAGGTCCTTAATCAGTTTCTGAACCATATCAGCCTGGCGCTGATTGGACCCAGTAATGAGCTGAATGAACCTATTCTGAACGGGATCAGAAGCCCCGGCATAACCGGCTTTAACCATAGCCTGCTGTATTCCCTGGGCCATACCAGCAATGCCGCCTTGCTGAGCCATAGACTGGCCTAATTGGTCTGCGCGATTAAAGAAGGAAACAGCTAGGGATTTGTTGCCTTGGATTCTTCCTTTTCCTCTTCTCTGCAACTCCTCAACACCAATTTCACCCCTTTGGAATCGAGCTAAAAGCTCCTCATCCATTTGGCCGGTGAATTCACCCCCTTTAATTTCCCCCAGTCCGGCCATCATTAAACGGCCCATGCCCGTTTGGCCAAAGCCAGACATTACCTGCTGAAGCCCCCCCGCAAGCATTCGTTGCCCCTCAGCGCCCCCTACACCTCCTGTGAAGTTACGTATATCCTCTTGAGAAAACACCCCAGCTCTAGTTGCCGCAGATACTTGCCCAAAAAGTTCTTGCCCAAGCCGCGCGCCAGAGGCTAACCGCCCTCCCATCTGATACGACATCTGAGCGCCTTGCTGCATTGCGCCCACCATAGCTCTAGCCCCTCCAGGCCCAGCCGCTTTTGTCGCGGCAGCAGTCCCTAAAACATCCTGCGCCGTCCACATCCCCATTTGTTGAAGCTGATTAACTAAAGGAAGGGCTTCTTCAAGAGTGGTGCCTAAAACCTCTGCCATAGTTCTTGTTTGACGAACTATATTCTTGAATCGAGTCTTGAATTGATTAGCATCCCCTACCCCCTGCAACATTCCCATAGACCCGGCTCGGTCCATAAGAGTGCGCATCTCTTTCATGCTAGTCATAACGTCTTCTGACGCTAATTCATGCATAAAAGAGGTTATGTTCTTGACCATACCCGCGGCGGGTTTGCCACCTAAACCAGCTCCTGGTTGTCCAAACTGGGGCTCGAAATACTGAGAAGACATACGACGAACATCCTGAAAATTCTGCACGCCTTCATATATATTCTCCCCAACTTGCCCTATTGCCTTACCTGCTAGATAATAGGGAACAGCTGCCGTTGCGGCACCGGCTATGCCGCCCCCAAGAGCTCCCAAACCTGCTCTAAGGCCGCCACTAGAAAACGCCCCAGCAATATTGCCAGCCGCGTACCTCAAACCCATCCCCTCGGCGCCCCCCATAACGCCCGCTCTCATGCCCAAAGTCCCCCCTGTGCCCGCACCAAAAGCCCTACTCACTCCCGTAAAAGGGTCGAGTAATCCTAGAGGGTTTCGGTACCCTAGAAGGCTCGCTGCCATGGTACCGCCAGCCGCGATACCCGGAATGGCCATTGCAGCCCCTCCAGCTAAACTGGTCCCCAAATCTGGAGCAGAGGGGTCCATATGCATACCGTAAGAAGGAGCCGGAACAGGATAGGGATTAGACATCGAGGAAGACGCGCCGCCTCCTCCCAGCACTCCTACTTGATGGGCAAATGAAATCTGGTTGGAGAACATTACTTGCTGTCCTCCAACTAGTCCTGAAATCTGAGTACTTGATAACGCCATTTGGGGTTAAGCTACCACTGATAGACACCCAAGAACACACCTTAGATGTCTGTTTCTAACCTAAAAATTGCACACCCATACTGGAATAAGAAATATGAACAGAAGGCAATTATTGTCCTTCTACAACCTACCTGGAGTTTAAAATGTCAGTCCGCAACCTTGAGATCCTTGCAAGCAATTACGCCTTTTCATTTCCAACAAAAATGCTCACAGCTATCAAAGAAAACGCAGTGTCGGGCCAAACAATAAACTATCGCACAACATTAGGCGGCAGAGCTGACATAGAGCAGAAGCGCCTAAGCTCTGTTCTAAATATGCGCCCGGTACCTGGAGTCATAGGTATTTCTGTCCGGCCAGACCCAGAGTTTGTTGAAATGTACCGGCAAGCAGGAATATCTCTTGTCATCATCGACGAAGAGGCAGAAGGGGCGTCCACTATCGCAGTCGATAACTACAAGGGCGGGGTATTGGCCGCAAGAAGATTTCTTGAATCTGGAAAGAAAATCCCAGGCATCGTTTGCGGAAGAACAGAAGTCAAAGGTGGGATCAACGCAGTACAAAGACTACAAGGGTTCCAAGACACTCTGGAAAGCGCTGGAAGAGAGAAAGTTCTTTCTCAAAACATCAAACAAGTCCTAGATTACTCTTACCAGGATGGGATCGATTCCATGCAGGAATTCTTCCGTCAACAAAACCCACCTGACTTCATATTCTCCGCAGCAGGCGACGATTGCGCCGTCGGAATATTGAGAGCCTCTGTGAATTTTGGACTTAGTGTTCCAAAGGACCTCTCGGTCATGGGCTTCGATGATCTGGAAATGGCAAAAATGACTACTCCCACATTAACGACGATACGGCAGCCTATAAAAGAAATTGCTGCAAGAGCGTATGGCATAGCGTCTACTATGGGGAATAGGTACATAGACAGCCCAGAACAGATAGTACTGGAACCAACTCTTGTAGAAAGAGACTCGGCGTAACCCAAAACAACAAAGGCCTCCTAACGGGAGGCCTTTTTAGCTGTAAAAATAAGCCAGCATATGGGTATAAGACGAATGTTGGAACTACGAACGTGGAGCGCGACCTTGATGGTACGCAGCAAGACCGTCGTAGTGTCTGGTGGCGACATAAAGAGGCCTCAGCTACCGGACTCCAACAATTACCCTCGCCCCAAGAATCCGTGCTTCTTTTTTATCTCCTCTTGCTGCTGTTGATTTGCGTCAGCTCCTTCTGTAACAGCTTCGACTTCTGTCTTATCTTCAGTCTTACAAAGTATGCGAGCGTAGTACCCCCTGACCGCATTCCTACATCGTCTACACAGATCTCCAAACGACGTCTTCTCGTTTGAGAATGTAGCCTCAAATTCTGGGCCTGCGGGAGAAGGCAACTCAGATACGTTTTGGTTCTCTTTTCTCCCGCACCTATCGCACACTACTTCAACTACATCTCTTCTGGCCATTTTAGCTCCTCTTATATAAGTTACAGACCTTTTGGTTCTCATGCCTCTGATTATGTATTTTGTGGGTATGTGATGTGGCCGCGCAATTTCTGATATATGTATCCTTCCACAGCCAGCCTTTCAATCTTCACCAAACCATCCGAGTAGTCAGGATGAAGAACCATACTAGCCTCGAAAGCTTCTACCTCTTTTCGGCATAAGACTCGCAGAGGAAGAGCATTACCCCTATCAGACTCTTTCTTAGCTTCAGTCAGCTCTGACTCTGAAAAAGGAAATTCTAGTTCAAGCTTCATACGGGCTCCTTTTAGCTAGTTTCCATAAGATCGCTAGCCTATACATATTTTCTATGTTGGACATATTCAAGGAGGAATTATGGGTTACCCAATAGCTCATCTGCCTTATCAGCGTACAGAAAAAGCAAAAAATGTTGTTTCAATTACAGTACCAAGAACCTGTTGGAAGCCGTGCGGGCCCGATGACGACATTACAGCATGCTTGACGTGCTGCCTCACGATAAACGGTACAAACTACCATTTAACGGCGTATGCCGTAATGACTAATTCAGAGCTAGGACAAACTGCTGTTCACGCTCAATTTAACGACGAAGTAGACAAAATATACGAGTTAGGAAGACCAGTCGGGCCCTTCTGCACAACAGAAATTGACGGGCGAGACTACCTCCTAACTATAATCCCATACTGCTAAGGAGCGTGTTTATGGTATGCCAACGATGCGGGTATTGTTGCATTATGTGTTTTGTACCTATCGTAGTAGACGGAAGGGTAAAGAAAAAACCCCTCGGAGTTAAGTGCCCTCACCTTACAATAGAGCCTGACGGTACCGCAAGCTGCGCTGTTCATAACGAACCTTGGTATAAAGAAACCCCTTGCTTCTCCCACGGTAACCCGGACCTAGACCCGGATTTTGCTGCAAACCCCTCCAAGCCGTGCGCAATAGGAGTAATTCGCCGGAGTCACAAGCTGAATGTTTTACACGACGTTGTTGCTGATGTAGAGCTGGAAGACTTAGGCCCTTACCCAGTAGAAGAAGAAGACGACGTAAAAGAAAACCTTTCATAGCAAAGCGCGTGCTCTGCTCTAACCAGGGACAGTTATGAGAAGATTCTTACAGCATCAAGGAAGAACAAGTGCACCTCAGTTATGGGAAATAGAAGTATTCGGCAACGCCGTAACACTAACATGGGGCCAACTTGGCGGCGCTATGCAACACACCACTCAAACCTTCAGTGGCGTAAATATAGGTAAAGCCAATGAAAAGACTCCTATACAGGTAGCACAAGAGTGGGCCGATAGACAAATACTTCTACGTACCAGAAAAGGGTACGTAGAAGTCGACCTTGAGACAAATAACCCAATAGAGGAGGCAGCCTCCTCTGAAATAGACTGGGAGAAGGAGCTGCCTCAGAATCTTCGGTTCTTCAAACCACAAAATAGTCTTAATGCCTACTGCACGAAACTTCTACAAGAAAAGAAAGCTACACTCCTGCGAAAAAGAGACGGGATGATGCACATCCTCTTAGTAAAAGAGGACGGAGATGTGGCCGTATACTCATCTACGCTTCAGGCGTGCCATAAAGACGAGCCTGAAATTCCGTGGGCCAGAAGATACCCTCATCTAGTAAAAGAGGTACGAGATTTAAATTTACCGGGCGGGACTGTGTTGTTGGGGGAGTTATGTACTGCCGCATGTCACGGGCACAAGGACACATTCGGCATGCCCGTAGACGATTACAATTACGTAAGCACCATCACGAAATCCCTGACAAAATTAGCGCTAGAGAAGCAGAAAGAAAAAGGGTTCCTAGGTTTTTGTATTTGGGACATTGGGTTTTGGGCAAAAGAATGCGTCCTACAATCATGGACAGCTGATCAGCGATTCCTAAAAATAGGACAAATCCTGAACAACTCCAGTCGTCTTTACTTGACCTTTCCAGAAAGCGTGTACCTGCAAAGCTCTTATGCTGTCGTCCAGTCTTGGGATTCTAACGACCTAGAAATGGACTATGAATCCGATGATATGAGGAATGAGGTGTTGGAGCTCGCTAAAACCTTACAGTGGGAAGGTTGGGTAGTTATAGACGGGAAAGTTCCTTACGACAGCAGGTCTCATAGCTTTCACGGTAAAGCCGAACGGCCGAAGTTTATATGTAAACTAAAGCCTAAACTAGAAGCAGACTTTATAGCTAGATGGGACCCAGACAACGGCATAGGTAGTTGGGGTAAGGGTAAGAAGTCTGCTGGAGTAGGTTCTGTAAATCTGTACCTATGGGATCCTGAAAAGAAAGAAGAGGTTTTCATCTGCGAAGCCGGAGGCGGTCTCACTGACGCAGATGTAAAATACTTCGCCAATCCTAGACTTTACCCACTTGTATGGGTTGTCGAATTTGACTCTTGGACCCCAAAGGGGGCTTTACGATTCCCTGTGTTTTTAAGAGAACGAAGCGACAAAAAGCCAGAAGAATGCACAACAGACCAGAGACCTTCACCAAAAGGAGAAGAGGAATGAGGCGACACCCTAGAGAAATAATAGTTAGTGAAGCCGAAACAAAGCTAGCGTCTACCGTTGTAGAAACAATGTCACACTATAAGCTCACAGGAGGAGAATACTTATCTGTACTAACAGAAGTGTTTAGTCGCCTATTTCTTAACTTCTTGAAATACGAGATACGCAGAGAACGTCACGGAAACACAGACACCCCCGGAGGATTATTAGATGAGTCCTGACAAATGCAACACAGGTATCCTTGTTATACTTAGAGGGCTTCCCGGAAGCGGAAAAAGCACCTTAGCTAAGAAAATAGAGGAGACAGTAATGCTGCAAGACACGGTGATTTGCAGTGCAGATCGATTCTTTGAAGGCCCTAACGGGTACGAGTATAAAAAGGACCTTCAAGGAATAGCCCACACAGTCTGCCAAATTAGGGTTGAATACTTTATGCAGAAAGGGAGGCCTGTAATCATACTTGATAATACGAATATCAAAAACAAGGCTATGGTTCCCTATATAGATTTAGCCGAAAAGTTTAATTACTCGGTCTACTACATATTAGTTGGAGGTCTTACTCCTCAAGACATTGAGTGCTACGCCCAAAGACAGCAGCATGGTGTTCCTCTAGAACATATTGAGAGGATGGCATCCGAGTTTGAACATCTTATGGAGAGTGCAAGTGCATCCTAACAAAACACAAGAACAAGAATATGGGAGAGTGAAACAGACGTTTGTTCCGCCTTACAAACCCATAACTGTGACCGACGCAGAGCTGGCCTTCCCAGCTAAAGTAGTCGGAACTCTACTACCAAAATGGGAAGAAATACCCGAAGAGTTTAGGCGCATGCAAGGGTCGTGGGTCAGTATCGTTAATACGTGGTTTTGCCGCGGCATAGAAGACACTTTTTCTGTAAAGAAAGAGCATGACGCTAACAAGGTGTGGAGACACCTTGCAGCCTGTATGCACTCCTTTGAGCCCGATCACGCGCACAAAATTGCAGGAGTAGCTTACTTAATGTCCCTTTGGGTTGAGCCTCCATCAGCGCTATAGTGGTTTGCAACTAAACCCCCCGCTAAAGGAAGGCACGTCATGTGGTCAAAAAGAGTAGACAAGTCAAAAATCCATCCCGGACTTGTTGAAGTCGTAAGGCGCACATTGGAGACATTAAGGAAGGAAGTACAGCCTTTCATGGTGTATTCCGGGCTTAGAACTTTCGAAGAGCAAAACAGGCTATACGCTATAGGAAGAACAAAGCCGGGAAAAGGCATCGTGACAAAAGCCAGAGGAGGCCAAAGCATGCATAACTACGGTCTTGCAGCAGATTTGGCCCCGTTCAACCTTTTGACTAAAGACCCAGACGATATTTGGTGGCCCGACCCGGAAGAGAGGGCTGGTAGTGTATGGCAGCCATTAGGGGAGATACTAGAAATGACTGCCCGACAAGAGGAGGAAGAGTTACCTGACGACATAGATATAGAATATGAGTGGGGCGGCAGGTGGAGGTTTAGGGATGTTCCTCATTGCCAGGTAAGAACTACCGTAAAAGAGCTTAATGCGGGCCATTACCCTTGGTGTGACGACGTCGAGTGGCTTGTAAATGCGCACACGACTTTTCTATTTGGGACAGACTGGATGATTAGAAGAGTCCAGCGTTTACTTACAGACCAAGGCTACAATTTAGGCCCCGTGGATGGAGTTAGCGGAGCAAGAACTGTCTCGGCAATTATGCAATTTAGAATCAACAATAAAATCGGAAGAGAATACAGTCCGCTAAGCAAACTATTTATAGAGGCTCTGGTTAGAAAAGACCACGAGGATAGGAGCCGAAAGAGAACGTAGAAAATGAACCAACAAAAAGACCAGAAAGAAGCAATAGGGTACGCCATGACAGTAGAGGAGATAGGAGAAAAGCTAGGACTGTCAAAATCTGTTGTAGACAGGATATTGAATAAGGCTTTGGCCAAGTTAAGAAAAATTCCGCATAGAGGCCTTTTGGAGTGCGAAGCGGACAGGGAGTCTTTTCACCCTACGACCCAAAAAAGAAGGTTAGAGCCTACTCACTTTCGTAGCGTGGATGACTATTGGCCGGAATTTCTGTTGAAGTAAGCCCAAACATCAAACTTGTCAGCCCTCTGTAGTAGGTTCACGCAAAGAGGACATACACAAAGGAGTCTAAAGTGGAACCCAAGAAGCTAATCAATCATTTCGTTATTTGCCTAGACCGCAGTGGCTCAATGCAGCCTATACGCAAAAACGCCGTAGATACGTATAACCAAAACGCTAGATCTATCCGAGATGGGGCTAAAAACAGCGGGCAGGAGGCTACAATCTCCCTTACAACATTTGGAGGGAGTGTATTAACCCATCACTTTTGCGATCCGGTAGATAGCTTAAGTAGCGAGTACTCTGACTACCGCCCTATGGGGACCACTCCGCTATTCGACGCAGTAGCTAATATGATCTATAAGTTGAAGGACCGTAAAGACTCTGAAGACGACAATGTGAGCTACATGTTCATAATCATCACGGATGGCGAAGAGAATGCTTCTAGCATCCAAGCCGATGAATTCAATCGATTAGTGGCTAGTGTTCAAAAGACAGACCGTTGGAGCTTCGCCTTTCTAGTGCCCCCAAACGCCGCCCGTAACTTCTGCCTCAAATTCAATATCCCAGAAGGGAATGTGAAAGAGTGGGAGGCAACTGCACGGGGGATGCAAGAAGCTGCTCGGCAGGTAGACGCAGGAATTAGCAGCTATTATGCAACTCGTTCGTTGGGGATGAAGAGTACGACTGGCTTCTTTCAAACAGATATGGCCAAAATCTCGGTACATGAAGTAAAAAACCGACTGGTTGATATCAGGGACAAGGTAAAGCTTATTGACGTGAACCGCACTTCGGCTATTCGAGAGTTTGTAGAGCGCGAATTAGGGCAAAGCTACCAAACTGGGCGCGCTTTCTACCAGCTCATAAAAGACGAGAAGATACAGTACCACAAGAAGGTCATGCTCAAGGACCGAGGAGATAACGCGGTATATGCCGGCACGGAGGCTCGTCATCTGCTTGGACTACCTGATGGGGTGGATGTTCGTGTTCGCCCTGGAGATCATGCTAACTGGGATATTTTTGTACAAAGCACCAGCGTCAACCGAAAACTTCTACCAGGCACTAAACTCCTGTACCTACTCTAGCACCTACGAAGAAGCTGCTTTTATCTAGGAGGCTACACAATGTACGGCGACACCCGTCCTTCCTTCAAAGAAATTTACATGCAGCTTGCATGTAATCTAGCAAAACGGTCTACATGCAAAAGACTGAAAGTGGGCGCAGTAATTACCTCTATGGACTACAGAAAAGTTCTATCCGTAGGGTACAACGGCAATGCTACCGGCCTTCCAAATTGCTGTGACAGCGAAGAAGTAGGTAACTGTGGTTGTATACATGCGGAAATGAACGCCATTATAAACTGTGATTCACCAAGACACACAGAGAAGATTGTATTTGTTACTGTGTCCCCTTGTATGGCCTGCGCCAAAGGACTGATAAATTTGGGAAACGTAAAGGGGGTATATTACCTCGAGGAGTATAGAAAAAGGGACTCTATAGAGTTATTGCGAAGCGTAGGGATACCGACCGTGCCGCTTCAACCAAAAAGAGAACTGTAGTCTTGTGAGTAAACGTGGGCGTAAGCCATTTCGCCTTTCAAGTACAGGAGGAGTGATTTAGATGGAATACGAATCAAAGCCTTTAATCTGCAATGCTTGCAGAAAGAAACCCGCGATCGGTGTCTGCTGTAGTTGTATGGGGGCAATCAGTCATGCATATTGTGAAGACTGTCTGTCCAACGGCATAGAAGTGTGGACAACCCTGGTAGGCGGATTGATGGGTTTGACTCCAGATACAGTAGGAGACGGGGTAAAGCCTATTATCCAAGCAACCTGTAAGTTCAACAACAAATCGGAAAAAGATTTGTGGAAAGAAGTTGAAGAGGCGAGCAACAGCTACGATGAGTACCTAAAACGAGAATATGAGGCCAAAAGGTCACGTAGAAGTGCTCTCAAAGGAAAGAAATAATGCTAAGAAAACTTCCTTCGATACGGCACCCTACGATGGAAAAGGGTACGCCTATAAGAGTTGACCCCCGGCCTGTAGACCCGTTTCTTGACACCGTGACAGATATAACTGACCTTCAAGGCAATGTAATATTTACTGGAACGCGCAGGCAGTGGCAGAAATGGGCTAGAGAAAAGGAAGACAAAATCCGGCTGTCTTACGGACTCACTCCTAGAGGGGGTTCGACTGGTAAGTTGCGCCGCAAACTGGACACCGCTGACCAACTGCTCCGTTAGGGGCTCTCGACGGTACAGTCTTCCTCTTGCACTTGGGGCACATTATCCTCTTGGCCAGGGCTGCTGTTTTGGCTTTCCCTTTCAGCAGCCCTCTCGTTCCCATCACTACTTTGGACATTAGGTTCTCCTTTGGGTTCTGGCTCTGCTGGCAAGGAGTCAATATCTACCCCCATAAACCATTCCAGCATGAAATCTCGATAGTTTCTTCTCAACTGAAATTTATGCCAATCTTTAAAAAGGGCCTCAATGTCCAGAGGAGTTATCTTGTTCTCTACCCCCAAACGATCGAGTATATCGTTAACAGCCATAATCGTCATGCGTGTAGAGACAGCAAACTGCTCATCCAAAAGAGTCTCAGACTTCGCCAGTTCCCTTTGGTTGTCCCAAATGGTTTTAATGGTCAGAGATAGTTTACCCAAGCGCTGTGTAATAACGTCCAATTCGGAAAAAACTTTAGCCTCTAGCTGCTGGAGAGATAATTCTAACTCTTTTCGTGTTTTTCGACGCTGTTGAGGGCTTTTGAACGGTCTTTTTATTGCTTTCATCTGGCGCTTTCTCGGAGGCGCTGCTAGCCTCCACCACTACTGAGTTCTCCAATGAGGATACCTCTTTGGTAATTGGGTCTATACGGTCTTCTTCTATTCCTTTGATTATAGATTCAATAACTTCTTGTGGTACGACTTCTCTTCCGCGAACGCGGTTCTCAGGCCTAACGCATCCGGGAGCTGGAATGCCCTCTTGGGTCTCTAGAGCTTCGGTATCCAAAAACTTGGAAAGGTGATTTGTGACACTGTTCCACACAGCTAGTTGTTGCTTCAAGCCTTCGATTTTGTAAAGGGTATCAAACAGAGATTGTGCCATGTGAAATTTCTCCTATAAGAGGGGCATAAGAATCATGCTGGACCTCAGCGTTGAGGGGTGGCTCCCTCAACAGGGTTGGCCCGGAGCGAAACCGGCCAGGACGATAGCGGTGCCGAGGATCGGTCGAGTGATTCGTCCTGTTTTTTAGCCGTTCGCTTATCAAGCTAATATCCACGACAAAAACCTCTTCTTCAAATCAGAGCCGGCAGCGATGTCCTTTCGTATAGACTTTAGGGTATAAATGCCGGGCTTCCTAGAAATTCTTGCCATCTCCAAGTTATCTATGTCCCTTGTTGTTTCATGTACCGCATCATACCTTATTTTACGCGCTGTGTGTTTAAAGTAAACATCGGCTTTACCTTCAAGCTGATACCACAGTTTAACCAAAAGGTCTGCAATCTTAGAAGGGGGTAGGTTACAAAATCGCTCTCCTACAACAATCGGGATCTTCTCAATACCGTCAGATTGTCTACCTTCTCTATTCAGGGAGCGTATATGAGCTCCTTTGGATGGAGGGTCAAGAAACAGCTCACGGTTACACGAGGGGCAAACCGTGTGCATGTAGGCGAAGTTTGCGGTCTTTATGGGCTTTCCACAATCTTCGTAACCGCACCAATACATCTTGTCATCTCCCCCTCCGTGAAGTCTTTTCCCAGACTCCCATATAGTCACCATGAAGGGCACCAGCTTATGCAGACGAGCCGATCTTCTGCTATCAAAAACCAGCTCTATCTTATAATCCGCCTTGTCCTTTTTATCATCCTCTGCCTTTTTTATGTCTTCAGGGGTAAGTGGGCGACGGGGTCTGCCTACAGATATTCTCTGAGAAGCGGGGATTAGTGCTACGGGGCTGTCTGGGAGGTCGTACGCCATCTGTAACTCAGCCCCTTACAGGGGCCGCCCCCTTTCTTCCACCTAAAGGCCCTCCTCCGGATGGAGTAGACGGACCAACAAGCGGGGATTCGGTGACTTCCCTCTTTGGTATAGCGGAAACAAAAGACTCACATATCAAGTGGGCTGCCGCGCGAATGTCTTTGGATGCAAACGAAATGGTCCACGCATACTTCGTCTTGCCGTTCTTTCTGATAAACTGCTTACAGATATGGGCGTCGCAATCTGAACTGGTCTCTACCGCCTTCAAAACAGGATCAACAATCTTTAGGAGGAACTCTTTCTCGTTATCCTGCTTTACCCTTCCCAGCATATGCGCCTGACCTATTCCGGCCCTTACTTCTATGATCTCAAACAGCTGGGTAGCTTGCAGAGCGGAAGCGGTTTGATTAGCAGTATGCTCTGCGTAATCCTCTTCGCTTAAATCCGGGGCGTCGTACTCGCTAACACCACTTTGGTGTTGGTTGTCGTCAAAAAAAGGAGTCTGGTCTTCCATTTAAGGCCTTCTTTCCATTTGGATTACGTTATCGGGAGACCCCGTGTCTAACAGAGCCCTATAGTCCTCAACCAATCCCTCACATCGAACGATTGCCATAATAAGGCCGTTCTCTACAACCTTAAACGCAGGCCAATCTTGCATGAGAGCTTGTCTAGCCGCACTGTCCATCTCTCGTACTCTGGAATGAATACAGTCCCTTGCCCGCTTAAATGCGAAAAGGTCTTTTTCGACCTCCCTGAGCTCCGTTATTATCTCGTCACGCTTCACGAATTCCGCCTATCAGTTATCCGCTCGAGTGCCGCTAAACTCCCTCGTGCGAATCCCGTAACGAAGTATACACTTACTCAACTTCATCTCTTCTTGGGCACGAAGCACTTTTTGCCTAACAACCTCTCTCCACGTAAGGGCCAATTGAATCGCGTCAGGGGTTACACCAAACAATAAACGGTCAATCCACTTTAGCATTCTGTACTCCTTTCGCTTCCAAATAAACTACTTGGGAAGATGGAACCCTCCCCTCGTACCTAACCTCTCGCCTGACCACCCTTCTAGGCTCATTGCCGTCCTCTTCGAACCTGACTATCTCAAGTAAGCTCCAAGGCTCCCCGTACGGAGTAATAACCCGGCCCATGCGATCAACAAACAAATCACAGGCGCTACTGTCCCACGCATGGTCCTTGAATTCCGCGTGAGCTTTCTTGAATACTCCAGCTCGTTCTAAATCAGTTTCTCTAATCTCCGCCATGTCTTTGGAGATTGCTTCGCCTAAACTCTTTATAAAATCCCCTACCTCTTTTTCATTTGAGGTATCTAGTCTAACTGGGTGGCTTCCATGGGACTCTGCGTAGTCCTCCGGCAGTAAGCACCAATTGACCAGTTGTTGAACCGTGTTCTTTGGGATTACTCCGGCCTCTACCAGCATCTTTGAAGCTACGTGTTTCATCTTCTTTCTCGAGTTCCATAGAGGTTTTTATCGCCATGACTATATCTTCGGGGTCTTCACTTCTATATTTGGAGCAGCAAAGGATCAAAGTGTCTTCTGGCAGAGACTTCAGTCTTTTTACGCGCACACCCAGAAGGGAGTCTATTCTGCTCACAGGGAGTTTACGCCCATCTACATCAAACCACTTTCTTAATAAGTCTTCTCCATCAACACCTATCGCCCAACCAATGCCATACATGTTTTCCTGCTGAGCTAGCAGCATCATATCTACTACTATTTGAAACGGCTCAGCTCCGTCGCTATAGTATTCTTGCAATACGGGAACGTTGCTTAGTGCCCCGTCCCAAGAAACCGAATCTTCTTCTAATTCTAAATTCTCAGACCATCTGCGAGCGCGCGCAAAAGAATCGTCGTTGTCCAACTCTAGACTTTTTACGTGGCCTCCAGAAAGTATCTCACGAACCAAAGAGCAAATACCGTCTATGGTGTCGGGCAGCGCGTATTTTTCTGTACGGATAAACAACTTTCCCATTTGCCCCTCAAATCTGTTCTACGTCAGGCATCTTTTCTTTTTCTAGCAAAGACACAAAATGCTCCATCACTATAGCGGAGATAGATTTGTGTTTACGTTTCGCGTACCCGCAAAGTTCCCGCTTCAGGCCCGGCTCAATCATTAAGTTAAGTCTGGCCGTCCTTAGCGGCCCTCTACCTGCTTTAGCCTTACGAGATTTTCTGCCTACTTTACCCATTTCACTTTTCCGAAAAAGTACGATTCGCTCCCATTTCCTGCTCAGGGTCTAAACATGCGTAAGAGTGCAGTAACCCTTCCAGTCCTGGTATTGGGTAGCGCTCCAGTATCAAACTAATGACGGTACTGTTCATTTTACACACAAGATTCTCTAACTCTGGTTCCTCTTCAACTATCTCGCCCTTAAATTTCTCCGTCATTTTCTGGTCCACGTATTTATGTAAATCTAAGTCAGCGGCCAAAAAGTGAGGAAGCCACATCCAAGCTACTTCCCACTTACCTTCTTTGTGTTTTTTTTGATGGACTAAATACATGTAACCCTAAACCTCTCCTAGTTGTCATAGGGCAGCGCAAACTCCAGCTCTACACCATCCGCCATTACGCCCAACAAATCTCGAACGTGCATAAAGCAATGTCTGGCACTCAACTTGTTAGCGTCCTTCATATGGCCCCTAAAAAGAACTCGGTCACCGGGGTTCAATTCGGTGACGATAAAGGGCTGTTTAGTCTTACCAGGAAGCGTTTCTTTATAGCCCTTGCCCGCAGACAAGACTTTACCTATGGCGTACCCAATTCTTTCATATAGGTTACCTTCTGGCAGGTAGAGGCCGCCGTCTGTTTTTCTGTTAGGGTCCTCTACCTCCACGAGTACCCAAGGCCCGTGAGCCTTAACTTTAGTTACGTCGATACGCTCTGTGCTCATTAAACAGACTCCAACCCAGAACCTTCTTTATCTTGCAGCTCAGTCAACTTATCGTTGAAGGCCTTTTTAAACCAAGAGGTACCTTGCGTAGCTACAAACGAGCCGTTAATTTGATCTTTGAGAATGTGGACCCCTTCAGTTCCAGGAACCTTAAATACAATACGGACGCACGTTTTGCTTGCTCCGTCCGTATACTGAGTAAGAAAGGCCTCCAAAGGAAGAATACCCGTAATCTTATTGGGGCCTGCTTCTTTAGAATCTGCAAAAACAAATCCGCTGTTTTTTGACTCTTCGCTCATAATTCTTCTCCTTTAACAGGTAAATTAGAAACAGTAGGGGTACAGCCGCACACTCGTATAATCACCTGCTGGTCCGGAGCGTCCGGAAACACTACAGGGTAATACTCCACCTTCTTTTGACACAAAGGGCACGCTCCTTGTGTCGGGTAATTTAACGGTTCTAGCTTAGCTAGCCCTCCCTTTGACGTCTGGCAGTCTTTCAGTATTAGTTTCAGAAGCTCGTCCATCTTCTTCTCTATTCGAATGGACGCCTGAAGTAGCTGGCGAAGTATTAAGCTCATTATCTACGATCTCCAAGCAGGAAGGGACGGCCTCCTCGATGTAGTAAACACACGCGCCTTTAGCTGATGTCTCAAAATGTATTCTTGTTCCGTCTTCTAGCACCAACTCCCTCAAGATTACCCGTGTAGGTAACCCTATTTCTTCTCCGTTAAGACTTACTACCTTCCGACTTAAAAGAAGGTCTTTCAGACGTTTTAATGAAGCAGGGTTCGTACTGTCCGGCCCGGGACCAAATCCGTTTGTGGCACGGTAGAAAGACCTAATAGGCATATCTTTAAGTCTGTACTCTTTAAGAGTAACGAACCCTTTCATTGAAGGCGCTAGTTGCATTCGCCCTCGGCACAGAGGAGTAACGCAAGAAAATGAGGATTCGTCCCCCAGTAGATAGGAGATCTCCTTAGAGTCTCCCCCTAACTGGATAATACTCTTACAGGTATGACAAATTACGTACCTCATCAAAGGGAACCTGCTCCTGTAAGAGGGTCGTTATACTCCGCACCCGGCCCGTCCTGTTCAATATCGGGGTTCTTCTCAGAGGTATTTTCTTCCCCCTCAAGAAAGGCACCTTCCGCAGGTAAGGGAGCAAGTTCGAACCCCGTTTCTGGGTTTACTTCAACATCAGGTGCTTTAGTCTCCCTCATACGACTAAGAAGCTCGGCTTCCTTCATTAAGGCAATCACTGCTACGGCCGTATCGTCTTCTATGTGAATAGACAGCTCCCTGATGCCATTTGACAACACCAAGGCTTTCGGCGTGCTTTTCTTCGTTTCCAAATCAAAGATTTCACCGGCAATTCTAACAACTCGTATCATCGTGCCTCCTGAGTTGTTCAAACTCAAATCCTTACATGGTTGCTTTTTTTTCTAAGTGCTTCTGCTTGCTGATTCCTTTCAGCAACCTTACGTAAACGAGAGCGAAGTTTCTTTGCCCCTCCAGCGTGTGCCGTCCATAACGGCCTCACACGGAATCCTTGGTGGGATGTCCATTGCTTGAGCGCCTCTTTTTCCATATCGGATTTTTTTACTCGCTCTGCTTCCAAGAACGGGAACATGGTGTCTTTGTAAGACTTCAAGGCTTCTTCCACAGGCTCGTAGCTCCCAGCGGCGGCTCCCAGAATAGCTGTCACTAGCGCTTGAGTTTGAAACAACTCCGATTCTCTTCTCCGAATAGAGACAAGCAAGAATACGGACTCCAGCAAACTTCTTGGCGCCGGGGGAGTTTTCGCCAAGTCGTATAGCATGTGGGCTCTGGCCCATCCGGCTGGAGTCTCTAGCCATTTTTTAGTTCGTCTAACGTCAAAAGTTTATTCACGCGGTCCTGAAACCACATTAGTTGTACAGAGAAATCCGCTACTAATTGAACGGGCCTAGAAGCTATGTAGCTAAACTTCTTCTCGAAATCTTTTTTGGACACTTGCTCTGTAGGAGTTCCTACGTCCTTTCGATGGTCTGGTAGTAGAGCATCGTTTACTGACACAATGCTACACACTAAACGGCAGGTATTTATAAGCTCTTGAACGTATAGGGCAGAACCCGGAAAGTCATACACGTACTTTAAAATCCACAGACTTTCCGCTTGAGAAAACGTCCTAAGAGTAATGTTCAGCTTTCCTGGCACTATTGAAATCGTCTGAGACAGCTCCCCCTTCATAATCATGTCAGTAATGTCCAGTTTGTCTAATCTTCCCTCGATGCTGTCCCTTCTCTTTTGACTCATCAGAGTAGACCGAATGTCGTCAATCGCGGCAAAGTCTATCTGAGGCATTTCAGGCTCGAACTCTTTTTCAGCGTCATCTAGCTCGGTCCTGGTCTCTTCAGCTATAGAGGGCGAATTTTTCACTCTTCGGGGGTCGTGTTCCCCTTCTCTTTGAGCTTCAGCGGCCATTTCTAGGGCTTGTACACTTTCTGGAGATAATTTGTGCTGTTGGGCAGCCATTTCGTTACCTTCTCTTAAAGAAACCGGCCCTTTTACTTTCCCTGATGCTAAGGCCTGATTTACAGGATAAGCGGCTCCAACCCCTCTAACTGGGGTAGGATCTTTAGCTTCTGGTTTGGGTACTGGTTTAAACGGGGGGCTCTCTGGCTGAGGTGTAGACTGTAAATCAGCCAAGGCTTTCATCTTATCTGAAGGGGGAGGAGGTACGTGCCCTAAAGGCGGAGCGTGCCCCTTAAGTATAGTGGACTTCTTCCTAGCGTCGGCTCGTTCTCTGACTCTTTTTGCATAAGATCTAGTGGTAAAGCTGGACACTGGCGGGCCATTTACTTCTTCGTTATACCCCATAGGGTCCGCCTTCATACCCGCAACGCGCGCTGCGTCTGGTGTTACACAAAACTCCCTTATCTCTTTGTCGCCAAGAGTAGGGTTAGAAGGATTGCCTGTTTTAGGGCTGTTCATCAAGAATCCCCCTCAAACGCTTTATTCCAATCAGGCTCCACAGAGGTCTGCTTTGAAATACCTCTTGGTAAAGAGGTGGGAATCTCGGGCCTCAAAGCGGAGTTAGTAATAGGCCAATGCCTCTTGCACGTCTGGCAGTGAACGTTTACTCCTAGGTAGTTAGAGACAACCCTCCCCTCTTTTTTGCATTGAGGACAAAATCTGGATTTATCTATGTTGGATGTCAGGTCTGCTTCTTCCTGAGAATCCGGAGACGGCTTTCCGACAGGTAAGCCAGACAAAGCTTCCTTACTTTTTGTCTTAGACAAAGTACCACCTCTGCTTAAGGGAAAAAGATACCAACCCATCGCTCACTACAGTGATCTTAGTGCTCAAGGCCCCCACCAAATGGATAGTTTTTTCAGGACTCCTAATAGATATAGTGGCCCCCAACCTGTCAACTAAAAGCTCTAGCTCCTCTGCTGTTACAGAATCCGAAGGCATTGTAACAGAGACACTTGCAACCCAAACCGGCCCGTTTATAACATCTCCATCGGGAAGGACATACTTAGCTGGGGTCCTAATTAACGCTCTGAACTTCTTCTTAGCGCACCGGGCAAACGCTACTGCCGCCGCCTCAACCAGCATAGGGTTGTCTAAGCTTGTATGCTTTAAAGCTCCCACTACTTGTTCGAAAAGAAACCTAGGTTCCGCCTCCTCTGACAATTTTTGCTCAGGGGCCGTGCTCTCAAAAGTGGTAACAATTTGCATACGATTTCTATACATAGAAAATGCACGTAGAGCAAGAAGGCAAATTCATAGCATTCTTCTTTTGGTGGCTTTTTTAATGGCCTTCTTGATTACAGGCGGCTTTGGCTTCTCTATAGGAGGTCCTCTATTCACACGCCCATCATTTTCAAAAACAGATTCACAGCTTAAGCAAGACAGGTCGCCGCCCGCTAATCGGGACAATAACTCCGGCTCTTCATTTCCACATATCGGACACCTTACGCGACCTCCTGTATGTCGACACCAATAGCACCCAGAACCCCCACAACTAGGACAAACCTGATATCCGTCTTTAAGTTTCATGGCCTCTACCGATAGCTAAAAGAAGAGCAGTAGCTCTTCTTAAAGGTTCAAACCAGCTTCTTCGAAATGATGTAGCGTAACATAGCTTCCTTCTGGCCTATCTGTTCTACCGCTTTATCTAACCCAGGGCCTAATCTAGTATCTCCTAGAGTAAACCACGACCCCTCCTTCGATATCAGTCCGACATCCAGACTTAAACGGAATAAGTCGAGAAGTTTATTTATACCCCCACGCTTTCCAAGCGGCAGTCTAATCATCCTTGCGGGCCGAGCTAGCGTATTCGCTACTATGTCCACAACTATATCTTTCTCGCCTCCTTTAGTGCTGCCCTTAGCCAAAAACATCCTAGTGCTAAACTGGCTCACGAGTTTTTTTGCAGCCGTATCCACCTCTGCTTTCACAAAAAAGTTGCGGGGGTCTACGCTATACTTGCCCCTTACCTGATTGGTCATAACAATGCTGGAAGATGGATTAAGAATCGGTAGGGCCTTCTCCAAAAAATAGCCAATCATTGATGGCCAACACTCAGAGCTGCCGTACGTAGGCCGTAGACTCGTAACAGTGTCAAAAGAGAGAAGTAGTCTTTCCTCCCTATGACGCCGCAAAAACGTCATTGCTTCGTGTAACACGTACTCGCCATGGCCCGTAACAGTAACCAGCGAGGCTAAATCGACGCCTACCTCCTTCATGTAAGGGACGTCTAAATATTCCGTAGGGCATAGGGCTACAATAAAACCATTATTTTGGGCTTGCCTCAGTATCTCATAGAGAATAGTGGTTTTACCGCAAGAATACTCTCCATAAAGTTCGACGGCCCCCGAAGGCAATCCCCCGCCAAGAGCTATATCTAAACTAAGTATGCCCGTATCTGTAGACCTACCTGCACTCACTTTTGAACTTTTCGATAGGCCTCCTAAAACGTCACACAGCTCAGAGTGCTTAGTACGAACAGAATTCTTCATGTCCTCTATAGACTTTGTAAACAGCATAAATGTCTCCTGTTACTGAACTAGGCGTAAGTAGTACACGCACTTCTTATCCCGAATAGAACTGAAACCTTGCGCCGGAAAACAGACGACTCGTTTTGTCATAAGTAAAGTGGAGAAGTTCTTACTCCTCACTCACCCCAGGGGAAACGGAGACTACCCTATGATTGAGCCAGAAGAAGTTCGCGCTTTAGTAGTTTGCTCGCCTGAACGTCTAGGCCTCCTAGCCGAGAGTATGGGAATACCTTTTCAGGAAGCGCAAGACATTAGAAGCCAAGCTACTAACTTGGTACTGGGAAAGTGTTCTTTATGCGGGGCTCCTGCACCGTCAGGCATATGCGAAGAATGCCAAGCTTCCAATTCTTCTATGTTTAACTGCTCAGGAGCAGAGTTCTTACAGAAGCTGAAGCCCGCAACCGTAGTTCTAAAAAGAACCTGTACAGAATGTAACGCTCCTGTAGCTCTAAGCGCCTCGTACCTGCTTTGGAAGATTATCAGGAGGCCCGCCGCTAAGCCGAAAGGACTGTGTAAAGCTTGTCTGAAAAACAGAAAAAGCAAAAAAAGAGCGGAGTCTAGCTCTAACGCGGCAACACGGAGCAGCAACTTCATGTTCCGCCCGTTTGACGGGCATAAGGCCCTCGAGGCTATGAAGGAAACACTACGGAAAACTACCGATAGAAGCGCTATAAGCAAAAAAGGCTCAAATACTGAAAAACACAGGGTTTTTCAGGTAAAAGAAGAGTGGACGAGCAAAACGCCCGTCTATAACTCATTTGCACCAGACCTTCTGGTGTATCCGGAGGAACACATGTCAGAGCAACAAGCAGCTTCGCCTCAAAAAGAAAAACACACAAAAAATCCATTCACAACTGACCCCGGCAAAGTGGCCAACCTTCTCGGTCAGCTCAGCAGTGCCCCCTCTGCTAAAGAAGCAGAGAAGATTCTCATTGAGAATCGAAAAACTCTCACTGGCGCCTTTCATGACATTCGCCGAGCCGAGCGAGTGGGAATGCCTCTGTACGAGAGGTTCTTGAATCGAGCCGCAGAAAACCGTGTTTGGGACAAAATTCGGCTTGCTCGTGACGGCGTCCTAACGGGCGTAGCATGCGTCTTCGGTTGGAAGGGCCTCAAGTGGGTGATCGGTTACATCCGCTCGTAGGCATCAAGCCTGCAGCTAGGGTAGAGCGAAAGCTCTACCCTAGCTTCCACTCAACAAGCAACACTTAGCCCGTGAAAGCGTCGATGTTTTCGGTATAAGAAAATTGGAACCCAATAGTGGCTCTTACATTACCAACAAGAACATTTCCTTAAAACAGTATGAGCCCACTGTTGAGTTGCCTAGTCTCCGCGGTGCGGGTTCGGGCTTTCCTAAATTTGTTCCTCCAATAAGTGTAGTTCTCCGGGGAAAGTCCGAACCTGCGCCGTAATTATTGTTTTTTACAACCCACTCCTCTAAGATGCGCTCATGGCCAACAACGACGAAACAACAAGCGAAGTACCTCTCCTCGTAAAAATGAGCAAACTCATGGACGTATACAAGAGTATGCAAGAAGAGAACGAGGAAGGAAATATCGTACCTCTAAGAATGCATGTGTCTAAGGAGTTCAAAGAAGAGCTCAATGTGTTTATTCATAACACACTCTTTGACTGTGCCGAGCATGCTATTGAAAAAGGAAGAAAGAAGCTACTGCCAGAAGACGTGCCTTCGTCTTTACAGTGGGACGAGTAGCTTTCAACGCCCAATATAAGAAGTTGGTTGGTTGAGACTTCACCTAAACTCGACGCTTTAAACGCTCGAGCTTAATGAGCTCCTCCGGAACCTCCGAAGTCTCTACCTTCCAGGGGGTGAGCTGTCTCCAGGCGGCTCACCCCTATTTTCTTTTAACCAGTCCATATACACTTCTGAGAAAAATCACGTCTCTGTCCGTGACTGTATACACCCCGTTAAGCTCCCCGCCATACATGGCGCTTCCATGAATCTTATCATGAGTTAATCCAAGGCAATGACCTAACGCGTGGACAAAATCTCGCTCTAATTCTCCGACAGTTTTATGTTTCCATATAGGCTTTACAAATATAGTAGCTTTGGACAAAGTGCCTCGTTCATCTACCCAATATCTAGTGTACATGGTAGAAAAACTTTTGTCTTCTTTCCTAGATGCCGCCACTACAGAAATTACGTTCGAGCTTACTCCAACCTCGCCAGGGGTAATAAACAGGGGCAGCCCTACCTTCTTGTTCCAATATGCGGATGCGGAAATCAGGGCCTTTAGCAATTTTCCGTCATTTCTCTTGAGTTCTGTACTCACCGCTAAAAGAAGTGGCGGCCACTTTCGATCAAACGACTTTATATCTGGGGGCAGGTACGATAGTTTTCGTCTATAGGGCCACACCAGCAGTGCCACCATCCCCAGAAGGGTAAGGACCCCTATCGTTCCTAGAAAAAGCATTTTCGAATCTCTCCGTGTTCAGTAAGACACTGCCCCGGAGCGTATCATTACAATGAGAAAGGGCCAATATTTCTATGAAAAGAGAACTCATTTCTAATAAGGGAGACACTAAGGCGCCTCCTTTAAAGTCCGCAGTCGCTATTGGAGTTGTCTCTTTCCTGGCGGCTTTTCTCTTAATGACGTGTTGAGTGTGCAATAAAGTACACGAAATTTTTGAGGATAGGTGAGATGAAGCACAAACTTGGAGCCACTGGGGATTTTCCTGAAGGAAAGCTAAACGAGCAAGATAAAGGAGGCCTTAAGCTTGCAGTAGGCGTCAAAAATGGCAAAGTGATAGTACACTTCGGTAACGAGCCCGTCCTTTGGATAGGCATGAATCCAGAAGACGCTAGGCAACTAGCTGCATTCTTAATATATAAAGCTAACCTCGCCGACCCACAATCGTGAAGAGACTGCTTTTCTATTCCCTTAATATCTTACAAGGCGCCGAACCCGTAAGGCGGGGCGCCTCCAGTTTTTGCTCCCAGTTGCAGTTCTTCTCTTAGTGGGAAATTGTCTAGTCATGTACAAGGCCGGCTTACGCGCTTTCGCGGGCTTAGCAACTCGGACTACATTCACTATCGGGTACTTAACCTTCTCAACGATCGTGGGAGGACCAGGCTGTACGTACTCTGCGGTAGAATCACTCCAGTGCGTGATGGTCGTTACAGTTACGGAACCGAAACTCGCAGCGGTAGAATCACTCCAGTATGTGCTGGTCGTTCTTGTATAACAACACGGTTCTGTATAACTATACAAAGAGGCCATTGGGCCAAATACCCGTTTCTGCAAAGAAAACGCAACAACATAGTGATGTAGTCAAATGTAGTCAAACTTCACTGAGTGAGGAATGACTACATTTGACTACATCCCACAGCAAGCAGGAGTAGGAGTGTCAATCTCATACGGAGTGCCCGTTTATACTTATTGTATTAGAGGTCTTCCAGGGTGTAACTGTGGGCTCAATAAGCATCGAGGCTCAGGATGCCCAGGAGCTCCTGTTTCCAATCGTGAATATCCCACACCAAAAGTAAACACAGACAAAGGAGACGCGGATGAAAGACCCGTTAAATACTATGAGGAAATTGATCGAAGAGGGGTTAATAAAAGAGACCTTCGTACATCACAAAATCATAGAAGACTACGGGGTACCTGCGCGTCTTCTTGAGCCAGCTCGTGAAGCTGCCTTCTCATTGTTACGCACTATGAACGCTACTTGGCGCGCCCCATGCCCTTATTGTGGTAAGGAAATTTTTATAGGGGACGGTATCTCTGGGAATTACGGAGTTAAATGGGGTCACCCAAAATGTGTTACTGCCTCGTTCGAAACCGGCACCTTACTAGCGTCTAAAGCCAACGCCGACAGAAGGCCGAAAGCTCTTACGAAAAGACTTAGAAAGTCTAAACAGCCAGAGCGCACGCAGTCTCTTTTGGTAGCTAAAGAAAGAGATCATTTGGCAGAGATTCCCGATTACGGAGATAAGACAAAAGAAATGGATATAAACACCTGTAAGTTTCCAAAAGAAACGGTTAAGATTCTAGTAGAAGTCTGCCGAGCATGGCCGAGCCAGCTAGTCGACCCATGCCCATACTTTGCGCCTATTCACATAACAACTTTACACCTACCGAGAGATCTTCGCTTAAATATTAAGATGCTTCTTATGGATATGAAAAACGAATCCCTAAAATCTAAGACAGAAAAAATACAAAGAATGTGGGACGTGACGTGGGAAAAATATATTAAACAGTGGTTCGAGCGCTACAAACGGACAATGGTACAAGCTCCCTTCTGTCCGATACACCAACTATCCCATGACCCAAAAGATCATGTTCAATTACACGTACAGACTCTCGACGGCATCGTGCACCGTAAAGAACTATTGTGGTACTGCCCTGTCAGCGAAAAATAAAATAAGGTAGCGGTATAAGAGTAAAGAACAGGATAGAGACCTTCGCAAAAGGCCTCGCAGCCAAAGGCGGACGTTTATCTATCTAACGGAAGAAACAATCTTCTTGCCTCTTACTCTAACCAAAGGAAAAGACATGAATACCGATAACCTTGATGTGGTTGTGTGGAACACTGTCACGAATGAATTCACAACAGAGGTCTACGAGGTCAACGAGGATAGGGTGCCTCTACAGGGGGCCCAGCCGATGAGTCGTGCAGAGGGCGCCTCATCACTTCTTGAATACAAAGACCTGGAGTGGTTCGTGTCTTCACGGCAGCACGTCTACATCGGCATCCCAAAATTGTTGACCGGCGCGATATCCACTTTTGATTTGGCTTGTGCGGCTGTTGACGCCATGTTTGGCAGCCCGGAGTCGTTGGAGAAAATCAAAGCGGAACTAGGTCAAGTTTCCGCATTGACCTTTCACTGAGCCGGAGGAAATCATGGATCAAGTCAAGAAGACTGTACTGATCGTGGACGACGAGCAAAACATCGCAAAGTCGATCTACAGGATGTTCAAAGGGGCGAAGTGGAATCCTCTCATAGCGTCTTCTGTGTTTGAGGCTCTTCCACTAATCCCCAAGGCTGACGTTATCCTCTCGGATTACGACCTTGGTCCTGGAGGTTGCGGAAAAGACATCATCAAAGCCGCGGGAAAAATCCCCGTAGTGTTATTCACAGCAACAACAAAAGAAATTGACCATCCTTTCGTAGTGAAAAAACCCTCACCGTTTGAAGACATCTTGGAGGCAGTATCCAACACCCTTCGTCCGTCTTCCGACATCTTTGAAAAGTAAACGCCTTCTCCGGTATAAGACAGGTGATAGGCCAGGTATTTCTGCCTGCCGACAACCGGAGGAACTCATGGCGAATTTCGTAGTAGTGAAATTGAAATGTCGAAAATGCGGCCGCACGGTTAATCGCGCAAAGAACTCATGCGCATGTGATAAGCCCGATGTGGAGAAGGTAGAGATACCTGTCTTTACCAAACCAGGTAAGCGGGGTGCTAGAGCGTCGTCCTCTCCATAGCGCCCCGTGGGGATTCAGGTTTAATCGCCTGAATCCCCTATTACTTAGCTATGAGAAGCGGGTTCAAATCCCGCTCCCTGTACCAAATTTAGCATACCATTTTGTCCCCGTAGCTCAGATGGATAGAGTTCCTGCCCTCTAAGCAGAGAGTCGAAGGTTCGAGTCCTTCCGGGGACGCCAAAATGGAGCAGCTTTCGAACGATAAGACTTTACACGGACCTGTAGCTCAGACGGTTAGAGCAAGCGGCTCATAACCGCACGGTCGGGGGTTCGACTCCCTCCGGGTCCACCAAAACGCGGGTTGTGTAGCTCAGTAGGTCAGAGCGCCGGTCTCCAAAACCGGAGGTCGTGGGTTCGACTCCCGCCCTTCCCGCCACTTCTACAAATTGGGGGCTAAACGGATAGGCCCTTTCTTGGCCAACTATTTGTCGAATAAAGTCGGACTTGTCCGAGCTTACCGCATACGCCCTCGGCTTCATGTCACCGAAAGAAACGGTGCGTAAGTACATAATAGTTGGCCAAGAAAAGGTCTCATATCCTATTTTCTAGAAATGGGGGGCCGGCAACAAACAACACAGAAAGGTATTTGTTATGATTGTTGAAGTGAAGTCACAAGAAGTGGATTACCAAAGAGCCGAGGAACTGCACATCGACGGCGAGCGTCGTTTAAGCGCACGCGATTTAGCCGAAGACGCCCCCGAAGACGCTACACTTTCGCGAAGTATGATCAGCTGTACAGAGGTGGCAGAATACATAAAGCTCGGTTTTGATGCTGCAAAGCGCGGAGAGACGTTAGAGATAAGGTACTCAAAGGTTGACGACCTGTAAGCCCGCCAAGAGCTTTTACTTCTATCAAATCAAATGCAAACATTTCTCCCATACGCAAACTTTGAAGCTTCTGCCTCCGTACTAGATTATCGAAGGCTCGGAAAGCAAAGAGTAGAAGCCTTTCAGATACTGCAAACACTACAAGGCCGACCTAGTAGATGGGCTAACCACCCTGCTGTAATACAATGGAAGGGTTATGAGGACTCCCTCTCCTATTACGGAAGGGTAGTATGCCTTGAGTGGAGGGCTCGAGGATACAAAGACAGCATGCTAGAAAAGTTCAAGGTAGCTTGTGTGCACACAAAGCCTCCATGGCTCGGCTTTGAGCCTTTTCACTCCTCACATCGATCAAACTTGCTGCGAAAGGACAAAGACTATTACTCTCAATTCGGCTGGAAAGAACCGGTGGACCTTCCATACGTGTGGCCGTCTAAGTTAAAAGCTGTACAGCAACTCGAGAGGCTGAAATGGCTCTAAGACTGCATCAAGAAAAAGGCGTGAACCCAAGAATAACGGTCTGTAAGCAGTGCGGCAAAGATGTTGGCGTAGCGCTTCTTGGGTCTAACGAGTCCGTTTACGAATGTAACAATTGTGGTGTAAACCACATAGGAGGAAGACCAAAAGAATGCCCCTGCGGGGAGCGGTACCAATTTACTAAAAAAAGAAACATAGGTGATACAGAGAAGCTGCCAGTAGAGTTATGCGACTCCTGTAAAGAGGAAGCAGAACTACACAATAAACTGGTCGAGGAGGGCGGAATCTATTGGAGATGCGCCAAGTGCCGCAGTCATGGCGTTGTTAAAAAAGAGTCTGAACTATCAAAGAAAGTCAGAGCCGAATTGACGTGCGAGCCTCCAGCCCTTTGTGAAGTAGAATTCGACGGCGACTGCCCTGCCTGTCAAAATAAGGAACACGATAAATAACCTCCGTGACTGTACTCGGCTTTTTAAACACCGTGTCTATCTTCCATATTAGCGAGTCATATGCTCTTTATTTAGAGCTGCATAGTGCAGCCTAGCTAAAGGCCGGTCAGGTTGTGATTGAGAGGGTTAAACGTGCTATCTTTTCTCATTCATAGGCCGGCCTTTAGCTACGTTTAATCAACCCACAATCCTAAACAGGTACTGCAATTTGATCCCCCAGCATACTTGCGTTTGCGGACTAAAATACAAAGACTTCCGAACGGGGTATACATACGAAACCGTTTACGAAATGCTGTGGTCGAGTAACGACGACCCTAGCACCTGGAAATACAAAAGACGACACACTGTTTTAGGCTTATGGCGCATGCTAAAGCAGCAGATGTGGGAACATCATTTGGAGTGTTGCGTAGCCGCGCGCGAATACGAAAAGTCTCTACGCGATAAAGTTCCTTTTTGATTTGGAGTCTATAGATGAATTCCTCGATGAGTGAGCGCGAAAAACTTCTCGATAAGATACGCAAGACGCTGAGTAAGTATGGCGTACAAGTGGTTGTTGATAAACAGCGCAATGGTTTTCCACAAGTAATTCAAGCCGCTATTAAAGGCGCTGACGGGAGGATACACACTCTTCCAAGACCTGCACGTCATTCTGATGTGATAAAGAAGATGCGAAACGAAGGAATCGACGACCGGCCTAACGAAGTACAAGGATTTCTCATTGATAACGGGTCTTTTTTCGATCGTAGAGCAGCAGCGGAGTTGGCCTTGTTCAATACGCAATGCAAAAAGCTAATTGCGCCACCTAATTTGTGCAGCGAGGACTTATGGTGAGTAAGGTTTCGAAAAACAGAATTCGTTTGTACCTATTTATATGGAGGTATTTTGATGGAGTTGAGAGTTGTTCGCGATCAAGATCCTATGTCTCCACGAGATTGGGACAATCTCGGCACCATGGCCTGTTGGCACCGCCGGTACAAACTGGGAGACGAACAGCCGACTTGTTCGCCAGATGTTTATATGAGCGAATTAAAAGAGACCGAAGAACTGGCTCTTGTGCTGCCGTTGTATCTATACGACCACAGCGGAATTACGATGAGTGTGAAGCCGTTCTCGTGCCCATGGGATAGTGGCCAGGTGGGTTTCGTCTACGTGACGAAGACAAAACTGCTCAAAGAATTTGGCGCCGGATCGCTGACCGACGACGTGTTGGAGAAGGGCAGAAGGGTGCTCGAAGCAGAGGTTGTGGCGTACGATCAGTTTTTATGTGGAGATGTGTGGGGGTACGTTTTGGAAGGCGAAGAGTGCGACTCGTGTTTTGGATTTTTCGGTGACGATCTTGACGGGATGAAGGCGAACTTGAACGAGAAATACCACGAGTTGTTGAAGGAGGCGTGGGATAAGAGGTTAGAGTATGTGTAAACGTGGAAGGGCTGTAGTAATAAGTGTACCACCAAATTTAGATATTCGATACAACAATCCTGGAAGGGCTAGGCGAGACAGGATAGCCGTTGACCAATGCTTAGCACCTGAAATCAAGAAACTTTGGCGTTTAGGCATAGCAACAACAGGCTGCTGCTGCGGTCACGGAAACCGCTCTGTTGCGTACATAGGTGTAGAAGAGCCAGACATAAAGAAAATGGAAGCGTTAGGTTATGAACATCACATACATAGCCTAGACCCCACCAGAGAAGACAACTTTACTCCACAGACCATCAGCCTGCCGCGCGCACGACGCTCTTAACAGTTGATGCATAAATTAAGGAAGTCCGCATTCAAAATTGTTGAAGTCTAGTAAGAGAGTAATTGACACCGTACTTGAGAGATTATGGCTGTACTAACGAGTTAGCGAGGAGGACATCATGCCTATTACTAACAATGAAGTTTGGGAAAAGACGGTGAAAGCAAACACAGACGGTTACGGTGGAACGTGTATCAAGGTGGCCAGAGAAGCTATGAGGCTACTTGATACGGAAGAATTTCTTTCACCTCTCGATAAAGATTCCGTACACAAGCTGATTACGCTGGCCGATAAATCTTCAGGAGCGGGAGGGATAACTGGATTCATGGCGGGGTGTGTTGCGGCCATCATAAGTAAGTGCCATTCTCGCGGTGAGGAGTTCATTAAAGCGTGGAACGACCAGTACAGAAAATACATGCGGGACCCGGAAGACGACTCCGGTGTCGTAAATCCTGCTTTGTGGTCGGCGTAAATCGGGAAGAGTTCGAGAAGGAGAAGTGACATGAACGAACTAAACTGGAATCCCCACCGATTCCTTTATATTTACGGGATTACCGCTGAACAGTGGGCGGCCCGCTACGGGATCATTCCCTTCACTGACAAGTGTGAATGTGGAAGAGATCTCACAACGTCGATACCGTGGGCTCAAGGTTCGCTAAGGGGGTTGAGGGCGCCACCATGTGAATGCGGTAACGAGAATCGGCCATACTGCGTGGTGAGGGATTCACGGTACGGCGATTTGTTCACGGGTGTTGAAGCTCAAATTTCCAAGCGGCGAGCTTCGCGTCGAGGTCCATACCGTTTTAGTGAAAAACGAAATAATCGAGGAGAAGAGTCGTGAGTGACGAAAGCAAAACAACGGAACCAGAGGAGTTGAAAGTCATATACGTGGGCGAGATCGGTGATGAGTTCGAATACGTGTTGGCCGAAAACGAGCAGGAAGCTGTGGACATTGTCCTCACTACTTGGGGCGGTGACGCAGATGATTTCTGTTTGACTGTTGAAGATTTGGGCTTGGCACCTCGCGGCCTAGCTGAGTCGGACATTATGAATGGCTGTACGGTAAAGCCAAATCTATTGATTTCGTGGTTAATAGAGCGACTACATGAGGCTGAGGCATCACAGGACGCTGAGGCGAAAAAAGTAGAAGCACTTCATGCCCAGGCTATCGAGCACGGTGTTGATGTTGTGGCGTACCGTCATGACCTAGAGGTGGCGGAGTATGAGCGTGACCAAGCTCGTAAGGAGCTAGAAGAAAAGGCAAAAACCGCGAGTAAAAAAGCGATTGTCAATCACACGTGCCCAGAGTGCGCAGACACGACCGACACCGAGACCGAGGTCGTTTGTCCGTCATGCAGTTATGGATTTTGCAAAAGATGCTGCAAGCCTGGTGAATTATGCGACGAGTGCCAGGCAGAAGAAGGCCGTGAGTAATATGAGCGAAGAAAACAAAAACGCCAAGATCCCTTGTACAAAGTATAACTACAATTGCGAGTGCGAAAACTGCGTCTTAGAGCGCAAACAGACTGGGGAATGGTGGCTAACAGAGGAAGGGATGATGGCGCTTACCGCAGCGGTCATTGTCGCGGCAAAAGGAAAAAGACATGCCTATTACGAATAATAAGGCTTGGGAAAAGCTGATGAAACAGAGCGCAGACCTTTACGGAAAGGCAATGATCAGAGTAGCTAGAGAAGCTATGCGGCTACTCGATACGGAAGTATTTCCTCCGCCTCTCGACAAAGGTTCTGCGCACAAATTGATTACGTTAGCCGCAGGAGAAAGAGGGATGCCTAGATTTATGGCGAAGGATGTTGCGACTATTGTAGGTCATTGCCATTCTCGCGGTGAAGAGTTCACCAAAGCGTGGCACGCGAGGCGCTTGAATACTTGCTTGGTAGAGCGGAAGGCAACCGCCCGCGACCCACGGAACGAAGCCGATGAATTACGCAAAGAAGTCGCTCGACTAAAAAAATGCCTAGATGCCATCAGGTGGACATGTCAAGGCCGTGCTGTAAGGATGGCTGATGCTGCCCTATCACACACCGGAGAGTAGACTACGCATTATGTTAGAGCGTAGCGGTAAGGCTATCGAATCCGAGTAGGTTCCTAGTAGTCATGAAGAGGTGAAGGAGTATTTTTTGAAAAAGGAATACGAGATGAGTACCACGTGTGAAGACTGTAGGTTTTACATTCCTTTATGCTACGGCCACGATAAAGGTAATTGCCGCGCAGAAATTCCCATGTCGTGTACAGGGGAAAAGAAAGTGATGTCGTACAATACAGTAGCCGATAACTGTAAAGCGTTTTCCCCGCACACTTGTAGCGTATGTAACGAAAAAGATACGGAGTTTATTTCAGTGTACGGGGAGGCGTTTTATAGCAGTTGTTTGGACGTAGATGATGAGTGTTCAGATTTCGAAGAGTAAGTTCAGATTATAATGTGGCAACGGGGAAGGTGGACGCGGACGATAACGCGTACGGGGACGAAAGAGAAGGTGCAAACGTGGGTATGGACGAGGACGGGAATGAAGATACGGACGAACTGAGTAACACAATTGTGAGTTTTGTTGTTTATCCTGAGGCGGGTGAAAGAAGAGATAGAAGTTGCGTACGACAAAATTAAGATTTCAAACCCTCCTGTGTGCGCTCAGAATTACCTTGGCGTGTATCATCGTGACTGTTATCGCTTCATGGGTGGTAATGAATGTATGGAATTTTGTTTCCAGGGAGATTGGCGCAGTTCAGATCGACTACATAGAGGCGTGCATTCCTGTGGGTATTATTACGTTTGCCGTTGCTCGGTTTAAGTTGGCGCTCCGATGATGGCGCTTACCGCATAGCTAGAGAAGCTATGCGGCATAAATAGATCGAAGAAAAAACAGGGGTCTCTTCTGGGATAAGAATTATGAGAAAAGGGTTACTTTTCTCATAACCGGAGGACCCCATGCAACCAGCTAAAACAACTCAAGAGATATACGAAGACTTTGCTGCTGCTCGAAAAAAAGCAGGGCTGCCGCCTCTTCCAATGCCGTCGAAAAATTTCAGTGTCGACCTTGTTAAGCGAGACGCAGAAGAGATTCAAACTAAGCTAGACAAAAAAAGTGAGGTCATGCAGAAGTTGGATAGAATCCGCGCTATGTGCAACAAGAGCAAAGCGGGGGCTGTAGGGGCTGTAGAGACTGTAGTAGAACCTCGTTCCAATTACTTCATGAATGACCTGATCAAGTTGTTGGCCAGTACCTTAAAGACTCTAACCGCCGATATAGAAGCTCAAACTGTTAAGTGCAGAGAGGCCTCTTCCCTGACCGCGGTCAGTGAGCTCCAAAATGCACTGAAGGACTCAGCCTATCGCAACGAGGAGATAGAGGTAATAGTAAGTGAGTTGATTTTCACACTAACTGATGCTCAAAAAAGAGGCTGATTCCGTATTAAACTCTTGCTACCAATTAGAACTCTGGCAGAGTCGCACGATGCAATCACATCTCGTGCGACTCTTTTAGCCAGTCCCTTAGAGGGGGGTTAGTTAAATGAAAAATACAGAAGAAGTTTCCTTTCCTACTCTAACCCTAACTCACGAAAGGTTAACTCAGCTCTTTATAGACTCTATCGCTCCACCCTTAATAAAGGCTCTTTGCGGTAATGGAGCACTGGGAATGATTTCAGGAGCTGTCTCTATCCATAGAGTAATCGACGAGGGGTTGGCTAGGTTCAAAGAAGGCCTGAAGGTTATGCCGGAGCCGCAAGGGGCAGAACCGCTCGAATCTAAGCCAGAAGAATAAACTTTGTCAGCAGATGGTAAGCAAGACCGTGAAAGAGTTAGACCACCACGAGCCGAGATGTAACCATGAAGTTTGAAACTGGACGTATTTACGTCGTAGCAGGTCGAGGACCCATGCTTCTCGTAAAGTTACCAGACCCCTGCGCACAACCACTTTAATGATGTACACTCATGGGGGTAACCATTATTGGACTTCTGCTGAGGAGCTAGTGCGCGAAGCTGACTGTGACCTAGTACGAGTATTTGAGCATGAGAAAAAGCTACGAGGGCTGGAATGTCGAGACGAAGATTGCTGGTGTCGTAAGGTACTAAGAAAATGAAATGCTTGAAATACGCATATACGTAAACCTGAAGAATATAGGCTCTATCGTTATTCTTCGTGACAGAACAGACCTTGGAAGGGTGTGCAACTACACTGTGAAGAACCATAACAACCATCAGATTGGGCGCATCAAAGACTTCGATACTAAGAGAGGCGCCTGGCAGCTTCTCCTAGAAGCTCTGAAAGTCGTAGACCCGGATTTACTCACCACCACGAAAGAAGATAGCTAGCGTTGGGCCAATCAGGAGCTATCGTAGCGGCAGAAATTGATAGGCTACTAAAGAACAATAAACTTTGTCAGAGTTTCAATCTTTTCGTTCTCTGTATTAGGTTTCAGTTTCCCGTCAGGGTCGGTAAATACAGGCGGTTCTTCTAAGTCGTAAGCTGCGGCTACGTACCCCATGCCCTTATCGTTGAGGCCGATAATTCCGTTAAGAATTCCTAATACCCCTACCCCCGAATCTTGGTCTACCAGTATGGATTCATCATCACACAACGCATCATTGGCAAATATCTTCTTGTTAAACAAGGCTCTAACCGCCAACGGGTCTTTCTCTATGGCCCGGTTCAAGACAACAACGGCGTTATGAGCAACCCTCTTCTTCTCCTCGTCAGTTAGGCCTCCTTCTAAAGAGGGGTCATTACAGTTAGATTCAACGTTAAGTTCTTCTGTCATCTTAACTCTCCTGGAAATTTTTGAAGTTACTACTCTACGCGGTAGTAAAAAAATCGGAGCCACTCATGCCCGTACACAACGAAATAGGTGCCATAACCAATAGAATTATTCAACCCTACCTCCTCTTATATATCTACCCTTCTATGGACTTGCACAACGCCTCAGTAGTCAGTATCAGCGCACATAAGGGCGCTAAGGTGCTATCTGTAGGCTTGGACGGAAATGAACTCGTCGCTTGGCTAGAAGTGCCTATTGGTACGCCAGCGGAATCGTATATCTTCTACCTCATACCGACTTACTCCTACGTCCCTGACGAAAAGATAAAATACTTGGGCCCTGTAGTGCTTGAGAATTTATTAACCCTTCACGTTTATTTGCAGCTATGAGGTTTTTCTATGGCCGCTAATAGCTGCGATCTGTGTGGTCGTATTGATGAGCTGTTCTTCTGCTCATACTGCATGAGGTGTGTCTGCGATAACTGCATGGTGCTATCTAACCAATGTTGGGACTGCTGGGACAGGGCCGTCGAAGAGAAAGCATCCGACCCCTCATTTATCGGTGATGAAGGTTAAAAAGTTTCTTACTTTCAAGGTATAAGAATTATGAAGAAACAAGAACTTTTTTCCTTGGAGGAACTCATGGAACAGATCATTGCACGCTATGCAGTCCGGGCTGTTATGGCTACGGTAGGAACCGTTCTCGTACTTAAACTTGTTGACAAGATTAAAGCGAAACGTTTGGCCAACAAACATATTCGAGAAGCCAATCAGCCGGCTCACTAATCGCACAGAGAAAAGCACTCAGGTATACCCTAAGCGCTTTTCTTAGCTCCTCGAACTGTGCACTTTCTTTAGCCCAAAGCTTTAGTCTAGATAATCATCCCAGTGGTTCACCGTATATATAACTGATACAACGAACGCTAACATTGCGATAAGGTAAAGAGGGTGCAATCCAATAAGTAACAGCGTCCAAAAGGTGACGATAGCTAGCATTGTCATTCTCAAAAGGCCCGGCTTCAGACCCTTTGGCTTCTTTGGTTCACCCGGTTTCTGCTCTTGCTGTGAGGTCATTGCTGTGCTTCTCCCTTCTAGGCCTGTGTCTGCTACTTGGCGTATTTGACTAATAAGTAGTTAAGGTGTTTTCGCAGTAGCCCTCCGAAGTTCTCGTTTAGCGTCCATGTAGAGTGCTCCCAAGAGGTTGGTTTGGTATTCTTATCCCTTATCGGCGATACCATTCCCAAGGCCTTTGCCTTATTTGAAATTTCGCTAAACGTGTCATCTAAACCCTCAATGCCTATTCCTAGCAGCTTGCACAGCTCTTTAGTGGCTGCTTCTTGCTTAGACCCCGCTAACATGTACAGTACGCTTCTTGCGCCATATGACATGCTTTGATACAGCTTTTCTACTAAATCCTTATCCCAATTCTCGCTTGACGATGTACTTGACCCATCTGGTAATGTCGCTTCTCCTTTCTCCTCAGATGTATCCTTGCGTGAATCATCTTCCGAATCCGTCGAACTTATATCCTTTACGGCTCTCCACCTATTTAAGCTCGTCAGGACTAACGTTCCCGGCCGAATCTCTTCAATAGGTACGTCTCCTTTAATCGTTCTAACTAAAGTACCCGCTGGAAAGCAACCGTAGTATTCAGGCGGCGTTAACGTATCTAGCTTGCCCGTAAGCCCCTCTATACGGGTTAAAAACGATAACAACGCCGCTTTGAAGGTCTTGTGTAATGCCCATATTGGCCACTTCCAAGCTGAGTCCGGGTCCGGCCTGCTCCGTCTTATCGGGGTTTCCATTCCCAATTCTTTAGCCTTATTAGAAATATCTAAAAACACCCCGTCTAATGCCCTAACATTTATTTGGTCGACGCTTATTCCACACTCGTTCCGCGCTAACTGATTCAATACGCTCCTCGCCTCATCCGATACGCCTTGATACAATCTCCCCGCTGAATCCCTATCCCAGTTAGCGCCCAATGGCTCACTTACTTCCTCTGACTCTTGCTCTAGTTCAGGACAGCTGCACTCTCTAAAACAAGTAAACGAACGCATCATTTCGCTAAAGCGTTTCTGCATGTCTCTAGCGATAGAGTGATACTCTGCTTCTGAGAGGTTACACCTCTTCAAAGTGTTTTCCCTCTCCATGAACTCTTTCAAGGGTAGACAAGTAGAGGCAACAAACGCCCTCTCCAAATCCCTGAAGGAAATCTTCTTCCCCTCCGTAGTCACCATTACTTTTTTCTTACAGCACTCGTGATTAGACTTCTTAACTAGCCCATCTGCGTATTTGCCTACGGGAAATGGAATGTCTCGGTCTTCAATTGAGGTCACTACCCTCATACCTAAGTTGCTAAACGCCTCCTTAATCTCCTCTGGCGTGTTTTCTGAAACCTCAATCCCTTCAATCTCTATACGAGCCATGACTAACCCTTCCTATGACTTTTTAGGTACCTAACCCAGCAGCCTTTTTCGCCTCTTCAAAAGACGTAGGCTGCGCCTCAAGTACTGCCCTCAACTTATCCATGTCAGATGCCGCAAGCCGACAGCCCGCCTTTGTCTTGCCGTATGAAACCGTATACGTAACCTCGCAGTCATCACTCACCGCAATAAGCAAAACGCGAGATAACCCATACCTCTGTGCAACATCCCTAGCGGCCGCAATCGGTAACCTCTTCTTAGCCATGCTCCAATCCTCCTATGCATTTTTAAGTACCTAAATTTGGGTACCTGTATTTTTATACCTGTCTAGGTACTCATTTTTTACTACCTAAAATTTACCCATACCAAAATTCCACAACCCACTCCCTTTTCCCTATTTTAACTCGACCCTAAAAAATCCATTTAACGATATTCTTATCTTACGCACCTCACTGAGTTTGTAGAAGTAAAATTTACCCCAGCGAGATTGGGTCCTCTGTCCATGAGCTACGCCCCCTCCATACTCGATTTATGTCCATAGTTGCATATCAGAGCTGTATCCTGTGCGCGCCTAATGGCCTGCTGAACTTCTCCATAAACGCCCTCATCCTAAATGGCCTAAAAATGAGTGTTGAACAATTTCAATGACTTACAGCAAAAAGTAAGCGAGAGTTGCCTAGTAATACTTTTGACTGGGTATGCTGGTAGATATTGGGGGTGTAGGTGCTCAAATTTGGGTACTTAGGGTTAGGTAGGGGGCGTAATAAAGGGCCAACCCCTAAGCGCGCACAGAGATATGCCATCCTTGACCTCCCAGGTACCCAAATTTGAGCATGTATGAGAAGGGGCGGGGGTGGATAGGTAGGGTTTAACACGGTGCCGACGATATTCTAGCTCTAAGAAGGTAGGCTACAGGGGGTCTTTTTTAGCACCTACTCTTCTACGTCCTTTTAGGTACCTAAATTTGGGTACCTACTGGCATACCTGGTCCTTGGTGGCATGTACTGTTGTTGTTGTTGGTACTAATACAGTTTGTAGTTCAGGGCTAACTTAATGCGCGCTTTTGGGGTTAGTTTTGATTGGGGAAATAGCAGTTTTCTTTAATGGCGCGGTTGGGGGGTTAAAGGGGGGATGGGTAGTATGGTGATTTGTGCAAACTGCGCGGGTTGGTAGGGTATAAGAGAGGTGGACAAATTACTCTATTTTAGGAGGCGCATATGGGGCGCGAGGTT
>Ga0315542_1000002_pt1 | contig 134094 bp, 125 predicted proteins | sample SalMarSW160120MG_FD_202541 | JGI IMG/M metagenome (GOLD analysis project Ga0315542, IMG submission 202541) | Salt marsh sediment microbial communities from the Plum Island Ecosystem LTER, Massachusetts, United States - Salt Marsh Sediment SW1601-20 ...
CAGAGCGAGAGCCGCCATGGCGACGGTTACAAGGGTGGCGATTCTGGTGGTCAGGCGCATTTGGAACCTCCTTGTTCCATGTTTCACATGATGGGCGCTAGCCGGCGCGAAAAGAGAGGCCGGTCGCACCTACTTGTGAAAATATACTCAAAATACTAAATCTGTCAAGACGAAACTATTTATATAGCCATTTGGGTAGATGCTCAATTATTGGAGAGTCGGCCTCCCCGGCGCGGCCTCAGTGGGCGATGAGGTAGATCCAGTTGGCGAGGATGAGAGCGCCCAGGCTGATGCGAAGCCAGAGTGGCCAGGGTCGAGGCGTCGTTGGTACCGGGAGGTTGACCGCGGCCCACAGCGGTGCGATCAGGCCGCCGAGGATGAAGGCGCCGCCCGCGACCGCGACCATTGGGTTCGCCGCGAGTGCCTGAAGCGGATGGCCGTGGAGTGCCGCGAGGGCCGCATGAGTGCTGCCACAGGTGGGACACGGAATGCCCGTCAGGGCTCGGAAGGCGCACCTGGGAAGGAAGGGCGGCAGGACGAGCCACAGTGGCCGCAGCACTATCGAAGCCGCCGCGGCCACGCCCCACACAAACGCCAGCTGGCGTTCCTCACGACGCAGGTTTCGCCACGTCACCGGGCGTGGCTCGCGGCTCCCGTAATGGCGGCAATGATCGCCGCACCGGAGATCGCGAAGACGACGGCCACGCACGCGCAGCAGAGGGCCAACGGTACCAACACGGCGAGGGCCGCCTTCCCCTGAGAGATCCGATGTGCCTCGGCGAGGCCAATGATCTCGAGAACGAGGGCCCAGATCGACGCCGCGAAGCCGCCGCACAGCGGCACGACCTGTGCGAGCTGGGCGGTTGTGGCATACGACATGACCCTGAAGGTCGCGTCAAAGCCCTCCTGGGCACCGCCGATGAGCATCAGCATCAGGTGGACGATCCCCGACCAGATGAACAGCCCGATCAGGATGAACAGGGGCGCGAAGATCACGAGCGCTGCAGTCATGGCGATTGGGAAGCCGTGCTCGAAGCGCTGCATGCCTGGCCATGCCTGCCAGGACAGTCCGCGGAATGCCAGGCTGTAGAGCTGCGACACCAAGATCGCGATCCAGCCGAGGATGATGGCGTAGAGGATTGGGCGCCCGAGGTCGCCGGCCCGTCGCATTCGACCAAATGCCTCTGTGGGCTTGGTGATGAACAGCTTCGCGGTTTCGAACAGCCCCTCGAGCAGTGGGTATCCCTGCTCCTCCCAGGGCAAGGCCCGAATCTCGGACGGCGGGGGACCCGGGGGCGGCTGCTCCCCGGTCGGCGGCACCATCGGGGGCTGATCGCCGGGTGGTGGCGGGGGTGGGATGGCCATATCTGCCTCCTTGCCTTGTCGTGAGTCGATTCTACCAGTGTTGCGACGCTAACACTCCGCCAACCCGCGGTATGATATCGACCCCCTGGGGCCGCGCATTGACGCCTGGCGCAGGGCAAGCGAGGAGGCGAACGTGGCCAGGACCCTCGAAGACGCGCTCACTCTGATCCGAGATCGCTCCATCGAGATGGTGGACCTCAAGTTCTGCGATCTCTGGGGACGCTGGCGCCACGTTACGGTTCCCGCCGACAGGTTCGGTGCCGGGCTCATGGATCGAGGTATCGCTTTCGATGGCTCGAGCGTCGGCTTCAAGTCAATCAGCTCGGGGGACATGGTGATGGTGCCCGACCTCGATACCGGCTGGGTCGACCCGTTCTGGGAGGTGCCGACTCTGAGCTTCATCTGCACCACTCTCGAGGCCGACACGCGGCAGCTGTTCCCTTACGACCCCCGCTCCATAGCCCGCCGTGCGGAGCAGTACCTGCGCGAGAGCGGAATCGCCGACGTCAGCCTGTGGGGGCCGGAGTTCGAGTTCTATGTCTTCTCGGGGGTGTCCTACGAGAACGGCATGCACACCGCGGCCTATCGGGTCGAGTCGGACGAGGGTGACTGGCAGAGCCACCTGATGGGAACCGGGTACACGATCGCGCGACACGGGGGCTACCACGCGATTCCGCCCCAGGACCGGCTCTTCAACCTGCGGGCGCGGATCTGCGGGCATCTCCGCGAGATCGGAGTACCCGTGAAGTACCACCACCACGAGGTCGGTGGGCCTGGGCAGTGCGAAATCGAGACCCCGATGCTGCCGCTGGTGACCGCGGCCGACTCCGCCCTCATCGTCAAATACGTGGCGCGAATGACGGCCATCGGTGCCGGTCAGACCGCCACCTTCATGCCCAAGCCCCTGTTCGGTGAGGCTGGCTCCGGCATGCACTGCCACCAGCGGCTCGAGAAGGGCGGCCAGAACATCTTCTACGACGAAGACGGCTATGCCAGCCTCAGCGAGCTGGCCCGTCTCTACATCGGCGGTCTGCTCCACCACGGTGGTGCCGTCCTTGCCTTCACGAGTCCGAGCACGAACTCGTACCGGCGTCTGGTTCCGGGTTTCGAGGCGCCAGTCAGTACCATCTACTCCGCCGGCAACCGCTCGGCGGCAATCCGCATCCCAAAGTACGCCAACCGCCCGGCCAACGCGCGCATCGAGTTTCGGCCACCCGACGCCACCGCTAACCCGTACCTGGCGCTGGCGGCCCAGGTGCTGGCAGGGATCGACGGCATCCGTCGTCGCCTGGATCCTGTGGAGATGGGGTTCGGTCCGGTCGACGAGGACATCTTCTCGTGGCCCGAGGAGCGTCGCCGGAGTATCGGAGCGCTGCCGACCTCCCTCGACGCGGCGATGAGTGCGCTCGAGAACGACCACGACTTCCTGGTCGAGGGAGGCGTGTTTAGCAACGATCTCATTCAGCGTTGGATCGTCAGGAAGCGCGACGAGCAGCAGCAGGTGCAGAACCGGCCTCATCCGTTCGAGGTCGAGCTCTATTACGATCTGTAGTCCGGAGTGCCGGCAGAGTCCTACTGCGGCTCGCGGTCCGGCACGATCTGCGCCGGTTTCTTGGGCCCGCTCGCTGCGACGTAGCCGGGCTACGACTCACTCACGGGCCCAGCGAAACCACCACATCTCGCACCGGCTTGCGAGCCTCGCTACGGACTCTCCCGCCACCCCGGACTACGGAGAAACCATGGCTACCTGAGGCCGATCAGCACCCGCCTGAGCCGAATCTCACGCAAGCTTGCGGCTTTCGCCGGCGGGTCAGCCCCCACCCGGCACCCTGAGAAGAGACCAGGCAGAGAAGGAACGGGTCACAACGCTTCGAGGGAATGCCGCGCCCGGCACGCCCGTTCGGAAGCAGCCTTTTCTGGGGCGCGCGTCCAACCGCATGCTCCGGGTGGGTGGGGGGATGTCTAGCGTCTTGGCTCTCGCGTCGAGCGTCCCCTGTGGGTGGTGGCCTCCGTCACTCCGTCACCGGGTGGGTGGGCGGGGCCTCTACCCTCTGACTTCTATCTTCTCTCCTCTTTCTTCGTGGGCGGGTGGGGGAACCTAATCACTTAATGACTTGATCACTTGTCTCAGGTGTAGAGGTCGAGAAACCGACCCAGCAGACCGTCGACGTCGGGCGAGGGCCGGAGCCTGTCGCTGAGGCGGGCGAACTCCTCGGGGTCGGGCATGTACTCGTCCCTGTAGATCGCGAGCCGCTCTCGGAGCTGGTCAGCGGTCATCTCGCTGTGGAACTGGGTTCCGTATGCGGGCTTGTCGCCGACACGGACGGCTTGGTAGGGGCAGCCGGCCGAGCGCGCGAGCTCGACCATGGCCTGGGGGAGCTCGATGATCCGGTCGTTGTGGCCGAGCTGTGCCACGAACGTTCGTGGCAGCTCGGCAAACAGCGGATCACGATGTCCGGCGTCGGTGAGGTGGATGTCGTAGCTTCCCACCTCCGAGCGCTCGGGGTCCGGACCCACGACGCCGCCGAGAATCCGGGCCATGAACTGATGTCCCCAGCAGGAGCCGAACAGCGGCCGCTCCTCTTCCAGAAGACGGTTTATGACGTCCTCCAGCGGCGCAGTGAACGGGTGATCCTCGTAGGCGGAAAACGCCCCGGCACCGCCAATCATGACCGCGTGGGCGTCGCACACGTCCTGCCACCTGATCTCCGGCTCGTCGACCAGGTTGATGACGAAAAAGCCCTTCTCCGGGACTCGGCAACGTTCGCGAAACCACTCTCGCTCCTGTCGTAGCGACACGAGGTGGCTCCGTACCTGGAGGAGGACAACGCGAACACGGTCTCGGGATCTCGTCCGCATAAACATGGACTCCGTCTCGATGAAGAGCGTGCCACGAATCTACCCGCCAGGTCAAATCTGCCCGTAACGTTCGCTCGCTTCCGTGCGAAGCTACGGACAGGAGCGAGTAGCGGCTCGACACCGCGGGAATCGTCGCCGGGCACGGGGCGGTTGCTGCAGTGGTCCGGCGTTGTCGACGGAGGAAAGATGCAAGAGGTGACCCTCTACACCACGAGCGTGTGTCCGTTCTGTCATGCGGCCAGGCGGCTCCTTTCCTCCCTCGGGGTCGAGTATCGCGAGGTACGTCTGGAAACGGAGCCCGAGCTGCGGGAGCGACTGTCACGGGAGAACGGTGGCTGGCGGACGGTGCCGATGATCTTCGTCGGTGGGAGGTTTCTTGGTGGCTTTGACGAGATCAGGGACCTGCACGTGCGTGGGGAGCTTCGTGAGCTCGTCGCCGGCGAATGAGTCGGGCAATGAGCCGGCGGTTCTCGGTGGCCGGGGATCAGCGGTCGCTCCCGATAGGCGGCCGTCAGCGGCCGTAGGGCGCGGTCCAGCTGTCCTTCCACCGCCTGATGACGGCCAGGGTTTCGTGACCCGGCGGGACCCGATGACCGGACTGCCGAGACGCAGCAGCGACCACAGTGGCTTCACCACAGCGCAGGAACGGGTTGGTCGCCAGCTCCTCATCGACCGTGGAGGGCACCGTTGTGCTGCCGTCGTGCCGCAACACCCTGACCCGCTGCAGGCGGTCCCGCAGAGCGAGATTCTCCGGTTCGACCTCGAGAGCAAAGCGGAGGTTGGCCTCGGTGTACTCGTGCCCACAGTAGACTCTGGTGGCCCCCGGCAGCGCGGCCAGGCGCATCAGCGAGCCGTGCATCTGTTCTGCGGTTCCTTCGAAGAGCCGGCCGCAGCCGCCGGCGAACAGGGTGTCCCCGGTCAAGACGAAGCCGTCGCCGGCAAAGGACAGGTGATCCCTCGTGTGCCCGGGAGTGGACAGGACGGCGAGCTCCGTGCCGAGCACGGGCACGCGGTCGCCATCACGGAGCTCCCGGGTCACGAAGGGCAGCTCGGCACGGGACGGGCCGAGGACCGGGACGCGGGCATCTCCGATCAGCTCGGCGATGCCGCCGGTGTGATCGGCGTGGTGGTGGGTGATGAGGATGCCGGCCAGCTGCAGGCCCGTACGTTTGAGCCACCGCCTGACCGGGGTCGCGTCGCCGGGGTCTACGACGACGACGTGGTCGTCATTCGGCGGACCCAACACCCAGATGTAGTTGTCCGTGAAGGCGCCCACTCTATCAATCTTCATCACCGGGTTATCCTGGCACCCGGGTGGCCGGTCGTCAATTCCCCGCCCGGTGCTCGAAACGGTTCACGGAGGAGCTGAAGATGCAGCCCAGATATCTGCTTGTCGCCGACCCGGTGAAGACGCTGAACTCCGAGTTCGATCTCGGCGTCTGCGTCAGCCGGGAGCTCATCCGGCGCGGCCTTCATGTCGACTACCTCGATCTGCTGGCCTCCGACGTCAGCCTGCCGAGCGAGCGCTACCTGGCCGCCTTGCCAGTGCGCGAAATCCTCTCTTCGGACGCTTCCCAATCGCCGTTCTGGGAGCTCGGTCCACAGCGTGAGGCAGACCTCAGAGAGTACGAAGTCGTCCTGCAGCGCAAGGACCCTCCGGTTGATGAGACCTTCGTCGCGTACTGCCGCCACTTCGAGCGAGCGCCGCAGGAGGTTCTGCAGATCAATCGTCCGCCTGCGACGTACCAGCTCTCAGAGCACACATTGATCCTCGACTACCCGCAGTTTGCAGCGCCGACGTGGGTGTGCTCGACAGCGGCGGAGCTGATCGAGGCGGTTCGGCTCCAACCCGGAGAGGCCGTGGCCAAGCCGAAGAGCACCTACTGCGGGATCGGCATTGCCTTCTTCGCGCCCGAGACCGCAGAGGGAACGCTGCAAGAGTACTGGAAGAAGTGGGGGCCCGAGGTCGTCGTGCAGCCCTATCTCGAAGCGATCGAGGAGACCGGCGACCTGCGAATCCTGACCTTGAACGGACGGGTGCTCGGCTCCGTGCTGCGGGTGCCGCGCTCAGGGTCGAGGCTCGCCAATCTCCACCAGGGGGCGACAGCGGCGCGGCTCGAGCCCACCGCACGACAGCTTGAGGCATGCCGGGTGATCTCGCGCGATCTGGTCGAGAAGGGTCTCTACCTGCTCGGCTTCGACTTCATCGGCGAGCACCTGACCGAGGTCAACATCACGAGCCCGACGACGATAGTGCAGATTGGGCAGGTGATGGGCAAGCGAGCCGAGGTCGAGATGGTGGATGAGCTGGAACAGATGCGGATGGCACGACTCCGCTGACCCGGCCACATGCCGACTCCCTCGGCACGTGTCGGCTTGTGTGCGGTCTTGACCGAGGTCATGGCATTCCACCCGCCGATGACGGAGTATCGACAACGTGAGGCCGGAGTTTGGCCACTACCTGGAGGTACCGATGAGTGAGTCCGAAAGCGGTTCGGGAAGCAGCGCTACGTTGGGGATGGAACCGGCACGCGCGGTGGTCCTCAGTGATCTCGTCAGTTACGCCGAGGGTTCGATCGTCAGTCGTACCTTGGCCCGGACGTCGGCCGGATCCATGAGCCTGTTCGCCTTCGAGGTTGGACAGCAGCTCTCCGAGCACACGGCTCCGTTCGACGCTCTTGTACAGGTCCTGGACGGGCGCGTGGAGCTGGTCATCGGCGGTGAGGCCGTGGTTGCCGCGGCCGGCGAATCGGTGCTGATGCCGGCGAACGTGCCGCACGCCGTCAACGCCCGCCAGCGGTTCAAGATGCTCCTGACGATGCTCAAGGCGTCGGCTGCCGATGGTGGGAGATGACGGTGGCCAGGCGCGAAGTCATCCACATCGACGAGAAACTGTGCGACGGCTGCGGGGAGTGCGTTCCGTCGTGCGCCGAGGGTGCTCTCGCCATCGTCGGTGGCAAGGCGCGGCTGGCCAACGATGCTTACTGCGACGGCCTGGGAGCTTGTCTCGGACACTGCCCGCAGGGGGCGATCACGGTTGTGAAACGGCAGGCGGCACCCTTCGACGCGGCCGCCGTTCAACGACATCTGGCCGAGCAGTGCCCGGATGCGGGCCGGCAGCCTGCGGCGCGGGGCATCCCCGTGCTCGGCTCGCTTCCTGCCACGGGCGGAGGCTGCCCGGGCTCGCGAGCGGTGACGCTCGTACCGCCTGACGCAGTCGAGGCAGGGGCGGCCGTGGACGGGCACTCGCCATCTTGGCTGCGGCACTGGCCGGTGCAGCTGCACCTGGTACCGCCTGCCGCGCCTTTCTACCGCGGCGCGGACGTTCTGCTGGCAGCGGACTGTTCGGCGTTCGCCGTGGGTGACTTTCATGGCAGGTTTCTCCGCGGACGCGCCCTCGCTATTGCCTGTCCGAAGCTGGACGACGAGCAGGACCGCTACGTCGCGACGCTGGTGGCGATGATCGACGAGGCCCGTATCCGAAGCCTCACCGTGCTGGTCATGGAGGTGCCGTGTTGCCACGGGCTGGTGCAGCTGGCACGGCGCGCCCTGGCCGCCTCCGCGCGCCCGGTCCCGGTGAGCGTGATCGTGGTCTCCGCAACCGGCGCCGTGCTCGCCGAAAGGACGCTGGTGGCTTGAACCGACTCTGACGCAAGACTCAGAGTCGGGGACCTCCAGCCGCTGGATGCCTTCAGGACGGGCTACGCGACACGCGGTCCTATCGGATGATCCCCGAGGCTCGGCCGAGGAGGGCGTTGTACTCCCTGGCGTCGCCGTCGTCCTTGCCGCCGACCGGCGTGCCGCAGACGGCACAGCGGTACTCGTACTTGTTGCCGGTCGGGAGGACAAGGAGGAGGTGCCGCCGCACCGGCTGCGCTGCACTGCAGGTCGGGCAGTAGACCTCGGAAACCTCGAGGGTATCGAACTCGCGTCTTTCACTCATCGTGAAGGAGGATAGGCAACCGGCGCCATCGCGTCAACACGAGTGAGGGCCGCGTGGAGAGCTTGCTCCAAGGCCCTGAGTTCTGTAGAGTTGGGAGCAGGCCGCGTGTTTCGGGTCCTGAGACAAACAGTGGATCGCCAGGTGGCGCAGCACAGGATGGGGGGTGCTCGTGTTCCAGCGGTACGGCATTCGGCGCAAGCTCGTGATCGGCATCGTCGGCGTCCTCGTGGTTCTCCTCGGAGGGCTGGGGTTTTGGGCCGTCAGCTATATCAATCGGATGACGCGCCAGCGCGTTTACTCGGACGCCCTCGGCCTCGTCGACGTCGGCGCCAACCGTATCACAGGGTTTTTCGACGAGCGGGGGCGGATTGTGGCCACGTTCGCCGAGAATCCCGAGTTCCTGCAGTGGGCCGGCTCGCTTGAACGAAGTGGCCGGGCGGAGGCAGGGGCGAGCCGGGAGCTCAGCAACCTGATCGCGTATACCAAGCGCATCACTGACGGCGACCCCAGCGTTCTTTCGGCTTGGTTTGCCTTGAACTCGACCGGCGAGTACTTCCGTGAGGATGGACGTGTAGAAAGGGAAGGTTACGACGCGCGCAAGCGGCCCTGGTGGTCGGCCGCCGTGCAAAAGGACCAGCTGTACGTGTCCGACCCGGCCGTGGATCTCGTCAGGGGCTACGTCTCGGTACCGGTGCAATTGGCCGTTCACTTCGACGACGGTCGTCTTCTCGGGGTCATCGGTATCGATGTCCTGTTGACCACGGTCGCCGACATGGTGCGTACGATCCGCTACGGCGGGGAGGGGATGGCTTTTCTGGCCGACTCTTCGGGGCGGATGGTGTACTACCCCGGGATCAAGGTGACCGGCGCCGCCGACAGCGGGTTGCCGAAGCTCCTCGATGTCTTTTCGGATGGCGGCGGGTTCGACACCGTCGAGCAGCGGATGACCGGGGGTGAGCGGGGGATGGCTCGAGTCACCTGGCGCGGCCAGTCCTACCTGGTGCTGTTCGCTCCGGTGCGCGCCGAGCAGCCTGCCCTGGACTGGTCGTTGGGTCTCCTGGTACCTGAAGGGCTGGTGACGTCGCCGATCCGGCGCCTCCAGCTGTTCTCCCTCCTGGGCGTGCTCCTGACAATCGCGCTGGTCGCCGGAGCGCTGATCCTGCTCACCTCGGCGATCGTCACCCGGCCGGTGAACGGCCTGGTTGAGCGGTTCCGGGACATTGCAAGCGGCCATGGCGACCTGACTCAAAAGGTGGAAATCTCCTCCAACGACGAGCTCGGCGACCTGGGATCACTTTTCAACAGCTTCGTTGCCGGAATTCGGGATGATGTCTCGGCGGTGGCGGAGCAGTCGGGTAGCCTCGCTTCCGCGTCGGAGCAGCTGTCCGGGCTGAGCCAGCAGATCGCGAGCGCTACGGAGGAGACCTCGAGCCAGGCTGGGATGGTGTCAGCGGCTGCCGAGCAGGTCAGCACCAACGTGCAGTCGGTAGCCACGGCTAGCGAGCAGATGAGCTCGAGCATCCGGGAGATCGCCAAGAGCGCCACCGAAGCTGCCCGGGTTGCCAGTGATGCAGTTGTAATCGCCAGCGACACGGTTCAGAGGTTTGGTGACCTGATGACGAGCGGAGAGAAGATCGCGCGCGTCGTCGAGGTGATCCGTACGATCGCCGAGCAGACGAACCTCCTCGCGCTCAACGCCACCATCGAGGCCGCCCGTGCGGGGGAGGCGGGCAAGGGCTTTGGCGTTGTTGCCGGAGAGGTCAAGGCTCTGGCAAACCAGACTGCGCAGGCCACCGAGGAAATCGAGGCGAACATCGGGGCGATCCGCGGCTTGACCGAAGCGGCGGGTGAAGCCATCGGCCAGGTTACCGAGACCATTCACCGCATCAACGACATCCAAACTGTGATCGCCTCAGCGGTAGAGGAGCAGAGCGCCACTACCGCCGAGATCGGACAGAACGTGGCAGAGGCTGCACGAGGCGTCGACGATATCGCGCAGAGCATTGCAGGCTTTGCCGAGGTGGCGCAGGAAACCGCCTCGGGGGCTAGCTCCATCGAGGGGGCGGCGGAGTCACTGGCGGCGACGGCCGCCCGCCTCCAGGCGATCGTGGAGCGGTTCCAGTACTGAGCCGGGGAGGCATCGTGGAGGAGTTTCTCGATGAGTTCCTGGACGAAGCTAACGAGATGGTGACCGCGCTCGCTGCGGCCATCGATGACCTGGCTGAGCGCCCGAGCGACGGCACGGCACGGAACACTGCGTACCGCTGCGTCCACGTGATCCGCGGTGGCGCAGGTTTCCTCGGCCTCGGGCGCGTCGAGCGACTCGGCGCGGCTGGGGAGAGACTGCTTGGACCGATCGCGGCGGAGAACCTCGAGCCAACCGCTCGGCGGCTCGATGTTGCGCGCAAGCTGGGGCTCACGTTGCAAGGTGTCCTGCACTCGGTTCGCGAAGAGGGTTCAGAACCGGCCGGAGACGACGGGGACCTGCTGGCCGGGATCGAAGCCGCGGTCCACCTATGAGCTGGCAGTCGGAGAACCGTGCCGACCTCGGCGGCCTGGAGATTCACGACGCGGGAAGGCAGCCCTGCTGTCGAACGGTGTGGGGATGAACGACAGGGATAACATCGTCGCCGAGTTCCTCGCCGAGAGCTTCGAGCAGCTCGAAGAGGTGGACCGCGACGTGCTGACCCTGGAGTCGGGACAGGCTGATCGTGCACTGCTGGACCGGGTCTTCCGTGCCGTTCACACCATCAAGGGAACGTGCGGCTTTCTGGAGCTCGGGCGCCTGGAGGCGCTGAGCCATGCCGGAGAAGGCCTGCTGACGTTGCTGCGCGACGAAACGCAGAACGCAGCGCCAGAGGTGGCGCCGCTGCTGCTGGAGCTCGTCGACACCCTTCGCGTGATGCTGAAGCAGATTCAGAGCAGCGGCAAGGACGATGGTGTGGATGCGAGCGCGGTTGTGCAACGGCTCGAGGCCGCCCGCGAGCGCTTGGCCGGCAAACCTGTGAGCGGTGTGACAGCACAAAACGTGGCGGCGCGGGCAAAGAAGCCGCGAAAGGCTCGGACGAAGACCGCGGCCCCGCCTTCACGCAAGGCGGCCTCGCGGAGCGACAAGACCGGCGGCGCTGTGGCTTCCCCGTCACCGCCGGGTTCGGTCAAGGGTTCAGGGCATGGCTCGCCGCAGGCGCCTACGTCGACTCCTTCTCCTGCCGTTGCGGTCCGTAGCTCCGCAGACTCCTTCGTGCGTGTCGATGTCCATGCTCTCGACCGCATGATGGACCTGGTGGGTGAGCTGGTGCTGAGCCGGAACCAGTTGGTGCTCGCGGAGTGGGCGGAGCACGATGCTTCGGAGATCGACTCGGTCCAGCGGCTCGACCTGATTACGAGCGAACTTCAGGAAGCGATCATGAGGACTCGTCTCGAGCCCGTGAGCAAGGTCTGGGGGAGGTTCCCCCGCCTCGCGCGGGACCTGGCCGAGGGGTGCGGCAAGCGGGTCCGGTTGGAGATGGAAGGCCAGGGCACCGAGCTCGATCGGGGCCTCATTGAGGCGATCCGCGACCCCCTGACGCACCTCGTGCGCAACGCCGTCGACCATGGCATCGAACCTCCCGAAGCAAGGCGGGCGGCGGGGAAGCCGGTGGTCGGGCGGATCTGGTTGCGCGCTTCCCACGAGGGCGGCCATGTGACGATCGAGGTCGGCGATGACGGTGCCGGGATCAACTCCGGCGCGGTGCTGGACCGGGCGGTCGCGCTCGGCGCGGTCACTGCCAAACAGGCCGCGCGGCTGACGCCGGGCGAGGCCGTCCGGCTGGTCTTTCTACCCGGCCTTTCCACGAATCGGGAGGTCACCAATCTGTCCGGCCGCGGCGTCGGGCTCGACGTGGTTCGCTCCAACCTCGAGCGGGTCAACGGTCTCATAGACATCAAGAGCAGCCCCGGGGAAGGGACGGTCATTCGGCTCGAGATTCCCCTCACTCTGGCGATCCTGCCGGCGCTCGTCGTAGGCACCGGGGGGCAGATGTTCGCCATTCCTCAGGCCAGCGTTGTCGAGCTCGTGCGCCTGGACGGTGTGGAGGGTGCGGGCGTCGAGATGGTTCACGGGGCACCGGTGTATCGTCTGCGAGGGCGGCTACTTCCTCTGGTCGTGCTGCGACAGGAGCTCGGCCTCGAGCCGGATGGGGACGAGCGGACGGCAGGCTCGATCGTGGTTCTCGAGGTTGGAGAGCGTCAACTCGGGCTTGTGGTCGAGTCGGTGACGGACACACAAGAGATCGTTGTCAAGCCTCTTGGAGCGCTGCTCGACAGGATTCCCGAGTATGCGGGCGCCACGATCCTCGGCGACGGGCGGGTGACCCTTATTCTGGACGTGCTGGGCCTCGCGCAACGAGCGCACGTTGTCACGGAGGCCGCTCACGCCGAGGTCGGAGCCGACGATGAAGGCCTGCCGCAACTGGTGTCCCTGAGCGAGGGCTTTCTGCTCTTTCGCAGCCCAGACGACGGTCGGATGGCGATTCCTCTGGACCGGGTCGTGCGCCTGGAGCTGTTCCCGAGGACGGAAGTGGAGCGGGTGGGAGAGGGCTTCGCGGTCCAGTACCGCGGCGACATCCTGCCGCTCGTATTCGTCTTCGACCATCTCGTGGAACGGAGAAACGTACCCCGCGTGAGCGACTCCGAGATCGGGGAGCTGGACGTGGTCGTTGTGAACTACGGCGCCCACACGGTCGGCCTGGTCGTCGGACCGGTTCTCGACATCGTCGAGGAGATTGTCGGTGTGCGGCAGCCGTCGAGCCGTGAAGGCATCGTGGAGTGCGCCGTGATCAGGGATCGAGTCACCGAGCTCCTCGATGTCGACTTCATCGTCGGCCGAGCCGGCCCGTCGGTCTTCGCACGTGCGGCAGGAAGCTGCGAGTCAACATGAACGGACGCCGACAGCTGATCACCTTCCGGGTTGGCAAGCACCTCTTCGGCGTCGATATCGACGAGGTTCAGGAGGTCCTGACCGCCCGCGAGATCTCTCCGGTGCCGCTGGCGCCACCGGAGGTGGAGGGGCTGCTCAACCTGCGGGGGAGGATCGTCACCGCTGTCGAGCTGCGTCGTCGTCTCGGGCTGCCGGACAGGTCCGCACGACGGGTGCCAATGGTCATCGTGCTGCGACCGGAGAGGGGCTCGGTCAGTCTTCTGGCCGACGCCGTCGGCGACGTTGTCATTGTTGCCGGCGAGGACTTCGAGGGTCCTCCGGAGACCCTTCGGGGCCAGGCACGGGAGCTCATCCGCGGGGCGTACAAGCTTCCGCACGAGCTCCTGCTTGTGCTCGAGATCGATCGGGTGCTGGACCTCACGGTAAGGGAGCGGCAGTGAAAGCATCCTCCGACATCATCATTCTGAGGTGGCGCGGTCGCCCGGCGACCGGGTGAGGGAGATACAGATGCGGGTTCTGGTCATCGATGACTCGAGAGCGATGCGCTCGATCCTCACCAAGATCATGTCGGACATCGGTTTCGACGTGGTCACTGCGGCCCACGGCCGAGAGGGGCTCGAGCGTCTGCAGGAGGACGACGGCATCGGACTGGTGCTGGTGGATTGGAACCTGCCCGAGATGAATGGCTACGAGTTCGTGCAGGCAGTCCGTGCAGATCATGGGTACGACGATGTCCGTCTGATCATGGTCAGCACCGAAACCGAGCGGGAGAGTGTGCTGAGGGCCATGGACGCCGGCGTTGACGAGTACGTGATGAAGCCGTTCACCCGGGCGACCATTCTGGAGAAGTTGGCCTTTCTCGGGCTGGCGGACGGATAGGCGGACGTGGCTCGAATCCGCATCCTGCTCGTCGACGACTCGGTCGTGATCCGACGCGGTCTGACCAAGCTCCTCGGAGAAGATCCCGCGCTCGAGGTCGTGGGCGCCTCCGCGAACGGGCGTCTCGCGCTGGCGAGGATTCCGCAGGTCAACCCTGACCTGGTGATCCTGGACGTCGACATGCCGGAGATGAACGGGCTGGAAACGCTGCGGGAGCTGCGCCGCCTGTACCCGACCCTGCCGGTCATCATGTTCAGCGGCCTCACGGAGCGGGGCGCCCGCATCACGCTTGAGGCCCTGTTCCGCGGCGCCATGGACTACGTCACGAAGCCGTCGGAGATCAGCGACATCGGGGACGCCGCGGCCGTGGTACGAACCGAGCTGATCCCGAAGATCAAGGTCTTGTGCCAGGCGGAGAGCTCGCCGCAGCCTTGGCCAGAGCCGGTGCGGGCGGTGCGACCGCGCCAGGTCCGACGTGCCGCCGAGTCGGTCGCGGCGGTGGTCGTGGGAGCCTCAACGGGAGGGCCGGCGGCGCTCAAACTTCTACTCGGCGGCTTGCCGCGGCCGCTGCCGGTCCCCGTGCTGGTTGTGCAGCACATGCCGCCGATGTTCACCCTGTACCTTGCACGACAGCTGGAGACCAAGAGCGCCTTCCGGGTTCGCGAAGCAGAGGACGGAGCACCGATCGGTGCCGGCGATGTCTGGATCGCGCCCGGAGGCGTCCACATGAAGGTCGTTCGAGAGGACGAGGTCGTACGGCTGCGGCTCAGCGAGGACCCGCCGGAGAACTCCTGCCGCCCTGCTGCCGATGTGCTGTTTCGCGCTGCGGCCAGGGTCTGGGGCGCTGGCGTTCTCGCGGTGGTGCTGACCGGCATGGGCCGTGACGGGCTCAGGGGATGTGAAGCGGTGCACGAGGCCGGCGGGCGAGTCGTGGTGCAGGATCGTGCGTCGAGCGTTGTCTGGGGTATGCCGGGCTTCGTCGCCGAGGCTGGCCTAGCCGACGACATCCTGCCGCCGTCCGACATCTCGGCTTGGCTTGCCGCCCGCCTGGCACCGGAAAGTGCCCGGTCTCGCGAGGCTGACAAGGACGACGGGTGAGACCGGAGAACTTCGTCTTCCTGCGCAGGCTGATGCGCCAGCATGCGGGCGTTGTGCTCGAGGATGGCAAGGAGTACCTGGTCCTGGCACGGTTGGGGCCGCTCGCACGGGCGGAGTCGTGGTGTTCCATCGACGATTTCATCTCCCATCTCCGCTCCCGCCCCAGCGGAGCACTGCATCGTCGGGTGGCGGAAGCCATGGTCACCACCGAGACCTCGTTCTTTCGCGATGTTCATCCGTTCGAGACGCTCAAAGACGTCATCTTCCCGGATTTGTTCGAGCGGCGAGATGCGACTCGGACGTTGCGCATTTGGTCCGCTGCTTGCGCCAGTGGCCAGGAAGCCTACAGCGTTGCGATGCTCCTCAAGGAGCACTTCTCCGAGCTCGCGAGCTGGCGCGTCCGGATAGTGGCCAGCGACGTGTCGTCGGTGATGATCGAGCGAGCGAGGAGAGGGAGCTACTCGCAGCTGGAGATCAACCGCGGCGTGCCGACCCATCTGCTTACCCGCCACTTCGAGCGCGACGGCCTAGAGTGGCGGGTGACCGAGGACATCCGACAGATGGTCGAGTTCAAGGAAGTAAATCTGGCAAGGCCGTTCCCGCCGTTGCCGGAGATGGACATCATCTTTGCCCGCAATGTGCTGATCTACTTCGACGAAGCGACCCGCCGCGACGTGTTGGAGCGCCTGGCCGGACGTCTACGCAAGGACGGATATCTCTTCGTCGGCGGCGCAGAGACCATGATGGCCTACGCCGATCTGTTCTACAGACTGCAGATCGACCGGACCTCGTGTTACAGACGACGTGGGTGAGAAGGAGAGCGACATGGTGCATGAGGAAGAGATCTTCCAGATCGTCCAGAGTATCTGGATGTCGATTCTGGACCTTGAGATCCGGCTGGAGCCCGGGAGTGATGAACGCGTCAGGGAGCCCGGGCAGCGGACCTTGACGGGCTGTGTCCAACTCACCGGAGACTTCGAGGGCGCCACTCTGCTCGACTGTACCGAGAGCCTGGCACGGCGCGTGGCCGGTGTGATGTTCGAGGAGGAGCCGGAGGCACTCTCCATCGAGGAGGTCCAGGACGCCCTCGGTGAGCTCACCAACATGGTGGCGGGAAACATCAAGCCGCTGCTGCCGGGAAGCTCCCGCCTGTCGCTACCGTCTGTGGTGGAGGGCCTGAACTACACACTCATCATTCGCGGCAGCAGGGTGGTCGTTCACGTTGGCTTCGAGTGCGAACAGCAACCGCTCACTGTCACCCTGGCCGAACGTGTCAAGTAGCGACTTACCGCGCGAATTCCTGCTAGAGGTGCAGCCGGCGGGCCTCGCGCAGGCGCGCTTCGAGGCGGTGCTTCTCGATAATGAGGCCGGCCTCGATCATCAGCAGCTCGAGCCCCTCGGTCGGCCCGATGGGCGTTTCGTCGGGGAGATTGTCGCCGTAGATTACTGCCACGACCGATCCCTCAACGACGATGGGCACGGCGACGACCTCCCGGGGAACCATGCCACCGAGATGCTGGACCAGGTAGTTGTTCCAGGGAGTATGGGCCAGGCGTCCCCGATACGGCTCTCGGCGCATGACAACCTCGCCGAGCACCGAAGGCTCGGCGATCGGGATCTTCATTGTACGGACCCTCTGATCGGCCGGGGCTCCATCCACCTCGATACCGAACTGTCCGATCCCGACCAGGTTGTCGCCGCGGATCGCGAGCAGCACCGAACGGTTCACGAGCTCCGCGGTGTACCGCAGCAGCATCAGGGTGAGCTCGCCGGTGAAGGTGACCGGGCGGTTGCGGAGCTCCGTCATGATTCCCTTGAGGGAAGCGAAGCCGCGGGTGCGGGAGCGTCGTCCGCCGGTTGGGGGCCCGTCGTCCCCTGCGTCCAGCTCGATCTCGTCGACGGTCTCGAGGTCCTGTCCGGCGGCTGCGAGAGCGGATGCGCTGTGCGCCTGCTGTGTGAGGAGGTCGAGAATGACTTCCTCTGGACGGAGCCCTTCCTCCACTAGAAACTCGCTGGCATCGAACGCCGCCCGGAAGGTCTCGTCGATGTCCACCGTCTCGAACTGGAAGACCCCGTTGTCCCATGTCAGGAGCACGGACAGCACCGCCTTGACCTGCTCGTAGGCAACCGCATGCAAGGTCTGCTCGTCCACGACTCCCATCTCTACCAGGATGCTGCCGAGCGGCCGATCCAGCTCCGCGGGCTGGCGGTCGAGAGCCGAAAGGAGCGTGGCCTCGTCGATGAGGTGGCGGTTGACGAGGATGCTGCCCAGGGTTTCATGAACCGCGTTGGTCTGGCAGAAGACGATGGCACCGTTGCGGAAAACCACCAGCCCTTGCTCGTTGCGTCGCGTCAAGGTCAGCTTGCCGGTACGCTTTCCCAGCGCCAGGATCTGGAAGATGTCCGAGATCCCAAGATCCTCGAGTCGTCCTACGAAACCCATGCGTCGCTCATCCAGCCCCTTGCCGCCTCCGATGTTCCGCGGAGCCACTGTGCCTGCACTGGGCCAAGGATACCTCAGACCGGCTCGGAGAACGGCACACTCCTGCAACCAGGCTGCTGCCGCACCGTATCTCCTACGTTGGAAAAGCTGAGGCCAACCTGGTGGTGAAGAGCTCGCGGAAGAGTCGTCAACCCGTTGCGCGCCGGTGTGCCGGCGGGTGGCGGTGTGCCTTGATTCAGAAACGAGATTCCCGGCTGGGAGGGGATCGGTCCTGCTGGGTGCACCCTCAGGTTAACCGACGGCAGCTCACAAGAGGACAGAGGAGGTTCTCCATGACACGACGGATGCGCATCGGATCAAACGGTAGGGTGGCGGCCTGGGCACTGTGGGCGCTGCTGCTCGTTGGCATCGCTGCGTCAGCCTCGGCAACGAACGAGCAGGCCGGACCGCTGCTCAGGTTCCCTGACATCCACGGTGACACGGTTGTGTTTGTCCACGCCGAGGACATCTGGAGTGTGCCCGCCACGGGAGGACAGGCTCACCGGCTGACGCTTGACGAGGGCGAGGAGCGGTTCCCCAAGCTGTCGCCGGACGGGTCTCTCATTGCATTCACCGGCGAGATGGACGGCAACGCCGACATCTATGTCATGAACGTGGACGGCTCCAACGTCCGCCGGCTCACCTTCCATCCGTGGCCCGAGGAGGTTGTCGGCTGGAACCCACAGAGCAACAAGATCCTCTTCAGCTCATTCCGGCACAGCTACCGCTACTTCCTGAGGTTGTACCTGATCTCTCCTGACGGCAGCGGCCTCGAGGAGCTACCGCTGCACGAAGCGGCCAGGGGGAGCTACTCCCCGGATGGTACGGCGCTCGTCTACAACCGCATCGCCCGTGAGCACCGGACCTGGAAACGGTACCGTGGTGGCACTGCGCAAGATCTCTGGCTGTACGAGTTTGCCACCGCCAAGGACCGCCGGTTGACCGACTTCCCAGGTACAGATCGGATTCCGATGTGGGTCGGAAACACGATCTACTTCTCCTCTGACCGAGATGGCGTGCTCAACATCTGGTCGATTGATCCCGTCACCGGCGCGGCCGACCAGATTACCCACCACGCGGACTACGACGTCCGGCGGCCGAGCTCGGATGGGAGATCGATCGTCTACGAGCTCGGTGGGCGCATCTGGCGCCTCGACCCACAGATGCGCGAGACCCATCCACTCCCGATTTGGATCACACCGGATCCGCGCGACGCGCGCTCGTATCTTGCAGATGTCGCGGATCGGATGACGTCGGTCGAGTGTTCGCCGGAAGGCGCAAGGGCCCTGATCGTCGCGCGCGGGGACATTTTCAGCGTGCCCCGCGAACACGGCCCCACCCGCAACTTGACGCGAAGCTCCGGCGCCCGCGACAAGGACGCCGTGTGGTCCCCCGACGGCACCCGTGTGGCGTTCATGTCGGACCGCAGCGGTGAGTACGAGGTCTGGATCGTCGATGGGAAAGGGCGGCAAGAGCCCGAGCGGCTCACTCACAGCAACGGCGGCTACCGCCACACTCTCCGCTGGTCCCCGGACGGCACCAAGCTTGCGTTTGCGGACCAGACGCTGTCGGTTTTCATCGTTGATACCGCCACAAAGAAGGTGACCAAGGTCGACACGGCGGAACGGGAGCCGATGGACGTGGCGCGGGACTCAAAGCCCATTTCCGACTTCGCATGGTCGCCGGACAGCCGCTGGCTTGCATACTCGAAGATGAACCCGGACATGGTCTCCCATGTCTGGATCTACAACCTCGGTGACGGCAGCCGCCATGACGTCAGCCAGGGCCTCTTCAACGATTTCGGTCCGGTCTTCTCGCGCGACGGTGAACACCTCTTCTTCGTCTCGAACCGCCGTTTCGATCCCACCTTCTGTGACTTCGAGTGGGAGATGGTCTACAAGAGGGTGGCCGGAATCTACAGCCTCATCCTCCGCCGTGACGGGCCGCCGCTGTTGCCGCCGCGCAGCGACGAGCCGGACGTCGGGGGCAAGGAGGAGAAGAGTCAGGCGAAGGGTCCGGTGAAGCCGACGATGGTTATGGTCGACTTCGATGGCATAGCCGACCGCATCGAGGCCCTGCCGTTGCCGCGCGGTAACTACCGCAAGTTGGCCGCTGCCGACGACGCCCTCTACTACCTCGACGCGGACGACGGCGACTTCAACCGCTTTGACTACCGGACCCCCGGGCCCTTCAAGCTCAAGGCGTTCTCCTTTGAAGAGCGGAAGCAGGACGTGGTTGAGGAGGAGGTTGACGACTATGCCCTTGCTCCCGATGCGACGTGGGTTGTCTACCGCCGCAAGAAGACGGTTGGGATGCAGCGGCTCGGCGGCGGTCCCACGGCGATGATGGCGAAAACGGCGGCCAAGGAAGGCAACGGCAAGCCCTCCACGGTTGATCTCTCCGGGCTCAAGATGCACCTCGACCCCAGGGAAGAGTGGCGCCAGATCTTCTGGGAGGCCTGGCGCATGGAGCGGGACTTCTTCTACGACCCGGGGATGCACGGGCTGGACTGGAAGGCGATGGGTGAGAAGTATGGGCGGCTGCTGGACGGCGCGTCCTGCCCGCAGGACCTGACCTTCCTGACCGGAGAGCTGATCAGCGAGCTGGGCACCTCTCACACCTATGTGGGAGGGCGGGATCTGCGCCGTCGGGCCGAGAGGGTCTCCGTCGGCATGCTCGGTGCCGACTACGACCTGGATGCGAGAGCCAACCGCTACCGGTTTGCCAAGATCTACCGGGTCCCCGAGTGGACCGATGCCACCGTACCGCCGCTGGCGAGACCGGGAGTGAACGTGCACGAGGGTGACTACCTGTTGGCCGTGAATGGCCGGCCGGTGACCGTCGAGCGCGAGGTCTACGCGTACTTCCAGAACCTCGCCGAGACGCAGGTGGAGCTGACTGTCAACGGCCGGCCGACGCTTGAGGGAGCGCATACCGAGACCGTGGTGCCCCTGCGAAGTGAATGGACCTTGCGATACCTCGACTGGGTTGAGCACAACCGCCGCCTCGCCGATGCGGCGTCAGGCGGGACGATCGGCTATATCCACCTCCCCGACACATACCTGGGCTCGGCCAGGATCTTCCCGGCCTACTTCTACGCTCAGACCGAGAAGAAGGGTCTGATCATCGACGGGCGGTTCAACGGCGGCGGCCTAGACCCCGATATCTTCCTGCAGCGTCTGGCCAAGAAGCCGCTGTCGTTCTGGACCCGTCGCTACTCCCATGACCAGGTGACGCCGTGGATGCTCACCCGCGCTCATCTCGTGTGCCTGACCGACCGCCACGCCGGCTCGGGCGGCGACGAGCTGCCGATGGAGTTTCGCGAGAAGGGTTTGGGGCCGGTCATTGGCACGCGCACCTGGGGCGGTCTGGTCGGCGTCTCGATGTTCATCGACATGATCGATGGCGGCTATCTAACCGCGCCCGACTACCGGACCTACACGCCGCAGGGGCAGTGGACGGTGGAAAACCGGGGGGTGGTGCCCGACATCGAGGTCTGGCTCGACCCGGCGGAGATGGCTCGCGGCCATGACGCCCAGCTCGAGAAGGCCATCGAGGTGCTGCTCGGTGCGATCAAGAAGGACCCGCGGCCGTGGCCGCAGCATCCGCCGTTCCCGGAGAGTCAGCCCATGAACTGAGCAGCTCAGAAGCGTGAGCCGGCCAGCGCTACTGCCCGAGCAAGGACTGCATCGAACATCTGCGGAGTGAGGCGGCCGGTGAAGGTGTTCTGCTGGGACACGTGGTAGGAGTCGATGAGGACCAAGCCTGCAGGGAGCCTGTGCTCGGCGCCGTGAGCGAAGCGGAGACCCCGCGGCACCTCGCGCCACCGGCCAACGGCCCAACGGACGGCTGCGTCGTGGGCGACACGCCCCAGGGCCAGGAGAACACAAAGCCGTGGCATCGCCTCGAGATCACGCGCCAGAAACAAGCCGCACGCGGTGAGCTCGGCTACGGTGGGGCGGTTGCCCGGCGGCGCGCAGCGGCAGGCAGCGGTGATGAGCGCTCCATCCAGAGCGAGGCCGTCGTCCGGCGCTGTGGACTCCGGCCGGTTGGCGAGACCGGCACGGTGTAGAGCGGCGAACAGAAAGTCCCCAGAGCGGTCGCCGGTGAACATGCGCCCGGTGCGGTTGGCGCCGTGGGCCGCGGGCGCGAGGCCGACGATGGCCAACCGGCCCGCCCGGTCCCCGAATGCTGGGACCGGACGTGCCCAGTAGCCACGGCCGGCAGCCGTTCTGCCGAGCTGCCGGAGCCACCAGCCAGGGTCGCTGTGGTCCGCAACCCAGGCCTGGAAGCGGCGGGGCGGCTCTGAGCCCGCAGTCTCGCGGTGGGCCACGAGCCTCGGGCAGCGGCGGCAGTCGATGACTTCCATTCTCTCGACCTCCAACAGTGGGCGGGCGCACGGTTCGACCGACAGGCATGTCATGAGGGTGACCCCGATGCCGGTCGCCCGGTCGCGGCCGAACGATACATCATTCGGTTCTTGGCAACTTTCGTTGGCGGCCGGCGGGCTGTATCATGGCGTCGATGGAACCACATACGACAGGCGAAGCCGGGAGGACAAAGGGGGACAAGGTATGAGCGGCAAGCCAATCGTCGAGAACCCGAGCCACGTTCGAACGGCCGAGATCATCGTCGGCATCCCGTCCTACAACGAGGCCGACTCCATCGCACTGCCCGTGGATGCTGCCAGCCGGGGTCTGCAGGAGCTGTGTAACGGCAGCGAATGCGCGATCATCAACGTCGACAACCACTCCGACGACGGCACCCACGACGTCTTCATGAATACACCAACCTACGTGCCGAAGATTTACATCTCTACACCGAAAGGGATGCGCGGCAAGGGCAACAACCTGCGCAACCTCTTCAAGGCGGCTGTCGAGCTCAATGCGCGAGCCATCGTCGTCGTGGACGCCGACCTGAAAAGCATCACGCCGTCCTGGATTCGGTACCTGTCGGAGCCGCTCATGGGGCGCTACGACTACGTCACCCCGATCTACCTGCGTCACAAGTACGACGGGACAATCACGAACCACATCGCCTACCCGATGGTTCGGACCCTGTATGGCCTGAGGGTGCGCCAGCCGATCGGCGGGGACTTCGGTTTCTCGGGTAGGCTGGCCCGCGCCTTCCTGGCCGAGACCGTGTGGAATGACAAGATCGCCAACTTCGGCATCGACATCTGGATGACGACGATTGCGATCGCTCGCCGGTTCAACGTCTGTCAGGCGTTTCTCGGCAGCCCGAAGATCCACCGCGCCAAGGATCCGGCCGCCGACCTGACCAAGATGTTCACCCAGGTCGTGTCGACGATCTTCGACCTCATGGTCGACTTCGAATACCTGTGGAAGGAGCGCGGCGAGAGCCGCCCGAGCAGCATCTTCGGGTTTGGCCTCGGCGTCGACGAGAAGCCACCGGCGGTCGAGGTCAACACCGAAAAGCTCTTCCACAGCTTCAGGGACGGCTTCGAGACCTATCGCGATCTCTGGCACGAGATCATTCCGCTGCCCGAGCTGACCGAACTCGACAAGCTGTGCGAGGAGTACGACACCGACAGCCTGTACTACCACTCGAACCTGTGGGCGCGAGTCCTGTTCTCGTTCGCGGTCGCCTACAAGGGGTGCGAGTCCGAGAAGGACCGGCTGCGGATCATGGAGGCGCTGATCCCGTTCTACCACTCCCGGGTTCTGTCGTTCGTCAACAAAACGCGCAACCACTCGTTGAAGGACGCGGAGGAGTACCTGGAGAACATTAGCCGGATCTTCGAGAAGGAGAAGTTCTACCTCATGGAGCGTTGGGACCAGGCCAAGTCCACCAACGGCCGGCTCCTTGTCTGAGGTGGCGCTACGGATATCGTTTCATGCCCGCGCCTTTCGAGGCGTCGAGTGGATGTCCCGGGGCAATCAGGTCCTGAGCCAGTCCGGCGCCTGTTCGCCGAGGACCGGCCAGCGCCCGGACGAGTCCTCGTCTTCGGTCGTGACCACCACCTCTAGCAGGGCATCGACGACCTCGGGGTCGAACTGCGCTCCGGCCTGACTCCGCAGCTCCGCGATCGCCTGGTGCTGGGGTCGCGCTCTGCGGTACGGCCGATCGTTGGTGATGGCATCGAAGGCATCAATCACAGCAATGATGCGAGCCTCGAGCGGAATGTTTTCGCCCGACAGCCCGAAGTACCCCGGGTATTCGGAGTCGGTTCGGCCGTCCCACCGCTCTTGGTGGTAGCGGATGGCCGGGATGGCCTCTTCCAACAGCTCGACGCCGTCCAGGATGTCGACGCCGATGTGGACATGTCGTGCCATCAGCTCCTGCTCGTCGGGCGTCAGCGCGCCGCGCTTGTTGAGGATCGATTCCGGGACCCCAATCTTGCCGATGTCGTGCAGGATGGCTGCGTAGCGGAGAAGCTCGAGCCGTTGGCCGTCGATGCCGAGGCGCCGGCCGACCTGAACCGCGAGACGGGCAACTCGCTGCACGTGTCCCTCCGTCGTGCGGTCCTTGGCCTCGATCGCCGCTGCCAGTGCGGTGACGACGCTCTCGAAGCTCGCCTGCAACCGGCGGCGGTGGTCATCGAGGTCGGAGACCAGGACACGGGTCCTGCCGGCGAAGGTCCCGGCGACGATGGCGGCAAACGCGAACGCGACCAGGTTGACGTAGCCCGTGAACACCTGGCTGAAGAGGGCCGCGTGGCTTGCAGGACGAACCAGCCTGAGAATCTCCACGACGTACACGATTCCCACGGCGCCATTCGCCGTCAGACCGCCTCCGATGCCGCCGGTTGCCGCCGCCCACAGTACCGGTGCGAGGAAGAAGACTGCCAGCCAGTGGATGCTGAGCATTCCCTCCGGTACGACCATCTCGAGCACCAAGACCGTGGCGGCGAGCAGCACAGCGGACATCAGGTGGCCACGCCAGCGATGCAGCCAGTTTCGGAAGACCGCTTCCTGCTCGCGGGTGAGTAAGAGATCGGGACGGATGAGCAGGAGGGCAGGGAAGGCGGCAATGACGATGGTCGTGGCATCGCCGAGGAACCAGCTGGCAAATGCGAGGGCCGTCTCGTGTGCGGACAGGGACGGGCTGGCCCAGTGGACGATGCCTGAGACACCAACCAGGGCGGACAACAAGGTATTGATCACGGCGCCGAAGAGGACCATGTGGGTCGTCCGCTTCAGTGATGAGCCGACGGCCCGGCCCGGCATCGCCGCCGGTACGGCCGCCTGGATCGATACCGCGATGGCAAAGAAGAGAATGCGTTCGGCACTGGTTGCGAGTCCCCAGCCGGTCACCAGCTGAGCGAGAAAGACGGCCAGGACTCCCCACCAGCCGACAAGCACGCCCGCCAGGACGGCGACTGCCGCCGCCGGGAAGACGAGCGCCACTCCCTGGGTGACCATGAATGCCTCGGACAGGATGTTGAAAAAGGAGAACGCCAGGCATACCGCGACCGCCGCAGCCAGCTTGCCAGCGAGCGTCAGCCTCCCATCCTGAGTCAGGCGTATCATCTGAGACCTTGTCTCCGCGGGCAGTGTACCAGAAAGACTGCCTACCGGGAGGAGATAGGGAACGGCAGTCCGTTCAGTGGGCGGGACGTCACTCGCCGATGATCTTGATCAGCACCCGCTTCGGGCGACGGCCGTCAAACTCGCCGTAGAAGATCTGCTCCCACGGTCCGAAGTCGAGGTGTCCGTCGGTGATCGCGACCACGACCTCACGCCCCATCACCTGTCGCTTGTGGTGGGCGTCGCCGTTGTCCTCGCCGGTTCGGTTGTGCAGGTAGGCCGACGGCGATGGATCGAACGGCGCGAGCTTTTCGAGCCACCGCTTGTAGTCTTCGTGGAGGCCGGGTTCATCGTCATTGATGAACACGCTTGCCGTAATATGCATGGCGTTCACCAGGCACAGCCCCTCGCGGACGCCCGACTCGCGGACGGCTTCCTGGACTCGCGGAGTGATATTGATCAGGTCCATCCTGGCCGGGACCTTCATGGTCAGGTACTCGGTATGCGACTTCATCATTCGGATTCCCCCAACCGCTCCGTCTCGGGGCCGACCTTCCTGAGCTCGGCATTCACCAACTTGCACAGCACCCGTACCGCCCGATCGGCGCCCCGGAAGACGGCAAGTCCGCCGCGCTCGAGCGCCCCTGCGAGGGGGTCGAACAGCTGACCCGAGTCGACCACCGCGAGCAGCGGTTTCGGTTGCGCTGCAGCGACCGCGGGCAGCAGGCGGGCGATCGAGTGCTCGTCGTCGATCGACTCCTTCCAAGCTTCGCTCGCTGGTAGAGTCTGCAAAGCCGGGGTGAGCGGAACGATGCCGACGGCGACCAGATCGACCGCCTCGTCCTCGAGAATCGCGTCCACAACCGAGGCATAGGCCTCGTCGGTGGCCATGGGTGTCAGATCGAGCGGGTTCTTGACGTCGACCAAGCCGTCGAGCCGGAAGCCCGTGAGAGTCCGGCGCAGTGCCTCGTCGGTCGCGGAGGAGAACCTGGTGAGAACCAGCTCACGACCGTCGCTCTTGATCGAGTCGGCCATCCCGACGGCCTCGAAGCCGGCGTTCGAGACAGCGGCTAGGCGGTTGCCGGCGATGGTCTTGCCTCGCAGGCTGACACAGAGCTTGAGAAGGTTGGAGAACTCCTCGAAGTCTTCGGCAACGAGCGCGCCGGCCTCGGTGAGTGCGGCCTCGCAAACAGCGTAGTCGCCGGCGACGCTGGCGGTGTGCCCGGCCGTGGCCGAACGTCCTTCCGAGGTGCGGCCGGCCTTGTAGAAGACGACGTTCTTTCCCAGTGCAACGGCTTCCTTGACCGCGCGGGCGAAGGCGAGGCCGTCACCGGGCCTGAACCCCTCCATGTACACGGCGAACACCTGGATCTCGGGATCATCCTTGATGAAGGACAAGAGGTCGGCCGCAGTGAGGTCGATCTGATTCCCGATCGAGAGTGCGTAGGCCGGGTCGAACCAGGGCATTCGGCTCAGGTTGGTGATGATGAAAGCGCCGGACTGCGATAGGAAGCAGGTCGAGCGACCATGGTCGCCGTGCGACTTCGGGAGCTTGCTCTCCGGGATGAACATGGTGTCGTAACGCCCCGGGTGCGAGATCACGCCGAGCGAGTTGCCTCCCAGGAAGACCGGGCCGCCGTCGCCGGTTTTGTGCGCCTCGTGGATGCGCCGCTTGAGGTCGCGCTCCAGCTCCTGGCTTCCCTCTTTCTCTCCGAGACCGCCGGGGATGAGGATCACCGTGTTGGCTCGGTCGTGTTCGATGACCTCGGCGACCACACTAGGAACCTGTGAGGCGCCGACGGCAACCACGAGGAGGTCCACCTTTTCGGGCAAGTCGGCGATCGTGGCGACGCAGCGAACGCTGTCTATGGACTCGGTCCCGGGGCGCACAACGTAGGCGTGGTCGGGATTGAAGCCTCCGCCGATGATGTTGTTGAGGATGATCCGTCCCATGTTCATACTCGAAGAGGAGACACCGATGACGGCGGCCGAACGCGGCCTGAGGAGCGCTCCGATCTTGCCGACGGGTCGCCGTCCCGTCCCGGCCGTCGCCAGCTGGAACGAGCACAGCCCATCCACTGGCGCGGTGTGTCCCCCTGAGACGACGAACGGGTTGACCTCCATCTCCGTGATGTGGAACCGCGCCTCGGGGTTGACCTCGGAGAAGTGGTTGGCGAGATCTATGAACGCCTGGAAGCACTCCACCAGAATGTCATCGGCAACCTGCCGACGAGCGCCTCGCATCTCACCGGACAGGCGTTGATAGCTCAGCGTCCTCCGGAACAGCTCGAAGAACTGCCCCCCATCGACGAGACCGGTCGGGGCGATGGCAACCGCGGCGCCGGGCCGCGAGGTGCGAGCTAGGATTTCCATCTCAACGCCGCCGAGCCCGGCAGAGATGATCGGACCGAACTCTCCGGTCGTACGGATGCCGACGAAGAGCTCGGTGGCGAATCCATGGGCGTCCGCTGGAACGAACTGACAGAGCAGAATGCCGACCATGCGCTGCCGCAGTTGTCGCTCCAGCTCACCGCCGTCGAGACCGGCGAGCTCCGCCGGTGCATCGCCGCTGTGCGACATCAGATGTGCGGCGTAGACCTCGGGCACCTCACGTACCATGAGCCCGAAAGCCGCCTCGACCGCGCCAATCTCCTTGGCGACGATGCGTACGCCGTGAGCCTCGGTCTTGTGAGTGATGTCTGGCGACACGACCTTGAGGACCACGCGGTGACCCGGGATGGCGTCGAGGTCGCCCTGGTTCGGCAGCGAGTCGATTGGGATCAGGCGGGTCACCGGCGCCGCCTCGGCGCCGGTGTGGGCCAGTAGCTCGTAGCACTCGTGCTCGTACAGATTCCGTCGGCCGTCGGCGTGGGCGGCCTCGAGAATGCTCTGAATGGCCTCCTGGCCAGTGTCTGCCATCGATGGCCTCCAGCCGGGAACTCCCGGCTCGTGCTGGCGGGACGACGGGTCCTTTGAGGCCGGCCCGCCCACGTTCAAGCGGCGGTCACGCCAATCCGGCAACCTGGTCGCAGGCAATCGTCTCCTGGCCGTCGAGTATCGTCTGGAGCTTGTCGGGGTTGGCGGCCGCAAGTGCCGACCATGCCTCGGCGTGAACGGGATCGATGCTGGCCGGGTCCAGCTTGCGGCACAGGGCAAGCGCGTCGAGCGGTGCCCCACCGCGGTCCAGCAGCTCGCGGGAGAAACGAGCGGCCGCACGGCCGTAGCGGAACGCACGGCGGTTGACCTCGACGATTCTCTCGCCCTTCTTCAAGAACAGCACCTCGACATACTTGAGAAGACGCTCCTCACTGAAATCGAGGAGGGTCGACGCCGCCCCCAAGACCGCCATGTTTTGCGCTCGCACGTTGCCGGCTGCCTGGGCGATCTGTCCCGCATCGAGCAGCAACAGATTGGGGAAGGTGGCGAGCTCTTCGAGGAGCTCCTCGGTCGGCGGGTAGTCGGAGATATTCACGTAGGGAGTTACGCTCGTAACGACCCATCCGTCGGGCGCCAGGTAGTGCCAGTAGCGCAGGACCTCGAGCGGCTCGACACTGAGCACCAGGTCCGCCCGTCCCAACGGGATCAGGTCCGAGTGGATGGTGCGGTCCGAGTAGCGGAGGTTCGATTGCACGGCGCCGCCGCGCTGCGACATTCCGTGTACCTCCGCTTGCTTGAACTGCAGGCCGGCGTCGAGGGCCGCATTGTCGATGACGAACGCTATGGACAGGATCCCCTGACCACCGACGCCGGCAAGGATGATGTTCTTCTGCATCTTGAGCGCTCCTAGCTGACCTTGTGACGCTTGATGGCCTCGAGGCAGGCGCGGCGTGCGATGATCACGCTCGGCCCTTGGTGACTCAGCTCTTCACGGATGACCTGTACGTTCACGTCGTGGTTCTTCGGCAGCGGCTCAATGATCCGCATGTGTGCGGGATCGATCCCGGCGCCGAGGATGATCTGGTCGAGGGTTTGGCCTGTGGACATCGAGCGCTGTGTCCCGGTCATGCCGACGGTGCTGTTGTCGACCACGATGACGTTGAGGTTGACTCCCTGCTGCACCGCCGACAAGAGAGGCGTAATACCACCGTGTGAGAATGTGCTGTCGCCGATCGCCGCCACTGCAGGCGAGTAGCCCGCATGCGCTGCACCGGCGGCCATACCGATGCTGGCGCCCATCGCGACACAGCTGTGAATCGCCTCGAGCGGAGGCAGCGCCGCCAGCGTGTAGCAGCCGATGTCGGAAAATACCTGCGGGTTGTCAAAGGTGTTCAGAGCCTCGTTGAGGGCCCTGAAAGTGTCCGTGTGCGGGCATCCCTTGCACAGGGAAGGCGGGCGCCCTGCGACCCCAGCCTGGGGCTCACGCGCCGTCTCCAGCGGCGGCAGTCCGAGCGCTTCCCTCACCAAATCAGGGTTGAGCTCACCGGTACGCGGCAGCTCACCACTCATACGCCCTCTGACGATCACGTTTTGGAGACCGAACAGCCCACGAATCGTGCTCTCAACCAGCGGGTAGCCGTCCTCGAGCACGAGCAGCTCGTCCACGTGCTCCGTGAGGGCGCGGATCTTGGCGGCGGGCAAGGGGTACTGGCGCAGGGTGAGGACGGACAGGTCATGCTCGTCGCCAACATTCTCGTAGAAGTAGTTCGCGGCGAGACCGCAGACAATGACGCCCTTGTTTCCGGCCAGAGACAGGGTGTTGTAACGGCTGTTCTCCGACCGCCGGAGCAGCTCCGGCTGCTTTTCGGTCAGGTGCCGGTACTGCACGCGGGCGTTGCTCGGCAGCAGGGTCCACTTCTTGATGTCGCGGTTCGGCTCGAGGTCGTTCTGAGGGCGCGGTTCCGGAGTGGTCGCCACCGCCGAACGGCTGTGTGCGATCCGTGTCACGAGACGGATCATGACCGGGGTCGACAGCTCCTCAGAAAGCTCAAACGCCTCGAGCATCATGTCGTAGCACTCCTGCTGATCATGAGGCTCGAAGCAGGGGATGAGTGCGAACTGCGCGTAGTACCTGCTGTCCTGCTCATTCTGGCTGGAGTGCATCCCGGGGTCGTCGGCAACCGCCAGCACGAGGCCGCCGTTGGTCCCGGTTACGGCCGAGTTCATGAAGGCGTCAGCAGCGACGTTCAGACCGACGTGCTTCATGCACACCAGCGCACGCTTGCCGGCCCAGCTCATTCCCAGCGCCTCCTCGTAGGCGACCTTCTCGTTGGTGCTCCAGAAAGCGTGGATATTGCCGGCCTTCTTGGCGTAGCTCTCGACGAACTCGAAGATCTCCGTCGAGGGGGTGCCAGGGTATCCGTACACCCCGCTCAGCCCCGCGTGAATGGCGCCGAGGCCTACGGCTTCGTCACCCAGCAGGAGTTGACGTTGCATGTGAGGCACCTCCCTATTCGCCGCCATTCTACCGGCGCGCCCGGCAGGGCGGTAAACGATGGCTTGTGAAGTTTTGCACAGCTGAGCCGACGCTGCAACCGCGGCCGCGGTAGCTTTCGGTAATCGTTTTCGGGATAATCCGCTCATGGAACGTCGTCCGCGCATCCTCGTGACAAACGACGACGGCTACACCTCGCAGGGGATCCAGGTTCTGGCAGACGCTCTCGAGGCGCTCGGCGAGGTGTGGGTGGTTGCCCCCAACCGGGAGCAGTCGGCCGTCTCGCACGCCCTGACCCTACACCGCCCGCTGCGCGCCGAGCGGCTTGGGGAACACCGGTTCTCGGTCGATGGCACGCCAACCGACTGTGTCACCGTGGCCGTCGGCTCTCTGATGGCAGATGCCCCGCCCGATATCGTCGTCTCGGGCATCAACTTCGGTGCCAACATGGGCGTTGACGTCCACTACTCAGGAACGGTGTCGGCCGCGTTCGAAGGAGTGATTTTGGGCTTCCCCGCGGTTGCCGTCTCCCAGTTGGTGGGGGAGGAGTTCTCCTTCCATCCGGCCGCTCGCTTCGCGCGCCAGCTCACGGATTGGGTACTCAGACACGGCCTACCCCCGAACATTCTGCTCAACGTCAATGTTCCTGTGGGGCCGCCAAAAGGCGTGCGGCTGACGCGGCTCGGGACCCGCCGCTACACGGAGGGCGTTATCGAGCAGGACGATCCCCGCGGCCGCCGGATCTACTGGATTGGCGGCGGGGAGCCACAGTGGGACCCGATACCGGGAACGGACTTTCCCGTCGCGCACAGCGGGCTGATTTCGGTTACACCGCTGCATCTGGACATGACCGAGCGACGGTTTCTGCAGCAGCTGCAGGGGGATCTTCCCAGTTGGGCCGACGTTGGAGATGCGGGTGCCTGACGGCTTCTCGTACCGGCGGCAACAGATGGTGTCGGCCCTCAGGGAGTCCGGGATCAGGGACGAGAGGGTGCTGTCGGTGATGGCCGACATTCCCCGTCACTTCTTCGTTCCTCCGGAGTGGCGGCACCAGGCATACTCGGAGGATGTTTCGATTCACATCGGGGAGGGTCAGACGATCTCACAGCCGCGGGTGGTCGCAGCGATGACCCAGGCGGCCGCTCTGACCCCGGACGCCCGCGTGCTCGAGGTCGGAACCGGCTCCGGTTATCAGGCAGCGGTGCTGTCCCGCCTCGTGCAGTTCGTTTTCAGCGTCGAGAGAATCGCGTCCCTCGCGCGCGAGGCCAAGGGGCGGCTGGATACTCTCGGCATCGAGAACGTCAGTATCAAGGTGATGGACGGGACGCTGGGCTGGCGGGCACAGGCGCCCTACCAGGCGATTCTGGTGACGGCCGGCGCGCCGAGCGTTCCCGAGCCGTTAGTCGATCAGCTGGCCGAAGGGGGCAGGCTGGTCGTTCCGGTAGGGGAGCTGAGGCACCAGGTCTTGACCGTCGTCGAACGGCGCGGTGACCGTGTTCAGCGGGTCGAGCTCCAGGGGGCGTGCTTCGTACCTCTGATCGGGCGGCACGGCTGGGAGGAGAACGGCCAGTGAAAGAGCGGTTGTTTGCGTGGATCGAGGCCATTGCAGCCTCACCGCACCCCGGCTGGTGGCTATTCGGTCTCGCGTTCGCCGAAGCCTCTTTCTTCCCCCTACCGCCGGATACTCTGCTCATCACGCTCGGTGTGGTCAACCCCGAGCGCGCCATCTGGTACGGCCTCGTGTGTACCGCCGGCAGCGTGCTCGGAGGTGCGGCCGGCTACACCATCGGCCTTTACGGCGGCCGGCCGATCCTCTACAGGTTCTTCAACCAGACCAAGGTGGCTGCGGTCGAGCGCCTCTACGACCGCTACAACGCGTGGGCGACCGGCATCGCGGGCCTGACGCCGATCCCCTACAAGGTGTTCACCATCGGCGGCGGATCGTTCAAGATCAACTTCCGTGTCTTCATGCTGGCGTCGCTCGCCTCCCGAGGGTTCCGCTTCATGACGGAGGGGGTTCTGCTGTACTTCTTCGGCGCCGCCATCAGAGACTTCCTGTACCGGGAGTTCAACTGGCTTTCTATCGCGCTGGTGGTGCTCGGCCTGGCCGGGTTCTGGGCGGTTCACCATGTCGGTCGGCGAGCCCACCGCAACGCGGAGACCGTGGATGAGGAATGAGGAGAAGCTGACCCGGAGATACCGCGTGCACGGTCGGGTCCAGGGCGTCGGCTTCCGCTCTTTCGTGTGGCGGACGGCCACCGAGCTCGGATTGGCGGGCTGGGTTCGCAACTGCCACGACGGCAGCGTCGAGGTGGTTGCCGCCGCACCTCCCGATGACCTGCGACAGCTGGAGGCCCGGCTGCAGCGGGGGCCGACGTGGGCCCGTGTGGACCACGTCGATGTGACGGACGAGCCCGCCGATACGGCGCCGGTCGGGTTTTCCGTCCGCCGCGATGGGTAGGGCCGTGCCGGTCATTCTCGGTGACCCGGGTAGGGAGCTGCGTCGCTCGCTGGCCAACGTTTTGAGCAGCGCCCTGGAACGGGGAGCGCCCCGTCCCGAGCTGATCGTGGCTCAGGGTGTCGATGACATCTGGCTGCACCGGCTCCTCGAGCAGCCGCGGGCGGCGCGTTCGCGTGGCGTGTTGGTGGCAAGGAATGAGCAGGGCCTGGCTGCGGCGGTCCGGGCGGGAATCGGTGGCGCCTTGTGGGCACCGCCGGCTACGCCTGCGCTGGTCACAGCTCTGGAAGCGGCCGCGAGCACCGGAGACGTGTCTCGTACACCGGCGCTGTCTCTCGAGGACACAGTGGCACTGGTGACGGGCTCGGCCGAGGCCTGGGCCGTCGTTCGTGTCGGCGGGCATGGGCTGTGGCACCGCCGCTGCGGAACGGAGGAGCTTCGCGAGCTGCTGGGGACGGTCGTGGGGCGGCTTGGCGCAGGCTACCTGTTGGGCGTCGGGCCTGCGCTTCTGGTGCAGGCGGAGCGGACGGAGGATGCAGTCGCGGCCTGGGCGAAGGTGACAGAAGGCAGCTCGACGGCTGGTGCCGATGACCTCGTGGCGACACCGCTGCCTGCGGCTGCGGACGAGGAGGGGGTTCTCTGGGCCTGCGGAGCTGCCCCCGGCGGCGCCTCTCCGGCCGACGGCCGCCGGCAGGCGACCATTCGACCCGTGTACGAGATCCCAAGTGGCCGCCGACTCGGATGGTGGTCAGCTGGCCCTCGCACGCAGACCGCACCGGATGGCTGGCTCGCGGTGCCTGAGACGGGGACCGAGGGTGTCCATGGCTGGCGCCTCGGCAATATTGTGGACAAGCCGGCCTCGGTTCCCGAGGTCGTTTGCACAGCCGACATCCGCGCCGGCCGCGGAGTTGCCTCCGTCCGTGTTCCCGGATGGGTGGCGGTCGATCTCCGCTCCGGGACGCCGGGTGCTCTCCTCGTGGAACATCTGGCGTCTGCAGCCGACACCATCAGGGTACCGCTGTGGGTTCCCAATGTCAGGTCGGGCGGACTGCGCTTCCTGCTCGGGATCGGCGCCGTCATGTGGGTCGATGGCCCTGCCGTGCCGACCGGAAGCCAGTGACATGAGGGGTCAGGAATGAAGAGGGCGCCGGTTTGGCGGCGCCCACTGTAGTGTTCGATCTGTCGGTGCCTTACTTCTGCTCGCGCTTCCGCATGTGCCGCATGTGCCGCATGTGATGGCGGTAGACGTGCACCATCTGCGCGGTCATTCCGCTCGTCGCCTTGGTGTATGTCACCGCGACGGGAGTTCCAGCCTTCAGCTCGGCAACGCCGACGATCCTGCCCGGTCGGTTCCTTGAATGATCGGCGGCATTCTGCTGCAATGACTGTATGGACTCTCTCTCCCAGGAACGTGCGAGCTTCCTGGCCACGTTGGCCGAGCGAGTCGTTCCCGAGGTGGAGGGGCTCGACCTGGCCGGGAAGACCAGGTTCTTCCGCATCGTCGATGACGCTCTGAAGGCGCGGTCGCCTAGCCTGCGGCGACAGTTCGGGACTCTCCTGGGAGTCATCCGATGGCTTCCGCTCCTGCGGTGGGGTGTGCCGTTCGAACGCCTCACCCGTGGGCGTCAAGAGAAGGTCCTTCGCTGGCTCCTAGGTTGCCCGTTCGGGACCCTGCGGCAGGGGTTCTGGGGGCTGAGGACCATGGTCTTCATGGGGTACTACGGTCAGGCTGAGGTGTGGGAGTCGATAGGCTATGCCCCTCGCTTCGACGGCAACGAGGCGCTCCATGCCTGACGCGAGCTTCGACATCGTGGTTGTTGGATCGGGCGCAGGCGGCGGCACCGTGGCAAAGGAGCTCGCGCCGCTCTGTGCGGAGGGCGCCCGCGTCGGGGTCTTCGAGTGGGGAGCGAAGCTGCGCGACGACGAGCTCACTGGGCGCGAGGTGGAGATGGCGCACCGACTGTTCTTCGACTCTGGCGGGATGCTGACGAAGGACCGCGCCATGACCCTGGCAGCAGGACGCACTTACGGCGGGTCGACTGTCGTGTACACGGGCACCTCGCTGACAATCCCACTACGGGTGGTCGAACGATGGCAGGTGCCCGGGCTCGAGTGGGAGGACATCGAGAGACGCTCAGCCAAATACGCGGTGGAAAACAACGTGCACCTGCTCGGGCCCGAGCTGCACAACGACAACAACCGTCTGTTCGTCGACGGGTGTCGGGCCCTCGGTTGGAGGGCCGAGCAGTTTCCCATCAATGTTGATGGGTGTCGGGGCGCCGGCCTGTGCAACCTGGGCTGCCCCAACCTCGCGAAGCAGGGAACGCACAGGGTGCAGCTGCCGGCGGCTGAGCAGGCCGGTGTCGAGGTCATTACCAACGCCAAGGTAGAGCGGATCGGGGATCGCGAGTGCCGGGTCACGGTGCGTAATCCGGGCTTCGGCGAGCCGTCGCCGTGGGCGCCCGGCGAGTACCGTGTGCGGTCGAAGGTCGTCGTCGTTGCCGGCAACGCCGTCCAGAGCTCTGCTCTGCTCTTGCGCTCCGGGCTCGGTGCCCGCTTGCCGGCGCTTGGTCGATATCTGACTCTCCACCCGGCGCTGATACTGGCGGGCGAGCACGAGCGATCGCTCTCGAACTTCGTGGGCCACCCCAAGAGCTTCTACTGCGACGAGTTCCTCGAAAGCGACCGATTCCTGCTTGAGACCTGCATGTACTTCCCGTTCACCACGGCCAAGAACCTCATAGGATTTGGCGACGAGCACTCAGAGCTGATGCGGGCGTTTCCGCGCATGCAGCAGATTCTCGTCCTCGCCATTGACCCGGCGCGCGAGGACAACCGCGTCACCGTCGACAAGCGGGGAAACCCGGTGGTGGACTACCGGCTTACCGGCGGCGTGCTGGACGCGCTTCACAGGTCGATGATCGCGGCGGCAGAAGTGTTCTTCGCTGCCGGTGCGTGCCGCGTTCACGCACCGGCCGGGGAACGCTTCTTCATACCTGCCGACGAACAGGAACACCTCGACAAGCTGATCCCCCGTCGCAACGTAAGGCCGGGGCAGATCTCAATTACGAGCGCGCACCTGATGGGTGGATGCCGAATGGGCGCCGACCCGGCAACCTCGGTCACTGATGCCTGGGGGCAGGTACATGGAGTGCCGTGGCTCTTTGTCGCCGACTCGTCGTTGTTCCCACGCTGCTCGGAGGTCAACCCCTACCTCACGGTCATGGCATTGGCCGAGCGGGTTGCGGAGCGGGTCAGTGACCGTTTCAAGGAGCTATCGTCATCATGAAAGTCTCTGGCGCCAAGCTGATTGTCCGTGCTCTCGAGGATGAGGAAGTCCGGTATGCCTTCGGCATTCCCGGCACGCACAACATCGAGCTCTACGACGAGCTGGAGCGCTCCGCGGTGGAGGCGGTCCTGATCACGGACGAGCAGGCCGGGTCGTTCATGGCCGATGGGTTATCGCGCACCTCGGACGGGGTCGGGGTGCTGAACGTAGTCCCGGGCGCCGGCGTGACTCACGCCCTGTCCGGGATCGCGGAAGCCTACATGGACAACGTGCCGCTCGTGGTGATCGCCTGCGGCATCCGCAATGACACGGGCAGGGCGTATCAGCTGCATGCCATCGACCAGCTGGCGGTGCTCGCGCCCGTCACCAAGGCTGCGGTGCGGGCCGAGACCGCGGACCAGATCTACCCGTGCCTGCGCGACGCCTTCCGGCTGGCACGAAGCGGCACGCCGGGGCCGGTGGCGGTGGAAATCCCCGCCAACCTGCTGCTGCTGGCACAAGAGGTGGCGGAGATCGGCTACACCCCCCCGCCAGTGGCGCAGTCTCTTCCCGACCCGGACCTCGTGGAGCACGCCGCAGAGCTGCTCAACAGTGCCGAGCGGCCCGCGCTTTACCTCGGCCTTGGAGCTGCCGGGTCGGGCGAGCTGCTGGTCGGCCTCGCGGAACGGCTGAGCTGTCCTGTGACCACGACCATCCAGGGCAAGGGCGTGTTCCCGGAGCGGCACCCGCTGTGGCTGTGGAACGGGTTCGGGGCTTCGTCGCCGTCATTCGTCCGCAAGGTGATGGACCGTTGCGACGTCCTGCTCGCGATCGGCTGCCGGTTCGGCGAGGTGGCGACCGGATCCTACGGACTCGAGCCGCCGGCGCAGCTGATCCACGTCGACATCAACCCGGAGGTCTTCAACCGCAATTACCGGGCCATGCTCGCTGTCGAGAGCGATGCACGAGCCTTCGTCGAGGCTTTGCTACCGCTGCTGCGTCGGCGCCCGGATGACGGTGTGCTTGTCGAGAAGATTGCCGCCGGTCATGCCGGGGTGCTCGCGCGGTGGGACAATCATCCGAGTCGGGACCGGGTCACTCCGGCGGCGTTGCTCGCCGCACTGCAACGTCACAGCGGGGCGGACACAGTCTTCGTGACCGACTCCGGCAACGGCACCTTCCTGGCCATGGAGCACCTCCGTCTCGACCGGCCGCGGTGCTTCATCGGACCGGTGGACTACTCGTGCATGGGGTACTCTGTGCCGGCGGCGATCGGCGCCAAGCTCGCCGATCCGGACCGCGACGTCGTCGCGCTCGCCGGTGATGGGGCGCTGCTGATGACGGGCCTTGAGCTGCTGTCGGCAGCAGCGTACCGCGTCGCGCCCCTGGTGTGCGTGCTGCGCGACGGCAAGCTCAGCCAGATCGCGCAGTTCCAGAAGATCCCGTTCAACCGCGAGACCTGCTCAGTACTGCCGGATTACAACGTCGAGGACCTGGCGCGGGTCACCGGCTGCCAGTACTTCCGGGTCATCCGCGACAACGAGCTCGATGCGGTCGTGGCCGCGGCGCTGCAGGTGACGCGGACCGGAAGGCCGGCGATGGTCGAGGTTGCCGTCGACTACTCGCGTCCCACCTACTTCACGAAGGGGGTCGTGAAAACAAACTTCTGGCGCCTGCCCTGGTACGACCGCCTGCGCATGCTGACCCGCGCGCTGGCACGGAGGCTGTGAGGAAACGGCTCGCGCCAGGACGTTCCCAATCCCTAGAACATGTCGAAGTTTGAAGGGATCGACGCCGAGCGTGTGCCCATGGCCTTGCGCTCATCCGAGTGCCAGTGGCAGTACTTGTACTTCTTGCCGCTGCCGCACCAGCACTGGTCGTTGCGGCCGAGGTGGAGATCGGCCGGCGGTGTCGAGCGTGAAAAGAGGTTCTTGATCGTGTTGAATAAGGTCATGACACTCGCTCCGGGAGTTGGGCGGCACCGCACGGGCGGCGCCGGTTGCGGCGTCAGGGTAGCAGCCCGACCGTGTCGCGTCAAAGGGAGCGAGTCGCACAGCGAATCGCTGCGGAGTAGACGTGCGGGCAGTGGAACCGCAGAGCAGGCGGGAGTCAGCCGAGCGGCACGATGACGACGGTCGCCGAGACACGGTGGCGAAGAGCGTCGGCGGTGGTGCCGTGGATGATGTCGGCAACTCCCCGGTGGCCGTGGGCGCCCAGCAGTACGACCTCAGCATGCGCCTCGCCAACCAGGCGTGCGAGCTCCTTGACAGGGTCGCCCAGCCCGAGCCGCCAGTCAGCCGGATGCCCGGCTTTAGCCAGGGCGGCGCAGAGGGTCTCGAGGCGGTGCGTGTCGGCCTGGGTTTCGAGGTCCGCCGCGTGTGAACCGAGGGCCCGTGCCACCGGGCTCTCGACCACGTGCATGAGGGTCAGGATCGTCTCCGTGCCGGTCGCCAGGCGCAGAGCCTCGTTGAGCAGCCGTTCCTCGCCGCCACTGAAGTCAAGCGCCACGGCGATGGTGCGGTAGGCCTCCGGGGCCCTCAGGTGGACCTCCGGCTCGGCCGCCGCCGAGTGAACGCCGGTGGCGGCGGGAACCCTGACGGCGACGCGCAGGCGCTCGATCAGCGGCTTGAAGGTAATGTACAGCAGCAACGCGGCGCCCACGGTCGCCAACGGGATGACCGTGATCTTGAGTAGCCACACCCAGCGCCCGGCCTCCCCGAGCCACTCGCCAATCACGTCGACCACCAGCTTCACGTTCAATACGATGATAATACCCGCCACCAGCCACGCCAGCGTCTTGAGCACGGGCCGGATGTGGAGCTCGTCCATGCGGCTGCGGTCGGAGACGAAGTGGATGAGGGGGACGATGGCGAACGGGAGTTGGAGGGAGAGCACCACCTGACTGAGCACCAGCAGGGCGCCCGTGGAGCCTTCCCCGAAGTAGACGATGGTCAGCACCGCGGGCACCACCGCCAGCAGGCGAGTGATAAGACGCCGCAGCCACGGCCGGACCCGGAAGTTGAGGTGGCCCTCCATGACGATCTGACCGGCCAGGGTGCCGGTGATGGTTGAGCTCTGCCCCGAGGCGAGGAGGGCAACGGCAAAGGCGATCGGTGCGATTGCGGCGCCGAGAATCGGTTCCAGCAGACGGTGCGCATCCTGGATCTCGGCCACGCCGTGGTGACCGGTACGGTAGAACACGGCTGCGGCCATGACCAGTATTGCTGCGTTGATCAGGAACGCGAGGTTGAGCGAGATCGCCGAGTCCACCGTGTTGAGGCGGATGGCTCGACGGAGCTCGGTTTTGGACCTGCCGAAGCGGCGGGTTTGCACCAGGGATGAGTGGAGGTAGAGGTTGTGGGGCATGACCGTCGCGCCGAGAATGCCGATCGCGATGTAGAGCGCGGCACTGTCCGGAATCGACGGCACGAAGCCTTGGACAAGGCCGTGCCAGTCGGGCTTGGCAAGCAGGATCTCGACCAGAAAGGCGATACCGATGGTGCCCACGAAGGACAGTACCAGCGCTTCGAGCTTGCGGATTCCGAAGCTCGACAGCGCGAGCAGCAGAAGGACGTCGAAGCTGGTAATGACCACACCCCACAGCAGGGGGATGCCGAACAGAAGCTGGAAGGCGATGGCGGAGCCGATCACCTCCGCGAGGTCGGTGGCCGTGATGGCGATCTCGGCGAGGACGTAGAGGGGGATGTTGATGGCCGGCGGATAGGTTTCACGACAGGCTTGGGCGAGGTCGCGGCGGTTGGCGATGCCGAGGCGCACAGCCAGGCTCTGCAGCAGCACCGCCATCAGGTTGGACATCAGGAGAACCCAGATCAAGGCGTAGTTGTAGCGGCTCCCACCGGCAAGATCAGTGGCCCAGTTCCCAGGGTCCATGTAGCCTACGGCGACCATCAGGGCGGGGCCAGCGACCGCCCACCAGCGTCGCAACACCGGGCCGCCGGAGGGGACGTCGACCGCCTCGTGGGCCTCCGCGAGGGACCTGTTCTCGTGGCTCATCGTGCCAGTGCTCCCATGGTAGCCATAGCTACAGCGTAGCATATGCTACAATCGTGTCAAGAGGTATCGTCATGAGTCAGGACCTGCCGCCGGCCACGTCCACGGAGCGCGCCTTCAACCGGGTGAGGGCAGACCATGCCCAGGAAACGGCGGAGGACTACACCGAGCTCATCCTCGAGCTCGGCGGCGATGCCTGCGTCCGTCAGATGGAGCTCGCGCGCCGGGTCGGGGTGTCGCACGTGACCGTGGTGCGGGTCATTGCGCGCCTTGAGCGCGACGGCTTGGTGGAGCGGGTGCGTGGGGAGGGCGTGCGCCTGACCAGGCGCGGCCGCCTGCTGGCGGAAGGCTCCCGCCGCCGCCACGAGCTGGTGACTTCCTTCCTGTGCTGGCTGGGGGTACCGGCGGATGTCGCTGCCGCTGACGCGGAGGGGATCGAGCATCACGTCAGCGAGGCGACCCTCAAGCGCATGCGCGCCGCACTGGAAGGTGAGAGGTGGTAGGGACTACCCGGGCCACTATACCTCGGAGACCGAAGGCTGGCTCACTTGGGAGGATCTCCTTCCAGGAGCTTCGCTAGGGACCGCAGACGCCGCACGGACGATAGCCGGCGGCGACGGCCTCGCCAGGGCTGGAGAAGGCTTCAGTCTCGAGGGAAAGGCTGAAGTATCGGCAGCCGCGGCGGTGGAACACCTGACTCGCGGGGTTGCCCATGATCTCGACCTCGTCCTCGGAGCAACAGCAACAGCAACCTCCGCGCAGCAGCAGCCAGGCGCCAACTCCCAGGGCAGTGATGAGCAGAATACGGCGAAAGGCCGTCACCGGACACCTCCATCGTGATCGATATACTGTCAATGTAGGCCGCCGCCCGCGGCTTGGCCATGGCCACGGCGGGCGAGGACGAAGATACGGCGGAACGGGAGCACCGTACCGAGCGGCCCCGGCGGGTAGGCGCGGGCAAGACGTTGTGCGTACTCGGCGACGAACTGGGCGCCCTCCTCGCGGTCGAGGACCGCGAGGACCGGCCTCAGCGTGGCGCCGCGAATCCACTCCAGGACCGGGTTGCCGCCGGTCAAGAGATGGTGGTAGGTCGTCTCCCAGACGGTGGTCTCGAAACCGAGCTCGGCGAGGCAAGACTGGTACCACCCCGGAGCGTGGACCGCCGGCCGTCGGACCGATGCCAGGCGCTCGTGCCAGGGAACCTCTTCCATGAGCTCGTACAGCAGCCGATGAGAAGGCTCAGTGAAGTTGTTGGGAACCTGAAAGGCGAGTGTGCCGCCGGGGGCCAGCTGGGACGCGAGATGGGCCAGGAGCTGCTCGTGGTTCTCTATCCAGTGCAGCGCTGCGTTCGAGACGATCAGGTCGAGGAGCTCGGGTGCCTGCCAGATGGCGAGATCACCGACGATGAAGTGGACGCTGGGGGGGAATCCGCGGCGGTGCGCCTCCTCCACCATTTCAGGCGAGCTGTCAATCGCCCAGATCGTGGCGGAGGGCCAGCGTCGTGCCAGCTCGAGAGTCGGAATGCCGCTGCCGCACCCGAGATCGGCAATGCGCCGGGCCTCGAGCGCGGGGACCGCCGCCAGGAGGTGAGAAAACGGGAGCGAGCGTTCGCGGGCGAACAGCTCGTACTGCTTGGGGTCCCAGCGGGCGTTCAGGGCCGGGCTCGACGAAGTGCTCGGGTCACGCACTTTGCAGGAAAGGGAGCGCCTCGCGCGGTGACGGAATCGAGACGCCGGGCAGGAGGCCGAGGACGCCGCCGGGAACCGTCCGGACGAGCTCGGTCTCGGTGATTCGGTTGCAAAGGTCGGTTCCGGCGGTGGTTTCGGTCAGGACGCGGATGTAGTTCGGGGTGAGACCGCTCCAACGCAGCCCGAGGCCGCACGGCTCCGAGCCCTCCCACAGGACCCGTACGGCACGACCCAGGAAACGCCGCTTGAATCTCTCCTCGAGACGTGCACCGAGCTCATGCATCCGCCGGCTGCGCTCGGTGGCAACCGAGGCCGGGACGCCTCCGGGCATCCTCTCGGCAGAAGTGCCGGCGCGCGGCGAGTACCGGAAGACATGCAGGCGCGCAAAGGCCGTCCCCTCGACGAACTCCATCGATTCCTGCAGCTCCTGGGCGGTCTCGCCGGGGAAGCCGACCATAATGTCAGTGGTGACTGCCATGTCCGGGCGGGCGGCTCGCGCGAGCACCACGAGCCGCGTGAGATCCCCGGTTGAGGTTCGCCTGGCCATCCGCCGCAGGGTCGCATCGCAGCCGCTCTGCACGGGCAGGTGGAGATGCGGCAGCAGGCGCGGGTCGGAGAACAGCTCGAAGAACTCGTCATCGAGGTCCCATGGCTCCACTGATGACAACCGCAGCCTCGGAAGCTCGGTCTCGGTCAAGATGCGGCGAACCAGCCGCGACAGGCCGTGCCGCTGCCCTAGGTCATGGCCGTACGAGCCGAGGTGGACGCCGGAAAGGACTGCCTCGCGGAAGCCGTCGGCGGTCAGCTCCCTGATGTGACGTACCACTTCATCGGCCGGCCGACTCCGCCCCTCCCCGCGGGCAAGGGTTACGATACAGAATGTGCACCGGCTATCGCACCCATCTTGCACCTTCACGAATGCGCGCGTCCGGCTGCCGGACGCGGTGGCGATGGGAGAGGCATCGGCGACCGGGACCGGGTCGCCATCGGTGAGAAGCCCGCGCTCCTCCAAAATCCCGACCAGCCGGTCCTTGTCGGCGTTTCCGACCACGAGATGGGCACCTGCTGCCCGCATCTGTGCCGGTTCCAGCTCGGCATGACAGCCGGTGAGCACCAGCGTGGCGGCGGGGTTCGCCCGCCTGAGCTGGCGAAGGAGATGTCGAGACTTACGAGCCGCGGTGGCGGTGACGGTGCAGGTGTTGAGGACGCACAGGTCTGCCGCATCGCCGGGCGCGACAACGCGGTGGCCGGCGCGGATCAGCTCCCTCGCCATCGACTCGATCTCGCCGATGTTCAGGCGACAGCCCAGTGTTTCCAGTCGAACCCTCACCGCTGTTCCAATTCCGCACGCCCCATGGCCGTGCAGCTTCACGGTACGAGCCGGTGTGCCCGGTGTCAATTGAGTTGAAAAAAGGGGCGGCCGAACGGCCGCCCCCCAATTGCTGAGCCCGGATCACCTCAGAGATGGAGGATCACACCGGCAAACAGCTCCCGCCGAGCTCCAGGCTGATAGGAGTTGCCGTCGGGGTCGGGCTCTGTGAAGGCGATGTATTTGGTGTTGGTCAGGTTCCTTCCGGACAGCATCAGCTCCGTGGCGATGCCGCCGATGTTGACGCGGTAGAGCAACCTCGCGTGGACGAGGGTGTAGCCGTCGATCCAGGTTGCGTTGCTGCCGTCGATGTAGGCGCGGCTCAGTATCTCGGCGCTGGCGCCGAGGGACAGGCGCGAGGTCGGGCGGTAGTCGAGATCCAGGAACGCCTGGTGACGGGGAGAGTTCGGGAGCCAGGTGTCGCGGAAGATCTCGTCGCCGATGTCGACGCGGTCGTACTTGAAGTCGGAGTAGGTGTAAGCCAGGCGGACCGTGAGCTCATCGAACGGAAACCACGACAGCAGCGTCTCGACGCCGTAGCGGCGGCTGAACCCGGCGTTTCTGTAGAAGGTCTCGAGCGGTCGCGTCGGCATTCGGTAGCGGCCGAAGTCGTCGCTGGTCAGGAGGCGGAAGAGGGCCGCGTCGAAAGAGAAGCTATCACCCAGGTTGCCACGCGCGCCGATCTCCTCGCTGCGCGAGGTTGCCGGGCGCAGGTGTTGGTTAAAGCCACCCAGACTGTCGGGGTTGTTCGCGAGCTCCTCCGTCGCTGGCGGCAGGAACCCCTGTCCCCAGCTGGCGTAAAAGCCCAGCGAGGGCTTGTAGTTCCAGGCGATTCCGGCGCGCGCCGTGGTCTTGGAGAAGTCGGCGTTGCCGGAGAGGTTCACGCCTCCGGCCGCGAGGTGATCATCCAGACGGTTACGAATGCTGTCGTGACGGGCGCCGAACACCAGGGTCCAGTCGTGCCCGAGGTCGAGCTCGTCGAACGCGAAGACGCCTTCGCCTCGCTGGTAGATCGTCTGGTCGGAGAGGATTTCGGCGCCTTCCCGGGCGGCACCGAGGTTGGGCCTGCGGTAGTCGTCGATGTTCTGCCAGTCCAGGTCGGTTCCGAGGTTGAAGTGGTTCGTCAGGCCGCCGATGTCCGAGGTCAGGGTGTACTGCAGGGAGCCCCCGTAGCCGTCGTACGCACGGTGCTGGACCGACGACGGGACCGACTCACGGTACTCGGTGTGGCGGCCGTAGACGGTGAACGACAGCTTCTGGTTGTCGGCCAGGTCGATCCCCCCCACGAAGCCGGCCGTGCCGCGCCGGGTGCGCTGGAACTCGTTGAACGTCAACGCGTCGGGGTTCGGCTGTCGCGGGTCCTCGTGGACCTGGTCGATGTTCAGTCCCTCGGCGTTCTGGTTGAAGAAGGTCGTCCCGGCGACAATCGCGGTCACGTGCAGACCGCCGACGTCGCGGAGGTGGATCTTGCCGTACAGGTTGGTGGCCTGGAACGCTGTGTGGACGCGGTAGCCGTCGCCTTGCGTGCGGGACGCCGAGAACCGGTAGCTGACGCCGTCCTGGCTCCCTCCGGTTTCACCCAGTGCCTTGATGAAACCGTTCGAGCCCATGGTCAGGCGCGCCTGGCCTTCGAGCGGCGCCGGGCCGCCGTCGTCAGTAACGATGTTCAGGATGCCGCCCGATCCACCGCCGCCGTAGAGCGCCGAGGCGGGCCCGCGCAGCACCTCGATACGCTTCACCGTGGCCCAGTCGACGTCGAACAGGTCGGGAGCGAAGCCGGTCGGATCATTCAGGGGCAGGCCGTCGAGCAGCACCTTGATGCCGCGGATGCCGTGCTCCGTCAGGATGCCCTGGCCGCGGATCGAAAGGTGCACGCGCTCGCCGTCGGCCTGGTTGTCGACCTTGACTCCGGGCACCAGCTGGAGCGCCTCGTCGGCCGCGACGGTCCGCGGCATGCTTGAAAGCTCGGCCTTCTCGACCACCGTCGTCGCGGCCGGATTCTCGTTCAGCGGAATGTCGGTTCGGGGCGCCGTGACGACGATCTCCCCGCCACTGACTCGGGGTCGCTCGTTCGCCTGCTTCTCCTTCTCAATGGTCTTCGTCTTGGTCGTCTCTTGCTTCTGTCCGCGGGCCGCTGGGGGCTCGGTCGCCCATCCGGGAGCGGCCAGCATCGAGGCGCCGAGGATGACGCCGACGAGCTTCAGACTCGACATGCGTCTCGCCGACGCCGCATGCACGCTGATGTCCATACTTACCTCCTTCGAGATACCCACTCGCCACCGTCCGGCCGCGGTGTGGCGCCCGTGCACGCCTCTCGGGCGAACTGCGGGTCAGGAGACCGCGCGCCGGCCGTTCAGTTGCTGCCGGGGAAAGGGGTGGCGGAGGTCTACTCCCGCTGAGGGATGGAGGCGGGGGCGCGCGCGAGGGACCGCTCGCCGTGGGAGCTGTGAGATCGGCAGGGTCTGTCGGCCCGGTACCGGGCGCTGCCGAACGTGATGGTGGCCAGATGATCCCGCTCGCTCTGCGGGGCCATCGGCTCCAGCGGCCACGCCGCAGCGCTGCCGGCGGTGAGCTTCTCACAGGGGCGCGACATGGGTCCAAGGGCGGATCCCCCCAGGCTCACGACCCACCACTCACCGCCACGCAGGGCGAGCGAGGCGAGCAATGTGGCGCCCGAGGATTGGATTCGGAAGGAGCCGCTGGTGCTGCCCAGCTCCTCGCCGGCGCCGCGGGAGAAACGGATCTGAATGCGGGCGGAGGAGGTGGGCAGGCTGGGGACCTTCCATTGGTAGGAGCAGCGGCTGGGATCGAGCTGAACGGTCAGGCGGACCGGCCGGTTGCCGGCGCCATCGAGCATCAGCAGGAGCTCGAACTCGCGAACGTCGGAGGCCAGAGGGGTCCAGCGGACGGTTACAAGCTCGCCGGGGTGCACACAAGATCCGTGTGCGGGGGAGAGGATGCGCCCGGAGGTTCCGACAGCGGCAGCCGCCGGGCCGGCGGCCAGGCTGAGGAGCAGCGCCGCGATCATGCAGCACAGGGACCGCCCCCCCAACGTTACTGTCTCCAAGCTGCGACGAATCAGCGTTCCCCTGGGCCCAAACACGGGACGGGGAGACATGCGAGCAAGCTAGCAGAGGTCCTACGCGAAGTCAAAGGCCGGGCGCAGTGAGGTCGTTGCGCCGTGCCAGTGGCGGCGCTTGCGAAACGGAGAACCCACGGATTCCACGGATCAAAGACAAGAGGAAACGCGAAGTCAGCGCGTGGGAGATCAGCCGCCAAGCTCGGCGTGACGGAAGCAGCTCACGATGTGATCGTTGACCATGCCGGTGGCCTGCATGTGAGCGTAGACCGTGGTCGGACCGAGAAAACAGAAGCCACTTCGTTTCAGCTCCTTGGCGATGCGAGCCGACAGCGGCGTCGTGGCAGGCAGCTCATCGAGAGTGCGCCATCGGTTCTGGAGCGGTATTCTATCCAAGAAGGCCCAGATCCACGCGTCGAACGAGCCGTGGCGGTCCTGGATGTCGAGCAAGGCGCGGGCGTTCACGATCGCCGCCTCGATCTTCTTCCGGTTGCGCACAATCGATGCGTCCCCCAGCAGCTTCTCAACCTCCCTCGGCCCGAAGCGTGCGACCGCGGCCGGGTCGAAGCCGGCGAAAGCGCGGCGGTACCCCTCCCGCTTGTTCAGGATCGTCCGCCACGACAGGCCGGCCTGTGCCGACTCCAGGACCAGGAATTCGAACAGCTTGCGGTCGTCATGAAGCGGTACCCCCCACTCGCGATCGTGATAGGCGCACATGAGCGGGTCGTTCTCCAGGCTCCAGGAGCATCGTTGCGGCATCGGGTTTTCCTCCAAGTGTCTCCCGGTCGGGTCAGGTCGAGAAGTCGAGGACGTAGATTCCCTCACGCATCAGGGGGACCGTCGACCCATCCTCCATCTGAAGATCGGCGAGCGTTACCACGACACGCGGTTGCAGGCGCCGGATGTAGACGCGGTCCTGATGGACGACCGCCTCGGGGCAGGAGAAGTCGCCAGCGCCGACCCGGCCGCCGAAGTGATCGCTGCGTCCGAAGGCGATGTGGAGGCCGAGCTTCTCGTCTAGCAGGATTTCGCCGATGGGCTCAATCCCGAAGTCCGAGAGCACCCCCAGCCCGAGCTCAGCCAGGTTGCCGTACGCGGGCTCGGCCGTGAGATGTTCCGCCTCGTGCCGAGAGGCCGGCCCCTCGCTGACGACCGCCACCGCCCGGTTGCTCTCGACGCGATACAGGACGACCTCGCCTTCGAGCTCGACGGGGAGGAACCCCGCGGTGAGGGTCGGTTCTCCCTCGACCTCGCCCTCGTAGGGGACGATGTAGGCCTCGCCCGACGGTAGGTTGCCGGCCGTGCCCGGCTCGAGCAGCAGGCCGCCGGACGCGTGAGAGGTCCGGTGGCGGAGGTCGAACGTGAGCTCGTGTGTGTCGCCGCCGTCAACGGTGAAGACGAGCCGTGCCTGGCCGGCGTGGTCGAGCAGCTTCTTGAGAACCTGGACCCGCCTGTTGATCTCCGTGTAGTCGAGCCGCAGGGCCGGAACCATCGCGGCGGAGAACCCCGGCATCGTGGCGGCGCGGAAGCCGAAGGTCTTGGCCGCGAGCTTGAGCGGCGCGGTAGCGGAGAGCTCGGTGACCGCGATCAAGATCGGGAAGGCGGCGAAAACGTCGGAGAAGAGGATGCCGGTCTCGGGATCGAGGTCCTCGGCCGAGGCAGGCAGCGGCGTCCTTGTCGCTGCCCACGCCCGCACCGGCAGATCGGCGTTGTTGCGGCGTATGTTGCGGTACAGAAAGAGCTCCACCTCGAGCCCGAGAGCCTCTCTCTCGCGGCGGAGCTCGGCCACCCACTCTGCCGCCAGCTCGCGCCGGAGCCGCCATTGCGGATGGTCGGGCACCTCGGCGTCGGGCAGATCGGTCAGGATCGCCATTGCCGTCTCCCCGCGTCGGGGGCGGAAGACGCGCCTGATCAGCTTGACGAGCTCGGGACCGGACAGGAAGCCCGACATCATTACCTCCGTTCCGATTGTCCCCGTCGGGGTTGTTGGATGCAACTGCGTGACCGGGGTCACCGGCCTTACCCCTCGACATCGGGGCGTGAGACACAGTACCATCTGTCATCATGAAGAAGATCCTCGCAATGCTGCTCCTGCTTCCCCTGGGCGGCTGTGCCGTCGCCGTCGTCGGCGCTGCGGCCGGCGCCGCCTACGTTTGGGTCAACGGCGAGCTCAAGGGCAGCCTGCCCGCGGAGCTGCCCAAGGTCGACAAGGCGACGCGAGCTGCCCTGACCGACCTCGAGCTGGTCGGCGTCGAGGGGCGAGTCGATCGGCTCAAGGGCAAGATCACGGCACGCATGGCGGACGGAACCAGGGTCGAGATCCGACTGAAAGCGATCGACTTCAAGTCGACGTCGATCCGCATCCGGGTCGGCACCCTCGGAGACAAGGCGATCTCCGAGCAGATTCTCCGTCATATCGAGAAGGAGCTGGGCCTCAAACGCGGGACGTGAGGCGGCGGGCTCTCACTTGAGTCTCGCCGTCACCGCCAGCTGAACGAGCGACAGCACCAGGGTTGCAGCGAGGATTGTCACAGAGACCGGCGATCGGAACTCCGGGTGCCCGGCCGCAATGAACCACATGTGGATCGAGAAAGCGAAGACACCGCATGCCGCCAGGAAGTACGAGAAGAGGCGAGCTCCCGCTTTCCACAAGATCAGCTGGCGCAGGCCGACCAGGGCGACAGCAAAGAGGGCGAGGTTGAGCACTAGGAACAGCTGGATCCCGCCAGGCAGACCGAAAAGCCTCCACTCGTGCCAGAACCGGTACCGGTACCTCTTCGATGCCGCTACCTGTTCCCGGAACCTGGCCAGCAACTTGGCCGCCAGCACCTTGTTGGCGCGGGCGTAGGAGACAAAGAGGGTGACATCTCTCTTGGTCATGAGCCCTCCGCCTGCTCGCGTGTCATTATCGTATCTCAAGAGCGAATTGGGTAGAGAATCGCCAGCCGCGTGAGCTCCCCCCGGCCGCCAGTTCGTTAGACCGGCACCAGGCCGGCGAGGCGCGGTAAGCTGCTCGCCAGCTGGTAGCCGGCGATGCCCGCGAGGGCAGCGACGGAGATCAGGAGCAGGACGCGCTGGACTCGCGGCCCGAAGAAGCGCGCGCTGCCGAAGACGAAGATGAGGGCGGCCAGGGTCAGGACCATGGTGGCGTAGAAGGCGGCGATGAAGGCCACCGCCAGCCCCGGCCCCTGGCGCCAGGCGACGACCGCAGTAGGACCGAGGATCAGCGTCCAGCCGAGATAGGGGTTGGGGTTGAGCAGGTTGACGAGCGTCGCCCGGAGCAGCGTTCTGGGCACCGCGGCCTCGTCATTGTCGGCGGCCTGCTCCGGCCGCTTCCACTGCCGGTAGGCGACCCACGCCAGGTAGAAAAGAAGGAACCCGCCGGCCGCACGCAGGGCCTGCTGCATCACGCCCGAGAGGCGCCCGAGCACCAGCAGCGCAAGGGCGGCGATTGGACCGTCGCTGAGGAGGGGGGAGAACGAGGCGGGGAGAGTGCGCTTCCAGCCCCTGGCGGCGACCTGGGACAGTAGGTACGCCTGCAGCGGGCCGGGTTGAACCGCCGCCGCAAAGGCCAGCCCACCGCCGAGGAGCAGGTACCTGAGCATCGTTCGGGACGCCGCTCAGGACTGTGCCGGTCGATCGGCGACTGGGCCGCCAGCAATTAGTCTCGAGTTGGCATCGGCCATGGGACCTCCAGGCGGTTCGTCAGCCGTTTCTCGCGATCCGCACGAAGTTGTCGATGAGCTTCTCTGCGAGGGCGGTGAGCTCGTGGTCGCAGCTGCGCGTCTGGGCCAGCAGCTCGTCGAGCCTCCCGCCGTGCTGCCGCAGCTCCTCGTCGTACGCGCCGGCCCAACGCTCGACGTCGTCAGCGGCGACCTCGAGGTGGAACTGGACGCCGACGGCGGCGCCGTGCCGGAACATCTGGTAGAGGCCGAAGCCCTCGACCTCGCAGTTTTGAATCCCGAGGAATCTCATTTTCCGTTGCCTCCAGTTGCGGGGCAGGATCCAAGACTACCTTGACCGCCGGGGAGATGAGCGGCCGCCGCTCCCAGATGCGCCTGCGTCCCCGAAGGGCCGCGGGTTTCCACTACTGATCCTTCTCCTACTCCGGCTGCTTCTTCTCGACGACGGCCGGAGCTTCTATGTAGGTACATCTCGTCATCTCGCGCAGAGCCCTGACCTTCGGAATGTGCTGCAGGCGTGAGTGGAGGCCGGTCCGATCGAACAGCCACGTCTCCCTGATGAAGTACTCCCGGCCCGGTTCGAGGTTGACGGTGACGAATGCGGCCTCGGTGTCTGAGCCCTCGAACCTCGTGTGACCGGGTTTGACGATAACGTAGGTGTACTGCCCCGGGCCGAGCCCGCCCGCGACGGACTCGTTCATCTTCACGTTGCAGCGCTCGGAGCCTGGGAGAAGAGACGTCGGCCGGTAGACGTAGACGACCGCGCGGTCGGCCGGGCGCTTGGCGGGGTGGGCCGGCTCCACCGGGGGTCCGGACGGTCCACGGCACGACGCGGCTACGACCAGGAGCCCGGCGGCACGAATCCCGAGCCGAATCTTCATGAGTTGCGTGCCAGGGCGTCAAGCTTGCACACGGTCGCCCAGTTTCGCGCCGTGACCGCGTCGCCGAGGGCGCGGCTCACGGCCTTATGTAGGTGGCTCGCGAGCACGCCTTCGGGGCACCACAGGTAGGCGACGCGCGAGCCGAGGGCGAGCGCCTCCGGGGTCCACTCCCGCTCCGCCAGCACGTCCAGCCGAGCCAGGTCGGGCGAGTCGGCGAGGAAGGCGACAAGGAGGCGAGATGGGTTGCAGGCGATTGGCAGCAGGGGGTTCTCGGCGACGGCCGCGGCCAGCTCAGCCGCAGTGAGGACGGTGACCCGGGCAGAGATGCCGGTGCGCTCGGCGAGCGCCTCCTGGATGCGCGCGGCGTTCTCGGCTGGAGCCGTGCCGGGAGCAGTGAACACCAGGTTGCCGCTGTTGAGCAGCGTGCGCACGCCGACATAGCCGAGACCCTCCACCAGCGCGCGCAGCTCGGCCATCGCCACCCGCTTGGCGCGCCCGACGTTGATGCCTCGTATCAGCGCCACCCGCCTGGGGTTGTCCATTCACCTCCGTCCGGGGCTTTCGGAACACCCGCTATCCATGGTGGATCAGGTGACCTCGAGTTGCCCCTGACTCCACAATAGCGCCGCCACAGAAAGGCGGCACCGCCTTGGGGCCATCCATGCCCATCGTCCTGTCGAGAGTACTGTGTGAACGACCTGCGGGGCCGGGAACCTACGCGTCTTCCACCCCGAGGAAGCCGAGGAGGACCTTGCGGAAGGTTTCGGGCTCCTCGAGCGGGCCGAAATGGCCACTGTTCTCGAACACTACGAAGGTGGCGTTGCCGAGGCCGTCGGCGAGCTCGCGCACCTTCTCCGGCGGCATCATGTCGTGGGCGCCCGCGATCACGAGACACCGTGCAGTGATCTTCGGAAGCTCTCCGCGCGCATTGAAGACCGGCGCCTCCTGCTGCGCGTACTGGGTGTGCCGCCAGCTGAAGCCGGCGTCGCGAAAGGCATCCTGGATCATCGGTCCAGCCGTCGCCGGGTCGGCAGTGGCCGTCGGGAAGTAGTCCTCCAGCCACATCGCTTTCATTCGCAGCGTCCGCTCCTCCTCGGTGAGCCCCGGATCCTGGAGCTGCTTGTTCAAGGCTTCCCACTTCTCCACCAGCTTCGGGTGCTGCTCGGCCCATACCTTGTTGTCTTCTTCGGTGAAGCTGGCTGCGCCGTGGACGAAGATCGCCGAGCGTATCGTCGCCGGACGCGCGGCGGTGAGGAGGATCAGGTTCATGGCGCCGTTGGACCAGCCGATCGCGTCGACCGCGGCGAGGCCGAGGTGGCGGCGCAGAGCGTCGAAGTCGGTGCGGACCGCGGCCATGCCCATGCCGGCATCCTCGCGGACCGGGCCGGAGCTGCCCATCCCACGCGGGTCGAAGTAGACCATGGTCAGCCGCTCCTCGAGGGGGTGGTACATGGCTCGTAGGCCCTCGAGGCTGAGCCCCCAGGAATTGGGCACGGTCATCAGCACCGGGCCGTGGCCGTGCACCTCGTAGTGGATGGTCACCCCGTCGAGCACGGCAGTGTAGGAGCCTTCCGCGAGCAACTGCGGCCCGGCAGTTTTCTTCGGACCCGCCGGCCCGCGAGCACAGCCGGCGGCGGCAATGAGGATGAGGAATCCGAGACACCGTACAGCGTCCATGGCGACCTCCCTGCCAATCAGGTTGTCCGTGATCGATCCCCAATACGATACCGCGCTCGGACGCGGGCCGCCACCGCTCGAATGGGGGGACGGGCACGAGCAGGGGAGGAACGATCGCCGCAGGGTCAAGGTCGCGACGCCGCTAGCTGCAGGCGTTCGAGGTACTCACGCGCATTCGGGGTCGAGAACCTGCAGCGGGCGGATCCCGACCACCCCTCATGGAAGCGTGCAACATCGAAGGCGACCACGAGCACGTTCTCTCCGGGCACCGAAATATCGAGTTCCCGCAACCGCTCGTCTTCCAGGCCCACACTGATCACCGGGCGGGAGAACGCGAAAGCCGCGAAGCGCGCCTCGGTGATCACCAGGGAGCCCGAGAACCTCGACTTCATGTGGCTGGTGTACTTGCCGGGAGCGCGGAAGTGCTCGAGGGTGATCGTACCGGGCACACCCTCGTCCCTCAGGACGATGCCTTCACTCTCGAAGCTCGCCGCCACCTTCTTCGGCAGCTTGCCGAGACCGAAGAGCGAGTAGAGGAGGCTCTTGCGCATGGGATCGGACCCTCCCTCCAACCTATCACGTTGAATGCCGGCCGGCTGGCGGTCTAGGAGGCGAGATCGAGCGCGTGGGTCTTCAGCTGATCGAGGGAGACGACCTCGAGCGCGGACTCCTCGGTGGCGGCGAGCACCACCGGCGGTGCGAGGCCGGCCTCCAGCGCCTGGCGCCAGCGCGCGGCGCACAGGCACCACCGGTCGCCGGGCCGAAGGCCGGGAAAGCCGGCCCCAGGATTCGGCGTGGTGAGATCGTTCCCGTTCCGCTGCGAGAAGGCGAGAAACTCGGCCGTCATCTCGGCGCACACCACGTGCATCCCGAGATCATCGCTGCCGGTACGGCAGCTACCGTCCCGGTACCAACCTGTGAGCGGGTCGCTGCAGCAGTGCTCGAGGACAGTCCCCAGGACGTTTCGCGCTTCGGTCATGTTGCCCAGAACACATGGCGCCGTGCGGATATGCCCGAGCAGCGTCGGTAGCAGCCGCCGACGCGCAGAGCACCGCCCTGGCGGGATGCTCCTGGCGAAGCGTGTCCGGAGGCGCGCGCCTCGGTACGCTAAGATCGAAGCATGTACTGAGGGGCATCTCTCACATTCTCATCTCGAGAGGGGCGCTCAGCCGGGGAGGCCACGGTGCGGGTTAAAGGAACAGCCATCATCGACTTGGTGAAGACGATTCTGTTCCTGTCGAAGTTGGTTCTGGGCCCGCCGGGTGTGGTCTACGCCGGGGACTGGCTCTCCGGCCTCCGGACGATCGATGTCTCCGACCCGGACCATCCCGTGCTGGCCAACTCGCAGAACCTCGGATCAATCGCGCTGGCGAGACTCGGCAACGTCCTGTATGTGGCAAACCACCCCCACCTGTCTATACTTGACGTCTCGAATCCGCTGATGCCCGAGCTTATAAGACAGGTCGATGCGTTCGGGGTCCACGACGGCGTGGTTCAAGGCTCGCTCCTGGTCACCGCAGGAACTACCTTCCAAGTCTTCGATCTCACCGATCCGGCCAATCCCGCCCTGATCTCGTCCCTGAGCTCGCTGGGCGGTGAGCGAATCGCCGAAAGGGATGATGTCGCCCTCGTCGCCGACAGCGATCTCTCTCTCCACCTCGTCGACACCGCGCACCCAGACCAACCCGCCGAGACCGCCTTCCTGAACCTGAGTGGGAGTGCCCGGCAGGTCGAGGGATCCGGCAGGTGGGTCTACATTGCCGACGGCAAGAGCCTCAGGATCCTCGACGTCAACGACCCCGAGCACCCGGTGCTACGAGGGCAATGGGACACTTCGGAGAGCATTGATGCTCTGCAGGTGTTGGGCAGCTTCCTCTACGTGCGGCAGGGCCAGCACGGCCTCAGGATCCTCGACGTTTCTGATCCGGACCTGCCGGTGTTGGTGGGAACCTACAAGCCGGACGGCTTCCTGTTGGCCTCAGTTGTTGCCGGTGATATGGCCTATCTCAGCGTCAATTATGACGAGCTGGAAGTCGTCGACGTCTCCGATCCAGCGCATCCGGTTCTCGAGGCCAGCGTGGACAATCGCGGTCTCGCCCTCTGGAGCTTCGGGTCGACCCTGTATGTCAGGCCGCCGTACTACCCGATGCTCTCCGCACTGGATATCAGGAATCCCGCCAATCCGGTCGTGCTCGGTTGGTCTGATCTCCAGAGTGACGATGTCAACGACCTGGCTCCCTACGGACCTTACGTCGTCGCGGCGAACGGTGAGGCGGGCGTTCAGGTTTTCGATGCCAGCGACCTGCACCGAATCGGTGGTGTCGAGACGCCATGTGACGCCGTCTCTGTGGAGGTTCACGGACACATGACCGTGGTCGGGTGCGAGGACGGCGGTGTTGCGTTCGTCGACATCGGCGATCCAGTCCACCCGGCGCTTGTCGCCTCGGCAAACACACGGCGCAACGTACACGATGCAACGGTGGCCAGCGTGAGCTCCACGGTGTGGACCGCGGGCGACACGGTCGTCGAGGGCGTGCGGGCCGACTGTGTCTCGTGTCCCGGCCTGACCGTCTCGGTATCGGATGACGCGATCCCGGCCGGTGGGGCCATGGCAATGGTGACCGTAGCGATGACCGACCTCGCAGGGCTCCCGGCTCCCGGCCAGTCGGTGATCGGATGGGCATCGGGCGGGCATCTCGGTAGTTTCAGCGACAGGCACGACGGAACCTACACCGCTGTGTTCAGCTCGGGATTACAGCCGGGAACGGCGCAGGTCGGGGTCGGCGTGAACGGTGGCGGGTGCTGGCAGCGCGCGACGATCAAGGTCGAGACTGCACCATGTCGCGACTGCCCCGCCGCCCGCCGCACGCGGAGCCGGTCGCGACCCACTGCCCGCTGACTCTGCCGGCCTCGCAAACGTCCAGGTACCTCGCACTCCCCGGCATCGCCCCGTACGGAATTCCTTTCGTCTCAACTGCGTTTCCGAGCCAGAGCACCGGGATGGATGCGATGAGCACTGCGGGACGGTGGCGTCCCCGGGGCGCAGACGGGAGAATCAGTATGACAGGCGGTCTCGAGTATCGAGACACCACGCAGGAGTATCCGGATCTCTTCACGGCTGAAGTGTCGGCGGCGCTGGAGGCCCTGGCCCCGCTCAACGCCGACCGCCGAGCCGTGATGGCGGCGCGCATCTCCAGGCGCCACGACCGTATCGCGAACCGACGGCGCATTGCCTTCCTCTCTCCCGACGAGCTGATCCCCCGCACGAGGATCCGGGTGCAGGACGCCAGGGACGGCAAGTTCGAGGGGAGCGAGATCCCACACGACCTCCGCCGGCAGTGGATCCAGGGCACCGGCCCGGCGACCAAGCCGCGGGCCTCGACCCGCAGCGGCCTGCGCAACGTCGCCCACGCCCTCCTCTCGGGAGCCGACGGCTGGATGTTCGACGGCGAGGACGCCCTCGGCCAGGTGCAGACGATGTCGCTGGACAACCAGCGCAACCTCAAGCTCGCCATTGCGGACGACCAGTTGTTCCTCGAGGTGGCCGAGGAGGTGGCCGGCGAGATGAACGAGTGGGCGGAGAGCTTCTTCGGCCGGTCCATCATCTCCGACTGGCGGCGGCAGCTGTGCTTCACCACCAAGATCTTTCGCTGCCGCGGCCTGCACCTCGACGACCGCCACGTGCGAGAAAGCGGCGGCACGGGCTTCTCGGCCTCGCTCGTGGACCTTGCGTTGTACGTGGTGAACAACCACCGGCGCCTGCTGGATGCCGGCTCCTCGGTCGTCCTCTACCTGCCGAAGATCCAAACCGCCGAAGAGGCAGCCCTTTGGGACGACATGCTGACGGCCCTCGAAGGCCACCTCGGCCTGGCGGCGGGCACGATCAAGGTCTACGTGCTGGTCGAGCAGATCGAGGCCTGCTTCCAGCTGATGGAGATCCGCGCCGCCCTTGGCCGTCACTTCGTCGGCTTCAACACCGGTCGCTGGGACTACATCAACAGCGTCTCCGACGCGCTGTGCTGGGATCTCGGGTTCATCAACCCGAACATCGATGCCGTGGTCATGACTTACGGCTACATGCGCACCTACGAGGACCGCGTGCGGCGGGCCGTCAACACCCCCGACCGCAACGGCCGTTGCGCTCTCTGGCAGGGGGGCATGGAGACCAACATCCCGGTCGGCACGCCGGAGGGCGTCGCCGCGGGCATGGAGCGGGCCGTGGCCGGTGCCGAGCGCGAGCAGCGCGAAGGAGCGAGCGGCAAGTGGGTGGCTCACTGGCGAATGGTCCACATCGTACGGCCTGTTTGGGAGAAGGCGGGCGAGGACAACCAGCTCGGCCGGTCGTTCCCGTCTCTCGGCTACTCCGAGAAGGACGCGGCAGATCTGACGCTCCTCGAGCCCGCTCCTCGTACGGTGCGCGGGGCGCGGGACCTCCTGAGCGTGGCCCTGCAGTACGGGAACGCCTTCGGTCAGGGGTTCCAGGCCGCCGCCCTCAAGCCTGCCGACTTCTTCGGCGACGACGGCATCCTCTACCTGATGGAGGACATGGCGACCGGCGAGATCCGTCTCAGCATCCTCTGGGAATGGCTCCACAAGAGCGGCAGGCTGACCGAGGAGGACGCGGAGACGGGAGCGAGGGTGGGGGACGCCTTCACGCCGGAGCTCTTCGGACGCCTCCTGGACGAGGAGTACGCCAAGCTCCTCGTGGCGAGCCACCGCGACGTCCACGAGGACTCGAAGGACACCACGCTGCCCATCGCCCGCGCCATCGTCCAGGCGTATGTGACCGACCAGGTGAAGCCGCCGTGGTATGTGGATCTGCTCAACATCAATCTCGACAACCATGACCTCGCCGCCGCCGGGGAGCGCATTGCGCGCTACCTGGAGGCCTTCCGGCGCGACGGCACGCGCATTACCGAGAACCTGGACTTCGAACGATAGGACCGCAGGCGACCAACGATGAAATCTCTCAAGTCTTTCGAGCAGGACGTGGCCGAGACCCGGAGCTGGTTCGGTAGCGAGCGCTTCCGGGGCATCACGCGCCTCTACTCGGCGCACCAGGTGGTGCAACAGCGCGGCACGATTGCCAACGACCACACGGTCGCCCGCGAGGCCGCGGCGGCGTTCTACGTCCGGCTGCGCGAGCTGTTCGAGAAGCGCACGAGCATCACCACCTTCGGACCGTACTCACCCGGCCAGGCGGTGACCATCAAGCGGATGGGGATCGAGGCCATCTACCTCGGCGGCTGGGCCACCTCGGCCAAGGGCTCGTCAAGCGAGGACCCGGGCTCGGACCTCGCCAGCTACCCGCTGAGCCAGGTCCCCAACGAGGCAGCAGGCCTGGTTCGTGCGCTGCTCGCGGCCGACCGCAACCAGCAGTACCTGCGCGCCCAGATGAGCGACCGGCAGCGCGCCGAGTCTCCCGCCGTGGACTATCGCCCCTTCATCATCGCCGACGCCGACACCGGACACGGCGGCGACCCGCACGTGCGCAACCTCATCCGGCGCTTCGTGGAGGCCGGCGTGCCCGGCTACCACATCGAGGATCAACGTCCCGGCACCAAGAAATGCGGCCACCAAGGCGGCAAGGTGTTGGTCTCGTGCGACGAGCAGATCAAACGCCTCAACGCCGCGCGCTTCCAGCTCGACGTCATGCGGGTACCGGGCATCATCGTTGCCCGCACCGACGCCGAGGCCGCCAACCTCCTCGACAGCCGCGGCGACGAGCGTGACCAGCCGTTCATACTCGGCTCCACGAACGTCAAGATTCCCAGCTACAAGGCCGGCCTCCTGGCCATCATGCGCCGCTTCTTCGAGCTCGGCGTCGAGGACATCAGGGGTCATCTGCTGTACTCCTTGTCCGAGGAGGAGAGCGAGGCGGCTGTTGCCTGGCTCGACCGCACCGGACTTGCGGCCCAGATCGTCGAGGCCGCAGCGACCCTCGAAAAGAGCCCCGAAGCCTCGGTGGATGCGCTCTTCGACCGCGTGAGCTCACGCTTTCTCGAGGTCTGGGAGACGGAGGCCGGGCTCGAGACCTACGGCGAGGCCGTGGCCGAGGTGCTGGAGTTCCGCGCCAGCGAGGGTGAGCCTCTGGACATGAACCCCGAGGAGTGGCGCCGCTTCGCCCGCACTGCCTCCCTCTACGCCGCGCGCGCGAAGGCCCGATCTCTGGGCGTCAACCTCGTGTGGGACTGCGAGCACGCCAAGACCCCGGAGGGCTACTACCAGGTTCGCGGCGGCGTCGACTACGCGATCGCCAAGTCGCTGGCGGCGGCGCCCTTCGCCGACATCCTGTGGATGGAGACCAAGACCGCCGATCTCGCCGACGCGCGACGCTTCGCCGAGGCCATTCACACCGAGTTTCCCGACAAGCTGCTGGCGTACAATCTGTCGCCTTCCTTCAACTGGGACTCTACCGGCATGAGCGACGACGACATGCGGCGCTTCCCGGTCGAGCTGGGCAAGATGGGCTTCGTCTTCAACTTCATCACCTACGGCGGCCACCAGATCGATGGCGTCGCCGCCGAGGAGTTCGCCACGGCTCTGAAGCAGGACGGCATGCTCTCCCTGGCCCGCCTGCAGCGCAAGATCCGCCTCCTGGAGTCGCCGTACCGCACGCCGCAGACCCTGGTCGGCGGACCGCGCCTCGACGCCGCTCTGGTCGCCTCCTCGGGCCGTACGGCTACTACCAAGGCGATGGGGAAGGGCTCGACACAGCACCAGCACCTGGTCCAGACCGAGGTTCCGAAGAAGCTGCTCGAGGATTGGCTCGCAATGTGGGTCGACCATTACGACCTGGACGGGCCGCTGCGCGTGGAGCTGCGGCCGCAGCGCGCCGGCTCGGAGCTGCTCGAGCTCGCGATCGTCGGCAACGAGCAGGAGATGGTCGCCAACGTCATCTTCGCGCCCATCCATGACCGCCGGGGCCGCAGCATCCTATCGGTGCGGGACCAGAACACCTTCGATGAGAAACTCCGTAAGAAGCGGCTGATGACGCTCATTCACCTCTTCCTGGTGCACCGCTACGAGGTCGACTCGGTGCATTACGTGACGCCCACCGAGGACAATCAGTACCAGACGGCGAAGATGAAGAGCCACGGCATCTTCAGTGAGGTCAGCACCGAGGTCGGCCAGATCATCGTTGCCGACGTCAACCACGCCCGCATCGAGGCGCTGCTCGAGCCCGACCGCGTCGCCCTCGGCAAGCTGATCCGCAAGGAGGGGTGAGGAGCGACCCTGGCGCGGCGCCTGGGCAAGGACGAGGCTGAGGTCCCGGAGACTGGCAGGAGTTACCGCGCTGGTTGTGGGCCCCACTGCCCAGCTACCATGGACCGGTGCCCGAGCTTCCAGACATCGAGGCGTACCGAACCGCGATCGAGCGCGTTGCCGGCGGGCAGGTGCTGGAACAGGTACGGCTCAGGAGCCCGTTCCTGCTGCGCTCCGTCGAGCCGCCACTAGCAGCGGCGACCGGCCGGCGCCTCGAAACCGTTGGGCGTCTCGGTAAACGGCTCGTCTTCGGGCTCGAAGGCAAGCTGTTCCTGGTGCTGCACCTGATGATCGCCGGCCGGCTGCGCTGGCGGAAAGCTGGGGCGAGCATCCCGTCGCGGGCGGGCCTGGCCGCCCTTGATTGGCCGCACGGCACCCTCCTGCTCACCGAGGCTAGCGGCAGGAAGCGGGCGTCGCTGCACGTGGTGGCTGGCCGGGAGGCTCTCGAGCAGCACGACCCCGGTGGCGTCGAGCCGTTGGATGCACCTCCGGAGGCGGTGGCGGTGGCGCTTCGGAGTCGTCGCCACACCCTCAAGCGAGCGCTCACCGACCCTCGCATACTCTCCGGCATCGGCAACGCCTACTCGGACGAGATTCTGCACCGCGCCCGCCTGTCGCCGTTCCGCCTCACCGACGCGCTCGACGACCAGGAGATCGGAGCTCTCGTCGATGCCATCCGCGAGGTGCTCGGTGAGTGGACCGATCGTCTGGTGGCTGCGGCTCGAGAGTCGTTTCCGGAGAAGGTGACCGCCTTCCGAGAGAGCTTCGCCGTTCACGGCCGATACGGGAAGCCGTGCCCGGACTGCGGCCAGCCGGTGCAGCGGATCGCGTACGCCCAGAACGAAGCCAACTACTGCGCCGCCTGCCAGACCGGTGGACGCCTGCTCCGCGACCGGGCCCTGTCCCGGCTCCTCAAGTCCGACTGGCCAAGGACACTCGAGGAGCTCGAACAGCGGCTCGGGAGGAGCTGAGGGGGCCCTCCGGCTGAGCGAGAACACCTCGCCAGACCTCGATTGGCTCAGTGATCGATAGGAGACGCTCCTGAGACAACGGCCCCTCAGTGCGTCTTCTGTTGGGTCGTAGTTGCCTGGTGGTGATGAGCCTCGGCCGCGAGCTGCTGGAGCAGGTCGACCGGCAGCGTGGCGGTTACAGAAACTGCGGAGCCATCGGCGTCCACGTCAACTCCTCGCAGAGCCTCGACCAGTTGCGGTTCCTTCTCCTGGACGGCAAGCCGCATGGCGGCCAGGGCACCCCTGACGGTGTCCCGCAGCAGACCGGCGTTCTCCTCGCTTGCCGTGGTGGCGAAGGCGTGGAGCCGAAGCTCCTGTCCGAGCGTTGCCCAGGCGGCGACGCGTCGCACTGCCGCCGATGCGGCAGCAACTGCAACCAGAGCCTGGCCTTCGGAACCGTAATCACCGGACGTGGCGGGTTGGCGCGACGCGGCCTCGTTCTCGGGAAGGGCGACGGCCATCCAGAACGGAGCCGAGAGATCAAGGTGACCGGCCGCCTTCTCAGCCTGTACCACGTGTACCGGACCAGGGGTCCGAGTCTGGGTGGCGGTCAGTGTGTCACGGTCGCCAACCATGACGAGCTCCGGCGTGATTCGGATCAGTACGGAGTGGGCGCTGTCGTCCCCACGGCCGACGCGGTACGCCGTCAGGTCCCCGACCTTCACCGGCACCGCGCCACGGGCCTGTAGAGCAGACGTCACGGTCTTGCTGTCATAGCGTCCCGCGAACAGGGCGAGGGGGTGCTCCTCTGACTCCGTGCCGGTCAGCGCGAAGACCATGTGGTCGATGTCGCGCGCGGGGTCCACGCCCGCCTCGCTCAGAAAGCGGGTGGCGGCGTCATCGACCCTGCTCCAGGATTCCTGGTGGGTCAGCAGCCACTGCTGCACCAAAGGCTCGGTGCGGAGCACGGACGCGTCCACCGCCACCACGGCGCGGGCGTTGGCGGGTACGAATCTGAGCAATTCGGGCATTGTGGGAGGTGCCGCCCAGACGGTGGCGGCGGTGAGGAAGATGGCAACGAGGGAAACGCGGCGGAGCATGGGATACCTCCTAGAAGCTCTTGCGTTGAAACAGGGTCACCGCCAGCCCCAGGCAGACGGCGCCGAAAGCGGTGGTTGTGGCAAGGGCCGCGGCCCCGGGTGCGCCCTGGTGGAGCACTAGCCGGACGATGTCGCGGCCGAGCTCGGCAGTCTTGGGCAGCACCCAGTAGAGCCCGTTGACGATGGCGACGGAGACGCGCGAGTCCATGGCGGCGGCGATCTTGTCGTGCGCCGCGAGCGGCATCGAGACCACCCACAGACCGTAGGACAGCATTACCGACAGGGGGGTCGAGCCCGACATCACGCCCACCAGGTACATGAAGCCGAGGAACGAGAGGAACACGACCAGGATGAGCAGGGCGGCGAGTAGGAAGCGTGCTTCCCACACCCCGGTCTTGAGGCCGACGATGACCATCAGGCCGCCGCACAGGTAGAGGAGGTTGGCCGCCACTACGGTCACGCCGCCGAGGAAGCGGCCGAGCAGGACGTGGGCGCGGCCCACCGGCCGGCTCAGGTAGAGATCGACGGTGCCTCGGCGCATCAGGTTGGGGACTTGATTGCCGGTCGCGAACACGGCGAGGAAGATCCCGAGCCCGTAGGTGAGGCCGGCGAACGCCGACAGCCCTCCCGTCACCACATCCGTGATGGCAACCTGGCCGCCGTGCATCTCGAGCGGGTGGCCGAACAGCGTGGCGGCCGCGAGCGAGCCCTGGACGATGTCGAGGTCGAGGGCAAAGGTGATGGTCAGCAGAAAGAGTGTGGAGGCCCCGGCGAAACCGAGCAGGGTCTTGCGCGCCAGCGCCTCACGCCAGGTGTCCACCACCAGAGCCCAGGTTCTCATTGGGCGCCTCCTCCCGCGGCCCGTGGGGTGGGTGGCTGACCGCCTCCCACCAGCTTGACGAAGACGTCCTCCAGGTCGGAGCCTAGCGGCGTCACCTCGGTCAGAAGGCGGCCGTCGCGGCGGAGGGCGTCGAGGAGCGCGTTGAGAGCGTCGAGCGACTCGGCCTCGACGTCCAGGTATCCGTTGCAGCGGGTCAGCCCGACCCCGGGCACCGGCGTGGCCGGCTCGACCACCCCGCCCTCCGCCCGTACTCGGAAGCGCAGACCTCCCCTGGTAAGCTCGTCGATTGCGGCCTCGCGCACCACCCGCCCGCGGTCGAGGATGGCGACGCGCCCACAGGTGCGCTCGACCTCCGAGAGCAGGTGCGAGTTGACCAGGATCGAGGTCCCGCGCTCGCGCTCGGCCAGCAGCACGTCGCGGATGTGGCGCCGCCCAACCGGGTCGACCCCGTCGGTGGGCTCGTCGAGCAGCAGCACCTCCGGACGGTCGATCAGCGCTGCGGCGAGGCCCAGGCGCTGGGTCATGCCCTTCGAGTAGCGCCCGATCCGGTCGCAACCGCGGTCTGCCAGCCCGACAAGATCGAGCAGCTCCGGGATCCTGCTGTCGAGGACGCCCTCGGTTACACCGGCGAGGCGGCCGAACAGGCGTAGGGCGGCGACGCCGCTCAGGTAACCGGGGAAGCGGTGCCCCTCGGGGAGGTAGCCCACCTTGAGGCGCGCGGAGGCGTGGTCAGGGTTGGCGCCGCGGATCCGAACCGCGCCCTCGGTGGGGCGGGTGAGCCCCAGCACGATCTTGACCAGGGTCGTCTTGCCGGCGCCGTTGGGCCCGAGCAAGCCGAACACCTCGCCCGGGCCGACCTCGAGATCGACACCGTCGAGAGCGCGCAGGCGCCGGCGCCGCGAGCGGTACACCTTGACGAGACCGTGGACGGAGATGGTGGCACTCACGTCCCTGTATACGGACATGAGCCCGCGCGAGTTCGCGCTGCCAGGCAGGGGATCCTGCCCGTTGGAGTTCTCCGTGCGTCGGATCCCGCTTGCCTCTCGGCACCAGTCCGCATACGCCTGGCGCTCCGGAGAAGGGCGGTCGGTGGCGAAGAGGTGCGGGCTACTGTGGGGTCGTGATGACCGGGACCGCTCGGCCGCGGGCCCGCCGCTTGTATTCGGGAGGCAGGTCCACCTGTGTAAGGTCTGCCTCCACCCAGGTGCGGCCCGAGGGCTCGCGCGCCTGCGCCTGGCTACGCAGCAGCGCGGTCGTGCTCCGATCGATGGTCGCGTCTACGGTGTAGGTCACGACCGCGCGCGGCGGCAGGGAGGTGGTGTCATCCACATCCCCGGCGCCGCTCGCGCCGCAGGTGCCGCCTCCGCCGCCGACGCAGCTCCAGGACACGTTTTCGAGGTTCGGGTCGAGCTGCGTTTCGATCCGGGTTCCGGACAAGGTCTCGTCCGAGATGTTCTCGATCGAAAGCGTGTACTGGATCGAACCGCCAGCCTGCGCATGCTCGACGTGGTCGGTCCAGCCGACCGCCAGCCCCGTCCCGGTGAGGTCGAGGTTCCAGCGCGTGAAGCTCGGCTTGCCCTCGCGGAGGGTGATGGCCACCGCGCTGTCCTGGCTGTCATAGAGCAGGTGGGCGGGCTCGCCCGCCAGGGCTCTGGTGCCCTCGACCGTGTAGTTGGCAGTCATGTCCCACGTTTGGAGCTGACTCGCTCCATCAAGCGGGCGCATGGTCAGCAGCTGGTCACCCTGCCAGACGGCGTCGGAGACGTCGTTGGAAAGCACGTTCACCTGCTCAAGGGAGATGCCGTCGTAGATCCTGCCGGAGCCGAGGAGCACGAGGGATCCGTCGGAGCGCACGCGGATGGGGAGGCGAGCTTCCAGTTCTCCATGGTATGGCGAGTCGTCCTCGATACCGAGGCTGCCGTCGGAAAGGATCTCCTCGAAGAGGAGGTCGTTGGGGGATGTGTCGTCTCGGAAGAAGTACATCCGGCGGCTGCCCTCGCTCCATGTGTACTCGCGGGAGTAGTAGTTCCAGTCGACCTGGGAGATGAGGACGCCCTCGGAGCTGTAGGTGAAGTGCGTCGCCCAGGCGCCGCTGTCGTCACACACGAACAGGTACTCTCCCGCCGTCGCCAGGCCCAAGGGGCTCCCCGGCTGGTTCACGAACGGCGTTTCAGAGCCGGGTTTGCCAAGCTCGTCGAACTGAATCCGGGTGATCTCGCCGGAGGCGTAGGCCATGTACAGCGCCCGGTTGACGTCGGAGTAGGCGACGTATGAAGGCACGGCGAGCAGCGGGATGCTCGGCCCGTAGCGGTTGGCCGCGCGCGACCAGCGGTACACCGTGAGGTTGCCCGCGTCGAGCAGCAGGATGTCGCCGTTCGGACCGGCGAGGATGGCGTCAGGCGCGAACCGCTCGCCCAGCGGATCCACCGGCGTGCCGGGCGTATCTGGAGTGAGGGAGGCGACAGGGAAGGCCTCCACCTCCGGATGACTGCCTGTCCCGGGTGCGAACGCAAACACCGTGTTGCCGGAAACGGTGACGGCGAGGGCCGGCACCACGGACGTGTACTGGCCGGTGCGCAGCAGCGTGGCCGAGTAGGAGAAGACGGTACCGTTGCGGAGGACGATGGGCAGGTTACCGTAGAAGGCGATGTCGTCGAACGCCCCCGCCAGGCTGCCGACATAGGCCAGATCGGACGTGGCATAGACGATGCCGGCGTTGTCGGCCACACGGGTCTCGTCGGGGAAGACGTAACACCGACTGGCGTTGGGGTAGTCGCCGTGGTAGGGGCTGACGAGGGAGCCCAGCTGTCCGTCTGGCGAGACCTGGATCGCCTCAATGTCGGTGCCGGTGTCCCTGGCGAACACCCAACCCAGCTCCGGAGCGGTGTCGAAACCCGTCAGCCTGTCGAAGTAGTCCTGTGAGTCGAGGAGGTCGCCGTTCTCCCGGTCGACGCTGAGCAGGAGGTGATCGTCATAGATGCCCAGGACGTTGCCGATCACGAACAGCCAATCTGCATCGTAGTTAGTGTTGTGGAGGTGCGCCTCGTTGAGGCCGTCGAGGTCGAACCTCGAGGTGCGGCGCCCAAAGCTGACGTACAGCCGCTCGCCGTCCGCCGTGAACGCGGTGGGAGTGTCGTCGAGGTGGATCGGCGTCATCCACGTCCCGGCGGCGAGGCCGAACCGCTCGATCCGCGGTGGCTCCTGGAACACGAAATAGACGATGCCGCCCGCCTCGAGCTTGAAGAGCCACGGCGTGGAAGGTGTTGTGGCCACCGTCCGGGAGAACAGCTCCTGGTGGCTGCCCGGCTCTTGGCCGGAACCACCGGACCGTCCGGGAGGCCCCGCTGCGGCCGCCAAACCACACATGGCGATGGCTGCAATCACGAAAATACGTCTCACTTCATCACTCCTTGCGGCGACAGCCTGTAGCTGAGAATACACCCTCATCAGGTCAGTAGGTACCGACTTCGCGCAGAGGGAGGGGCCTTCGCAACCTCACTTCATATCCGACGTACTACGAAGGAGTCGCAGCAGGGGGCAAAGGCAATGGAATCATCCACGATTAGTTCAGGAGTCGGTATCGTCTGGAGGGTTTTGGGTGTTGCGGGGGCGGTCGCCGTGACCGTGGCACTGGCAGGTGCCGCGGGCCCACGACCGGCCGCGGAGGGGGTCACAGGACCTCCTGCCGGCGACGACGGTGCGCAGGCGCTTCTCTGGGTTGACGGCGTCAAGAACGCCTACCCGCGCTGGTCGCGAGACAGCTCGCGGGTCCTTTACGAGTCCGATCGCTCCGGGCGCTGGCAGCTCTTTCTGATGAACGAAGACGGGTCGCACGACCGCCGAATCACCGACGGGCGGTTCGACGACGAGCTGCCCGACTGGTCCCCGGATAACACTTCGATCGCGTTCGTCTCCGACCGTGCCGGGAACCAGGACATCTACGTCATGCGGGCCGACGGCAGCGGCCTGCGCCGAATCACTCGACCTCCATCGCCGTCCTCGGACGGGCGTCCGAGCGTATCGCCTGACGGTCGCCGGATCCTTTTCAACCGCCAGGTCGACGAGACGATCGGGATTTTCGTCATCGACCTGCCGGGGGGAGACGTCGCGCCTTCCGGCACGACGCAGTCCGTTAATGACTCAATCACTTAGTGCTCTGGACCGTAATTTCGGTGACGTATTGATTCATGCTGCAAGCTGAGTTGATAGAGCGTTGAGTCGTGCAAGGAGGTTGTTGAGGTCGCGTCGGGTGAAGTTCCACTTGAAGGGCTGGGCGATTCGTTCGTCTTCTCATCCGAGCTCAAGACGTAGTCGCCCGAGGCCAGAGTTCGGCCCTTCCACACGCCTTGATAGAGATCCAGGACAGTGGCGGCCTTTTCCTCGAAGTTGGGATCCCGGGGGAAGATCCAACTGCGATATCGCCAGGGGCGAATTGCGTCCTGCGACAGCCACCTCCAGAGTGTGGTTCCCCCGATCGAGGCGACCAGCCCACGGTTCTGGGCTTCGCGCTTGAGCTCGGAGATGCTGAAGCGCGACAGAGGAAGGCCATGCACCGCTGGTAGCTCACAGGCGAGCGCCTTAACCGCGACGATCACGCTGGGGGGAAAACAGCGGTGGACGCCCCCCGCGAGGTCGCTCCTGCAACCCTGCCAGACCTTCCTCGAAGAAGCGCTTCCTCCATTTGGAGACGATCTGCCGAGGGGTATCCAGCCTGGCCGCGATCTCATCGTTGCCCAGCCCCCGGGCCGCGTACAGGACAATCTTGGCCCGGATCACATCACGATACGAGGACGTATATTTCCGAGCCACGGCCTTCAGATAGGACTCCTCGTGCAGGTCAAGCTCAATTACAAATGGGCTTTTCCTTGGCATACTCCAGGTTCCGGGTGGTTCACTCCGGCCTCCTGGTGATATTATACGACATTGTATTTATGAAACAGAGCACTTAGTCACTTCGACGGGGAGGTGGGGGAGGCACAAGAAAGCCCCCGGCGCTCGGCCCGGGGGCTCGAGCTGGCAGCTATGCTCGGCCGCTCAGGCAGCCATCTCCAGGATGTACGCGAAGCCCATTCCGCCGCCGATGCACATTGTGACGATGCCACGCTTGGCCCCGCGGCGTTTGAGCTCGCCGAGGATCTTGACGGTCAGAACGGCGCCGGTGGCGCCAAGGGGATGGCCGGTGGCAATGGCGCCACCGTTGACGTTGGTCTTGTCCGGGTCGAGGCCGAGCTCGCGCACGCAGTAGACGGACTGCGAGGCGAACGCCTCGTTGATCTCGACCAGGTCGATGTCGTCGAGCGTCAGACCGGCCTTGGCGAGGACCTTGGGGACGGCGACCGAAGGGGCGATTCCCATCTCGTCCGGGTCGACGCCGGTGACTGCCCACTCGCGGACGTACGCGATGGGCTTCAAGCCCATCGCCTTTGCCTTCTCCGCCGACATCAGGACCACTGCGGCGGCCCCGTCGTTGGTCTGCGAGGCGTTGCCGGCAGTGACCGTGCCGCGCGGGTCGAAAACAGGCCTCAGCTTGGACAGCGCCTCGACGGTGGTGTCGCCACGCGGGCCCTCGTCGGTGTCGAAGGTGAACTCCCGCCAGGCACCGCTCTCGCGCGTGCGGACCTTGAGGGGAACGATCTCGTCCTGGAACTTTCCCTCGGTAATGGCGGCCGCCGCCCTCATGTGGGAGGTGTAGGCGAACTCGTCCTGCGCCTCGCGCGTGATCTCATAGCGGCGGGCGACGATCTCGGCGGTGGTGCCCATCGCGGTGTAAGCGGTCGGCATCTTGTCGACCAGGGCGGGGTCGGCGATCAGCTTGTTGCCACCCATGGCCACCATCGACATCGACTCGACGCCGCCGGCGATGATGATGTCGGCGCTGCCGGCCTTGATGGTGTCCGCGGCAAGGGCGATCGTCTGCGAGCCCGAGGAGCAGAAGCGGTTGACGGTCATGGCAGGGACCGAGTTTGGGAACCCAGCAAGGAGGGCAACCATGCGGGCAATGTTCATGCCCTGCTCGCCCTCCGGCATGGCGCAGCCGAGGATGATGTCCTCGACCATGGCGGGCTCGAGACCGGGCGTGCGCTCGATCAGCGCCTTCAGCACCTCTGCGGCAAACTCTTCCGGTCGTGTATCGCGCAGGCTGCCCTTCTTGGCCCTGCCGACGGGCGTGCGGGCGACGGAAACGATGACGGCTTCTCGCATCGTGTCAGCTCCTTTCGAGGCCGGGCTCAATTCCGCAGCGGCTTGTTGTTGGCGAGCATGTAGGAGATCCGATCGTGCGTCTTCGGCTCGCCGCAGAGCGAGAGGAACGCCTCTCGCTCGAGGTCGAGAATGGTCTGCTGGTCGACCGGGTCGTTAATCGTCGTGTCGCCGCCGCAGAGGACGTTGGCAATGTGGGTGGCGATCTTCTCGTCGTGCGAGGAGATCCAGTGCGTGATCTTCATGTTGAGGAGCAGCGTCTTGAGGGTGGCGACGCCCTCGTGGCCGGGCAGATTGAAGGTTCTGGCCAGCGGCGGGCGGTAGCCCTCCTCGGCCATGCCGATCGCCATCCGCTTCGCGGTCCACAGCTGTTGGTCGCGGTTGAGCTCGACGTGGTCGAACGGGCGGAGGATCTTAAAGTCCCTGGCCTCCTCGGCCGAGGTCGCGACCTTGGCCATGGCGATGTTCTCGAACGCTCGCTGCAGGAAGGGGAGATTGGAGAGGATCGGCTTTTCGACCCCTTCGAGCACCCGCTCGAGCAGGAACATGCAGCCGCCGCCGGCCGGAATCAGGCCGACGCCGACCTCGATCAGTCCGATGTAGGTCTCGGCAAAGGCGCAGACGCGGTCGCCGCCCATCGTGATCTCGCAGCCGCCGCCGAAGGTAAAGCCGAAGGGGGCGGTGACGACCGGCACGCGCGAGTTCCTGAGCCCCGTCGTCATCCCCTGGAAGGCCTGCACCATGGTGTCGATCGCCTTCCACTGGTGGGCCATGGCCGCCTCGAGGATCATCAGCAGGTTGGCACCGGCGCAGAACTGCTCGCCCTGGTGGTGAATGACGAGGCCGCGGAAGTCCTTCTCGGCGATCTCGACACCTTTGTACATGACCTCGATGATCTGCTCGTCGATCGGGTTGAGCTGGGGCTGCATGGCGGAGTGGAACTCGACGCAGGCGATGCCATCGCCAAGGTCGATGAGCGAGGCGCCCTTATTCTCGTAGATGACCTTCTTCTCGTCGCGCTTGAGGTCGGCCAGGAAAACGAAGGTGTCCGGCTTCGGGACCTTGACGTACGTGCGGCTCTCGATGTCATAGTAGAAGCGGACGTTGTCTTCATAGGTGTAGAAGTACTCGTGGCCGGCCTCGAGCATGGCGGTGACCCAGGAGGCGGGTTCGACGCCCTCGGCCCGCATACGCTCGACGACCTTGCCCACGCCCAGTGCGTCCCAGGTCTCGAACGGTCCCATCTCCCAGTTGAAGCCCCAACGCAGGGCGGCGTCGATGTCGACGATGGAGTTTGCGATCTCGCCCAGGCGACGGGAGGTGTAGGCCAAGGTGTCGCGCAGTACCCGCCAGGCAAAGGCGCCGGCCGGGTCATCTGCGAAGACGACGTGGCGCAGGCGCTCGGCGACGTCGTGGATTCCCTTGGCCTTGGCGAGCGAGGGGAAACTCGGGCGTTGCTTGGGCCGGTAGTCGCCCGTCTTCCAGTCGTAGGCGAGGGTGATCTTGTTGCCCTTGGCGTCCTTGTCGCGCTTGAAGAAGCCGGCCTTGGCCTTGCGGCCGAGCAGACCCTCCTCGAGCATCTTGGTGACGAACTGGGGGACCTCAAACAGGTCGTGCTCTTCGTCGTCCGGACAGCCGTCTTTCAGGGTGTTGACGACGTGGGCGAGGACGTCGAGACCGACCAGGTCGACAGTGCCGAAGGCGGCACTCTTGGGGCGACCCATCGCCGGACCGGAAATGGCGTCGACCTCGTCGACCTGCAGGTTCATCTCCATCATGGCGCGGATCGTCGCCATGATGCCGTAGACGCCGATGCGGTTGCCGACGAAGTTCGGCGTGTCCTTGCCGTAGACGATGCCCTTGCCGAGGCGGAAGGTGCCGAAGTCCGCCATCATCTCGACGACCTCGGGCAGCGTGTCCTTGCCGGCGACCAACTCGAGCAGGCGCATGTACCGGACGGGGTTGAAGAAGTGGGTGACCAGGAAGTGCTGCTTGAAGTCGTCGGAGCGGCCCTCGGTCATGCCGGTGATCGACAGGCCAGAAGTGTTCGAGGAGACTATGGTGCCGGGCTTGCGGACCTCGTCAACGCGTGCGAACACCTTCTGCTTGATGTCCATCCGCTCCACTACGACCTCGACGATCCAGTCGCACTCAGCGAGCCTGTCCCAGTCATCCTCGAAGTTCCCGATCTCGATCAGGGGCAGGAACCGTTTCGAGTAGAGGGCTGCCGGCTTCGACTTCTTGATGCCTTCGAGCCCCTGCATGGCGAGCTTGTTGCGGAAGCGAGGGTCGTCAGGGGTGAGCCCCGCGGCCTCGTCGTGGGGACCGAGCTTGGGCGGTACGATGTCGAGCAGCAGCGCCGGGATACCCGCGTTCGCCAGGTGGGCGGCGATGCCCGAGCCCATCACACCGGCTCCGAGCACTGCGACCCTGCGTATCTCTTTGCGCATGGATCAACCTCCCGATCTCATGTGATTTTGTTGCCGTCCGCCCCAGGACCGGGGGCAGGGGACGATAGGGGATGAATGAACACTCATTCATTTTGACGTACTCGACCGGAAATGGCAAGGGGACGGAAGTGAGAAGGTGAGGAAGAGCGGACTGAAAACGGACCACCCGCTCACCAGGTGTTTGGAGTGATGCAGGCCGCTCCGTTCGGTCACACCGCGGACGATAGAAGAGAGAGAGCAGTAGGACCAACCGAGCTACCCGCTCGGAAAGCACTGGGAGAACAGGCTCCAGCGAAGGGCCTATGCAGAGGGTTCCTCAAGCGATTCGCGCAGCGAATCGCTTACACTCGATGGATGGCCGATCGCCGAAGCGATGTTCTGGTTCTTGGTGCCGGGCCAGCCGGGCTGGTGACGGCCGGGCTACTGGCCCGCGCAGGTCACCAGGTAACGATTCTCGAATCGCGTGCGGAGCCGGCGCCCGGCGTCCTTTGTCTCAGCCCTCCTGGCGCCGAGATTCTGACCGAGCTCGGCGTCATGGCGCGGCTCGAGGAACTGCCGGCGGCGGTGCGGAGCGGGCTGCTGCTGCTCGTGGGCCCTCACGAGCGGGTGGAGCTCTGCGATGATTGCGGCCTGCTCTCCGTCCCCCGGCCCGAAGCGCTGGCCGTGATGGAACGGTCGACGTGCGGGCATGGGGCGACGCTCATCAAGGGCTTCACGGCGTACCTGCCATCGTGGCAGCACCGTGGGGTTGTCGGAGTACGGGCACGCGACGGGGCAGGGGAGCAGTTCGTGTTCGAGGCTTCGGTGGTCGTGGACGCCACGGGCGCGCGGGCGTTCCTTCCCGCGGCCCTTGGCCAGGCGATGCCGCGACGGGGTCCGCGCCGCGTGCGGGCGGTGGCGCGGCTGGAAGGGGCGCCTGCAACCGGTACGTCGCTCGTGGCGTTCGACGGCCAGTGGCTGCTGATGGTGCCTGCAGCGGGCGGCATGGTACAGGCGGTGCTGCGAGTCCCGGACGGCGTCGAGCCGACGCCCGAGTGGGCCGACGAGCGCCTGCGCGATGCGCTTGGGGTAGAGGCCCAGGCCGCGCTCGGTGGTGCACGAAGGGTCAGCGAGGCGTCCGTCGGCCGCGTGAGTGTCGGCGGCGTTATGCGCGCGGTGGCCGGCGATGGCTGGGCCGCGGTCGGTGCCGCGGCAGGGTGTGGCGGGCCGGGGTTTCCCGGCGCAACCTCGGCAGGGCTGGTGGTGGCGTCGTCGGCGGCATGGGAGGCCCATCTGGCGCTGCGCGACGGCAAGGTGTTCACCGGCGGCAGCGCCGGTGCAACCGTCACTCTAGCTCGGCAGCGCGTGCACCTCGAGACGCTGCTCGAGCGGGCACTGTCGAGGGCGGCGCGGGTGGGGATGCTGAGTGAGGCGGGGTCGGGGCGCAGGAGAGCGGCGATTCTGACCGCCATGCTTGAAGGGCGCTGGGCGGAGGCCGGCGGCCGGCTGCGCCGCTTGCTCTACCTGTGGTGGCTGGACCACCGCTCGCGGCGGCTGCTGGGACGAGGCGCGGACGACGAGTTCGGTAGAATGGCGGAAGAAACCAGGAGCTAGAGGGGAGGCAGAGCATGCGACGTGTCTTTGGAATCTTACTGGCGGCGGCATTGGCGGCACCGGCAGCCTACGCGGGGGAACTCGCGGGAGTGACGATGCCTGATCAGGTGACAGTGTCCGGTAAGACGCTTCACCTCAACGGAATGGGAGTACGAAAGAAGCTCTGGATCAAGGTCTACATCGGTGGGCTCTACCTCGAGAACGCGACCAAGGACGCGAGCGAGGTGATCAACTCCGACCAGGTCAAGCGGGTGGTGATGCACTTCCGCACCAACAAGGCGAGCAAGAGCAAGATGGACGATGGCTGGGACGAAGGGTTCCAGGACAACAGCCCGGACGAGATGGCAGCCTTGAAGGACCGCATTGCGACCTTCAAGAGCTACTTCGGAGACATGAAAGTGGATGATGTCGTCGAGATGACGATGGTGCCCGGTGAGGGGACCACGGTCGTCATCAACGGAACCAACAAGGGCACGATCGAGGGTGACGACTTCGCGAAGGCTCTGATGCGCGTCTGGTTTGGCGACCATCCGCCGACCGAGGACCTGAAGGAGGGAATGCTCGGCAAGGCCGACTGAGACCAGGAAACGCTGTTCTCAGGCTCCGTGTGACGTGCTGGCGTCAGGTGACGCCCGCATGTCGTATGGCCTTCTTCAGCGAGTGGGTCGCTCTTTGGGCAGGCAGGGGCTCCGTCGGTCCATCACGACCGGGGCGGGCGGAGGAGTCTCCTCACTCCTCACCTGCGTGGCCAGGCACGCTCGCCGTGCTGCAATCAGTGCTGGAGCGTGCGAAACGGGTCTCCCATCTCGCGGATCAGCCGGTCGGCGTGATAGACGCGGTCGAGGTTCCAGAACACGTAGCGGATGTCGACCATGATCGATCGCGTCAGAACGGGGTCGAAGCGCCAGTCGGAGGCCATTGACTCGTAGTTGCCGTCGAACAGCAGTCCGATCAGCTCACCGGCGCCGTTCATGACCGGTGATCCCGAGTTGCCCCCGGTACTGTCGAGGGTGGCGAGGAAGTCCACCGGCACATCCTTGATCGAGTTGTCGAGGTAGGGCGACGGCTCGGTGGTTCTGGCGGCCTCGAGCAGCGCCTGCGGCGAGTTGAACGGAGGAACTCCGGTGTCCTTCTCGAGCACGCCGTGAAGGCTCGTCATCCAGAAGTAGCGCACCGCATCGCGCGGTTGGTAGCCGGATACGGTTCCGTAGTTGAAGCGCATGGTTGAGTTGGCGTCGGGGTACAGGATGCCGCCACGGTACTCGTGGAGCGCCTGGACGTACAGTGGACGCAGGCGGCTGAGGGCGCCTTCGACCCGCTGCTCGCGCGTGCGGTTGGCCTCCCGCAGCGGCTCGAGGGCGAGCGCGAGCTTGATCATGCTGTCGCCGCTGCCCACGACGTCGGCGCGGGGGGCATCGAAGAGCGACATCCGGAAGTCCTCGTCCTGCAGCCGCGTGCCCGCGTACAGGGTGTCGAGGAAGGTGTCGACCTCCTTGGCCGGGTCGCCGCCGGCCTTGAACAAGAGGTCGTCAAGCGCCTCGATGCGCTGGTCTGCCGGGAGCTTGGAGGCCTCGAGCAGCATCAGGCGCAGTACGGCGTGGTCGCTCGGCACGTCGAGGCTACGCTGCAGCCGCATGAGGCGGTGGCGCTGGCGAGGCAGGTTGCGCTCCATGTAGCCGGGCTCGCGCTCGAGGTCCGGCTTGGCGCGCTGCTCGCTGAGCTTGAGCAGGGTGTTGGCGACGCTGAGAAGTCGCGAAGTCCGGTACATGAAGCGGAGGACGAGGTCGCGGCGGGCGTTAGCGAGCTCCGCCTTGTAAATGGCACCGATCTCGGGCAGCACCCGGCCGAACCGGGCCGCTCGCACCGGGTCGGCCTGAATCCACTTCATAAGCTCGGCCTCGTCACGACGCTTGCTCTCGAGGAGATGGGATGAACGGAGGCCGTCGACCATCCCCTGGTTGTTCTTCATCCCGTTATTCATGTACTTGATCGCCGAGGCGTTCTTGATCGCCGCCGCCGGCGAGGCCTTGGACTGTTGTTCGAGGGTATGGATGGCCTCGCCGAGAAGGCGAATGTTCTCTGGATAGCGGATCTCCTCCGCCTCTTGGACGGCGAACGAGGTGCGGTACCGCATGGTGCGGCCGGGGTAGCCGAGGAGGAGCGTCAGGCTATCCCTGGCGATGCCGCGGTCCGAAATGCGGAGGTAACGCTTCGGCCTGAAGGGTACATTGTTCTTCGAGTAGTCGGCGGGCTTGCCGTCGGGGCCCACGTATGCCCGCAGGAACGCATAGTCGCCGTCGTGGCGCGGCCACATCCAGTTGTCGATGTCGCCGCCGAAGTTGCCGATGCCCTCGGCCGGGATGTGGACCAGGCGGACGTCGCGGATATCGAGCTGTCGGTAGAGGACGTAGCTGAGGCCACCCCACATGGCGGCCACGCGGCAGCGGAGGTTGCCACCCGCCTCGCACTGCTTGACGATGCGCTTGATCACGCCCTCCACCGCCTTGAAGCGCGCCGTGTCATCCGCGCCCTCCGGGACTGCGGCGAGCACCTTCTGGGTGACGTCCTCGAAACCCTCGAGGACGTATGCGTGCGAGCCGGGGGAGGGGAGCTCGTGGTCGCGGTCGCTGGCCAGAAAGCCCTTGTCGATCAGGTTGTTCTCTGGCGTCGAGTTGTACTGGGCGGCGGGGAACGCGCAGTGATGGTTGGTAACAATCAGTCCGTCAGGTGACACGAACGAGGCCGTGCAGCCACCGAGCCAGACCACGGCGGAGGCGAGACCGGTGCCGTCGGCGGTGTTCCAGATCTGCTCCGGGGTCAGCTCCAGCCCCTCGGCTTTCAGCTTGGCCTGGTCGAGCTTCGGGATCTGGTCGAGAAGCCACATCCCCTCGTCCGCGCCGACGTTGGGGGCGGCGCCCAACGCAACCACGAAGACTGCGATCAGGACTGGGGCGGCAAGGCGACAGATTGCTGGTCTCATGAGAACCTCCTCCGAGCGATGATCATCGAGAAATATACGCCAGCTCGGGGGGAGAGTTCTCTCGTTGCGACCATCGCGATGCCGGTGCTATAGTTCGCGCGAGCTATGAAGGGGAGGTGTCTGAATGCGGTATCGGTTGGCATGTGCGGCTGCCATCGTCTGTCTGCTGGGAGGATCGTCGGTGCTGCCTGCTCAAACACTGACACTTCGCGGCGAGTCCCTGGGAGTGCCAACGACGACGGCGCAGCCGCTGCCACTCGGACCAATCCTGTTCAGCCCCTCCGCGGATCTCTCATGGGAGAACCGTGACAACATCTTCTTCAGAGCGGACAACCCGGTCAGCGATACGGTATTGCTCGCCCGCGCCAACCTGCTCTTCGAGCTGCCGGTCAGCAACTCGAAGGTGACGTTCAGCTATACGCCGCAGTACCGCGACTACGGCTCGTACCAGGTTCACCAGCACTGGTCACAGTTTGCCAGGCTCGACGGCGTCTTCGAGTTCGCGAGCGGGCTCAAGCTGACGACGAACTACCGCTACGTGTCGGGGAACCAGGAAACCCAGGAGTTCGATCCCGGCGGCGAGATCGTGTTCGCCGACTCGCAGTTCAGCCTGTCCGACCTGCGCGTGGTCGCCGACTACTGGCTGACGCCGTTAACCGGCGTCTCCGTCGAGGGCGGTTCGACCGATGCCACGTTTGACAACAGGGCCCTGTTCTACGACTACAAGCGAAAGAGATACGGCGTCGGCTGGCTGCGCCAGATCAGCCCGACGCTGGTGATGCGGGTCCGCTACCAGCACGAGAAGTTCGATCCCACACAGACCTACTCGTTCCGCAGCTCGACCTCGGACGAGGTGACGATCGGGTTTCAGGGAGAGGTGTCGCCGGTGCTGACCAGTGAGCTGTCGATCGGCGCCCGGCGCACCGAGTTCGAGAGGACAGCGCAGGCACCGTCGTTCTCCAACTACTCCGGGTTCGTCGCGCGCGGCTCGCTGACCTGGGCGCTGGCGCACGAGTCGACATTCAAGCTCGAGCTCCTGCGCCAGGACTTCCCGTCGTCGTACGGTCTCAACGCCTACTACACCACGACCGGCGGGGCCGCCACCTACAGCCTGCAGCGGGGCCGGCTATTTGGGAGCCTGCGCTACCGCTACCAGCGGAACAACTACCAGGTGGCCGACATCACGAGCGGCCAGCAGCGAGCCGACAAAATCTCCTCCTACGCGGCACAGGCCGGGTACCACTTCACGCCGACCTTGGCGGTAAGAGTGGCCTACGACCATGAGAAGCGCGATTCGATCCAGGCATATGGCTACGACTCGAACATGTACCTGGTCGGCGTCGTGGTCGGGTTCTGAGGGTCAAGAGGATGATGAGACGCCGATGGTCAGTGCTGCTTGGCGCGATGGTTGTGACGGCAATTCTCCTCCCGGCCTCGGGCCTGGCACAGACGATGACGAAGTCGACATCGACGCAGGCCCTGGCAACCGACGTTGCGAACGCTTATCACGTTGGACGTGGTGACGTCCTCAAGGTCCTCAGCTACCAGCATGACGAGATCTCAGGCGACTTCCCCGTCGACGAGGACGGCAACATCACCTTTCCACTTCTCGACAAGGTGGCCGTGGCGGGGCTGACGACGACAGAGATCGCCTCCAAGCTGGTGGCCGCCCTGGAGAAGGACTACTACGTCGACGTCCAGGTACAGGTCGACGTCAGCCAGTACCGATCACAGGCGGTCACCATCGTCGGCGAGGTGATGCGACCCGGCACCTTCTACCTCAAGGGCCCGACGACGCTCAACCAGCTGCTGGCCGAGGTGGGCGGCTTCAAACCGTCCGCCGGGCCTAAGGTCGAGCTGCGGCGCAGCGAGGTCGAGAGCGGTGCCAGCGTGCAGAAGGTCTACACCTTCGCCACCGAGAACCTGGCCGCGGGCAAGGACAACGACTTCGAGCTCAAGGCAGGAGACATCATCGCCGTTGAGGCCAAGCAGCTGTACTTCATCACCGGCGAGGTGGCCCGCCCGGGCCAGTACCAGCTCGAGCATGGGATGACCCTGGTCCAGGCGATTACCCAGGCGGGCGGCCTCGGGAAGTTCGCTGCACAGTCGGTCGAGGTCCATAGAGAAGCCGCGGGGGAGAAGAAGATCCTCGACTACGATCTGTCGCGGATCCGCCGCGGCAAGGACCCCGATCCACAGATCCAGCCCAGCGACGTCATCATCATCAAGCGACGATTCTTCTAGTGGCGGCGGGCGAGGAAGCTCTCGAGGCGGCTGTGGTCGTCGCCTTGGAGCGCGAAGAAGCGTGCACCGAAGCCGTCTACCAACTCCCGCCGACGGGTCGAGTGGCGCACGACTGTGGCGCGGCCCTTGACCGGCTGCGGCTGGCCCGGCAGCATGAGCTCAAAGTCGATCTCGGTGCCTGGCGCGAGGTGCAGGCCGCCACGTACCAGCATCCCCGAGAGCGACAGGTTGGCGGTCTGCGCCAACGTGCGGTTCTTCATGGCACCCATGCGGACCTCGAGCTGGACGATGGTCCGGAGCTCGTGGCGCGGGGCGACAGCCAGCAGGTCGGCCACCGCATGCAAGAGCTCTCCGGCGGACGCCATGGCCGGCACAACCCGGTTGACGCCGCGTTGGAGGAGTCCCTGGGCGGCCGAGTGTGTGCCGTCGTCGGCGATCACGATCAGGCCCGAGTGGCGGCACAGCGAGTCGTTGTGACGCACCGCGGCCACCATCTCCGCAAGCGGCACCGGTGACGCGCTGCCCTCGATGATGATGAGCTCGAACGAGGTGTCGTGCAGGAGGTCGAGAACGGCCGAGGTGCCGGCTACGCGGTGAACGTCGAACTCCGTCCGCCTCAAGAGGGGCACCGCCGCGCGAAGCAGTGGACCGTCCCCGCCGATCAGGAGAACGTTGTGATGCGGCTCATTCACGTGCACATGGTACAACGACTTACGTGTCATTGCGAGGTGATCTTGATCACCGTCAAGCGGGCGAGGTCACGGCACCCGGTCGCTGCAGGAGGCGGTTGCGCGGATCGCGAGACTCACCGACCGAGGAGACACGGATGGCGGCCTTCTCGCCGACGGGGCACCGGTTCTCGCAGAGCCCGCAGCCGGTGCAGAGCTCCGGCTCCACGTGGGGGCGCTGAAGGCGCACCTCGGAGCCGTCACGCTTGACGGCGTGGACGGTCTCCAGCCAGACCGCCTTGGGCGAGGTCGGGCACATTTCCTCGCAGACGATGCACGGGGTGTCCATCGCCCAGGGTAGGCAGCGTCCTCGGTCGACGAAGGCGGTGCCGATCGTCACCTCCGCCGGTCCGTTGATTGCCTGCTTCGCCTTTGCAGTCACCGCGGCTATGGCGCCGGTCGGGCAGACCTCGCCGCAGCGGGTGCACGACGGCTCGCACCAGCCGCGGCGGGGCACCAGTACGGGCGTGAACAGCCCGTCGACTCCGGTGTGTCCGAGGTCCGGCAGGAGGGCGCCCGTGGGGCAGGCGGCCACGCAGGCGCCGCAGGTGATACAACGGGCAAGGAACGCACCCTCGTCAAGGGCGCCTGGCGGCCGGATCGCATCGGCGGTGCTCGCGGACAGGCCGCCGCCCGAGACCCGGAGAACGGGCGTGATCGCGATGGTCGCTACGGTCGCGAGGAGAAACCGGCGCCGTCCGACGTCGAGAGAGGGCTCCTTGGCGCCGGCAGCCGGCTGCGCCCGGACTCCGAAGCCGAGCCCGTTCTCGGGGCAGCTGTAGAGACAGTTCAGACACAGGTGACACTCGCTGACCCGGTGCTCGCCGAGAGGCTCGTCGGCGCCCTGGCAGGGGATCAGGCACAGCTTGCACTCGTTGCAGGCCGCAGCGTCGCGGCGGATCCCGATCGGGGCCAGGCGGGCAAACAGGCCGAGCAGGGCGCCGAGGGGGCAGACGGCACGGCAGAAGAGTCGCGGCATCCAGGCCGACAGCAGCAGGATGGCCGCCACCAGCGCAAAGGACACCCACCCGCCCGGAGAGAGGCCGCCGTGCCACAGCGGTCGGACGGCCGAGGCCATGGTCCGGTGCAGTAGCGAGATCGGGTCGAGCCACCCGATGTGCATCAAGCCGAGAGCCGCTGACGCGAGCAGAACGGCGAGCACCACGTATTTGATCGCGAACCACCGGCGGTAGCGGTTGCGCTCGAGCAGCAGCCGTCGGCGCGGTGAGGCGATCCGCGATACCAACTGCTGGAGCGTCCCGAGGGGGCAGATCCAGCCGCAGAAGAAACGGCCGGTGACCGCGGTCAGCGCGAGGATAACGAAACCGATCCACGCCCACCGCGGCACCGTCCAGTCCGCGAGAGCTGTCCCGATCGCCGTCAGGGGATCGACGGCCAGCAGAACCGAGGCCGCCTCGCCGCGAACTCGTGGTTCCGCCAGCAGCCAGACGAGAACGAGGAAACCCACTAGGACCGCGGCCTGAACGACGATACGGAGGTGGCGGGCAGTCGGTCGCACTATGCCTGCCGCAGGATCGAGCGCCAGTTGGAGGTGCCGAGCCCGAGACGCTCTGCAATGGCGAGGTAGGGGAGGGCCATCGGACCGAGCCGCAGCTGCTCCGCGCCCCACGCATCGGCGGCTACCGGGTCGGTGGAGATGGCGATCGCGTCGGCCTTGCGAACGAGGGCGAGCGAACCGCCAGTTGGGCCGCCGCCGGTGAGAATCCGGGTGGCGTCGATGACGGTCAGCGTGGGCCGCAGTGCTGCGCCCAGCTCCGCGACCGACTGGTGAATCCGCTGGTGAAGCCGGGCTCGCGAGCCGAGCAGGACGCCGAGCCAGTTCTTCATGCCAAGGGTCGCGACCGCCAGCGAGTGCTGCTTGACGACCGGGACGTTGATGACGCGATCGGCCTCAGCCAGCGCCTTCAACACCGGCCACACGCCGAGAACGGTGCCCCCGAGATCCAGAGATGCCGAGTCGCTTGTGCCCTGGTGAACGATTCGAGCTCCGGCTTCCTTCGCGGCCGGGCCGATGCCGGAGCGGCGGAAGCAGCGTGCCGGGTCCTGGCAGGTGTTGTCAGCGACGATAACTCGGCTCGCGCCGGCGGCGAGGCACATTCGGACCAGCTCCGCAACCAGCTCGGGGTCGGTGTTTGCGGCCTGCTCGGGCAAGCGATCCCAGCCACAGTTGGGCTTGATGAGGACGCTTTCGCCCTTGCCGACGAAGCGCTCGATGCCCCCCAACTCCGCGATGACACGCCGGACGTTGACCGAGGGACCCTGGCCGTTGGAGGCTGCCAGGATGGGCTCGGCGCGCACCCTCCAGTCCGGCGGCGCCGACACCTGTGCAGGAGCTGCGGGACGGTGGCGGCCAGCTCGTCCGGCCAGTGCCGCGCCCACGGCGCCGAGCGCCAATGCGGCGATTCCGGGTCGCCCCCACAGGCGGAGAAACTCGCGCCTGCCGATTCTGCCGTACAGGCTCTCAATCTCGTGGCGCTCGTGGTTCGGCATCCCGTTCTCCCAGCTCCACACTAACGGGACTGGCCGGCGAGCGCCAGCCCCGTCCGCAGGTAGAACGGGCCCAGGTCCGTCTCCGCCCCCGGAGACCCCGTGCTACTGTCGTAGAGAGGAAGGCGGGCGCATGTCGGAGCACCTTGAGCTCACCAGCCGCTACGGCATGAAGACGGAGGAGTTCTCCGCCCTGATGGCGTACCGGGTGCGCAGGATCATGCTCGTGGCCTCGAGCTATGACGCGTTCGTGCTCGAGGAGGACGGGCAGCTGACCGAGCTGATCTTCGAGGAGTACCGCAACCTCGATCTCAATCTTCGGTTCGCTCCGCGCTTCACCCTCGCGCACGCTGCCGCGGACGCCTACCAGCGTCTCAAGGAGGAGACGTTCGATCTGGTGGTCACAACGCCGCGACTGCCGGACACCGACATCCGGACCTTCGCCAACCGCCTGCGGGCGGACTTCCCGGAGCTGCCGATCGGCGTCCTCGCGGCCCATGCCTGGGACCTGCCGCAGCTGGAAGGACTGCGGACCGCGGGCGTGGTGGACTGGCTGTTCCTGTGGCAGGGAGACGTCAAGGCGCTGCTGGCCATGATCAAGCAGGTGGAGGACCGCAGGAACGCCGCCCATGACGTTCTCGAGGGCGGCGTGCAGGTGATCATCCTGGTCGAGGACGAGGTCCGGTTCTACTCCGCCTACCTGCCCCACATCTACACCGAGGTGACGACGCAGACAACCCGGCTGATGGCCGACGGGCTCAACCTCTCGCACCGGCTGCTGCGAATCCGCGCGCGCCCGAAGATCCTCCTGGCGCGCACTTTCGAGGAAGCGTGGGAGCTGTACGAGAGGTTCGCAGGTAACGTCCTCGGGATCATCGCCGATGTCAGCTTCCCCCGCGACGGGGAGGAGGATCCGACGGCCGGAATGGAGCTGGCCAGGCGCATCCGCGGGCACGACGCCGACGTGCCCGTGCTGCTGCAGTCGACCGAGCAGGCCCACGCCAAGGAGGCCAGGGCGATTCCAGCATCGTTTCTGTACAAGGGCTCCCCCGCGCTTCTCGAGGAGATCCGCCTGTACATTGTCGACAATTTCGGCTTCGGCGACTTCGTGTTCAGGGTCCCCGGCGTGGGCGAGGTCGGCCGTGCAGGCGACATGCGCGAGCTGATCAGCATCCTGCGCGATGCGCCCGCCGAGTCCCTCGTGTTTCATGCCGGGAGGAACCACTTCTCGACCTGGTTCAAGGCCCGCACCGAGTTCGAGTTGGCGGCGCTGCTGCGACCTCGGCAGGTGGAGGAGTTCGACTCCGTGGACGACCTGCGACGGTTCCTCGTCGACGCTATCACCGGCTACCTGCGGGAGATTCAGCATCACATCATCACCGACTTCGACGGCAACCGCTTTGACCGCTTCGTGGCCTTCGCGAAGATCGGCTCGGGCTCGCTCGGAGGCAAGGGGCGGGGACTGGCCTTCATGCACAAGCTTCTGGCGCGGGGGCAAGTCAACGTCGCCGGCGCCAGCATCTCGATCCCGCAGACCGTCGTGGTGGCCGCGGACGTTTTCGAGGGCTTTCTCGAGGAGAACGACCTCGGGAACCTGCTGCGAGAAACGGAGCGTCTGACGGATCTCGAGATCCTCGACGCGTTCCGAAAAGGACGCTTCCGGCACGAGCGGCGGGCCGAGCTGGCGAGCCTCTTGGCGGTCGAGACGGACCCGCTTGCCGTGCGCTCCTCGAGCATCCTCGAGGACTCGCTCTACCAGCCGTTCGCCGGCGTCTACACGACGGTCATGCTGCCGAACAACCATCCTTCGTTGGACATCCGTCTGGCTCAGCTTCTCGAGGCAATCAAGGTCGTGTACGCCTCGACCTACCAGAAGGCGGCGCGGGACTACCTCAGGAGCACGCCGCACCGGGTCGAGGAAGAGCGAATGGCGGTGCTCATCCAGCGCCTCGTGGGCAGCCGCCGTGGACCTCACTTCTACCCGACGTTCTCCGGCGTCGCGTCGTCGTACAACTTCTATCCGTTTCGTGACATGAAGCCCGAGGACGGCGTCGCGCTCGTAGCGCTCGGGCTCGGCAAGTCGGTCGTGGAGGGTTTCGAGGCGCTGCGCTTCTGTCCCACCTACCCGCAGGTCCTGCCCCAACTGTCCGCCGTCGAGGATATCCTGCGCAACGCGCAGCGGCGTTTCTATGCGTTGGACATGTTGGAGGATGATGTCATCCCCGGGCCAGAGCCGGACTCGAACCTTCGCCACTTGCCGACCGGCGACGCAATCAAGAACGGAGCGGCCTCCTTGATCGCCTCGACGTACCTGCCGGAAAACGACTCGATCACGAGTGGCGTGGTTCGCGGCGGCACGCCGCTGATCACCTTCGCGTCGCTGCTGAAGGGGCGGCACATGCCGCTGCCCGAGATCATCGGACGCCTCCTGACGCTGACCGAGGGGGCGATGGGCGTGCCGGTGGAGATCGAGTTTGCGGTCGAGCTCGAGCCCGGCCTCGGTGCCGAGCAGACGTTTAACGTGCTGCAGCTGCGCCCGATGGTGGTGGAGCAGATGTCGCAGGAGATCGACGTCGGCCCGGAGCTCGTCGAGCGGGCGGTGATCCACTCTGAGCATGCCCTGGGACACGGGCGGGGAGGTGAGATCAGCGATCTCATCGTCGTCGACAGCGGACGCTTCGAGCGCTCACGCACGATGGAAGCTGCCGGGATCATCGAGAAGATGAACGCACGGCTCCTGGACGAAGGTCGGCAGTGCATTCTGGTTGGCCCGGGTCGCTGGGGATCGCGCGACCCGTGGCTCGGGATCCCCGTGGTATGGGGACAGATCGCGAGCGTGCGGGCGATCGTCGAGACGGACTTCACGGACCTCGAGGTGGAGCCGTCTCAGGGCGCGCACTTCTTCCACAACCTGACCTGCTTCGGCGTCGCCTACCTCACCGTGCACGAAGGAAGGAATGACGGCCGCATCGACTGGGCCTGGCTCGACAGTCGGCCGGCGGTCGCCGAGGCGATGGACGGGGTCGTACGGCACATCCGCCTCGAGACGCCGCTCATTCTGCTGGTCGACGGTCTGACCGGTCAGGGGGTCGTGCACCGTTCGGAGTGAGACCCGCGCCTCCTCACGCTCCCGAGGTACGGGCATCCGGAAGGGCTCGGTGGGGACCGGAGTCGGCGGACGAAGCGGGAGCTCCGCGCAAGAAGGTCGACTCCAGCGCTTGCGCCTGTGCCGTGTCGAGATTGACGAACTCGAGGGCAGCGTCGTACACGAGCCCGGCACTGCGGCCGTCGGGAAGCTTCGTCGTACGGACCCGGCAGCGGAGGACCTGGGCGTGGACCTCGACCTCGCCCTCCCCGGTCGGCAGCCAAGCGGTGAGCTCCCGTGCCGGGGACAGCGGCGACTGACTTCGGACCAGCATGCCGCCGCTGGAGATGTCGACGATGTCCACCGTCGCTGAGCCGCGGACGCGACCCATGACTCTGGTTTCGAGCTTGATCCTTGGCGCTTGGCGTCGTTCGTTCATGCTTGTGCCTCCGAACCGATCAGGACCAAGGCAAGATCGATGCCAAGACGAGAACGTCTCCGAGTAGCCGCTAGAGACCGGAGCTGTCCGATCCTGGGACGGGGCGTCCCAAACTGCGGCAGTCTCGTTGACACCGGCGGGAGCCGTGCGTAGGATCATCAGCCGGGGGCTGTAGCTCAGGTGGATAGAGCAGAGGTTTCCTAAACCTAAGGTCGTGGGTTCGAGTCCCGCCAGCCCCGCCACTGACCCGGCAAGGCTCCCTGTTTGGGAGGAGGCACTCCCCCTCTTACTATCCCCCTGAGTCAGGTTGTCTCAACATAGGAACTGCATTGGGGCGAGACAACGGTTGAACCGCCAAGACGCAAAGGTCGCGAAGATAAGAAGAGAGGAGTCTTCTTGACGTACTTGGCGACTTCGCGGCGCAGAGTCCAGCTGCACCTGCAATCGTGACGTCGGCGGGAAGGTGCGCAGCGGGCAGCCGGCAAGCCGGGACTGTTCAGTGCGAGCGTGCAATGAGGGCGATCTTAGTGCGGTAGCACTCCTCGCACAGGACTCTGCGGTCTTCGAAGTCGTTGTCCCTGACGATCCCCTCGACGTAGGCGCAGTCGACCTCGCGAAGACACTCGTCACAGGTCGTTGTCTCACCTTCTCGTCGGCGCCAAACCGGTCCGGTCATCCCGTCCTCCAGTGGAAGAACCTCTGTTCTGCCCCTCGTGTCGCAGGATAGGGGATCCGCGCCGCAAGGAAAAGCCCCGGCGTCGGCCGGGGCCCGATGATGAGGTTGTGGGCGCGCCTCAAAACGGTACGTCGTCGTTGTCGTCAGGGAAACCTGCCGCGGCCTCGGAGGGTTTCCCGCCACCGTCGTCACGACGTCCCAGCAGCTCGATCGTGTCGGCATGGACCTCGGTGAAGTACTTCTTCTGGCCGTCCTTCTCATAGTTCCGGGTACGGATGTGGCCTTCGATATACAGTTGCCGGCCCTTGGTGACGTACTGGCTGCAGAACTCCGCCAGCTTGCCCCAGGCCACGATGTTGTGCCACTCGGTGTGTGGCTCGCCGTTCTGGTCCTTGAACCTCGGCTCGCTGGTGGCGAGGCTGAACTTGGCCAGGCTGGTTCCCGACGGCAGTGAGCGGAGCTCGGTGTCCCGTCCCACGTTCCCAACGAGGATGACCTTGTTGATTCCCATGATGAACCCCTTCCGCGTGGATGGGAGTCCACTCTAGCACAGGGCGACCGAGTGTGCAGCGCGGTGCTACTCTTGCGCCGTGGGACCCCCGAACGGGTTTACAGACCTCGTGGGAGCGGATGGCGGGCCGGAAGGGCAGGTCGCCTCCGGCGTCGTGCACCACGCCTCGCGCATGGTCGCGGTGACTCTGGTCAGCCGGATCACCGGCTACCTGCGCGACAAGACGCTTTCGTACGTTCTCGGTGCCGGGGTGACGTATGACGCCTTCATCACGGCTACCCGCATTCCGAGCACCTTCCGCATGCTGCTCGGAGAAGGCGCGCTCCACGCCGCCTTCATCCCGACCCTGGCCCGGCTGAGGGCGGAGGGTAAGGACGGCGACGAGGCGCGCGATCTGGTGAGGGGAGTCCTGGCCGCGCTGCTGGCGATCCTGGCCGTTGTCGTATCGCTGGGGATCCTCGCTTCACCGTGGCTGGTGCGCGCATTCGCCCTCGGCTTCGCAGAGACGCCGGGCAAGCTCCAACTGGCGGTGCTGCTGAACCGGCTGGTTTTCCCGTACTTGATGCTGGTTTCGCTGGCGGCGCTCTGCCAGGGCGTACTCAACAGCCACGACAAGTTCATCCTGCCGGCCGCAGCGCCAGTGTTTTACAACCTGAGCGTGGTCGGCGTGGTCTGGATGCTAGTCCGCCATGCCCGAAACCCAGTCCCCTACCTTGCGGCCGCGGTGCTGTTGGGTGGTCTGCTGCAGTTCGTGGTGCAGGCGCGGAGTGTGCGCCGGCTCGGGTACAGCCTGCGCCCAGCGTGGCGGCTGGCGACGGGGCCGCAGGTGCGCAAGGTGCTGCTGCTGATGCTCCCCGGCATCCCGATGCTCGGCGTCAACCAGCTCAACCAGCTGGTGTCGAACTTCTTTGCCTCGTTCGCGGGCGATGGCGGGGTCGTCTACACCTTCGCCTCCTACCGCGTCACTGAGCTGGTGTTCGGCGCCATCGTCGTCCAGCTGACGACGGTGCTGCTGCCGACCCTTTCCCGTCACCTGATCGAGGATTCGGAGAGGGCGCGGGCGACGCTGGTCGAGACCATCACCATGGTGAGCTACGTGACGCTCCCGGCAGCGACCGTGATGGCGATTCTCGGGCAGCCCGTGATCGGTCTGCTGTTCGGCGGTGGGCGGTTTACGCAGCACGATGTCGTGGTCACCGGCGCGACCCTGGCCGCGTACGCGTTCGGCGTTGTCGGTACCGGGCACGCCAAGGTGCTGGCCAACGCGTTCTTCGCCCATCAGGATACGCAGACGCCGATGTTCGGGAGCCTTCTGCTGCTGGGTGCCTTCACCGGCGGCTGTGCACTGCTCGCTGGACGGCTCGGAACGCCGGGTATCGGCTTGGCCAACACCATCGCGATGCTCAGCTACGCCGTGTTCCTGACCGTGCTCTATGCACGGCGCCACGGGTTCGGACCTGCGCAGCCTCTGCTCGCGGCGGCGGGCCGGCAGCTGGCGGCGAGCGCGGTCCTCGCCGCCGCACTGCTATGGGTGCGGACATGGCTCGCTCCGGTTCTCACGACCTCGTTGAGCGGCGCGGTTCGGATGGCCGCGGTGTTGGCGCCCGCAGGCCTCCTGTACGTTACGGTGGTGACGTTGCTGGGCGGCTCCGAGCTGAAGACCCTGCGGGGAGCCGTCCGGCGACGGAAGGCTCTCTGATGAAGCTGGTGATCCAGCGGGTGTCGCGGGCGCTGGTGAGGGTGGAGGGGCAGACGGTCTCGTCGATCGGTACCGGGTTCCTGGTCCTGGTCGGCCTGGAGCGGGGCGACGGCACGGAGCAGGTCGAGCGGGCTGCAGCAAAAGTGGCGTCGCTGCGTGCCTTCGAGGACGACAACGGCCGCCTCAACCGCAGCCTCGAAGAGGTCGGCGGCGAGGTACTGGCCGTATCTCAGTTCACGCTAGCCGGATCGATCCGCCGCGGACGTCGGCCGAGCTTCGATCGGGCGCTGGCGGGCGAGGAGGCGCAGCCGCTGTTCGACCTCTTCGTTGCGCGCCTGCGGGAGAGCGGGCTCACGGTCGGGACGGGGGAGTTCGGGGCGATGATGGAGGTCGAGCTCGTTAACCACGGGCCGGTGACGCTGCTCTGGGACGATCCGCCGACGGGCGGCTAGGAGGCGGTGCCGCTGCAGCAATCGGCCCGCTGGGACCGGAGGAGCTGTGCGGGGTACCCTGCGGTGGTCGGTGGTTGGCTCATAGGCGGCGTCCGAGGTCGGGGCGGAAGGCGTTCCGGAGGTGCGCAAGGCGCCAGAACGGAAACCGAACGGAGCGTTCGACGGTGACCACGTCGAAGCGGCACGGCCAGTCCCACAGCGAGAACCTGCTCAGGTAGGCCGCAGCCGCCGCCGTCAGGCGGCGTTGCTTGTCACGGTCAACGGCGCTGCGGGCGCCGCCGAAACTGTCGCTGGAGCGCGTCTTGACCTCGACGAAAACGACCTGGCCGCAACGTTGCATGACAAGATCGAGCTCGCCGCGCGGACCGTGCCAGTTCCGATGGCGAAGACGGTACCCCTTGAGCCACAGCAGCACCAGCGCCGCCAGCTCACCGCGGCGGCCGAGACCGTGTGCGGGGGTTCTCGCCATGCGCGCAGCTACGCCCTGCGGAGCGTGCTGGTCTCGGTCTCGACCTCAAGCAGCAGACGCGCCAGATCATCGCGGGGGACAATGTACGGGGTCTTGCAGAAGCCACAGGTGAGGGTGACGGGGTCGATAAGGCTCTGGTCGAGAAGCGAACGGACCTCTCCCGCGCCGAGCAGCTTGACGGCGCGCTCCACACGGTCACGGGAGCAGCCGCAGCGGAAGCACACCGAGCTCCTGCCGACGATCTCGAAGCCGTCGGGGAACAGCTGTTGCAGCCAGCCTTCGGGGCCACGCCCCTCCCGCATCCTGGTGGTCACGGTGCCAAGGCCAGCAACAGTCTGTGCCAGCTCGGCCGCTTCGGACTCGCTGACCCCCGCCAGCAGCTGTACAAGGTAGCCGCCGGCGTGCTGCACATATCCCTCCGGAACCACAAACACGCCCAGTGCGGCGGCCGCCGGCGTCTGCTCGGACTCGCTGAGGTAGTGGACGAGGTCCTTGGCAATCTCGCCGGAGACCAGCCCGACGACGCCCTTGTACGGCTCGCCGATTCCCGGATCGCGAGTGACGATGAAGCTCCCGTCATCGCCGACAACGCTAGCGACGTGGAGCTTCCCGTCGTCGCGAAGCGATCCCTCGGCGAGGGGGTTGGCGACGGTTGCCCGCACCCAGCCCGCCGGCGAGGCGGTTGCGAGGAGCCGTCCCGCCGGGCCGTTGCCGTCGATCTCGAGAGTCACCATCGGTTCGCGTCGCGTGATCTTTTCCAGGGACGCCGCGAGCAGCAGCGCCGCCGTTGCCGCCCGGCCGAGGGCCGCGGTGACGGTTGGGGATGGATCGTGGATCGAGCGCAGCGTCTCGACGGTCTCGGTTGTCGAGGCCGCTACGGCCCGCACCCGGCCGCTGAGAGCCATAGCGCGGATCAGCTCATCCGGCACCGTTGACCTCCCGTGCGGCTCGCGCGAGGGCGAACGAGGTGATCGGGCGCCCTTCGGTGAGGTACTTGACCTCGTAGCCGCTCTTGGGAAGATCTGCAAATGCTGCCTCGGCATCGAGCCACTCGAGCCCATCGACGGCCTGCAATGCCTCGCCGATGATCTCGGCGTACTCCGGAAAGTCGGTTTTCACCAACAGGCGTCCGCCGGGCCGGAGGGCGTCGGCTATCGCAGCGGCCATGTCCGGCTTGAAGAGGCGGCGCTTGTGATGGCGCTTCTTCGGCCATGGGTCCGGAAACAGAACGTATATTGTGGCCACAGACTGTGGTGGCAGGAGCCGGAGGAGGAGATCCTCCGCGGTGGTACGGATGAATCGGACATTGCGGAGGCCACGGCGTGCGGCGCGGTCACAGCCGAGCCTGTGGTACTTCGCAGCGCGCTCGACCGCGAGGTAGCTACCATCGGGGTTGCGCTCGGCCAACGCGAGCAGGAAGCGGCCCTTGCCCGAGCCGAGCTCAAGCTCGGGGTGCCCGGAGCTGCCAAAGAGCTCGGGCCAGCTCAGCGGGACGTGAACATTGTTGAGATCGACGTCGATCATCCGTTATCGAGCACCTCGTCGGGGGCCTCGTCTCCGAACACGATGCCGAGGGAGCGAGCACCCGTCACGAGCTGCCCCACCGGGTCGACCGCCTTCAGACGGTTGATTGCCTTCTCGATTGGAACCTCTTCGATCCGCTCACCGCGCAGCGCCACCATGTGGCCGAAGCGCCCGGCGAGGACGAGGTCGAGGGCTCGGCAGCCGAACGCAGTGCCCAGGATGCGGTCGACCGCGCACGGCGTGCCGCCCCGCTGAATGTGGCCGAGGACGGTGACCCGAACCTCGAGGCCGGTCGCTTCCTGGAGAGCGGGAGCAAGTTGGTAGGAGACGCCTCCAAGGCGTTTCCAGCCGGTTGTCTGGTCCTTGCTCTGGAAGACCTGCTCACCGCCCTCCGGACGCGCTCCCTCGGCGACGACGATGATGGAGAACGGGCAGCTGCGGTTCTGGCGCGCCCATACCTTGGCGATGACCGGCTCCATACGGAACGGGATCTCTGGAATCAAGATGACGTCGGCGCCGCCGGCGACTCCGGAGTGGAGAGCGATCCAGCCGGTGTCCCTGCCCATAACCTCCAGCAGCATGATGCGGTGATGGCTTTCCGCAGTGGTATGCAGGCGATCGAGCGCCTCGCTGGCAACTTCTACCGCTGTCGCAAAACCGAACGTGCGATCGGTGGCCGCAATGTCGTTGTCGATCGTTTTCGGGACACCGATCACGGGCAGTCCGTGCTCCGTCATCAGCCTCTGCGCGATCGCCAGGGTCCCGTCGCCGCCGATGACGACCAGGCAGTCGAGCCCGAGGCGTTCGAAGTTCTGCTTCGCGATCGCCGAGGCGTCGAGGATCCGCTCGGAGCCGTCGGCGAGCCTCTCCACGTACTTGAACGGGTTGCCTCTGTTGGTGGTGCCGAGGATCGTCCCTCCCCGCGGCAGGATGCCTCGGATGTCGCCAAGCTCGAGCTCTCGCGTCTTCATCTCGACGAGGCCGGAAAAGCCGTCCATGATGCCGACGACGCGGATGTTGTGGCGGGTGATGGCGGCCTTGGCGAGAGCCCGGATGACGGCGTTCAGACCGGGCGCATCTCCCCCTCCGGTGAGGATCCCGAGGCGGCGGATCTCGGTCATGAAGAAGCCTCCGACTCCTGTGCCGGCTCCTCGAGTCCGATGTGCATCATGCGAATCCCGAGCTCATCGGCGAACTTCAGGACGCGCTCGTCGCGATAGAACTCACCGTAGTGGATCGTCTGGATACCGGCGTTGACAATCAGCTTGAAACAGCTGAAGCACGGCGATGCGGTCACGAAGATCTCCGCCCCCTCGAGCCTGATTCCATGGCGAGCGGCCTGGACGAGAGCGTTCGCCTCGGCGTGCACGGTACGTAGGCAGTGTCCGTTCTCCATCAGGCAGCCGGCCTCATCGCAGTGCGGCGCTCCCCGCAGCGAGCCGTTGTAGCCGGTGGAGAGAATCGTCTTGTCGCGCACGATCACCGCCCCGACATGCTTCCGTGGACAGGTGGAACGGGTCGCCGCCTGAGCGGCGAGGTTCATGAAGTAGCGGTCCCAGGACACTCGAGTCATGGCGAGAGTATAGCCCGGGCGGTCGCTCCATCAAGGAGCGGTCGCCAGCTAGAGCAGCGCGGCGGTCGGGAAGAAGAAGGCGATCTCGGTGGCCGCGTTGTCGGGCGAGTCGGAGCCGTGGATGGCGTTGCGCTCGATCGACTCGCCATACAGCGCACGAATCGTGCCGGCGTCGGCGTTGGCAGGATCGGTAGCGCCCATCGCCCTGCGGAGCGAGGCGACCGCATCCTCACGCTCGAGGCACATCGGCCACACCGGTCCCGAGGTCATGTAAGCAACCAGGCTGTCGTAGAAGGGGCGCTCTCTGTGCACGGCGTAGAACTGGCGCGCCTGGCTCTCGGAAAGGCGCGTCATCCTCGCGGCCACGATCCGAAACCCCTGCCTCTCGAGATGGGCGATGATGTTGCCGACGTTGTTGGCCTGGACAGAGTCTGGCTTGATGATGGTCAGGGTTCGCTGGCTCATGGCTTCCTCCGAAGTGTGGACCGCTGCGGGGGCAGCAGGGCCCAGATCATACACGATTTCCGGCCGATCACAGAGCCGGGAATAGTTGACTGGGATTGAGACTTATTCCGAACGGCTGTTACGACCTCGAGCGCGAGCTCCGCAGCCGGAAACCGGACAGGGAAACACTGAATGGAGGATGCTACGAATGTCGACCTTTACATTACCCGAACTGCCGTACGCATACGATGCTCTCGAGCCGCACATCGATGCGCGGACGATGGAGATCCACTACACCAAGCACCACAACGGCTACGTCACCAACCTCAACGCCGCGGTTGAGAAGCACGGCGAGCTTGCGGGGGTAGCGCTGGAGACCCTGCTGGGCAACCTGGCCAGCGTGCCGGAGGACATCCGCACGGCGGTCCGCAACAACGGCGGCGGACACGCAAACCATTCCTTTTTCTGGCCCCTGATGAGCCCGAGCGGGGGCGGGGAGCCGGTGGGCGATCTGGCCCAGGCCATCGGTACAACGTTCGGCTCGTTTGCCGACTTCAAGGCGAAGTTCGAAGGCGCCGCCAAGACCAGGTTCGGCTCGGGCTGGGCCTGGCTGTCGCTGGACGCGTTCGGCAAGCTCGTGGTGCACTCGACGGCCAATCAGGACAACCCGCTCTCGGAAGGTCTCAAGCCGCTGGTCGGGCTCGATGTGTGGGAGCATGCCTACTACCTGAACTACCAGAACCGTCGCCCGGACTACATCGCAGCCTGGTGGAACGTCGTCAACTGGAGGCAGGCCAACAGCAACTTCCTCGCCGCGCGCTGACGCCGAGCCGGAAGGAGCCGAGAAGCCCCCGCGCTGCGGGGGCTTCTGTCGTCAACAGCTACTTGTCTCCAGGGAGAGATTGGGAAGCGGCGGGAGTCGTGACCGCAGCGGCCTCGCCGGCCGTGGCCGCTCCCGTTGGAGGCGGGGTCGGAGCTGGCGCCGAGACGGCGACGCCGTGCTTGTAGACCAGGGCCCCGCCCTTGTCGGCGGTGCGGGCTATCAGGAGTTGGCCGGCCAGCGCTGCGGCAAGCACCAGGACGCGGAGCGGGCCAAGCGGTGTGCGTTCAGCGGCAAGGCGGTCGCGGTACCACACGAGGAGGCGCATCACGGCCACGACGGCAAAGAACACCAGCGTCAGGAAGGCGGCGTCCTCATGGTCATAGATCGCGGTCTGAGCGGCGTTTGGGACATTGATCAGGGACTCAGCGGCGTTCTCCCCGCTCAGGTACGTGGCGCCGGCGGCCAGGGCGCCGAGCGCGTAGAGGAGGGTGGCGGCCCGGTCGAGCCAGCGCTGCCGGCGCAGCACGACGCAGGCCACGTCGACCGCGAAGGCGGTCACCAGCAGCGCGATCGGGAAGTGCACCAGCGCCGGGTGTAGGTTCGGCAACGCGGTGTGAGCGAGCAGGTACTGGATCATGCTTCCTCCTTGTGAGCGGCCCGACCCAGGTCCTTCACGTGCGGTTGATCATCCGCGGTGGCCCGCAAGCCGGCAGAGTGCTCGTCGCAATACAGTGGTGCCAACGTCTCACGGTCGCAGCGATCGGCGAGGCTCATCAGGTGGCGGACCCGCCCGGTGCGGTCGGAGAAGCCACGAAACGGCCGTAAAGCACGAGACCGATGACGGACAGGACGCCCATGGCCATGACGCCAGCGAAGAAGGGGACCGGCACCGCGGCGGCGCCCAACTTCACCGGCTGCTCGATGAACCGCTCATACAAGAAGCCGGCCCACGGTCCCGAGTAGAGGTTGCCGAGAAAGATTGCGAAGAACGAGTAGCCGAGGTAGACGGCGACTTGATCCGGCGGAGCTATGGTTCCGCAGAACTCGAAGAACCGCGCAGAACAGATCATCTCGCCCAGCGACCAGACCAGAATGCCGAGAGCGACGAAGGTGGCGGCGGGAGAGATGGCTGGAAGGAGCCACGAGACGGTGGCCACGAGCGTGCCGATGAGCATGGCCCGCAGCGTCGGCCAGCGCCGCGTCAGGTAGCTGATCGCGGCCTGCAGCAGCACGATGAGAAGGGCGTCGAGGGAGATGAACACCTCCGGGTTCAGCCAGTGCCCGAGGGGAATGATGCTGTTGATCGCCCCTTCCACGTGGGCGAGGTTGGTGAAGCTCTCAACGTACAGCGGCATGAAGCCGAAGAGAACGTTGATCATTCCCCAGAAGCCGGAGAAGATCACCAGCAGCAGCACGAACCTCCAGTTGCGAAGCACCAGGAAAATCTCGGCGACAACCTGGCTCATGCTCTTGCCGGATCCCCGCTCAGCGGCGGATACAGGCTCCCGATAGACCGCCAATGCCTGCAACAGCATCAGGGCGCAAGCTGCAGCGGAGACCCAGAAGACGTATCGAAACTCGGTGCGGTTGCGGACCTGAGCGGCAATCACCGGACCGATCAGGCCGCCGGCGTTGATCATCATGTAGTAGAGGCCGAAGCCAACGGGACGGGTCGAGCCCTCCTCTGTGGTGCGGGTGACGGTACCGGAGATCGTCGGCTTGATGATCGAGCCGCCGACCGCGATGAGCCCGAGCGCGACGCAGATGAGCCCGAAGCTGCGCGTCGCCCCGAGCAGCAGGTAGCCCACGGTGAGGGTGGAGAACGCTACCACGAGCGCCGGCTTGTAGCCGAAGCGATCGGCGAGGGCGCCCGCCAGCAGCGGCAGCAGGTACAGCGCTCCGGTGAAGATGCCGTACACGAGGCCGTAGAGATCAGCGCGGATCCCCAGGTGCTGGACCAGGTAGATGCCGAGCACCAGCACCATCCCGTAGTAGGCGAGACGCTCGAAGAGCTCCATGACAACGGCCGAGTAGAGCGTGCCCGGCAGGCGGCGGACGAGGCTGAAGTCCATGGTCGGTCCCTCCGCGCCGGAGGGTAGCAGATGTACGGGCTGACCCGGGAGTATTATGGCGACGGAGGTCACTGATGGAAGTCGGCAGGAAGAGCAAGAAGACGATCGGCATTCTCACCGGCGGCGGCGACGTTCCCGGCCTCAACCCTGCCATCCGCGCCGTGACCGTGCGCGCGCTGAGGGAGGGCTACCGGGTGCTCGGGATTCGGCGCGGCTGGGCCGGGCTGATCGAGATCGACCGCAACGAAGAGGGACACCCCTCGGAGCACATCCTGGAGCTCACGGACGGGGTCGTGAACAAGGTCGGCCGCACCGGCGGTACATTCCTGCACACCTCGCGGACGCGCCCCAGCCACGTGCCGCGGGAGAACCTCCCGGAGCATCTTCGGGAAACCTACACAGATGAGGTCAACGACCTCACCGCCGAGGTCCTGGCCAACCTGGAGTACCTCGGTATCAGCAGCCTGGTCCCCGTCGGAGGAGATGACACGCTCTCCTATGCGGCCTACCTCCACGGCAAGGGGGTGCCGGTCATCGCCATCCCCAAAACCATGGACAACGATGTTCCGGGCACCGACTACTGCATCGGCTTCTCCACCTGCGTGACCCGCACGATCGAGATGACGCACGCGTTGCGAACCAGCGCCGGCAGCCACGAGCGCTTCCTCGTTATCGAAGTGTTTGGAAGATACGCGGGCTTCACGGCGCTGCTGCCGGCAATGGCGGGCGCCTCACACCGCTGTGTGATCCCCGAGCACACCTTCGATATCGAGCTTCTGTGCGAGCTCCTCTCCAAGGATCGGCGACGCAACCCGAGCCAGTACGCGGTCGTGATCGTCTCCGAGGGCGCCACCTTCAAGGGCATGGAACAGATGGTGTTCAAGGAGGACGAACGGGACATGTATGGTCACAAGAAGCTGGGCGGCATCGGCGATCGGGTGGCCGGCATGCTCAAGGAGATCTCGCCGAAGTTCAACGGCGGGCGGCGGGTCAACGTGATCAGCCAGCGGCTCGGTTATCTGGTCCGCTGCGGCGATCCCGATGCCATGGATTCGATCGTGCCGATGGCGTACGGGAACCTGGCCATGGACCTGATCCTCGACGGCGTCTCTGGGCGGCTCGTCAACGTGCGCAACGGCCGCTACGACAACGTCCCGATCGGGGTCGTCACCAGCCGCAAGAAGGTCGTTGACGTGGGCAAGTTCTACAATACCGAGCGCCTCTGCCCCCGCTACAAGAGATTCGAGGGAGCCCCCGTCTTCATCATGACCAGCGACTATTAGAACCGCGTACCGCGTAGCCCCTGTTCTGTTCGGGACGTTGCTGAGGCGCTGCCGGCGGCCTACGCGGCACGCGCTTCTTCCGGATGCGCTTCGTGCATCCCGGAGTCAACTTTGAGAGTCAGATCTCGTCATGTGGATTTCTCTTCTTGATGCGCGTAGCGCGTCAGTAGGAGCCCGCTGAGCGCAGGCCCACTGGAGCGTAACAGGCGACAGAGTGCGTGCGCGGGCCCACGCGCAGCGGGGTCCTACTCGTAACGGAGGGCCTCGATGGGATCGAGGGCGGAGGCCTTTGCCGCCGGGTAGGTGCCGAAGACGACGCCGACCAGGGCTGCAAAGCCGAAGCCCAGGAACACCGCCCACGCAGGGACGTGCGCGCCGGGGAAGCCGGGGATCGCCTTGGCGCCGAGAACCCCCAGACCCCACCCACCGAGGACCCCGATCAGGCCACCGAACAACGACAGCGTGACGGCCTCGATCATGAACTGCACGAGAATGTCGGAACGGCGGGCGCCGACCGCCTTGCGAATCCCGATCTCGCGCGTGCGCTCGGTGACTGACACCAGCATGATGTTCATGATGCCGATGCCACCGACGAGGAGCGCAATCCCCACCACCGCCGCGACCACCGAGGTCACGGTGCCCAGGATCGAGCCCGTGGTCTTGAGAATCTCCTCCTGCAGCACGACCTGGAAGTCGCTCTTCTTGCCCTCGGCGATGTGGTGACGGCTGCGGAGCACCTGTGTGATCTGGTCCTTGGCGAGGTCGACCTCCGCAGGGCTCTTGGCCTTGAAGTCGAGGATCAGCTGCTTGAGAGCCTCGCGGCCGTAGATGTCCCGCGCCGTGGTGATCGGGATCAGGACCAGATCATCTCGATCCTGGCCGAACATCTCGCCCTTCTTCTCCATGATGCCAACGATCGTGAAGCTGGCGCTGCCGACGATAATGTCCTTGCCGATGGGACGCTCGCCGAGCCCGAGCTCTGAGATGATCTTGCGGCCAATCAGGCAGACGCGGGCATGACGCTCGATGTCCAGCTCGGAGAAGAACCGGCCCATGTCGACCCAGTGGTTGTTGACCTCCTGGTGATAGGGGCCGACCCCGAGGAGCGTGGTGGCGTGCTTGTTGTCGCCGTAGTACACGCGCTCGGAGCGAAAGAACACCGGGTTGAAGTAGCGCAAGGCGGTCGCATGCGCCATGACCGCGAGCCCGTCCTCGTAGGTCAGCGTGATCTCCTTGCCCGCCAGGTCGGGGTCATTGAAGTCGCGCTCGGGGGCGACCCTGATGAAGGTCGCCCCGACCCCTTGCAGCTCGCTGGCGATCACGAAGTTGAGCCCCTGCACGATGGACACCACTGCGATCACGGCAGCGACGCCGATGATGATGCCGAGGGTTGTCAGCACCGAGCGCATCTTGTTGGCGCGGATCGCTTTCAGCGCGATGCGGAGGTTCTCCAGGATCATCGGCCGATTCCCTTGGTTGTGACCCGCACGTCCTCGACGATCCGCCCGTCAAGCAGGCGGACGACTCGGCGTGCCTGCTCGGCGATGCTCTCCTCGTGGGTGACGAGAACCATCGTGTTGCCTGCCGCGTTGAGGTTGGCGAACAGTGCCAGGATCTCCTCGGAGGTACGCGAGTCGAGGTTGCCGGTGGGCTCATCGGCGAGCAGGATCGAGGGGTCGTTCACGAGCGCCCGGGCGATGGCAACGCGCTGGCGCTGACCTCCCGAAAGCTCGTTGGGCTGATGTTTGATACGGTCGCCGAGACCGACCTTCTCAAGCGCCTCGCGGGCCTTCCGGCGGCGTTCGCGGCGCGGCATTCGGCCGTAGATCAGCGGCAGCTCGACGTTCTCGAGCGCGGTGGTGCGGGGCAGGAGGTTGAAGGTCTGGAAGACGAACCCGATCTCGGAGTTGCGGATCTCCGCGAGCGCCGTGTCGTCGAGCCCCGAAACCTGACGGTCGTTGAGAACGTAGTCCCCGGAGGTCGGGGTATCCAGGCATCCGAGGAGGTTCATCAACGTCGACTTGCCAGATCCGGAGGGGCCCATGATCGCCAGGAACTCTCCGGCCTCGACCGTCAGGTCGATTCCGTCCAGGGCTCGAACCTCCTCGGTCCCGACGCGGTACAGCTTCCGCAAACCCTGGATATTGATCAGCATCAGTCGACCTCGACCCCAACCTGATTATCCTCGCTCGTCTCGGACTCCTCGGACTTCTTTTTGTCCTTGTGGACCGCGTCGCCGTCGTGGAGCGTCTTGAGCGTGCGGTAGGGTCCGGTGATGACCGGAGTATCCTCCTTGAGGCCCTCGCTGATCTCCACGAACAGGTCATCCGAGATCCCGGTCGTCACGGCTCGGACCTTGGCTTTTCCGTTCTCCATGACATAGACCGCGTCGCGCTGCTCGATCTCACGAGCCTTCACGCCGCGCACCTCGTGGCCATCGGCGTCGACCTTGCGCTTGACAACGGCCTGGATCGGTACCGCTACAACATTCTCGTGGGTCGCGGTGATGATGTCGACCTTGGCTGTCATGGCCGGCCGCAGCGACGGATCGGGGTTGTCGAGGGCGATCTTCACAGTGAACCTGATGACGCCCTGCGAGGCGTCCTTGACGCCCGAGGTCGCAATCTCGACCACGTGGCCCTTCTCGACCTTGCCAGCCAGGGCGTCCACGTGGACGTCGGTCGGAAGCCCGAGCTTGACGTGAACGATATCGACCTCTCCGACCTCGACCTCGGCCAGAATGCTCGACATGTCGGCCACAGTCATGATGACCGAGCCCGGCAGGTTGGTGCTTCCCGGCACGACGGTCTCGCCGCGCTCGGCGTTGAGCTGGATGATGACGCCGTCCATCGGCGACCGTATCGTGGTCCGCTCCAGGTCATCCTGTGCGCGCTTGAGCGCGGAAGTGTACTGCTCGACACTGTGTCTCTCAGACTTCAGCTCGACACGGGCAGTGTCGTAGGCCAACTGGGCAGCATCCATCTGCTGCTGGCTGGCCATTCCCTGTGACAGGAGGTCGCTGGTTCGTTTCAATGTCCGGTCAGCATCCTCGAGCTGGACCTGAACGCGCGTCACGGCGACCTTCGCCTGCTCCAGGGCAGCCCGTGCCTGGTCGCGCGCGGCCTCATACAGGTTGGGCTCGATCTGCACCAGGATCTGGCCCCGGCGGACCGTATCGCCCTCCTTGACCGGGAGGTCCGTGATCTCGCCGACAACCTTGGCCGAGATCTCGACCTTGTTCTTGGGTGTAATCTCGCCGGTCGCCTTGACACGCGAGGAGATCGTCCGTGTGGCGGCCTGCTCGATCGTGACGGCTGTGCCACGCTCGGAGTGGGTGTTGAGGCTGGCGTACACAACCAGGGCGAGCACGGCGAGGATCGCCACACCGATGATGACCTTCTTCATGAATCTCTCCCTTGGACCGCCGTCGCCTCAGCCGCGGATGAGGGCGAGTCCGACCTTCCCGACGATCCACAGCAACCAGATGACCCCCACGACGACGCCGGCGCGCTTGCGATCGATGCCGCCGACGACCGAGAGGCCAATAACCAGCAGGGCGAGGGCCCACAGGTTGAAGATGTCGACGGTCGACGCCAAGGCGCCGAGCCACTTGGGTGTCTCAGGAGACAGGAAGGCGCCAAGGTTCGACTTGACTAGGTGCTGCATCTCGTCCGCCGGGAGCTTGCCCACGCGCTGCATCAGAACAACGGCAAGCGCGGCTTTGATGAGTCCGGACGGCCAGTAGGCGTGCAGCGTGGCCGAAAACGTGTGCAGGAAATCGACGTCTGACCCGGACATCTTCATGCCCAGCAGGTAGAGCGCGGCGAGAATGACCATGATCAGCGGCACCACCACCACCGAGGCCACCGGCCCGATGTAGGCAAACTTGTCGGCGCGCTGCATGATGGTGTCCATCTGCTCGTCGCTGATCTCGGTCGAGCGCTCGGCCATCCGGGCCCTGATGGTCGCCTCCATGTCGATGTGCGGTATGGCCGCCAGCTGAGCCCCGATAGCGATCAGTGTGGTCAGAATCAGGCATAGCACCCAGGTCGGCTTGCGTCCGATATCGGCAAACACCTCGCCGGGCGAGCTGAACACACTGACAAGGCGGGCGAAGCCTCCAATGCGCGCTGCCGCCGTTTCTGCGCTCGCACCAACCTCTGGCTGAAGCTCGGGCTCGTAGCTTGGTGGCTCTGAGCTCATGACGGGTCCTCCTCGTTCTTCTGCGTCACCGTTTCCGGAGACGGCTCCTGCACCGGCTTCGATGCGGTCTTGTCGCCGCGGAAGTCGACGAACTGGAGCCAGCGGACGTTCTTCCAGTAATCGTGCGGGATCTCGGGCTGCCCCGGATCGACAATGGCGACGTGCTCGTCGTCGAGGAGCATGCCGGTGGCGTAGCGGTAACCGACCAGCGCCCTGCGGTAGGCGACCTCGGCCTGCAGGGCCGTCAGCTTCGCGCCGGCGAGGTCATCCTGGATCTGGAGCACCTGGTAATTGGTCGAGAGGCCGTTGTTGTACTTGGTCTGCTCGGCCTCGAGGTTGCGCTGTGCGGCGGCCTGGGCGGCCTCGGCGGCGTCGATGTTGGCGGCGCCGTCCTCGAGCGCACGGACTGCTATGCGCACATCGCGGGTGATCTGCTGCTTGAGCGCGTTGAGCTGGACCTTCGCCTGATCGAGCTCGTAGCGGCGCTGGGCGAGCCTCGCCTTGGCATCGTTGTTGCCGAGCGGGATTCCGAAGGTGATGCCGAGGCTCCAGTGGGGGAAGTCCTGCTTGCGGAGTTGGCGCAGCGCATCGTCGAGACCACCCGGCTGGGTCGAGATGACCTGTCCGGTCTCGGAATCCACGACCTTGAAGTTCCCGCCGAGGCCACCCCAGCCGTAGTTTGCCTGCAAGTCCAGGCGCGGCAGGACGGTGTTGCGCGCAACGCGCGTGTTGAGCGCGGCCAGCTCGATGCTGAGAAGCAGGCTGTGGACCTCGGGGCGCCTCTTCAGTGCCAGGTCGATCGAGTCGGCCAGCTTCGGGTGGATCCGCTTGGAGGTGAGCTCCTCGGCTGTCTTGATGTGGACGTCCCACTCGTCCGGCTGGTCGAAACCGAGCACCGCCTTCAGCGCGTCCTCGGCGTTCGCGGCCGCGTTGCCGGCGGTGATCAGCTCCTGACGGCGCGCTGCGACGGTTGCCTCCGACTGCACGGTATCGATCGGCGCCGCGGTGCCAACCTTGACCCGCTCCTGGGTCTCGCGGAGGAGCCGCTGGGCCAGCTCCAGTGACTGCTGACGGACCTCGACCGCCTTGCGCGTCGCGACCAGGTCCCAGTACGCGTTCTCAACCGTCTGCAGCGTGCTGATCACCTTGATGGCGAACGACGCCGCCGTCTGGTCGCGGGAGTTGCGGGCAACGACGATGGCTGAGCGGTTGACCAAGGTACCGAACCCCTGCAGCAGCGGCTGCCGCAACGACACGGTGAGGTCGGTGTTCCAGCGGGGGTTGAGGAAGAAGAACGTGGAGTTTGTCTCGCTCCGCGTGGTCGAGGAGTCGACGGAGAGGTTGGTGCCGGTTGGGAGCACGGTCGCGAGCCCGAGATCGAACTTGGCATCGCGGCCTACGTTGACATCGGCGCCGGCAAGCTGGGTGGCTGCGGGCGCCTTGCTCCAGTCGCCGCTGACGCCAAGGCTGAGCTGGGGGTCGAAGGTGCCGGTAGCGCCGGCGATCGAGGCGTCGGCCTTGGCAACGTCGTAACGGCCGACCTGAAGGTCGAGGTTGCGCGACAGAGCAAGCTCGTACGCTTCGGGCAGCGTCAGTGCCAGGGTTCCTTCGGTCGTCGACGGCGCCGGAGCGACCTCACCGGGCAGAGCGGGGGTCGTGAGCTGCTGTGCCGAGAGTGGTTGTCCAAGAGTGGCGGCCAGGGCGAAGATCGTTGCGAGGGCGTAGAATTTCACGATTCCTCCTCATCTACCTGCTCGCCCGATTTTACGCAGCCCGCGCCGAAAAGTTCCTACGCTTCACGAAACTTTACGGGCGTAGCGGTCTCAAGTGCGCTACAAAGAACGAGAAAGTTGTGGTTTCCCGGACCTGGCGGCAGTCCCGTCGTTGCAAGTCGAGATTCCTGTCAGTGTCCGGGCGCGCCGCGCCGAGCAGCTCCGGTCCTTCGTATCGGCCGGTTGTCCGGTCTCTTCTCAGGTTCCCTCCTCCCAGGACGCAAGGTACGCCTCCTGCTCAGCGGTCAGCTCATCGATCGCGACGTCCATGGTCTCCAGCTTGAGACGAGCGATGGTGCGGTCGATCTCGGCCGGAACTCTATGCACCCGGGTCTCCAACTGTGTCCCGTGCCGCCGCATGTGCTCGGCGGCCAGGGCCTGGTTCGCGAACGACATGTCCATGACGGCTGCCGGATGACCTTCGGCGGCGGAGAGGTTGACGAGACGTCCTTCAGCCAGCAGGTACACAACGTGGCCGTCCGGGAACTTGTAGCCCTCGACGAACGGCCGCACGTGCCAGTGTTCCGAGGCCTCACTCCGGAGCCCCTCGACATCGATTTCGACATCGAAGTGGCCCGAGTTGCAGACAATGGCCCCGTCCTTCATTGCCGCCAGGTGCTCGACGGCGATGACATGCTTGTCGCCCGTCACGGTCACGAACAGGTCGCCTCGGCGGGCCGCCTCGGCCATTGGCAAGACCATGTAGCCGTCCATGACGGCCTCCAGGGCGCGTACAGGATCGACCTCGGTGACAACGACATGGGCGCCGTGACCGTGGGCACGCATGGCGACCCCGCGTCCGCACCAGCCGTAGCCGGCAACCACTACCGTGCTGCCGGCGAGGAGGATGTTGGTCGCCCGGAGAATCCCGTCTATGGTGGACTGGCCGGTGCCGTAACGGTTGTCGAACAGGTGCTTGGTGTCCGCGTCGTTGACCGCGATGACCGGAAACTGCAGCACCTCGTCACGCTCCATGGCGCGCAGGCGGATAACGCCCGTCGTCGTCTCCTCCGTCGAGCCCTTGACTCCCGCCAGCAAGCGCGCACAGCCTTCTTTGCCGAGTTCCTCGGCCAGGGCCCGCACCTGCGGGTTGACCTGATCCAACCTCCCGAGACCAACAAAGATCAGGGACGAGACGAGGTCAGCACCGTCATCCATGGTCAGCGTTGGTTCCATCTCGAGACAGGAGCGTAGGTGGGAGTAATAGGTGTCGGTGTCCTCGCCCTTGATTGCAAAGACCGGGATGCCGAACTCGCTGACCAGGGCCGCGGCAACATCATCCTGAGTCGAGAGTGGGTTGGAGGCGCACAGGCGCACCTCCGCTCCGCCGGCCGCCAACGTGCGGGCAAGGTTGGCGGTCTCGGTAGTGACGTGGAGGCAGCCAGCGATTCGCTCGCCGGCCAGCGGTCGCTCCGTTTCGAAGCGCTGGCGGATGGAGCGCAGCACTGGCATATGCCGGTCGGCCCACAGGATCCGCTGCAGGCCGGCCGGCGCCAGGCCGAGATCCCTCACATGATGTGGTACTTCCATGATCAACCTCCTGCGGTTCCCCGGACCGGCAGATGCTAACGCGGAATCGCCGCCTGCACAACGTTCCCGGTAGAATCGCCCCATGGCTATTGATGCCGATTTGCTCGTCGAGCTTCGCCAAGTCCTCACTGCGGACGAGATCATCGTCGATGGAGATACCCTGACCAGGTACGGACGAGACGAGACCGAGGACCTCTGCTTCCCGCCACAGATCGTTGTGCGGCCACGGCGCGGTGAAGATGTGGCCACGATCCTGGGGCTCGCATACCAGCGCGGCGTGCCGGTAACGCCGCGCGGCGGCGGCACCGGCCTGTCCGGAGGCGCCCTCCCGGTACAGGGTGGGGTGGTCCTGTCCCTGGACCGGCTCGACCGGATCCTCGAGATCGATGAGGAGAACCTGGTTGTGGTTGTCGAGCCCGGGGTCGTGACCCAGACCCTGCAGGAGGAGGTGGAGCGACGCGGCTTGTACTACCCGCCCGACCCGGCCTCGCGTGGCTCGTGCACCATCGGCGGCAACCTGGCTGAGAACGCAGGCGGCCCCCGCGCCGTAAAATACGGCGTTACCTCCGATTATCTGATGGGTTTGCGGGTCGTTCTGGCCGATGGGACCCCGATCCGAGTCGGCGGACGCTGCCGCAAGGACGTGGCCGGGTACGATCTGAAGCGGTTGTTGGTGGGCTCGGAAGGGACGCTCGGGGTCGTCACCGAGGCTACCCTGCGCCTGATCCCGTTGCCCGAGCACAGGGCGCTCTTCCTGGCAGGATTTGCGACGCTCCAGGGCGGTCTCGACGGCGTTCTCGCAGTGCTGCGGGAGATGACCCCGTCGGCGTGCGAGTTTCTGGAGAGAGCCGCCATCGAAGCCGCGGCCCGCCACCTGTCGCGCCCCGTGCCGTTGCCGGGAGCGGAGTCCTACGTCCTGATGGAGGTGGATGGCCTCTCGGAGGGGGATGTCGAGGCGCAGATGCTGGCTGCCGGGGAGATTCTAGATCGGACGGGCGCCGTCGAGGTTGTCGCGGCGGTGTCATCGCGTGAGCAGGAGGAGCTGTGGGGACTCCGGCGCGCCGCCGGAGAAGCGGTCAAGGCTCTGTCTACGTACAAGGAGGAGGACTGCGCCGTTCCCCGTTCGCGAATCGTGGACCTGGTTCTCGGAGTGAAGGAGATCGCCGCCCGCCACGGCATCACGACGATCTGCTACGGCCATGCCGGTGACGGCAATATCCACGTCAACGTGCTGCGGATGAATGTCGACGAAGAGACCTGGAGCAAGAAGCTCCCACAGGCAATCGAGCAGATCTTCCGCCTCACGGTCTCACTCGAGGGGAGCATCACGGGCGAGCACGGAGTCGGCTTCACGCAGCGACGCTACCTGCCGATCCAGCTCGGCAGCGCAGAGCTCGACCTCCTGCGTCGGATCAAGGAGGCGTTCGATCCGCGGGGAAGCCTGAACCCAGGGAAGGTGCTGCCCGACCCTCGAGACGAGGGCAGAGGCGCCAAGCCGCGAAGAACGCGATGATCTGAAAGGACTGGCTGCCATAGTGGTTCACTATCGGACCAAACCTCAACTCGAGACACCGGCTGAGGAGAGCGCGTGTCAGCGACGCTGGAAACCCGGTTCCACCGCGCTTGGGCAGGATGGGGATGATCGCTGAGGGGTGATAGAATAGGGGGTCGGGTTCAGGAGGGCATGTGGAGTTCGAGGTCGGCGATAAGGTGGTTTACCCCAGCCAAGGCGTCTCGGTAATCGAGACCATCGCCGACGAGGTTCTGGCCGGCCAGCCCATGCGGTGCTACCACCTTCGCTTGCTGAGCACTCAGTCGAAGGTGATGGTCCCGGTCGACAATTGGGAGCGCGTGGGACTGAGGCCACTGGCGGAGAACGACGAGGTCCTGCGGGCGATGAAGCGCCTGAAGGGGCAAGACGCGAACCAGGAGCACGACTGGAAAGACCGCTACCGCGCCAACCTCGACCGCATCAAGACTGGCGACCTCGACGAGATTGTCGACGTCCTGCTCTGTCTGGCCGAGGTCGCGTCGCGCAAGACCCTTTCGTTTCGCGAGCGCAAGATGTACGACCATGCCCGGCAGCTCCTGGTCTTCGAGGTCGCCGAGGTGGAAGGCCGCGAGCCCGAGGAGGTGGACCGCGAGATCGAAGGCGTCCTCCGGCAGCGGGAAGATGAGGGCTTCGGCGAGGAGTAGGGTCGCCCGCCGTCCCGAGCTGCCGAGCCTCGGCCCCAACCCGGGGAAGGTCGCTCCGCCTCGGCACAGCCCGCGCGGTACCCCTGAATGAACGGCAAGCAGACTCCGTGGTACTGGAAGCTGCACTGGCAGGTCCTGATCGCGCTCGGGGTAGGGCTTGCGGTGGGTACATGGGCACCCGGGACAGCCGAGAGTCTGGGGTTTCTCGGCGATCTCTTCCTGCGGCTGCTCAAGATGGTGATTGTGCCGCTGATCTTCACATCGTTGGTCAACGGAATCACCAGCCTCGGTAATGCCCGCAGCGTCGGGCGGGTCGGTCTGCGGACAGTCATCTACTACCTGGTATCGACCTCCGCCGCCATCGTCGTCGGCCTCGGTCTGGTCAACCTCCTGCGACCGGGGATGGGTCTGCATCTCGGAACCGGGGTCCTGCCGGAAGGGCTCAACACCGGATCGCAGTCGCTCCCCGATTTCCTCCTGCGCTTGGTTCCCGACAACATCGTGGCGGCCATGGCGCGCGGGGATATTCTCCCGGTCATTACCTTCGCGATCCTGTTCGGGCTCTTCCTCACCGGCCTCAACGACGAGCGAGGGCGTGCCGTACAAACGGTTGTGGACGGCGTGCTCGACGTGATCCAGCGACTGACCCTGGCGATCGTGCGACTGGCGCCGATCGGGATCTTCGCCCTGCTGGCCCGCGAGGTGGCACGCTCTGGCATCGACGTGATCGTATCCCTCGGCCCGTACTTTCTCGTCGTCGGCCTCGGCCTCGTCATCCACGCAACGATTACGCTTCCGCTGCTGCTGCTGGTAGTCGCCCGCAGGAGCCCGCCGAAGTTCCTGCGTGCAGTGTTGCCTGCCCTTGCGACCGCCTTCTCCACCGCATCATCGTCGGCGACGTTGCCGTTGACGATGGAGTGTGCCGAGCACGAGGCAGGGTTGCCGCGGGGCGTGGTGAGCTTCGTGCTGCCGCTCGGCGCAACCGTGAACATGGATGGAACGGCTCTCTACGAGGCGGTCGCGGCGCTGACGATCGCCCAGATGTACGGTATCCATCTCGGCCTTACCCAGCAGCTCGTCGTGCTGCTGACGGCACTGCTGGCATCGATCGGGGCGGCCGGCATCCCGATGGCCGGACTGGTCATGCTGGTCGTCGTTCTGCAGGCGGTGGGGTTGCCGTTGGAGGGAATCTCGACGATCATAGCGGTCGATCGCGTCCTTGACATGATGCGGACGGCTACCAACGTCTGGAGCGACCTCGTGGGAACGGCGGTCGTGTCACGGTTCGAAGGGAGCACAGCATGAAGCGTTCCGTGATCCTGGCGCTGTCGGTCGCGGTGGCGGCCTCGTGGACCGTGGCCGCCAGCTCGCTCGGTGACGTGTTTCGCGCCGAGCTCGAGGTACAGCGACGGCTCATGGTCTCTACGATCAAGACGCTCGGCGATCATCAGGCTGACCTGCAGGAAGCCTGGACACGCACGGATCGCCTGACCGAGGACCTGCTGCGGGCGGAACAGGACGGGGAGAGCGCGGCGAGCTTGCGGTTGCGTGACCAAGACCTTCGGGAAGCTGAGGGCGAGCTGATCATGCACATCCTTGCGAGCCAGCGTCTCCGCAGTCAGATCACCGAGATCCAGATGCGGATCGAGCAAATGCAAGAGATGCTCAAGCAGGTCGAGGGGGCCGGCAAGAACGAGAGCGATCCGTTGTCGGGGCGTTGGCACCTGGTGGTCGAGCCCGGCGGGCAGGAAGGCGATCTCGTCCTGAGCCTCAACGGAACGCTGCTCAGCGGCATCTACCATCTGTCGGGGGACTGGTACGGCTCATTCCGCGGCACCTATGTGGCAGGCAAGGTCCGTCTCGAACGAGTCGACTCCCAGCTCGGGTTCGCTGCAGTGTTCTATGGGCAGTACTCTGGCGGTGACCGGCCGCGGTTGGAGGGAACCTGGGAGGGGACACACCTCGCGGCCGGTCAGGCTGCCGGCGGCAGCTGGCTGGCCACACGGCTGCCCGAACCCCAAGAAACAGGGTATCCTGAGCCTCCGAGTCCGTAGGGAAGCCCCGCGGGCGAACGTTCGGGGAGGAGGCTCGCAAGCGATGTTGAAGAGTCCGATGTTCACTCTGGCGGTTGGGTTGATGGTTGGTTTGGCGCTGGGGTATGTGCTGGCGGAGAGGGAGTCAGTACCGCCGGTCTCGGCGATGCGTACGGCTGCCGGAAGCTCGGCGTCCTCGACGGAGGGTTTGCCTCCCGGGCACCCGCCGATCGACCAGACCGCATCCCAGAGTCCTCGCAACGACAGCGCCGAGCTGACGAGGCAGTCAGCGTCCCTGCGGGCGATGCTGCAGAAGAACCCGAAGGACGCGAAGGTGCTGGCGGCGCTCGGCAACCTCTACTACGATCACTCGCAGTGGCCAGAGGCCAAGGGCTGGTACGAGCAGACGTTGAAGGTTGCACCGGAGGACACCGACGTGCTGACCGACCTGGCCGTCGTCGAGCGCAATCTGGGTGCGCACGAGGACGCGCTGCAGACGCTAGATCGGGTGCTGAAGATCGACCCGAGCCACTGGCAGGCGCTATACAACAAGGCCATCATCCTCAACTTTGACCTTCACCGCCACGACGACGCAAAGGCTGCACTCGACAAGCTCGAGAGGATGCGGAAGGACCATCCGGAGATCCCCGACCTCGCCTCACTGAGGGCGGAGATTGCGGGGAAGGGTTAGGATGGTGGAGCGGTCCTCACCCGGGGCCTCCCGGGCGGGCCGCCGGCGGAGCGTATGCGGCGATTCCTCTTCTTCGTCATTATTCTCTACGTCGTCTGGCGTGTTCTGAGCATCGTCGGACGGCGGATGGAGCGGAGTTCCCGTGGGGCGAGCAGGTTCAGCCGGTTCGATCACCGGGGGCCCGGCGGCGTTGGGAATGGTCGGCCGCAGGGCGAGAAGCTGGTCCCGTGCCAGCGCTGTGGAACGCTCCTCCCCGCGAGCCGGGCTCTGCCGGGGACCCGGGGCGCCTTCTACTGTTCCGATGACTGCCGCGACCTGGCGATCGCAGAGGACGGGCGTGGAACCGCGAACGGCTCCGGGACGTAGGGCTCGTCTCGAGCTGGTCGCGGCCGGCGCCAGCCTGGCGGCGGCGGGCCTTCTCCTCCCAGGGGAAGGGAACCTCTCGGTTCGGATCGACCGGACGGTCCTGATCACCGCGGCCGGCGTCGACAAGGGCCGGCTGGCGGCTGCCGACCTGATCAGCTTCGAGGTCGGCAACAGCAGCAGCTCGGGCGTCGTTTCCACGGAGGTGCGACTCCACAATACGATTTATGTTCGGCACCCCGCGGTGGCGGCCGTAGTCCACGCCCATCCTCCTCGCGTCCTCGGCCTAGCGACGCGCAACCGTCTTCCCGACTGTCGCTTGACGATCGAGGGCGAGCGGGACCTCGAAGCAGCGGTTCTGGTCGGTGTATTTCCACCGGGCTCGCAGGAGCTGGCCGATGCCGTCGCACAGGCCATCGTTCACGCCCCGGCTTGCGTGCTTGACCGGCATGGCGCGGTGACCGTCGGCAGTACCCTCGGGCTGGCGGTGCGGCGGATGTTGCTCCTGGAACGGTTGGCCGGGATCGAGGGCTGGGGGTCGGGTGGCTGAGCGAGACGATCCAGCATCCTCGCCAGCGGCGCCTCTGGCCGACCGGATGAGACCGAGAAACCTGGAGGAGGTGGCCGGACAGGAGAAGCTCGCCGGCCCCAGCGGCGTGCTGCGTGGGTTTGTGGCAGCCGGCGAGCTCCCTTCCATGGTTCTGTGGGGGCCGCCTGGTTCAGGGAAGACGACTTTGGCGCGTCTCCTTGCCGCGGCAGTCGGTGCGGAAATGGTCGGCTTCTCGGCGGTGCTGTCCGGTGTCAAGGAGGCCCGCGCGGTCATGGCCGAGGCCCGCAACCGCCGGCGGAGCGAACGGCGACGGACGGTGCTGTTCGTCGATGAGATCCACCGCTTCAACCGCGCCCAGCAGGACGCGTTCCTGCCCTACGTGGAGTCGGGCGACATCATCCTCGTTGGCGCTACCACCGAGAACCCTTCTTTCGAGCTCAACCGCGCCCTGCTGTCACGCCTCAAGGTCTACGTGCTCGAGCCGCTGGCAGAGGACGTTCTGCGGCTGCTGTTGCAACGTGCGCTCGAGGACGGTGAACGCGGGCTCGGAGGGCTGGCGGTCGAGGTTAACGACGACGTGATGCCCCTGATCGCCCGGCTGTCGGCGGGGGACGCGCGGCAGGCTCTGAACCACCTCGAGATGGCCTGCCAGATTGCGGCGTCGGAGGGGCTGCAGAGGATCGACCGCGAGATGGTCGAGCAGGTCGCTCAACGGTCGCTGGCCATCTACGACAAGGGACGCGAGGAGCACTACAATCTGATCTCGGCTCTTCACAAGGCGATCCGCAACTCAGATCTGGACGCTTCGCTGTACTGGCTGGCGAGGATGCTGGAAGGAGGCGCGGACCCGCGGTTCATCGCCCGCAGGCTGTTGCGCGTCGCGTCCGAGGACGTCGGCATGGCCGATCCGCGGGCCCTGCAGCAGGCGGCGGCCGCTGCCCATGCAGTGGAGCACATGGGCATGCCCGAGTGCGAGCTGGCACTGGCGCAGGCCGCGGCGTACCTCGCGCTGGCTCCCAAGTCGAACGCTCTGTACACGGCGTACGGGAGGATCAAGGCGGAGGTGGCGCAAAGACCCGGCCTCGCAGTGCCGCTGCAACTCCGCAACGCACCGACGAGGCTGATGAAGGAGCAGGGGTACGGTGCCGGCTACAGATACGCGCACGACGAGCCGGGCCACGTGGCCGACATGGACTGCCTGCCTGGGGAGCTGGCGGGGGAACGTTTCTACCGGCCGACGGAAGAGGGGTGGGAGGCCCGCATTCGCGAGCGCCTGAAGGACCTGCAAAGCCGCCGGCACCGGCGGTAGAGGCCAGGACGGTGGGCAAGCTTCTGTGGGCCTTTGTTCTGCCGGCTTCTATTCCATCGGAGGGTTGAACGAGGGGATGCCGGTCAGGTACTCGCCCAGCACGAGAGTGTGAACATCGTGGGTGCCCTCGTAGGTGTAGACGGACTCGATGTTCATCAGGTGGCGCATGATCGGGTACTCGTTGACGATGCCGTTGGCACCGTGGATCTCCCGTGCGAGGCGAGCACACTCGCGCGCCACCCAGACGTTGTTCCGCTTGGCGAGCGACACGGCTTGATGGGACAGAGTCCCGGCGTCCTTCATGCGGCCGAGCTGTAAGACCAGCAGCTGCCCCTTGACGATCTCGTTGTACATCCAGACCAGCTTCTGCTGCTGGATCTGATGGCTGCCGATCGGACGCTCGCGGAACTGCGTACGAGTGGTCGCATAGTTCAGCGCGGCGGAGAAGGTGGCGATTGCGGAGCCAATCGCCCCCCAGGCGATGCCGTAGCGAGCCTGGGTCAGGCACATGAGTGGGTTCTTGAGCCCGGTTGTCTTCGGGAGTACTGAATCGGCGGCAATCCGGCAGTCCTCGAACACGAGCTGGGATGTCACCGAGGCGCGCAGGGAGTACTTGCCCTTGTGGTCTACCCGCGAGAAGCCCGGTGCGCCGCGCTCAACCAGGAAGCCGCGCACGCCGTCGGTGGTCTTTGCCCAGACGACGGCGACGTCGGAGATCGAGCCGTTGGTGATCCATGCCTTCTCGCCGTTGAGCACCCAGTCGTCTCCGTCACGTACGGCCCGGGTCCTCATACCGCCGGGGTTTGACCCGAAGTCGGGCTCGGTGAGGCCGAAGCAGCCGACCGCCTCGCCACGGGCCAACGCCGGAATCCAGTGGTCCTTCTGCTGTTGGGAGCCCCAAGACAGGATCGGGTACATCACCAGGGCGGACTGGACCGAGGCAAACGACCGCATTCCGGAGTCACCTCGCTCGAGCTCCTGGTTGATGAGCCCGTAGGCAACGCTCGACAGGCCGGGGAGGTCGTATTCGGAGAAGCCACTTCCGAGCATGTCGAGCTCTCCCATCTCGGGAACGAGATTGATGGGGAAGACACCTTCCAATGCCCAGGTCTCGATGTCGGGCATGACGCGGTCTTCGACCCACTTGTGGACGGTGTCGCGCACCATCCGCTCCTCGTCGGTGAGCAGCCCATCGATGTGATAGAGGTCGAACTCCTCGAAGCGTCGCATGACCTTCCCCCGCAGCTGGCGCCGCATCCTGGCGGCGAATGGTCCCTCATTGTGCCACATGATGGCCAATCCCTGACGGCCGGGTTACCATCCGTGCATGAGCCTACCGACGGCGGAGATCGTGGCGTGGTCCAGCACCATGCTGCTGGCCGCGTCACCGTGGCTGGCAGTCCATGCCCCTGTTCTGACACCTCTGGCGCTCGCGGTGGCACTCTTTCTAGAGGTTCCATGGCGTGGGGGGGCGCCGTTCGAGCCGTGGCGTAGCGGTCTGGTCATGATCTCGGCGGGCCTTTGCGTGGCGACCGCTGCCGGCTGGGCCACCGCCGGTGCCTGGGCACTGCTCGCCGTCGTCACAGCGGTGGTCGCGTGGCTGCCGGCAACTCGCGGCGGCAGCCGTCCGGATGCCGCCGACGTTGTCGCGCTGCTGGGCTGGGGCGGAGCATTCGTAGTTCATCCGCAGGCGGTGTCACTGTCCGGAGGCGGTTGGCTGGCGCCGCTGCTGGCCCTGGTCTCGGTTAGGCGGGTAGTTGAGGCCCTTGCGGCTCGTCCGGGCGGAGTGGCCTCCGCACCGGGGCCGGCGGAAAGAGAGATTGGCGGCGCGCTCGAGCTGAGGAATGCGGTGTTCGCGGGTCAGGGGGGCGTCGTCCGCTCGGTGCCGGTCCAGCTCGCGCTCGCTGCGGGCGAGTCGGTGGCTGTGCTTTGTGACGATCCGGACGAGGCGGCGATGCTGGCGGAGACGCTGTCCGGTCGGAGGGGACTGGCACAGGGCTCGTTGCTCGTGGACGGAGAGGTCCTGCGGGTCGCGGAGAGGATCATCGCGGTGATCGGTCCGGGTGAGCCGTTTGTCATCGGCTCGGTGGACGAGAACCTGGCGGCGCTGACCGGTGGGGTGCTGGGACGGGGTGAGCTGGCCGCCATCGAGGAAGCGTGCAGCATGGACCAGGTCCGGCGCGAGGCCGCCGGGCAGACGCTGGCCGCGGATGGCGCGCCACTGAGCGTGTTCCATCGTCTGCTGGTGCTGGCGGCGCGAGTCATCCCATCGCACTACCGGGTGCTCGTGGTTGTGGACCCGACGCCGTGGGTGAACCTGGTGCGCGCAGAGGTGTGGAGAGCGGCTGTGGTCCGTGCATCGGTCGGGCGCACCGCGGTCTGGATCACGGGTGATCGCGGTCTGGCTTCAAGAGCGGACCGGGCGGTTGCATGGCGGCACGGCAACCTCATGGCGCTGGGTCCTGCAGAGTGAGCCGGCCCGGAGAGGAGGAAACGAATGAGTCACTTCATCGGCGGCTCGGCCTCGGCCATGGCGCGACAGATCTCAGACGGCTTCACCCTGGTCAATGCCGTTCTCATGAAGAGGTTTTCGCTCTCCGAGCTCGACCAGTTGCAGTTCGAGCTCGAGAGGAAGCTGCGCGACCTGCGTGGCGTGCAGGTGGATCTGACCGACACGCTCGCCATCCAGGGCAAGAACCGCCGCATCTCGCGCCTTGACGGCGCTCTGCGCGTGCTGCGCATGGCCCGTCAAACCCGCATGAAGGGCGGCGGGCAGTCTTGAGCTCGTCCTGGTGGGAGAGCCTTGAGTCCGACACCATCCCCTGGCTCCTGGACGAGGAGCACCCGAGCCTGTTGTGGCGGGCCTTGGTCGAGCTGGTGGGACGGCCGTCGGAGAGCCCTGCCGTTGGCAGGGCTCGCGGCGGGGCCAATGCGGCGGAGCCGGTCGCGGCGCTACTCGTGCCGTTGCGCCCGGACGGGAACTGGGAGCTCGACGGTTCGCCCTGGAGGCCGTGGGGCGGTTCGGCGTGGCGCATCATCGCCGCGGCCCAGTGGGGCGCGGACCCCTCCGATCCCCGCCTATCTGCCGCCCTCGAGCACATGCTCGAGAACCGAGATCTCCACTTTCGCACGCGGCATCCCTGTGCCTGGGCGCGGTGGCTCCAGGCCGCCGCTGAGCTGGGTTGGGGGAGCGATCCGCGCCTGGAGGAGTGTGTGGCCCGCTTCGAAGCGGAGGTCGAGAGCCTCGACACGCGTTGCTGGACGTGCGCCGAGCCAGCGACAGACGCCGCGGACTCCGGTGCCTGCGTGGTGACGGCGGTGGCCGCAACGGGCATGGTGGCTGCGGCTCCGGCTTTGCACAGACGTCCGGTGGCGGATTGGGCGGTTGGCTCCGTTCTCGAAGCGCTGGGGCGCGACAGTGCCGGCGACAGTTCACCGAGGTACCTCGCCGGGCATCCGAACCTGGCGCGTACGGACTCGATCGAGGCGCTGTGGGCGCTCGCCCGCGCCGGCGTGCCGTACGATCGCGTCATGGCGCCGGCGCTCCTGCGGGTGCAGGAGATGCAGGATGAGTGGGCACGTTGGAGAAGGGAGGTGCCGGCTCCCGAGCCTGCCGGCGGCGGCCGCAAGGCGGGAGACGTCTCCCGCTGGGTCACGCTTCGCGCACTGGTGGCCCTACGCCACTATGCGGAGGCGGCCGGTCTGCCGCGCCTTTTCCCGGAGCGCCCGCACGATTCGTGACGTTCTGCGCCTTGCAGAAGAGACGGAGGGATTCTCTTCCTGGAGCCGGAACCCGACGCGCTTGCGAGGGCTGTGCTATCCCGCGAGGTCGTCGTTGCGGGGCACACGGAGTCCCGGAACCAGGTGCCGCTCGGCGAGGACAACGATCGCCTTCGGCGACTCGGGACAGGCGTACTGGCACAGCCCGCAGCCCGTGCACGATGAGCTGGATACCAGCGGCCTGCCGCCGACCATCATGATTGCCTGCTCGGGGTAGGGGCATGCCTTCAGGCAAAGGTCGCACGCCTGTCCCCGGAAGGTGACGCAACGGCGCGGGTCGACGCGGGCGAGCCCGAGACGGACCTTCGACGGCGAGCCCGGGCTGACGAGCGCACCCTCCGGGCAGGCGGCCACGCAGGGGAGATCGCTGCACAGGTAGCAGGGCTTCCGGGACGGATCAATGGCTGGGAGCGTGGCCCCGTCGGAGATCTCGACGGTGAAGATGCTGTCGGTCGGACAGACCGGGAGGCAGTCACCGCACCCTGTGCACGCCTCCAAAAAGGCGGTGTCGGGGACGAGAGCGCCGGGCGGCCGGAGTGCGGTTTGCGGGTTGGCGCGGGGGGTTGAGCGCATCGAATCACCGACCTCGCGGAAGATGTCGAACCAGGAGGTCAGGAGGTCACGTCGTGAGTGGCGCCGGTTCATGCCAGGATTTCCGTCACGCCGGGAGGCAGGGGGATCACGTTCCACGGTACGGACTCGGTGACGCGGAGTAACTCGCTGTCGCGGACGGCGGCGGAGACCATCTCCTCGACCGGCAGCACGGACTCGGCGGCGGCGAGCTGATCGTGATCGGCGCGGGTCTCGGGACGCTCTGGGACGTGAAAAGAGCAGCAGTCGAGGTGGGGGAGGATCGACGTCTCGTAGGTGCCGGCGCGCCTCGCCAGGCTGATGATCTCCTGTTTGTCGAGGCCGATCAATGGACGCAGTACCGGCAGCGTGGCGATAGCCTCCACTGCCGCCAGGTTCTCGACAGTCTGCGATGCCACCTGGCCGAGGGACTCGCCGGTGACCAGCGCCCGGGCGTTGAAGCGCTGCGCCGCCAGCTGCGCCAGGCGCAGCATGAAGCGGCGGTACAGGAGCACCCGCAGGGGCGCCGGGCAGCCGGCGACGATCGCCTCCTGGATCGGCAGCAGCGGCACCGTGGCGAGCCGGGCGCCTCCCTGGTAACGGTTGAGGATTCTCACCAGCTCCTCGACCTTCTCGAGGCTCGCCGGGTCGGTCCTCGGGACCGAGTGGAAGTGCACGAAGTCGAGGCGCATGCCTCGCTTCATCATCATGTAGGCCGCGACCGGCGAGTCGATACCCCCCGAAAGCAGCGCAACGGCGCGGCCGCCGGTTCCGACCGGCAGCCCTCCCGGGCCGGCGACGCCCGCGAACCAGAGCCAGAAGCCGTTCTCGTCGAGGAGGAGGTGGACGGTGAGCTGCGGCCTGCCGAGGTCGACCGGCCAGCCGGTGGCGGCCTGAACCCGGCTTCCGATCTCGCGCTCGATCTCGATCGACGTCATCGGAAACCTCTTGTCCGACCGCAAGCAGCGGACGGCGAATGAGTTCGGCGGCATGTCGGCGAGCAGTGGACGGAGCGCGACGTCGACATCCTCCAGCGAGTAGCCCGCGTGCCGGACAGGGAGAATCGCGTGCAGGCCGAAAACGGTTCCGAGACGGCGTGCGACCTCGCTGAAGGGTACCGGCTCTGCGAACGTCACGAGGATTCGCCATGCCGGGCGGTTTACGGAACGCGTCGGCAGGTCCTTGAGGGCGCGCCGGACGTTCGTCGTCAGGCGGCGCTCGAACCAGCGCCGGTTCTTGCCCTTGAGGCTCACCTCGTGGGTGGTGGCGATGACCCGTTCAACCGTTAGCACGCCGGGAAGGTTAGCACGGGGATGAACCCGGGCGCCTCGCTGAGGATCGGTGTACGCGCTGGTTCCCTTCCCTACGGCACCAGCTTGATCGGCTGCGGCATGAAGCAGAGGGCAAATACCAGCAGCGTGAGCCATGCAATGAGCTTGCGGCGGCGGTCGAGCGGCCTGTCCTCGTCCCAGATCTCCGGGTGGCGCACGCCGAGGACGAGGGCGATCACGGCCCAGATCCACCATCCGATCCACCTGAACCCGAGCACGAACAGGACCACCCACATTGGCCAGACGGCCCGGCGGTGCCAGCGGCCGAACAGCGCGTAGGCGATGTGGCCGCCGTCGAGTTGGGCGAACGGCAGCATGTTGAGCGCGGTGAGCAGGAGGCCAAACCAGGCGGCCGACCCCGTGGGGTCAAGGAGAATATCGGTCCCGGCCGCGAGGTGGGGGTGGAAGATGTGAGCCACCAGCTTGAACATGATCGGCTCGCCGAAGACGATGAACCCATGACCTGTCGGCACCGGGGTCACTCGCGAGACGGCCACTCCGTAGATCAGGAACGGGATCAGCGCCACGAAGCCGGCGAGGGGGCCGGCAGCGCCGACGTCGAGGAGCTGCATCTTGTTGCGGATGGGTTCCTTGATCCTGATCACGGCGCCGAAGGTGCCGATTCCCAGTGGTGCAGGGATGAAGAAGGGTGGTGTCGCCAGCAGGCCATGACGGCGACAGGCGATGTAATGGCCCATCTCGTGGCTGACGATGATAATGAGGAGTGGGATCGAGAACTTCAGCCCCTCGGCGATGAACCGAGGGTCAACAACGAGCCGGCCCAGCGGAAAGGCTGCCATTTCCTCGGGCAGAGTGCCCACGAAAAGCGCGCCGAAGAAGGTCGTGGTCAGCAGCGTTAGCGCCAGCAGCAGTCCGTGGAGCCACCATCTCGGGCGGTAGGGAACCGGTGGTGACGCAAAGACCCCGACGGGCGCGCCGTCGGGGTCGAGGCGGTAGGAAGACGGCTCTCGCGTCAACAGCTCATGCCATGTTGCGGAGCGACTTCCCGGGCTTGAACCTGATCGTCTTTCCAGGCGGGATCTCGACCTCGTCGCCTGTCTTGGGATTGCGGCCGACACCGCGCTTGCGGTCCTTGACTTGGAAGACTCCGAAGCCCCGGAGCTCGATCCGGTCCCCCTGGAGGAGCGCATCCTTCATGCTGTCGAACAGCGCATCAACCGCTTCGGCGGCCTTCGGCTTGGGCAGACCGGTTGACTCCATGACCTTCTCGACGAGATCCGACTTGATCATTCACTCCTCCTTCTTCGCTCACGCCCTGGAACGATAGCCCGGAACCCAAGACGATGTCAAGGGTTAGGAGAGCGAGGAATGCGTGGGCGACCACGGCCGGCAGTACGCCGGGTACCGAACGGACATTCCGGTATCGGTTGAACGTCCGCGAGTACCTCCTCGATCGGCGCGTTACTATGGCCGGGTGGCGACGGTGCGAATTCTCGGCGGAGGCCTGTCGGGTCTTGCCACGGCGGTGCTGGTCGCGCGCCGGGGAATCGGCGTCGAGGTCCGAGATCGGCGTCGGGGAGGCGGTGGTCGGTTCGCCGGAGGTTTCCAGATCCTTGAGAACGGATCGTGCGAGGAAGACGTGCTCGAGGAGCTCGAGCGCCTGGGCCTGCGCCCGCGTTGCCAGCTGGTGCCACTGAATACCGCCGTTCTCGTTGACGCGAGCAGTCGCAGGTGGGAGGTGCATTCGGACAGCCCGTACGCGTACCTCGTCCGGCGCGGAGGCGGAGAGGGAACAGTGGACGACTGGCTGCGTCGCGAAGCGGAGGCAGCCGGTGTGAGCCTGGATGTCGGAACCGAGACCCCGTCGTGGAGGGCGGACGTGCACGCCACGGGGCCGCGCTACGCGGATGGCGTCGCTCGAGAGGTCGTGTTCCGGACCTCACACCCCGATCTCATGGCGGTCCTCTTCGATCCGCGGCTGACGCCGACCGGATACGCCTACCTCTTCGTGAGCAAGGGGCTCGGCACGATGGGCGCGGCACAGGTGAGGCGCAAGGCAGAGCTGCGGGAGAACGCGCGGCACGCATTCACCACTCTCCGCCACGAGTTCCCGATGCCGATGGAGGATGTCCACGAGCACGTCCAGTACATGAACTTCGGGCTGCCGCGACACTTGCAGTCGAACGGAAGCTGGTACGTGGGGGAAGCCGCCGGCGTCCAGGAGTTCCTGTTTGGGCTCGGCAACCGGCTCGGCTTCCGGTCCGCAGCGCTGGTTGCTGATGCGATCGCCGGTGAGGGCTGGGACTCCCGACGCTTTCGGGATGGCCTGGTGCGGCCGATGGCGGCGTCGGTTCTCGGCCGGGCCGCCTTCGAGCTTGCAGGACCGAGGTCGGTCGGCCGATTCTGTGCCTGGTTGACGGGCGGCGACTTTCGGCAGCGCCTCATTACTCTGCAGCGTCCAGGCGTTGTCCGCAGGCTCCTGGCGCGCGCGGTCATGATGGTGTGGCGGCAGTGGGAACCCAGCTCGCGGTTGCCGGTGGCATGCTGGCGCCGGAGAGGGGAGCGATGACCTCCACCGACCGGCACGCCGTCAGGCGATTGACCCACACGCAGGGCCCGAACTTCTCGGTCGGATTCCGCTTCCTGTCGCCGGCCAAGCGGCGGGCCGTCTACGCCGCCTACGCCGTCTGTCGGGTGGCGGACGACATCGTGGACGAGGTCGCTCCCGGGGCCGAGATCGAGGATGCTCGCTCCAGACTCGACGCCTGGTGGGACGAGCTCGCGGCCACCTATGCAGGTCGCCCGGGGCATCCGGTGACACGCGCGCTGGCGGAAAGCCTGGAGCTCTTCCCGATCCCGCAGGGGGCCTTCCTCGGCCTCATCGAGGGGTGTAGGACGGACCTCGTCAAGCACCGGTATGCGAGCTTCTCAGAGCTTGAGTACTACTGCGAGCTGGTGGCGGTGACGATCTCCGATATCTCACTCGCGATCTTCGGCATCGCCGACCCGGCGGCGGTCGACCACGGCCGTGATCTCGCGTTCGCCCTGCAGCTGACCAACATCTGTCGAGATGTCGGCGAGGACACGGAGCGGGGCCGCATCTACATTCCGATGGACGAGCTGAATCGGTTCGGCGTGACGGAGCAGCATCTTCTCGCCCGCGTCGGCGGCGCCGCGTTCCGCGAGCTGATGGCGTACCAAATCGAGCGCGCGCGAGCACACTTCAAGGCCGCCAGCCCGCTGCCGCAAACCGTGGAGCGAGATGCTCGCCTCGGCGTCCGCCTCATGGGGCTCGTCTACTCTCGGATCCTGAGCCGGATCGCAGCCGACCCCGAGCAGGTCCTTCATCGTCGCGTGGCCCTCAGAGGGCTCGATCGAGTCCGGGTCATACTGGCCGGCGTGCTGCGCCGTCCGTTCGTGGCCTGATCATTCCAGCTGCCGGGGGCTGCTCCACGTGGCGCGACGACCGGGGTATCACCGGTCGCGGTAGATTGCGACGGAATGATCCGGGCTAGGTTGCGAGCTCGCCGATCGCGTTCTCCACCGCGTGCAGCACGAGGTTGTCCTTGACGACGGCAGCCATGGCGTTGTGATCTCGGTGCAACGGGCGGTCGACATCGAGGTACTCGACGTGGCGGCGGATCTCCTTGCGCGCCGCCCTGGTGCCGACTCCGGGTGAGAACTCGCGAAGATCGAGGGCCTGGGCGGCCGCCATCAGCTCGATCCCCAAGATCCCGCACGCGAGGGTGAGGATTTGCCTCGTCTGCATCGCGGAGTTCATGCCCATCGACACAAAGTCCTCCTGGTCCGCGGCGGCCGGTATCGACTGGATGAATGAGGGTGCGGAAAGGGCCTTCTGCTCCACGATCTGCATGTCCGCGGTGTACTGGCTGAGCATGAGCCCGGAGAACATGCCCGCGCCCTTGGTGAGGAACGGCGGCAGGCCGGCGCTGAGGGCGGGGTTGGTGAGGCGGTTGAGCCGCCGTTCCGAGAGCACGCAGACCATGGTGACGGCTGCTCCCAGAGTATCGAGCGGAAGGCTCACCGGCGTGCCTTGGAAGTTGGCGCCGGTCAGGACGACACGATCCTCGGGCAGGAAGATCGGGTTGTCGCCGACCCCGTTGGCCTCGGTCTCAACCTGCTCGCGGGTCCATCGCAGATGGTCCCTGGCCGCGCCGATGACCTGCGGCGTCGACCTCATGCTGTAGGCGTCCTGGACCTTCACCGGGTACGAGCCCGATAGCAGATCCGAGCCGTCGATGACCTTGCGGATGTTCGCGGCCGAGATCACGGCGCCGCGGAACCCGCGCAGCTCGTGCAGCCGCGCATCGTAGGGTTTCATGTTGGCTCGCAGCCCCTCGAGCGACATTGCGGCGGCGATCTCGGCCTGCTTGAGCCAGCGCTCGGCGTCGTAGACGGCCAGGCAGGCCATCGAGTTGGTCAGGTTGGATCCGTTGATGGTGGCCAGACCGTCGCGCGCCTGCAGGCCCGGAACCGGAACGCCCGCGCGCTCCATCGCGACGCGGCCGGGCAACCGCTCACCGAGGTAGAACGCCTCGCCTTCACCCATCAGCAGAAGCGCTATCTGGCTCATCGGGGCGAGGTCCCCGCATGCCCCCACCGATCCGCGCCGACATACCACCGGCGTCACGCCCTGGTTCAGCATCGAGATCAGCGTCTGGGTGATCTCGAGCCTGCCGGCGGAGTGCCCTCGCGCGTGGACGTTGGCGCGGAGGAGCATGGCGCCGCGCACGTGATCGATAGACACGGGCTCGCCGATCCCGGCGGCGTGGTTGTAGATCAAGTACTTCTGGAAGTCGCGGACCTGGTCGTCGTCAAGCACGATCTCGGAGAACTCGCCGATTCCGGTGTTGACACCGTACATGATCTCGCCCGCCTGGATCCGCTCCTCGATGAAGGAGCGGCAGGTGCGAATCCGTTCTGCGGCCTCCGGGTGGAGCTCGACCTTTTCTCCGCGACGTGCGACCGCCTCAACCTGCTCGACTGTCAGGGAGTGACCGGTGATCGTGACTGCCATCCGTTCCTCCTCGGCCTGCGGGACACGCTTGAGCATCGACCCGCGGCATCGGGTCATTCGCTCCCACCCACCCCGCAGCAACCAGAAGGTCCGGTCCGCGTATACCGATTATCGCCGGCTTGCAAGCGGTGTCAAGATGCCCCCACCCACCGGTCCGCTCGCGAAACCCGGACCCTTGCACTACCGACATCCTCGCCGTATGATGCGTGCCACCCGCCGGGAGGCGGAATGTCCCGGGGCGGCGTCAGCCGCGCCAAGGAGGGAATGCCATGTCGGAAGAACGACTCCAGAAGATCATTGCCCGCAGTGGACTGTGCTCACGACGCGACGCCGAGGAGATGATCAGCTCCGGCCGGGTGACGGTGAACGGTCAACCTGTCAGGCTCGGCGCCAAGGCCGATCCGAGGGTGGATCACATCAAGGTTGACGGCAAGCGGATCAAGGCGCCCGCTGTTTGGCGCTACCTGTTGGTGTACAAGCCGCGCGGCGTGATGACGACCTGCGAGGACCCCGAGGAGCGGCGAACGGTCATCGATCTCGTGCGGGGACAGGTGAAGGAGCGGGTGTTCCCCGTCGGGCGTCTCGACTACCAGTCGGAGGGGCTTCTCGTCCTGACTAACGATGGCGAGCTGGCGGCGCGAATCACACATCCAAGCCACGGCGTCGTGCGCGAGTACCTGGTGAAGATCAAGGGCGACCTCGGGCCGGAGAAGGTCGCCAGGCTGCGCCGAGGCACACGGCTCGAGGGACACCTCGTTCGCCCAAGGTCGGTCGTGCGCGAGAGAGTGACGAAGAAAGCCGGTAACAGCTGGTGGCGCGTAGAAGTGACCGAGGGACGAACTCACGAGGTGCGGGAGATGTTCTTCAGGATCGGTCATCCAGTGCAGCGTCTGCGTCGGACTGCAATCGGTCCGCTCCGCGACGGGGAGCTACCGCCGGGAGCGTTCCGGGAGCTGACCGAGCGGGAGCTGAGCGCGCTACGGCGGGCCTGCGGAATGCGCGGTGGACGGGTAGCGACACGCTGAAAGCGGCTGCTGGCCTCATAGCGAGGCGGGGTGGCTGCAGCGCTCTGAGTCGCGGAAAGACCTCCTGTAGAAGGCGCTTAGACAGGTTGCGGCGTCCCAAGTGGTGAGTGCCGCACGACCTGGCCGCGTGTTACAATCGCGCGCCTCGTGGAGGGAGCTCTTGGCCATAGAAGATCCACAGCAACCGATCGAGCAGCTCATCGCGAACCGTCGGGCGAAGCTCCCGTTGCTGCGGGAGCTGGGGATCGATCCGTACCCTGGCCGCTTTCGCGTTGACACCTCGGTGACCGAGGTTCGCGAACGGTTCGACCAGACGCCGGCACAGGCTCTTCAGGACGATCCACCGCAGGTTCGGCTGGCGGGGCGCGTGCAGGCCATCCGCGGCCACGGCAAGGCGGCGTTCGTGGATCTCTCCGATGGCCTTACCAGGATTCAGCTTCACCTCCGCCGTGACCGCCTGGATGAGACCACCTGGAGCGTGTTCAAGCTGCTCGACCTGGGTGATTTTCTCGGCGTCGACGGGACCCTGTTCAGAACTCGGACCGGAGAGCTCACGGTGGCGGTCGACAGCACCCAGCTGCTCGCGAAGGGACTGCGGCCATTGCCAGAGAAGTACCACGGGCTGAGCGACCGTGAGTCGCGCGCCCGGCAGAGATATCTGGATCTTCTCGCCAACCCGGAGTCCAGGGCGGAGTTCGAGGTCCGCAGCAGGCTGGTTTCCGAAATCCGGCGCTTTTTCGAAAGTCACGGCTTCATCGAGGTCGAAACGCCGATGATGCAGCCGATCGCGGGAGGTGCGATCGCGCGCCCCTTCGAGACCCACCACAACGCACTTGACCTCGAGCTCTACCTGCGAATCGCTCCCGAGCTGTACCTGAAGCGGCTCATTGTCGGTGGCTTCGAGCGTGTCTTCGAACTCAACCGGAACTTCAGAAACGAGGGGATCTCGACCCGTCACAACCCCGAGTTCAGCATGCTGGAGTTTTACTGGGCCTATGCCGACTACGAGCTGCTGATGGACTTCACAGAGGCCCTGATCACGAGCGTCGCGGAGCGTACCGTCGGCTCCCTGACCGTGAGCTGGGGTGACGGTTCGATCGACCTGTCGCCGCCGTGGCGGCGACTGAGCTTGCGGGAAGCGATCCTGGAGCACTCGGATCTGGCTGAGCGCGACCTGGGAGAGAGGGCGAGTATGGAGGCGGCGGCGCGACGGCTCGGTGTAGAGCGTATCGAGGAGAGGTCCGACGGGAAGCTGCTTGCCGAGCTGTTCGAGGTGACTGCCGAGGGGCGGCTGATCGATCCGACCTTCATTATCGATTTTCCTCGGGACATCTCGCCGTTGGCCAAGTCCCGGCCGGACAACCCGGAGATCGTTGAGCGGTTCGAGCTGTTCATGGGCGGGTTGGAGCTGGCCAATGCCTACACCGAGCTCAACGATCCCGTGGAGCAGCGACGCCGACTCGAGGAACAGGTCGAGAGAACCGGTGGTGTCGTCGATGAGGACTTCCTCGTCGCCCTCGAGCACGGAATGCCGCCCACGGGTGGGGAAGGAATCGGCATCGACCGCCTCGTCATGCTGCTAACCAATCGGTCTTCCATTCGCGACGTCATCCTGTTCCCCCTGCTGCGACCGCGCGACGGGGAGTAGGAGGGTGCGCGCGGAGCTGCACCTGGCCCGACGCTACCTCGGGAGGCTGCGGCGGCGAACTCACGTCGCAACAGTCTCGGCGATTTCCCTAGTCAGTCTCGCGCTGGGTGTCCTGGCGCTGGTTGTCACGTTGTCCTTGTTGGAAGGCTTTCAATCGACGATCCGACGCGAGCTGGTGCAGCGCTCGGCGCATGCTCGTGTGGAGCCGGTTGCAGGTCGCGTGCTGCCCGATGCTGGTGAGCTGGCCTCGGTCTTGCAAAAAGAGCTTCCCAACGTGGGTATGACGGAGATCGTGACGGGTACGTGCTTGGCAAGGTCGTTCGCGGATGCCATTCCGGCATTGGTCGACGGCCGATCGGGCGCGCAGAGGGTGGCCGTCGATCAGATACTCGCCGCCCGCCTCGGCGTAGGGCCGGGCGAGGAGATCGAGGTCATCTCGTCGCGGCGCCGCCTCACTCCCTTGGGCCCAGTGCCCGTGCGTGCTCGTCTCGAGGTTGCTGATGTTGTTGCGCCTCAGCCCGGCCGGGAAGGCGGAGCTCTCATTGTACCGCTGGCGGTGGCTCAGCGCCTGCTGTGGGGCAAACCGGTGGTGGAGGCGATCGAGCTCCGTGATCCGGCACAGCCGTGGCGCCTTGCGCGGCGGGTGCGGCAGGTGCTCGCGGGCCGATTCGCCGAGGTTCGGGTGGATGGTCTCCAGCAGCTCCATAGTTCACTGCTCTTGGCGCTGAGCATGGAGCGGGTCATGATCTTCGTCGCAGTCGGCCTGATGCTGGTCGTGGCCTCGCTCAACCTCCTCTGCAACGTTGCCATGATCGCGGCCGAGAAGAGGACGGATCTGGCGGTTCTGGCAGGGCTTGGGTTGACCCCTTCCGGGTTGCGCCGCCTCTTCGTGCTGTTGGGTCTGGCGATCGGGTTGCTTGCCACGATTGCCGGTGCGGGGCTCGGTAGCCTGCTGGCCGTCATACTCGATCGTACCCACGCACTGTCGCTGCCGCAAGGCGTGTTCATCGTGTCGTCGGTTCCGTTCAGGGTGCGACCCGAGATGGTGGGTACGGTGGCCATGCTGGCTCTGGTACTGGCAGTCCTGGCGTCCTGGCTTCCGGCGCGCTCGGTCGCGAGACGCGATCCGGCAGAGGGCCTCCGCTATGAGTGAGCCGGAGCAAATCGTGAGACTGTGCAACGCCGCCAAGGCGTACGGCGAAGGTCCGCGCCGGATTCAGGTGCTTGAGGGGCTTGACTTGGAGGTGCGAAGAGGGGAACTGGTTGCCGTCGTCGGTCCTTCAGGTGTCGGCAAGAGCACCCTGTTGCACATCATCGGGCTTCTCGACCGGCCGGACGCAGGGGAGCTCGAACTCAACGGGCTGGAGGTCTCGGACCTCAATCCGGAAGCCCGCGCAAGAATGCGCAACACTTTGATAGGGTTTGTGTTCCAGTACCACTACCTGCTCGACGAGCTGGATGCCCGCGACAATGTTGCGTTGCCGCTCAGGATCGCCGGACGCACCAGCCGGGTCGCAAAGGGGCGCGCGGAGGAGCTGCTTTCGCGGGTCGGCCTCAGCGACCGGGCCTCACACTTTCCTGATCAGCTCTCGGGTGGCGAGCTGCAGCGTGTGGCCGTGGCGCGGGCGCTGGCCATGAAACCGCCCCTGCTGTTGGCCGACGAACCGACCGGAAACCTCGACCGCGAGAACTCCGAGATGCTGTTCTCTCTGGTCCGAGAGCTTCATTTGCTGGAGGGTTTGACTTCAATTATAGTGACCCACGACGAGGAAATGGCGGGTCGGTGCGACAGGGCATTTCGGCTTGCGCCAGCAGGGGAGCGATCCGGATATGTTTGAGAGGTTCAACGAGCACGCTCGCCGTAGCCTCTTCTTCGCGCGCTACGAGGCGAGTCGCGGCCAGAGTCGGGCAATCGGTTCCGAGCATCTCCTGCTCGGGATGCTCCGAGAGGCTGACGACGCTCTCGCCGATGTTCTCGACAGGCTCGATCTCGACGTCCAGGAGCTTCGTGAGGAGCTGGTCGGGGAGCAGGTTCCGCTGCAGCGGGTGAGCGCTTCGCCTGACCTGCCGCTGGCCGAGGACACCAAGAAGGCCCTGGCCTATGCAGTCAACGAGGCCGACAGTATGGGACACCAGGCGGTGGGCAGCGAGCATCTCCTGATCGGCCTCCTGCGCGTCGAGGAAAGCCTGGCTGCCCGCTACCTGGTGAGCCATGGAGTTGACCTCTATCAGCTCCGCGAGGAGGTCAGCCGGTTCTTCCGCGAGCAGGAGATGGAGGCGAGCTCGCAAGCGACACCGAACCTGACGGAGTACTCCCGTGATCTGACCCTGCTGGCGGCTGATGATGCCTTCGATCCGCTGATCGGACGTGGGCTTGAGGTTGACAGGATCATCCAGATCCTGAGCCGGAGAACCAAGAACAACCCGCTCCTTCTCGGTGAAGCCGGCGTCGGGAAGACGGCGATCGTCGAAGGGCTGGCAACACGGATCATCGAAGGACGGGTGCCTCTGATCTTGGCGGAGAGACGAATCCTGGCCCTCGACCTGTCCCTCCTGGTGGCCGGCACCAAGTACCGAGGGCAGTTCGAAGAGCGCCTAAAGGGGCTTCTCAAGGAACTGCAGGAGCATCCCGAGGTCATCGTGTTCATCGACGAGATCCACTCCCTGATCGGGACCGGATCGGCGGAGGGCTCTCTCGACGCAGCGAACATCCTCAAGCCCGCGCTGTCGCGGGGTGAAATCACCTGCATCGGCGCTACCACGGTTCGGGAGTACCGCAAGTACGTGGAGAAGGACCGGGCTCTGTCGCGGCGGTTCCAGGCGGTCACCGTGCGGCAGCCATCGGAGGCCGAAACCGTTGACATCTTGAATGGAGTCAAATCGCGGTACGAGGAGTTTCACGGCGTCAGCTACACCGAGGATGCGGTTGCTGCTTCAGTAACCCATTCGGGCCGGTACATTCCCGATCGCTTTTTCCCGGACAAGGCCATCGATGTCCTGGACGAGGCCGGGGCGCGCGTCAAGCTTCGCCAGGCGAGCTCGACCACTTCCCTGCGCAAGGTGCAGAAGGAGATGCAGCGTGTCGTCCGCCAGATGAAGGATGCAATCTCGCGCAAGGAGTTCGAGCACGCGGTCGAGCTGCGTGAGGAGGAGCTCCGTCTGCGTGAGGAACTCGAGATGCTCGAGCGAACGCAAGGCCATGGCGGCGAGGATGCGGTGGTCGTGAATCGGGGAGACATCGAAGACGTTGTGGCCTCGTGGACCGGCATTCCGGTAACCTCAATCAAGGAGGATGAAGCGGACCGCCTGCGGCGAATGGAGGAGATTCTCCGGCAGCGCGTGGTGGGTCAGGACAATGCGATTGAGGCCCTCGCGCGGGCGATCCGGCGCAGCCGTCTCGGGCTCACGAACCCTGGTCGGCCCATCGGGTCGTTTATCTTCCTCGGGCCGTCGGGGGTCGGCAAGACGGAGGTCGCGCGGCAGCTGGCCCGTTTCCTGTTTCAGGACCCTCGGCACATGATCCGCTTCGACATGTCGGAGTACATGGAGAAGCACACAGTGTCGCGGCTCATTGGATCTCCTCCGGGCTACGTTGGTTTCGAGGAGGGCGGTCAGCTGTCGGAGCAGGTGCGGCGCAACCCTTACTCGGTGGTGCTGCTCGACGAGATCGAGAAGGCGCACCCCGACATCTACAACCTCCTTCTCCAGGTGTTAGAAGACGGTCGCATGACCGACAACTACGGAAACGTCATCGACTTCACTAACACCATCATCATCATGACCTCGAACCTCGGAAGCCGCAGCCTGGTAGTCGATGGCCGGGTCGGCTTTGCCGGCGACTCGGAGGCTCTCGCCTTCGCGGCCATGGCCGAGATCATAGACCGCGAACTGCGTCGCCACTTTCCGCCGGAGTTTCTCAACCGGCTCGACGACGTGATCGTGTTCGAACCGCTCCACGAGGCGAGTCTCTTGGAGGTTGCACGCCTGCTGCTGGACGAGACATCGGCCAACCTCCAGCGGCAGCACATCTCGGTCGAGTTCGATCCCGAGCTCCCGCGCTGGCTTCTGGTCAGGGCCGGCGCCGATCCGCAGTCGGGTGCCCGCCCGCTGCGCCGGCTGGTCCAGCGCTGGATCGAAGACGCCGTAGCGGACTACCTCATCGACAATAGAACAGAGGAGGCGCCCCGGCTCCGGGTCACGCTCCGGGACGATCGGCCCGTCATCGACGCCGCCGACGTTACCATGCCATCGCGGGAGAGTTTGTGAAGCAGATAACTTATGCGTACCTCGGCCTCTTTCTCGGCCTAGCCCTGTTTCTCCCCACGACGGTAGGCGCGGCTGCTGCCGACGAGGGACCGATCATCGCGGACATCGTCGTGCAAGGCGGAGTCACCCTCACCGTGGATACGGTCTCCTACTACCTCGGGCTCGAGCCCGGCGACCACCTCGATGTAAAGGCCATTGCCGACGGGTTTCATCGGCTGTGGGACTCGGGGCTCTTCGAAAACCTCCGCGTCGAGCGGGAGGACCTCCCTGACGGCAAGGTCAAGCTCTACATCATCGTCAAGGAACGCCCGTTCGTCACCTCAGTGACGTTCGAAGGGCACCACAAGCTGACGACCTCCGACATCAAGGACAAGCTCGATGAGAAGGGGGTCGAGATTCCGCGCAACGTGCCGCTCAAGCTTGGCGACCTGAACAGGATCCAGACGGCACTGAAGGAAATCTACGATGCCGAGGGGTATCGTTCCGCCGAGATCACGTACAAGATCGAGGATACTTCCAAGACCGAGAAGCGCGTGGTTTTCAACATCGAGGAGGGCGGCAGGGTCAAGATCCGGGAGATCGACTTCACGGGCAACGAGGTGTTCTCCGACTCGAGGCTCCGCCGGGCACTGAAGAAGACCAAGGAAGCCTCGTGGTATCGGTTATTCGGCAAGAAGATCATCTACTCAAAGGAGGCATGGGAGGAAGACCGGGACAATCTGAGGAAGTTCTATCTCAACCACGGTTACAAGGATGTCAAGATCGGCAACCCGAAAATCACGCTGGTTGCCAGAAACCCCAACGCCGAGTCGCTCAAGAAGAAGAAGTACCGGCTCGAGATCACGATACCTGTGGAGGAAGGCGAGCCGTACACCATGGGCTCGCTGAAACTCTCGGGTGTGAAGGTGCTCGATGCCGCGAAGCTGACCGAGCTCTTCGATGTCAAGCCCGGGAAACGCTACAGGTTCAAGGAGATCGACGACGGGATGGAGACGGTCCGCGACCTGTATCACAACCTCGGTTACATCTATGCCTACACCAACCAGGTGCTCGAGAACCGGAAGGGCGCGGACCACGTCGTCGACGTCACGATCGACGTATTCGAAGGCGATCGATACCACCTGGGCAGGCTGGAGTTCAAGGGCAACACCAATACCCGCGACAAGGTGCTGCGCCGCGAGTTCTTCGTGTCCGAGGGCGACTGGATGAACATGGCGGGTTTCAAGAGCTCGGTTTACAAAGTCAACGCCCTCGGTTTTTGGAAGCTCGAGGACGACCCGCTCGAGTTCAAGTTCGATGACGAGGCCAAGCGCGTCAACGTGACCGTGAAGGGTCACGAGGTAGGTCGCAACGACATCCAGTTCGGCGCCGGTTACTCACAGCTGGACGGGCTCTTCGGCCAGGCCATGTTCAATACCAGGAACTTCCTCGGCAGGGGGGACATTCTCGGTCTCTCGCTGCAGACTGGTCAGAGGACGAATTACTACACGCTGAGCTTTACCGAGCCGTACTTCCTGGACCGGCGGATTCTCCTCGGGGGCTCGTTGTTCAAGACGAGCATCGACGTCGCTGACTTCTACCGGGAGACCAAGGGCGCCAGTGCTACCGTCGGTTTCGGGCTCGCTCGGTTCGGCTCCCTGTCGTTCCTCGTCTCCTACGAAGATGTATTCTCTCGCTATAGCGTGTTCAAGTCAGGAGTCCCCGGAAACGTGACGGGGGGCCATCGCCCACCTGTGGTGGTGCCGCCACAGACTCAGCAGCCGCTGACGGTTGCGACCGAGGTGTTCGTCGGCAAGGTGTTTTCCATCACGCCGGGGTACAACTACGACTCCCGAGACGATCCGTTCGACCCTAACCGCGGCACTCGCTTCTCCTTACGTCTCCGGATGGCAGGCGGCCCCCTCGGCGGAGACTTCGATTACTTCCGGCCGGAGATCGCATACTCGCTGTTCCTGCCGCTCACCAAACGGACCGTGTTTGCTTTCAACATCGAGGGCGGGCAGTTCTTCCCGTACAACGGCTCGGAGATCCCGATCTACGAGCGCTACCGCCTTGGTGGTGATCGAAGCCTGCGGGGATTTTCCGATTACACGGTGCTGCCCCGGGACGCCAACGGGAACTACTTCGTTTCCTCCGGAGGATCCAAGCTCGGTGGCGACCGGTTCTGGCAGGTCAATCTCGAGTACCAGTTCAAGGTTGGTGGTCCGGTAAAGATCGTCCTCTTCTCTGACCTCGGGAACACCTATTTCGATACTCAGGGCTGGGATTTCGCCAACTACCGCAGATCGGCAGGACTGGAGCTCAGGGTCACGCTGCCGATGTTCCAAGCCCCGCTTCGCTTCATCTATGGAGTCAACCTGGATCCGTACCCCGATGAGAACAAGAGCAACTTCCAGTTCTCTATCGGAACCACATTCTAGTCGGAGGTTTTAGCAATGTATCGTTCCGCATTCCGTGTGTTGTGCATCGCGGTTTTGACGGCCGCAGCTGTGCCCGTGTTCGCGCAGCAGGCAAAGGCCGCACCCGCCTCGGGTTCCGCCACGCTGGTGAACGTCGCAGTCATCGACGTTCAGCGGGTCGTGACCGAGTCCGATCCGGGCAAGGAGGCTCTGGGCAAGCTGAAGCAGCTCCAGGACCAGAAGATCGCAGAGGGAAAGAAGCTCCAGCAAGAGCTCGATGCGCTCAAGGACCAGTACAACAAGCAGCGGTTCACCCTCTCGGAGGACAAGCTCCAGGCGCTGCAGAAGAACATCGAGGACAAGAACATCCAGCTCAAGCGGTTCCAGGATGACGCGCAGCGCGATCTCGAGGATGCGCGCAAGAAGGCCCTCGACGGGTTGGAACAGAAGATCATGCCGATCATCAACAAGGCCGGCCAGGAGCGCCACCTCGGCCTGATCTTCAACAAGTTCCAGTCCGGACTGGTCTACGCCGATGAGTCGGTTGACATCACGGACGAGATTATCCAGCGCTTCAACACCGCCAAGTGAGCCCCGCGTTCAACCTTCTCGAGCTGGCCATCCGCCTGGGTGCCAGATTGGTTGGGGGCGACGATGCGGTGGTCCGGGGAGTCCGGCCTCTGGATGAGGCCGGCCCCTCGGACCTTTCCTTCCTACACAACGCTCGCTATCTGGTGCAGGCGAGAGAATCGCGAGCTGCAGCGATTCTCCTCGACGATGCCGAGCTGCTTCCCGGGCGGCCCGTGCTTGTCACCCCGAACCCTTACCGCTCCCTCGCCGCAGCCCTGGAGCTCTTTTACCCGGTGCCTCAGCCACCGGCCGGTATCCATCCCTCTGCGGTGGTCGATCCCTCGGCCGTGATTCACGGGTCCGCATCGATCGGACCGCAGGCAGTCGTCGGCGCCGGCTGCCGGATCGGCGCCGGCAGCGTGATCGGTGCCGGCTCGGTGCTGGGATCCGACGCGGTGCTCGGTGACGGTTGTCTGCTGCATCCGCGGGTCGTGGTCGAGGACCGGTGCCGGGTAGGGGACCGCTGCGTTCTGCATGCGGGAGTCGTGATCGGGTCGGATGGGTTCGGGTTTGCGACCTCCGATGGGATTCATCACAAGGTTCCTCAGGTCGGGATCGTCGTGCTGGAGGATGACGTTGAGCTCGGAGCGAACGTCTGCGTCGATCGAGCCACCTTGGGAGAGACTCGAATCGGGAGAGGCACGAAGGTCGACAACCTGGTCCAGATCGCCCATAACGTCCATATCGGAGAGGGGACCTTGCTGGTGGCCCAGGTCGGGATCTCGGGCTCAACTCGGCTGGGACACCATGTCATTATGGCCGGGCAGTCGGGCGCCGCTGGTCATCTCACGATCGGGGATGGCGCCATCGTCGGCGCCAAGAGCGCTGTCATCAAGGATGTTCCCGACGGGCAGTTCGTGACCGGCTACCCTGCCGTGCCACATCGCGAGTGGCTACGGGCGAGTGCCGGGGTGCGGCGACTGGATCGGTTGGGCCAGCGGATAGCGCTTCTGGAAAAGAGGATCTCCGAGCTGACCGCAGGGACGATTGGGGGAGGAAGGTGATCGACATCGAAGGAATCCTCGGAGTGCTCCCGCACCGGTACCCGTTCCTGCTCGTGGACCGGGTGCTCGAGGTGAGCGAGAACAGCATTCGCGCGCTCAAGAATGTGACCTTCAACGAGCCGTTCTTCCAGGGCCATTTCCCTGGCCGGCCGGTCATGCCCGGGGTACTCCTGGTGGAGGCGATGGCTCAGGCCGGGGGGTGTCTACTCTTGGGAAGAGTGGAGGACCACCGAGAGAAGCTGGTGTACTTCAGCGGCATCGACAACTGCAGGTTCCGACGCCCCGTGATCCCGGGTGACCAGGTCATCTTTGAGGTCGACGTCTTGTCCGTGCGGCGGAGCTTTGCCAAGCTGCACGGGCGAGCAACCGTGGACGGCCAGATCGTCTGCGAGGCCGACCTCCTGTCGGCTATGGTGGACCGATGATGACTGAGCCTCGAATCCACCCCACGGCGTTGATTCACGCGGGCGCAGAGCTCGGAGTCGATGTCGAGGTCGGTCCCTACACCGTGATCGAGAAGGATGTCGAGATTGGGGATGGGTGCAAGGTCGGGCCGTTTTCGCGCCTCACCGGCCTGACCCGTATCGGCTCTGGCAACGTCTTCGAGAGCCACTGCTCGGTTGGGGCGCCACCGCAGGACCTCAAGTACAGCGGGGAGCCGACGCGCCTCGTCATCGGTACCGGGAACGTGTTCCGTGAGTTCGTGACCCTGCATCGCGGTACTCCTGGCGGCGGGGGAATCACCCAGATCGGTGACGACGGACTCTTCATGGCCTATGTCCACATCGCTCACGACTGCCGGATCGGGCAACGGACGATCTTCGCGAACGGCGCGACCCTTGCCGGCCATGTCGAGATCGGGGACCACGTGACGATCGGCGCCTTCTCGGCGGTCCATCAGTTTTGCAGGGTGGGCGACTATGCCTTCCTGGGAGGGTTCACCGTTGCCACCAAGGACTGTCTGCCGTTCATGAAGACTGTCGGCAGTCGTCCTGCCCGATGCTTCGGCCCGAACACGCTCGGACTTCAGCGCCTCGGCTTCGAGCCCGAGCGCCGGGCGGCCCTGAAGGCGGGCTGGCGTCTGCTTCATAACCCGAAGCTGCCCACCGGTGAAGCACTCGCGCAGATCGAGACCCAGCTCGGGAACCATCTCGAGATCCGAGCACTGCTCGAGTTCATTCGCGGCTCAGAGCGTGGCGTGATCCTCTCGCGCGGGTAGGATCGCCGGCAAGGCATCCAAAGCCGACAGTGCCAGCGAGATGTGGCCCGGCGGGGCTTGAGGCTGTCGCGGGTTGATCCTGATCAGGCGGGCCCCGAGCAGCCGGCTGGTCTGTTCAGAGGTCATTCGCACGGTGGGAACCGCTGACC